>VFQN01000965.1_pt1 | contig 50695 bp, 46 predicted proteins | sample 3512371 | NCBI WGS metagenome assembly VFQN01 (sample SAMN10412370, study PRJNA504923) | tailings metagenome | isolation source: Replicate 2 from Balatoc abandoned mine | place: Philippines: Itogon, Benguet | collected 2017-08-28
CGTCGGCCGCCAGAAGCGCCGCCGCTCTCGTTCGATGGCCGGGTTATAGGCCCACACTTTTGAACCGTCAACACCGGATTTCATAAAATCGCAAAAAAACGAGAATAATCCTGTGGCCAGGCAAATCGAACGCATCATCCCCGCAGAACGTTCCGATCGCGGTCTCGCAACGACAAGGAACTGTTTACAAGGATAGCCCGCGTTCCGAGGCCGAAATTCAAAGCATCAAGCGTTTGGGGATTCCCGCTCTGATCCGCAATGGCCGGTTGATTTCGCAACTGGGCGGGAGCTTGGCGGCCAAGCGCCCTAACGCGCGCCCGTGGTGAGGTCGTTCTCGCCTCTCTCAGCAAGCGGCTGCGTCCCGTCTCATCGGAACAGGAGCGACGTTACGCCCTGCTTCGACTGATCACGCTCAGCATTGCTGCCGACACTGGTTTCTGGATGGTATCGGTTCTGAGGGCGCACATGAATATTAGCACCCGTCTCCACGGAACGATCGACAATGAGCAAACGATCATCGACCTTAATGAAAAGGGCAGACCGGCTTGTTGTCGGGACAGGTGTCCGTTCCAAAGCCGTGGAAATCACCCACCAGCGTGTATATCGAGGGGACACGAAACTCCTGGGATGGACAGGCAATGAATCTGCGCTTCGTCGAAACATTTGTCTGGGTTGCACGGCTTGGAAGCTTCCGGGCCGCAGCCGACCGGCTGAACGCAACTCAGGCCGCCGTCTCCAACCGGATCGCGAGCCTCGAAGCGGAGATGGGCTGCGAGCTCTTCGAGCGAGTGCCGGGCGGGGTGCGGCTATCGACCATCGGGCAGCGCGCGATGCAGCCCGCCGAAGAGCTGTTGAAGGCCGCCACCAGTTTCAAGGTTGCGGTCGGCAGCCCGCAAAACCTACGCGCGACCGTGTCAATCGGCACCATCGATTCCATTGTGCATGCCTGGCTGCCGAACTTCATCGAGCGGGTGAAAGAACGCTTTCCCGCGCTCGGCCTCGACCTCAACGTGGATACATCACTGGCGATCGGCCGCGAGATCAGCGACAGGCGGCTCGATCTCGCACTGCTGATGGGGCCAGTGCTTACCCCGGGCCTCAAGAACATTGACCTCGGCACGATGGAATGCGCCTGGGTCGCGGCCCCTACCTTCCGGCTCGGTGGGCAGGAGTTGCGGCTGCAGGACCTTTCCGCCTATCCGGTGCTCACCTTCTCGCGCAACAGCGTGCCGCATATCTGGCTGCTGCGGCAGTTCGAGGAACTGGGTGTGCAGCCACCGGTCATTTCCAATTCCAACTCCCTTTCTGCCATGTTGCGGCTCGCCCAGGACGGCATTGGCATTGCATTGCTGCCTGTGCCCATGGTGGCACCTATGATCGCCAACGGCACGCTGGAGGAACTTGCGATCACGCCGAACTTCCCCGCCCTCAAGCTCCATGCCGTCTATGCGGATGATCCAGAAAATATAATTCCTTCAATGCTTTCGGTGATCGCCAGAGAAGCATCGCTCGACACAACAGGTATTACCGCCTAGCGCAATCACCACAAGTTTTTTCTATCGGGAGCGACAATTCTTTATCGTTTGTCATTCCCGTCATGAGGCTCGACGATGCCTTCGCTGAGACTTGGAGGACTTCGATGAAGATCAGTGTTGTGCAAATGAATTCCGGCTCCGACAAAGCCAAGAACCTTGATGACGCCGAGCGCATGGTGCGCGACGTGGTGGCCCAAGAGAAGCCAGACCTCGTCGTGCTGCCGGAATATTTCGCCTTTCTCGGCGAGGGACGCGATGCCGTGCACGGCAGCGGCGAAAGCTTCCCGGAAGGCAGCACCTATCAGCGCTTCGCCGCGCTTGCCAAGGAACTCAGCGTGACGCTGCATTGCGGCTCGATGGTCGAAAAGGCTGGCAACAACCACTACAATGCCTCGGTCGTCTTCGGTCCCGAAGGCAACGAGATCGCAAAATACCGCAAGATCCACCTCTTCGACGTAGACACGCCCGGCGGTGTCTCCTACCGAGAATCCGACACGATCGGCCGCGGTGAGGACGTGGTGACCTACAAGGTCGGCGACACGACCGTCGGCTGCGCCATCTGCTATGACATCCGCTTCCCCGAGCTCTTCCGGGCATTGCGCGACAGGGGCGCCGACGTCATCGTGCTTCCCGCCGCCTTCACGCTGATGACCGGCAAGGACCATTGGGAAGTGCTTGCCCGGGCCCGGGCTATCGAAACGCAGACCTACTTTGTCGCCGTCGGTCAGGCCGGCGCCCATGCAGACGGCAAGAAATGGTGCTGGGGCCATTCCATGGTCATCGATCCCTGGGGGCACATGGTTGCGCAGTGCTCGGACGGCGTTGGTGCCGCCACGGCCAAGCTTGACCTCAACCGTATCGGCGCCGTGCGCCGCGACGTTCCGGTCGCCCAGCACCACGTCCTCTAGGACATCCCAGCCCTCTGGGGCCGAAAACCCTTCTCTTTGTTTTATGCGGTTCCAAACGCAAAAGTGCCGCGCATTTTTCCCGGAGCCGCCTTGTGGAGCAATTCCTGTCATGTTCGTCGTCAATCCCATGCCGCAGCAAATCGCCCCGGCCCTCATCAGAAAGATGGAGCAGGTCGAGACCGCAACGGTCGGCCACTTCCTGCATTCCGGCTTCATGACCCGCGAGCTTCGCGCCGTATTGCCCGAAAAACGCATCGCCGGCACCGCGGTTACCGTGCGTCTGCCCCACGCCGATTCGACCATCCTGCACTACCTCACCAAACTGGTACGGCCGGGCGACTTCATCGTCGTCGATCGTTGCGGCGACGACAAGCATGCCTGCTGGGGCGGCGTCGTGACCCATTCCATGAAGCTTGGCGGCATTGTCGGCGCGGTCATCGACGGCCCGGCAACGGACTTTTCCGAGATCCGTCGGGTCGACTTACCGATGTGGTGCCGTGGCCCCTCGCCGATCACCACGAAGATTCTTGGCCTTGAAGGAGCAATCAACGTGCCTGTGTCGGTGGGTGGCCAGACAGTAAACCCGGGCGACGCCATCATTGCGGACGAGAGCGGCGTTCTTGTGCTTGAGCCCTCCAGGGCGGAATGGGCGGTGGACAAGGCAATCGGCATGCAGGAAAGCGAGCTCATCCTGCTCGAGCGACTGCGCAGCGGCGAAAAATTGCCCGACATTTCCGGCGCCACGAAAATCGTGGAAGCCTCGGCCGCTTGAAGCGGCTCAATGCGATAAAGAAAATGGGAACAATCGGTTCAAGAGCGGAGGAAAACTCATGACCGCAGTAAAAAACGCAACCCGCGCCGGCCTCACAGCGCTTACCATGGCTCTCGCCACATCCGTGGCGATGGCCGATACGGTGGTTCTGACCGCCTATTCCGGCATCTTCCAAGAAAACTACGTGAAGGCTGTCGTCGAGCCGTTCATGAAAGCCAACCCTGACATCACCGTGGAATTCTACGGCATGCCGAACTCCGCCCAGATGCTTGGCACACTGCGCGCACAGGCAAGCGCGCCGCAGATCGACATTGCCATCATGGACGTCTCAGTCGCCAAGGCCGCGACCGACGAAGACATCTTCGCGCCCATGGACGAAACAATCACGAAGCATCTTGCCGACCTCTACCCACAGGCGCGTTATGAAGGCGTCAACGCCGTCGGTGTCACCTTCGACAATCTCGTCCTGCTCTACAATACCGACAAGGTGAAACAGGCCCCAACCTCCTGGACCGCGCTGTGGGACGCGCAATATGCCAAACAGGTCTCCATTCCAGCCGTGCCTGACATCCAGGGCACGACACTGACCATCATCACCGACAAGATGGCCGGCGGCACGAACTATATCGAGAGCGTCGAGGCCGGCATCAAGCGGCTGGAAGAACTTGCTCCCCTCGTCCAGACTTGGGAACCGCGGCCCGATGTCTATCAGCCGATTTCCAGTGGTACGGCGGCGATCGGCATCGGCTGGAATGCCCGCGCGCAGGTCTATGCCGACCTCTCGGACGGCAAACTCGGTGTGGTTCTGCCTGAGGAAGGCAGTGGCTTCCAGATCAACGTGATCGGACTGGTCAAGGGCGGGCCCGCGAGCGAGAGCGCGAAGAAATTCATTGATTATGCGCTGAGTCCGGAAGCGCAAGCCGCCTTTACCGAGCAGATGTTCTACGCACCCACCAATTCCAAGGCCGCGGCTCTCATCTCGGAAAAGGCACTGAAGCGCACGGCTGCAGGCGCCATGGACAAGATGATCGACATCAATTGGCTCGAGGTCGCAAAGGTCCGAGACGCCATTACCGAGCAGTGGCGTCGCCGCGTCATTCCGCTCAGCCGCTGATGCCGACCTGAAGCGTTTCCGTCCTCTCGGGGCACGGAAGCGCTTCCTCTCTCTGTCTTTCCGCAGTTCCGCCCCTGGAAACAGCTTCGCTCCCTGCCGGAATTGCCCCAGGAGTTCCTCATGCCCACGACTTCCGCTCCCGACGAGCATCTCAGACTGGAAGGGATCGGCGTCAGCTTCGGCGCCGTCAACGTGATCCCTTCGCTCGATCTTTCCGTTCGCAAGGGCGAGATGGTCGCTTTCCTCGGCCCCTCGGGATGTGGAAAGACGACGACACTCCGGATCATCGCCGGCCTCAACAAACCCTCCCGGGGCAATATCATGGTGGGAGGGCGCGACATCACGCACCTTCCCATCCATGATCGCGACATGGGCATGGTCTTCCAGAGCTACGCTCTCTTCCCCCACCTGGATGTATCGCACAACGTCCAATTCGGGCTGCAGATGCGCAACGTCCCCTCCCGCGAGGCGCAAAAGCGGGCGGCGCAGGCGCTGGAGATGGTCCAGCTCGGGCACCTTGCCCATCGCAAGCCCAAGGAGCTGTCGGGCGGCCAGCAGCAGCGTGTGGCGCTCGCCCGCGCCCTCGTCATCGAACCGTCGATCCTGCTGCTTGACGAGCCGCTTTCCAACCTCGATGCCAAGCTGCGTGACGAGATGCGCGTGCAAATCCGCGCACTCCAGCAGCAGAGCGGCATCACCGCCGTGTTCGTCACCCATGATCAAGTCGAGGCGCTATCGATGTGCGACCGCGTGGTGGTCATGCGCGGCGGTCATGTCGAGCAGTTCGGCACGCCGACCGAAGTCTATGAACGCCCCGCAACGGCCTTCGTCGCCAATTTCGTCGGCCGCACAAACCGCCTCAAAGGCATGATCACAACGGAGAGCACGCTCTCGGGTGCAGGCCAGCAGCTCCGCTCTGCCACACGCCTGCCGGCAGGTCCTGTCGACATCCTCGTCCGACCGCACCGCATCCGCCTTGAGGAGACGGGTGAGGCCGACAACAAGGTCCAGGGCACGGTTTCAACCATCACCTTCGTCGGCGACCTCGTGGAGTACGGCGTCAGCGTCGGTGGCGAGGAGATCGTCGTCGAGGAGGCAACACGGCGAGGCCGCAGCCCACTTACAACAGGAGATAGCGTCACGCTCGGTTGGTCGGCCGAAGATACACTCATCTATCCGGCGGGTGAGAAATGAGCGCCGCCGCCCTGCCCCGCACCTGGCGCGACGACCAGCTCGCCGTCGTCCTGCTCCTCCCGATCGCACTCATCAATACCGTCGGCTTCATCCTGCCGGTGCTGAACCTCGCACGGTACTCCTTCAACAAGTCGCGCATCGGCGGCGGTATCGAGCAGGTCTTCACCTGGGAGAACTGGGCGGGCCTGCTCAGCGATCCCTTCTATCTCGAACTGATCATCAATTCCGTCTGGATCAGCCTCGCCATCACGCTGACGACCCTCGTCGCTTCCTACCCGATCGCACTCTACCTGCACCGTGCGTCCGGCTCTTGGCGAACCTTCCTTACCGTTCTCGTCATCTCGCCGCTGCTAACCTCCGCCGTGGTTCGCACCTATGGATGGATCGCGATCCTGACCGACGACGGCCCGGTGGTCAGCGCCATAAAAGCAATCGGCCTGCCGGCACCAAGCCTGATGTTCAACATCAAGGGCGTCTTCATCGGCCTTACCGAGATCCTCATGCCCTACATGATCCTGGCATTGATGGCCGGCTTCGGCCGGCTTGATCCGCGGGTCGAGGAAGCCGCGCGGACACTGGGTGCGACACCCGCCCGCACCTTCCGCAAGGTCATCCTGCCACTGACACTGCCCGGCATCGCACTTGGCTGCCTGCTCTGCTTTGTGCTCGCCGTCTCATCCTTCATCACACCAAAGCTGATGGGTGGTGGGCGGGTTTTCCTGCTAGCGACCGAAATCTACGACCAGGCGATCGTCACCCTGAACTGGCCGCTCGCCTCCACACTTTCGATCCTCGTGCTCGTCGTGTTCGGCGCCGCACTTTGGGCTTACTCCGCCGTATTGCGGCGTCTCGACTAGGAGGTAAAATCATGGAAATCCACAAGACCTCCTGGCCGATGCGCATCCTCGTCTTCGTGCTGTTCGTCTATCTTCTGGCGCCAGTCATTCTCGTCTTTCCGCTATCCTTCTCCGGCGATCAGGTTCTGCGCTTCCCACCGTCCTTCTGGTCGACGCGATGGTATTCGGCGCTCTTTGCGAACAGCCAGATGCTGAAAGCCTTTTGGACCAGCCTGTCGCTGGCGGCGATCGTCACGGCGCTCTCAATTGTCATCGCCGTACCGGCCGCCTGGGTGATGACCCGGCTGAAGTTCACAGGGAGGGATCTTCTTTTCAATATCTTCACCGCACCATTGCTGCTGCCCACCATTGTGCTCGGCCTCGCCATCCTCATCGTCTTCGCCTCCTTCGGGCTGCTGGCGACAATGCAAGGCCTCGTCTTCGCCCATCTTGTCGTGACACTGCCCTATGCCCTGCGTGTGCTCGCCGTTTCGCTCAGCACCCAGGACCGTGCCTGCGAGGAGGCCGCGCGCACGCTTGGTGCCAAACCGCTGACCGTGTTCTTTCGCGTCACCGTGCCGATGCTGAGGCCCGGCATCGTTGCGGCCGCCGCTCTTTGCTTTCTTGTCTCGTTTGATGAAGTGGTAATCACGCTCTTTCTCACCGGTCCACGCATCAGTACGCTTCCGGTCGAGCTCTACAACTATGTGTACAACCAAGCCGACCCGCTCGTGGCGGCCGCCTCCGCGCTACTGATCCTGCTGACGCTGACCGTGATCATGATCGTCGAGCGGGCGATGGGTCTTGGCAAGGCTTTCGTCAAATAGGAGACGGCGAACCCCACCATGAAGTCGCCTTCCACGGTAAACCAGCCTCGGCCCTCGTCCCTCGGCCGTCTTCGCTGAAGATCGGCTTGAGACGAAAACCGATAGGGCCTCAAATCCCGCCCGCATTCGCCAACGACACCAGCTCGATCCAATAGCTGACGCCGGCAGGAATGACGTCGTCGTTGAAATCGTATTTCGGATGGTGGAGGCCGGCGGTCTTGCCCTGGCCGAGGAAGATGTAGGCGCCGGGGCGCTTTTGCAGCATGAAGGCGAAGTCTTCGCTGCCCATCATCGGCGCCACGTCGCGATCGACATTCTGGGTGCCCGCCACCGCGGCGGCGGCGGCAAAGGCGATGTCGACATTGGCGTCCGCGTTCACGGTCACCGGGTAGTCGCGCAGATAGTGCAGCCGCGCGGTCGCCCCGAAGGTCCTCGCCGTCAGGTCCACCACCTCGCCGAGCCGCCGTTCCATCAGCTCCTGCACCGCACCGTTCAGCGTGCGCACCGTGCCCTTCAGCAGCGCGACGTTCGGGATGACATTGTCCGTGAAGCCGGCATTGAAGGCGCCGAAGGAGAGGACGGCGCTGTTCAGCGGATCGACATTGCGCGCGACGATCGAGTGGGCGGCGCTGACGATCTGCGCGCCCACGAGAATGGGATCGATGCAATCATGCGGGCGGGCGGCATGGCCGCCGCGGCCGTCGATCTCGATGCGGAAACGGTCGGCCGCGGCCATGATGGGGCCGGTGCGCATGCCGAAACTGCCGGCGGCAAGGCCCGGCATATTGTGCATGCCGTAGACCTGGGTGATGCCGAAGCGGTCCAGCAGCCCGTCCTTCACCATCTCGTTCGCGCCGCCGCCACCCTCTTCCGCAGGCTGGAAGATCACCGCGACGCTTCCGGCAAAGCGCCGTGTCGCGGCGAGGTATTTCGCGGCCCCGAGCAGCATCGCCGTATGCCCGTCATGGCCGCAGGCATGCATGAGGCCGGCGGTCTGCGAGGCATAGCTGCAGCCGGTCTCCTCCATGATCGGCAGCGCGTCCATGTCGGCCCGAAGGCCGATCACGGGTCCGCCGGCGCCGGCCGAGCCATGGATGAGACCGACGACACCCGTCCGCCCGATGCCGCTCAGCACCTGGTCGCAGCCGAATTCGGCAAGCTTCTCGGCGACGATGCCGGCCGTGCGGTGCACCTCGTACTGCAACTCCGGATGCCTATGGAAATCATGCCGCCACGCCACGATTTCCTCGAGCATCGGGGCGATGTCCTTGTTGAGCGGCATGGGCATAATCTCCGGATTTTTGGCTTGGGATCAGAAGCTGATCGTCTTGTGCTCGATGTAGTGGTTAATGCCCTCGGCGCCGAACTCGCGGCCGATGCCGCTCTGCTTGAAGCCGCCGAAGGGCGCCATCAGGTCGGCCGCCGCGCCGTTGATCGACAGGCCGCCGGTGCGCACCTTGCGGGCGATGTCGAGCGCGGCCGGCACGTCGCGAGTCCAGACGGAACCGGCGAGGCCGTATTCGGAATCGCCGGCGATCTCCACCGCCTCGTCGATGTCCCGGTAGCGGATGACGCTGACGACCGGGCCGAAGATTTCCTCGCGCGCGATCCGCATCGTGTTCGTCACGCCGGTGAAGACGGTCGGCCGGATGAAGGAGCCGTGGTTGATGCCATCGGGCATGCCATGGCCGCCGATCGCAACCGAAGCGCCCTCCTCGATACCGAGCGCGATATAGTCGTCCACCCGCTTGCGCTGGCGTTCGGAGACGAGCGGGCCGATGAAGGTCTGCTCCTCCGACGGATTGCCGACGACCATCTTGGAGACCTCGTCCACCATGGCATCGACGAAGCTGTCGTGCTGGCCCTCGGAGACCAGGATGCGCGTCTGCGCGACGCAGACCTGGCCATTGTTGGGGAAGGAGCGGTAACGCAGCGCGCTGACCGTGCTCTCGATATCGGCATCCGGCAGCACGATCGCCGCCGACTTGCCGCCGAGCTCCAGGCTGAAACGGGCGAGCCGGTCGCTGGCGATGTGCGCTATGCGCTTGCCGACGGCGCTCGACCCGGTGAAGCCGATCTTGTCGACGCCCGGATGGCTGACGAGATGTTCGCTGACTTCGCGGTCCGCCACAAGAATGCTGACCACGCCCTCCGGCACGCCGGCTTCGGCAAAGAGTTCGCCGAGGAACTGGCCGCTGAGCGCGGTTTCCGGCGCGAGCTTCAGGATGACCGTGCAGCCGGCCAGCAGCGCCGGATAGAGCTTGACGAGTGCCACCTGATGCGGCGCGTTCCACGGAATGACGGCGGCGACGACGCCGACCGGCGCGCGCATCCAGAGGGTCTTCGCTTCGGGAAAGCCATCCCGCGTCGCCTCCCAGGGATATTCTTCCGCCGCCTTGAAATAGGCGAGGCTCTGGTCGCGAATCAGCGTCTGGATGGCCCGCGTATACCAGAGCGGTGCGCCCATCTCGCGTGAGACGAACTGCGCGAATTCCTCCGCTTTCGCCTCGTAGAGATCGAAGAAGCGGCGCAGCACCGCGATGCGCTCGGCCGGCGTCAGGCGGGGCCAGGCGCCCTTGTCGAAAGCGTCGCGGGCCGTGGTCACAGCAAGGTCCACATCCGCCCGCGAGGCCAGCGGCGCCGAGCCGACGAGCGCGCCGTCATAGGGCGAACGGACCTCGATGCGCTCCGCGCCCAGTGGTTCCTGTCGACGGCCGCCAATGAAGTTTCCAGTGAAATGTACCATGTCGCGCTCAGCCTGTTCGAAGTTATAGGAAGGGTGTCTCGCCCACGCGCAGGCGCGGGCAAGGTGGAGGATTTCGGTGTCCGGACCGGTGGCCGGACTGTGGTGGGGTCAGATTGTCAGGGTTCTATAAGGTCTGAGGCCCTCTCACCGATCATGATCGATGTGGCATTGGTGTTGCCCGCAATGTGGCGCGGAAAGATCGAGGCATCGGCGACCCAGAGATTGTCGGCGCCGCGGACCTTGAGGTCCGGCGTCAGCACCGCGCGCGCGTCGATGCCCATGCGGCAGGTGCCCACCGGATGCAGGAAGGGCACGGTCGATTTGCGGATATAGGCCTCGTCGGCCGCCGCCCCCGCGCTCGGGTCCGGCACGTCGATGAGGTTGATGACCTGCGAACCGAAGGGCGCCGTCGAGGCGATCTTGCGCACCCAGGCAAGGCCGCGTTTCACGCCGTCGAAATCGTCCGGGTGGTCGAGCAGGCGCGGATAGATGGCCACCGGCGCCAGCGGGTCCTTCGAGCGAAGCTCCAGATGGCCCATGCTCTTGGGGTGGTTGATGTTGACGAGGATGGTCGTCAGCTTGCGGTTCGGAACCGTATAGCGGCCCTTCTTCTTCACCCAGCCGAAGGGGAAGAGGTGGAATTGCAGGTCGGGCTCTTCGAAGGACGGGTCGGATTTCAGGAAGGCGAGCACCTGCGCCGTCGGCACGCTCATGAAGCCCTTGCGCCGGAAGACCCATTCGGCAAGCGTCTTCACGCCGTTGATCGGCGTCGCCAGGCTGTTGGCCGTCGTCACATTCATCTCGGCCAGCACGTAAAGGCCGGGATGTTCCATGAGGTTGCGCCCGACATCCGGGCTTTCGACGAGAGGCTCGATGCCGTGGCGCTTCAATTGCGCCGGATCGCCGATGCCGGACAGCATCAGGATCTGCGGCGAGTTGATAGAGCCGGCCGACAGCACGACGCCCTTGCGCGCCTTGAAGGTGACGCGCGTTCCGTCCTTGATCGCCCGGATGCCGACGGCGCGACGGCCTTCGAAGAGGATGGTCTCGACGATCGTGCCGTCGACGAAGGTGAGGTCCGGATTGCCGAGCTTCGGCTTGATGAAGGCCTCCCAGGCAGAGTGCCGCTTGCCCTCGCGCGTCGAGCCCTGGTTCCAGGCGACGCCTTCATGGGAGGCGCCGTTGAGGTCTGGGTTGAGCGGCACGCCGGCGTTGACGAAACTGTCGAGGAAGGCCTCGGAGACCGGATGTTTCCAGCGCAGGGCCGAGACGCGCTGGGGGCCGAGGCCGCCGCGCAGCGCGTTGTCCTTGTCGTTGTCGGCCGTCTCCATCTTGCGGAAATAGGGCAGCACCGCATTCCAGCCCCAGCCCTTGTTGCCCATGGCTTCCCAGGCATCGTAGTCCTTCGCCGCGCCGCGGATGAAGATCATGCCGTTGATGGCGGAAGAACCGCCGGGCACGCGGCCGCGCGGCCATTTTTCCACCAGATTGTCGCGGGTCGGGTCCGGCTCGGTCTGGAAATCCCAGTCGTAGCGCTTGTTGCCGATCGTGTGCACGAGCGCTGCCGGAATATGGGTGAGGTTCAGGCGTTCCTTCTTGCCGGCCTCGACCAGCAGCACGGAATTCTTCTTTTCGAGAAGCCGGGCGGTCAGCGGGCAACCGGCGCTGCCCGATCCCACCACGATATAATCGAATTCTTTCAAGGCACTCATTCGCTATAGACCTCTTGCGCTGTAGACCTCTGGATTTTCCGTCACGCCGCTTCGACGATTTTCGCCAGGTGACAGGCGGCGAAGGCTTCCCCGGCCCGCGGTGTCAGCACCGGATCGATGGTTGCGCATTTCTCGATCGCGAAGGGACAGCGCGTCCGGAAGCTGCATCCCGGCGGAATGTTGATCGGATTGGGCGGCTCGCCTTCGAGAAGGTATTTTTCAGGGTCGTAGGGCCGCGCCTCGATCGACGGCACGGCGCTGAGAAGTGCCCGCGTATAGGGATGGCCGGGATTGAAGAAGGTCGTCTGGTTGTCGGAAAGCTCGACGACGCGGCCGAGATACATCACCGCGACGCGATTGCAGACCCGCCGCACCATGCCGAGATCGTGCGAAATGTAGAGGAGCGTGATACCGCGCTCGCGCTGCAATTTCTCGAAAAGCGCAAGCAACTTGGTCTGCTCCACCTGGTCGAGCGCAGACAGCGTCTCGTCGAGGATCAGCAGTTCCGGATCGAGCACCATGGCGCGCGCGATGTTCACCCGCTGGCGCTGGCCGGCGCTGAGACCCACCGGCAGCTTGTCGTGAAGATCGAGCGACAGGCCGATTTCCTGCATGACCTGCTCGACCTTCGGCCGGATCGCGCTGCCCGCCATGCCGTGGATCCTCAAAGGTTCGGCGATCGTGCGGCCGATGGTGAAATGCGGCGGGATGGCGTTGAACGGGTCCTGCAGCAGAAGCTGGAAGCGCTTGCGCAGGTCGAGCTGGCCCTTGGCATTGAGCCGCGCGATATCCTTGCCCTTGAACAGGATCTGCCCGGTATTGGGCAATTCGAGCAGGCTGAGCAGCCGCGAGAGCGAGGACTTGCCGCAGCCGGATTCGCCGACGATGCCGAGGCTGTCGCCCTTGTGCACATCGAAGGACACGCCGCGCACGGCATGCACATGCTGCTTGCCGAAGAGTTTCGTCGGGTCCTTGGTGCTGTAGACGCGGCTGATGTCGCGCACGGACAGCACGACCTCGCTGTCGGAAATCTTGTCGGCAATCGAGGCGCCGGTGTTGCGCGTGTCGGCCTCCCAGATTTTCGGCAGGTCCGAGATGAGGTTCGCCGTATAGGGATGTTTGGGGGCGCTCAGCAGGTCCTCGAATGGCTGGTGTTCCACCACCTGGCCCGCCGACAGGACCAGCACCTCGTCGGCGATATCGTGCAGGGTCCCGAGCGACGACGAGACGAACAGGATCGCCGTGTTGAAATCGCGCTGGAGATCCTTCAGCAGGCGCAGGATCTGCGCCGCCACCGTCACATCGAGCGGCTGCGTGATGTTGTCGACCACCAGCAGGTCCGGCTGGGTGACGAGCGCATCAACGATCATCACGCGCTGCATCATGCCGCCGGAGAACTGGAACGGGAATTCCTGGAAGCGCTGCGCCGCCGAGGGGATCCGCACCGCATCGAGCGTGCGCACGACCCGGCGCGCGGCGTCGGCCGTGCTGATGCCCGGCTCGACGGCTTTCAGCTTCTCCACGATCTGGTGGCCGATCGGGATGGTCGGGTCGAGCGCGCTGCCGGGATCGGAGCCGATATAGGCGATCTTGCGGCCGCGCAGCGCCTGCATCTGCCGCTGCGGCAGCGTGACGAGGTCTTCGCCGCGATAGAGGATCTTGCCGCCGGTAATTTCCAGCGGCCTGGCGACCCAGTTGATCAGCGCGCGCGACAGCACGGTCTTGCCGGAGCCGCTTTCGCCGATGATGCCGAGCACGCGGTTTTCCTCGATGCTGAGGGAAACGTCCCGGAGCACCGGCCGCCTTGCGCCGGAGCCGAGAAGCAGATCGACGGAAAGGCCCTGGACATCCAGGATTTTCGAGGACGTGTTCATTCGACCCCCTGCAGAATCTTGTTGCGCGAACGTTCCAGTGCCCCACCCATGAAATTGATGCCGCACAGCGAGAGGGCCAGCAGCAGGCCGGGCACGGTGGTGATCCACCAGGCGTTCATGAGGTATTTCGTGCCGTCGGCGATGATCGTGCCGAAGGTGGGCGTCGGCGGCTGCACGCCGATGCCGATGAAGCCGAGCGCCGCCTCGAAGATCATCATCTTCGCCACATCCAGCACAGCGACGAAGGCGATCGGCGGCAGGATGTTCGGCGCGATGTGCACGAGCAGAATCCGGAGGTCGGACGCGCCGAGGATCTTGGCCGCCCGCACATATTCCCGCCGCCGCTCGGACAGCGTGACGCTGCGGGCGACACGGGCATAGGCGGGCCAGCCGGCGAGGATGAAGACGAGGATGATGGTCAGCGGCGTCGGCCGCGTGACGCCGAGAATGGTGATCGCCAGGATGACCACGGGGATCGACATCTGCGCATCGGTGAGCCGCATCAGCACCAGGCCGACCCATCCGCCGACATAACCGGCGATCATGCCGATCGCCGAGCCGACGATGAACATGCCTATGACGCTGACGACGCCGATGAACAGCGCGTTGCGCAGGCCGATCAGCGAGCGCGAGAACAGGTCGCGGCCGAGCTGGTCCGTGCCGAAGAGGTAGGGCATGTTCGCGCCGTCGAGAAGCCCGGGTTCGAGGAACTTCTTGCTGACGTTGAACTGCGTCGGCGACAGGTTGAGGAGATAGGGGCCGATCACCGACAGGAGCAGCAGCCCGAGCACGATGGCAAAGCCGATCTTGAAATCGGCGGTGCGCCATGCCTTTGCGAAGAGGCTGGTGCCGGGGCCGCGCTTTCTTGCGACGGCCGTTCCGGCGGGATCGATATCCGTTCCGATAGCCATCAGTACTGCAGCCTTCTGTCAATGGTGGTGGCGGCGAAGTCGACGAGGATGTTGACGACGACGAGAACCACGCAGGCGAGGATGGAGATCGCCTGGATGATCGGGAAATCGCGCTGGAACACCGCGTTGATCATCAGGAGGCCCACGCCGGGGAAGTTGAACACGTATTCGATGAGAAACAGGCTGCCGAGCAGCACGCCGACGGCCTGGATGCCGAGCGTGTTGAGAAGCGGGATCAGCGAATTGCGGAAGACGTGGAAGACGATCATGCGCGATCGTGACAACCCGCGGATCTGCCCGACCGAGACATAGGCCTCCATCAGGTTGCCGCTGACCGACACCGCGATCGAGCGGATGAAGACCGGCGCCAGTTCGACCGCCAGCACGATCGCCGGCAATATCGCGTAGCTGAAACCCTTGTAGCCGATCGCCGGCAGCCAGCCTGCCTTCGCCGAGACGAGGAAGATCAGCACCAGCGCCAGCCAGATATTGGGCAGCGAGACGAAGATCGAACTCAGGTAGAGCGCGAAGCGATCCGGCCACTTGCCCGACCGCAGCCCCGCATAGATGCCGATCGGCACCGCCAGCGCCAGCGCGAAGACGAAGGCGAGGCCGGCGAGCAGCAGGCTGTAGGGCACTGCCGTCGCGATGAGCCCGATGACCGACGCGCGGTTGGCGGCATTGAACGTATCGGCGGCGCGGGTGCCGCCGGTGCTGGCGCCCTGGGCGCTGCGCACGAACGAACGCCCGAAGTCGCCCTGGGCGATCTGCCCGACATAGCGGCCGAACTGCACGAGCACCGGATCGCGCAGCCCCATTTCCTTGGCCGTCTGTTCTGCGACCGATGGCGACACCATCGGCCCCAGCATGATGCGCACGGGGTCTCCCGGCACCACCCTCAACAAGGTGAAGATGAGCAGTGCCACGAGGAGAACGATGATGAGACCCTGCGCTATTCTTCGCATGAAGAAATCGAGAGCAAAGAGCATGTAGGGTACCCCGCGATGCCGTTACAGTCTGCCGGCGGACCTTTTGTTTCTGCCGCGTTATCCGACGCCGAAGCGATGCCGCTTCGGCTGGAAATGCTTTAGACCAGGTCCGCCTTGCTGAGATCGATCGGACCGTTCGGGAAGTAGTAGGCACCCTGAAGGCCCTTCGCCGCGCCGTGGAAGTTGACGGCGGAAAACAGCGAGAAGCTCGGCGATTTCTGCGCCATCAGCGGGAAGACCTTTTCCTGAAGGATCTTCAGGCGCTCTTCCGGCGTCGCGGCACCCCGCTCCTCGTCGAGCACGGCGTCGATCTCCGGATCGTTGACGCCGGTGATGAGTGCCGCCTTCGAATGCCAGTTGGGGCGCAGCACCAGGTCAGGCTCCGGCGAGCCGGTCATCCAGCCCACGTCGCACATATGGCCCTGGCCCTGGCCGTCGGCGGCGCGGTAGATCGCCTGTTCCCAGGCGGCCGGTTCCAGCACGGTCAGCTGCACGTTGAAGCCCTGCTCGGCCATCATGGCGGTGATGATTTCGCCATATTCCTTGGTCTTCGGGTAGAAGCCGATCGAGGTGATATATTCGAGCGGCGGCAGGCCCTCTCCGTTCGGGAATCCGGCCTCTGCCAGCAGGCGCTGGCATTCCTCCGGGTCGTATTTCGGATAGGTCTCGATGTCCTTGAAGCCGAACTTCATCGGCGAGATGAAGCAGCTCGTCGCCGAGGCGGCGTCGCCCATCAGCATGAGGATCTGCTCGCGATCGATCGCATGGCAGGCGGCAAGCCGGATGCGCGGATCGTCGAAGGGCGCCTTGTTGCAGCGGAAGTGCAGGTACTTGTTCTCGGTGGAGAGGCCGCGGTGCCCGACGACAGTGGCGTTGCCGGCGAGCGAGGCATATTGCTCCGGCTCCAGGCGCTCGGCGATCTGGTATTCGCCGTTCATCAGGCCGAGCAGGCGGGTATTGGCATCCGGCACATAGGCATAGACGATCTGGTCGATTTTCGGCCGGCCGCCGTAATAGGCGTCATTGGCCGCCAGCGTGCTGCGATCGCCGACCGTCTCGACATATTTGAAGGCATTGGTGCCGTTCGGACGCTTCTGCAGGGTCGCGGGATCGGCAACGTCCTTGGCCGACAGGATCGGCAGGAAGCTGGAGATGAACCAGAAGGCGGAGGCGGGATAGCCATGTTTGGCGGTGCTGAGGCGCACGGTCAGGCGGTCCACGACCTCAACGTCGACGCGGCCCGGATAGAAGGACGCGGCTGGCCGTTCCGGGTTGGAGGCATATTCCATCGTCGCCTTGACGTCCTCGGCGCCGAAGTCCTTGCCGTCATGGAATTTTACGCCGTCGCGCAGCTTGAACTCCAGCGTGTTTGCGTCGATGAGCTGCCAGCTCACTGCAAGGTCCGGCTCCAGCTCGGGGACCTTGCCCTCTTCCATCTGGCAGCGGGTCAGATGGCTGAACACGAACTTTTCGAAGTTCGACTGGCCAAGCGTGGTGTGCGATGTCGGGTCCCAGTTCCCGGTCACCGGCCCCATCGAGGCGAGGACCACGGTCTTCTTCGCCTGCGCTGCGGCAGGCCCCGCAATCGAGGCCAAGCTCGCAGCTGCAACGACAGCACCTGTACTCGCAAGCAATTCGCGACGTGTAATCATGGATAGGTTCCCTTTATCGTTGATCTGCCGGAGGAAAACAGCGGCTTTCCCGACCACCGTCCCCTTCCAATTGCAGCAACGTTAGCAGCAGCACGGCCCTCTCGGCTTGACACCGCGTACGTCTTTTTTGTCGCAACGGCAGGATTGTAGCAACGGGCCGGCGCGCATGAACAATCTATCCGCGCATCCAGCGAGCGCACTACAATTGTCTCGCCGCCTTTTGTCACCGCACTCGGCAAAAGGCCTTGCGATTCGGCCGGGCACCGGCAATCATGATGAAAACATGACGAACAGGCCGCGCGAGGCGCCCGACGTCAAACCTCCCGAACTGCCAATGCGTCGAAGGGTTACGAATGGAACGCGTTATCGATCTGTCATCGCGTATCGACTATGAGATGCTTTTCGATCGGAAAACGGCGCAAACTTACTATGGCGTCGAGCCCGAGCCGGCCGGACGCTACTATGACGACGACCGCGGAATGGTGGTGCGCACCCATGTCGACGGCGGCCCATTCCGCCAGGACCTGATCCAGTTCGAGCCGGACGTGCTCGCCTTTGCCGGCTTCGGCAGCCCGTTTCCGCTGCCCAATGTGCGCCATCATGTGCAGACCGTCGGCGACGAGGACTGGATTCACTTCACCCTCTGTCTGGATTCCGCGATCTGCGAGAACGTGCTCGGTCAGGAAGTGGTCGAGCAGGAGCGCTACGAATGCACGATCACACGCTATCCGGCCAAATCGGTGATCGACCGCATGTCGCGGCTCGACGGGCAATACAAGATCGCCTGTCTCTGGTTCAAACCGAACGCCCTCTTGAGAATGCTCGAAACGACGGAATCGCGCATTCCTGATGAGCTGTTCTGGCTGAAGGCAGGCCGGGTGGACCGCGTCCATCATGCATCGATACCGCTGACGACGCAGATGTATCACGCCGTTAACGACGTCCTGACGTGCAACTTTTCCGGCGGCGTGCGCCGGGCGTTCGTGCGCTCCAAATATCTGGAACTGCTGTCAACGATCTATCAGTCACTGGTCGACCAGGCCAATCAGAAACGATCGTTCTGCGGCGATGGCGACCATCGCAAGGTCGAGGCGGTGGCGAGCTACCTCACGTCGAACCCCGCCTCAAAGGATTCGCTTGCCGATATCGCGCGGCGCGTCGGCATGAACCGCACCAAGCTCGTCACCACCTTCAAGGAGGTCTACGGCACCTCCGTCGAGGCCTATTGGCGCGACTGGCGCCTGCAGAAGGCGCGCGACCTGCTCGTCAACCGGCAGATGTCGGTGAGCGAGGTCGCCCAGCAGGTCGGCTATTCCGAAATCTCCGCCTTCACCCGCGCCTTCAGCAAACAGTTCGGCATCGCGCCGAAGAAATACCAGATGAAGTGAGCTTTCCGGGCGCGATGCCTTCGGCAAGGCCGGCGACCGACGATGATACAAGCGGTCGCCGAACCATATAGGTTCCCAGCGAATGCAGACCTCCTCCTTCCGCTGGGCGTCCCCGTCCTTGTGCTATGCCAGCGCCGGCAGGAGCTGATCGATGCTCTTCTTGGCGTCACCGTAGAACATACGGGTGTTATCCTTGAAGAACAGCGGGTTCTCGATGCCGGAATAGCCGGTGCCCTGGCCGCGCTTGGACACGAACACCTGCTTGGCCTTCCAGACCTCGAGGACCGGCATGCCCGATATCGGCGAGTTGGGATCCTCCTGCGCGGCCGGGTTGACGATGTCGTTGGAGCCAATGACGATCACGACATCCGTATTCGGGAAGTCCTCGTTGATCTCGTCCATTTCCAGAACGATGTCGTAGGGCACCTTGGCTTCGGCAAGCAGCACGTTCATGTGGCCTGGCAGACGGCCGGCAACGGGATGGATGGCAAAGCGTACGGTCTTGCCGGCGGCGCGCAGCTTGCGCGTCAGTTCCGAGACCGACTGCTGGGCCTGCGCCACCGCCATGCCGTAGCCCGGCACGATAACGATGCTGTCAGCCTCGTTGAGCGCAGCGACCACGCCCTCGGCATCGATGGCGATCTGCTCGCCGGTGATCTCCATCGCCGGACCCGTCGCCGCACCGAAGCCGCCGAGGATGACGGAGACGAAGGAGCGGTTCATCGCCTTGCACATGATGTAGGAGAGGATCGCACCCGACGAGCCGACCAACGCGCCGGTGACGATCAAGAGATCGTTGCCGAGCGTGAAGCCGATGGCGGCGGCGGCCCAGCCGGAATAGCTGTTCAGCATGGAAACGACCACCGGCATGTCGGCGCCGCCGATGCCCATGATCAGATGGTAACCGATGAAGAAGGCGGCGAGCGTCATCACGATGAGTGTCCACGCATCGGCACCTTGGACATAGAGCACGAGCAGGACGAGCGAGAGCAGCGCGGCACCAGCATTGAGCACATGGCCGCCCGGCAGTTTCCTGGCCTTGCCATCCACCTTTCCGGCCAGCTTGCCGAAGGCGACGACCGAGCCGGTGAAGGTGACCGCTCCGATGAAGACACCGAGGAACACCTCGGCCTTCATGATCGACAGCTCAACGGGTTCCTTGTGGGCGAGGATGGCTGCAAAACCCGTCAGTGCGGAGCGTCCGGCCTCGTCAAGGCTCGCGACATGCGCCGCCTCCAGATGCGCGTTGAAACCGATGAAGACGGCAGCGAGACCGACGAAAGAGTGCAGCGCCGCAACGAGCTGCGGCATTTCCGTCATCTGCACGCGGGAGGCGACGAAGGCGCCGAGCACCGCGCCGCCTGATATCATCAGCACGATGACGAACCAGTTGCCGACATCGGGTCCGAAGACCGTGGCGATGACGGCAAGGCCCATGCCCACAATGCCGTACCAGACGGCGCGCTTGGCGCTTTCCTGGCCGGAGAGCCCGCCGAGGGAGAGGATGAAGAGAATGGCTGCCGCAATATACGCGGCCGAAACGATGCCGATCGTCATGATGAGGACCCTTGCGCGATCAGGATTTCTGGAACATGGCGAGCATGCGCCGGGTGACGAGGAAGCCGCCGACAATGTTGATCGTGGCGATCAGTACGGACAACGCCGAAAGCACCACCACCAGCAGGCTGCCGGAGCCGATCTGCAGCAGCGCGCCAAGGATGATGATGCCCGAGACCGCGTTGGTAACGGCCATCAGCGGCGTGTGCAGCGAATGTGAGACGTTCCAGATGACCTGGAAGCCCACGAAGCAGGCGAGCACGAAGACGATGAAGTGGCTCATGAAGGCCGATGGTGCGAAGGCCCCGACGATGAGCAGCAGCGTCGTGCCGGCGACGAGCAGCGCAAGCTGGCTCTTCGTCTCGGCCTTGAAGGCGGCGGTTTCGGCCGCGCGCTTTTCCTCTGCCGTCAGTTCCTTGACTTTTTCCTTCGGCTTCTGCGCAGCGATCGCCGCGATCTTCGGCGGCGGCGGCGGGAAGGTGATCGTACCCTCGAAGGCAACGGTCGCCCCGCGGATGACATCGTCTTCCATGTTGTGGACGATCCTGCCGTCCTTGCCCGGCGTCAGGTCGGCCAGCATGTGGCGGATGTTGGTGGCATAGAGCGCCGAGGACTGCGCGGCCATGCGGCTCGGAAAGTCCGTGTAACCGATGACGGTGACACCGTTGTCCGAGACGATCTTCTGGTCAGCGACCGTCAGGTCGCAATTGCCGCCACGCTCGGCCGCAAGATCGACGACCACGGAGCCCGGCTTCATCGCAGCAACCATGTCGGCCGACCACAGTTTCGGCGCATCGCGGCCGGGGATCAGCGCCGTCGTGATGACGATGTCCACCTTCGGGGCTAGCTCACGGAACTTGGCAAGCTGCTTCTCGCGGAACTCCGGCGAGGACGGGGCGGCATAACCGCCGGACGCCGCGCCGTCCTGCGCACCACCATCGAAGTCGAGATAGACGAATTCCGCGCCCATACTCTCGATCTGTTCGGCCACTTCCGGGCGCACGTCGAAGGCATAGGTCTGCGCGCCAAGCGAGGTCGCAACACCGATCGCCGCAAGGCCCGCGACGCCCGCGCCGATGACAAGAACCTTGGCCGGCGGAACCTTGCCGGCTGCCGTGATCTGGCCGGTGAAGAAACGCCCGAAATTGTTGCCGGCCTCGATCACCGCGCGGTAGCCGGCGATGTTGGCCATCGACGACAGCGCGTCCATCTTCTGGGCGCGCGAGATGCGTGGCACCATGTCCATGGCGATGACGTTTGCACCCTTCGCCCGGGCCTGCTCCAGCAGTTCGCCGTTCTGGCCAGGATAGAAGAACGAGATCAGCGTCTGGCCTGCGGACAGAAGCTCGATCTCTCCGTTCAAAGGCGGACGGACCTTGACGATGACATCGCACGCCGCGACCAGCGCCGCCGCACTGTCGACCACCGTCACGCCCGCGGCGCGGTAGGCATCGTCCGATAGACCTGCCCCAAGCCCCGCACCCGCTTCGACAAAACACGTATGCCCCAGCTTTGCCAGTTGAACCGCGCTATCGGGCGTCAGCGCAACGCGCAGCTCTCCAATGGCCAGCTCCTTGAGAGCTCCAACCTTCTGTCCCATTTCACTTTCCGGCAGAGCCGGCCCTCTGATGTACGCGTGTATTTCGAAAAATCGCCGAGAGGGGAACGCGCGGTGGAGACGTTCTCCCGCGATACGGCGTTCACCGGCGATGCTGCGACCCTGTGCGCGCGAAAACGCGGCACACAAGGTCACCGAGACTTGCTCCTACCGGCGCGCCCTAGTGGGCGACCAGAATGCCCTTGGCCTCGAAGATATCGCGAATCTTGCGGACATAGCCGTGATAGTCCTTGTTCTCGTGTATCCGGCTCCACTGGCGGGGACGGGGCATATCGATGTTGAGATCAAGGTCGACGCGGCCCGGGCGGGGCGACATGACCAAAACGCGGTCCGCCAGGAACACCGCCTCGTCGATGCCGTGCGTGATGAAGAGCACCGTGTTGCCGAGCCGCATCCACATCGACTGGAGATCCATGATCATCTGTTCGCGCGTCAGCGCATCGAGCGCGCCGAACGGCTCGTCCATGAGCAGGAGGCCGGGCTCCTGGATCAGCGCACGGCAGATCGCCACGCGCTGGCGCATGCCGCCGGACAGTTCCGAGGGGTATTTGTTGCCGAACCCTTCAAGCCCCACCTGGGCCAGCAGTTCCTCTGCACGGCTGCGGTATCGCGCGACATCGAGCCGTTTGATCTCGATGGGCAGAAGGATGTTTTCAAGTACGGTGCGCCAATAGAGAAGAAGGTCGGACTGGAAGACGACACCGATCTTGGGATGCGGCTTGACGATGGTCTCCCCATCGATGGCGATCGTACCAGTCGATGCGCCCGTCAGGCCAGCCAGCAGCGACAGAAGCGTGCTCTTGCCGCAACCGCTCGGGCCGACCACGGCAACAAAGGTGCCGGGCTCGAATTTGAGGTCGATCTTTTCGAGCGCTACGACATCTTCGTCTTCACGCGTCTTGTAGATTTTCGAGAGCCGGGAGATGTCGACCGCCGCACCCGCCTGGACAATAGCATTCATGGGACTACCTCACTGAATCTTCTTTGCTTCGGACCGCCCAGAGGGTGGCCCTACTTGGTGTCGCGCTTGTAGGTGACGCGGCTTTCGACGAAATCGATGACGAAATAGAGCATCACGCCCAGGCCGGAGATGGCAACGACAGTCGCGAAATTCAGCGTGGTATCGAACAGCGAATTGGCCTGGAGCTGCAGGTAGCCGAGGCCGCGTTCGGCGGCGACGTATTCGCCGATGACCGCCCCGATCACGGCAAGCGACACCGCCACCTTGAAGCCGCCGAAGATGTTCGGCAGTGCCGCCGGCAGACGCACCTTGAAGAAAGTCTGCCATTCGCTGGCGCCCATGGAGCGGACGAGGTTGACGAGGTTTTTGTCCAGCGCCTGGAGCCCCACCACCGTCGAGATGACGATAGGAAAGAAGGAGATCAGAAAGGCGAGCGTGATCTTCGGGGCCCAGCCATAACCCAGATACAGCACCAGCAGTGGCGCCAGCGCCACCTTCGGCACGGTCTGAAGCGCGACCAGGATCGGATAGATGGCACGCTCGAATGCGCGCGAGTAGAAGATCGCGAGCGCCAGAGGAATGCCGACGAGCACGCCCATCGCAAATCCGGAAACGACTTCGAACAGGGTCACGTAGGCATGGCTGGCGAGCAGAGGAAGCTCGTTGACGATACGCGTCGCAATTGCCACCGGCGTCGGCAGGACGAATTCCGAAAGTCCGGAAAGCGGAACCAGGATCTGCCAGGCCGCAAGCAATACGGTTGCGAGAATGATCGCCGAATAGCGTTCAAGCCACGACCCCCGCGATTTTTTCCTGCGCATGATCTTATCCTGTTTTGACTGGGCGCGATCGGCGCCGAATACATTCGTGCTCGCCACCTTAGCCTCACTGCGTCAGAAGTTCGTTGGTAAAGAAGGTCGATGCCGGCTTGGGATTGCCGATCTCCTCGGTGCTGCCGACGAGTTTCAGCGCATCGCCGATTGCCTTCTCGTCGACCCAGCCGACGGGCGTGCCGCTCGACGGTGCGTGGATCGATGCCGATGTCGCCTCGATCTGCCGCTGGACGACCTTGTCCGAGGGGCCGGCCTGCCAGACAGCCTTGAGGGCTGCGGTGGCCGCGGCCGAATCGCTCCGCGTCATCTCGATCGCCTTGGCATTGGCTGCAAGGAAGCTCTTCAGCGCTGTCGCCTTTTCGGCAATGCCGGCATCACTCGCCACCACCGCCATGCCGGGAATGGCAAGGCCGTATTCGGCCATGTCAAGCGTGGGGAAAGTCTGGCCGGTCTTGTCTTCGAGCACGGGCAGGTCGTTGGTCTTGTAGACGCTGACCACGTCAACCTGGCCCTGCAGGAACTGTGGGACGCGGGACTGGGAATCCATCTGGACCTTCGAGACCTTGCTGCAATCCACCTGGTTGATTTCACAGAAGGCGTTGAGATAGGACGTGCCGGTCTCACCGACCGCATGCGCGATGGTCTTGCCTTCCAAGTCCTTCGGCGTCTTCACCGCCTTTTCTGTGTGCGAGATGAGCGCAATCGGCGACTCCGGCTGATAGAGTGCGATGATCTTGACCGGCATCCCCTTCTGGATGGCGGAAATGGCAAAGATGCCCGGCAGGATGACGACATCCTCCTGGCCCTGGATCAGCGAACCAAGTGCTGCCTGCGAGCCGGCGCCTTCGCCAAGCTTGAGGGTGACACCAGCATCCTTGTAGATGCCTTTCTGTTCACCGAGATAGAAGAAACCGTACTCGCCCTTCAGCTTCCAGCTGAAGCGGACCTTCACTTCCTCGGCCATTGCACCCTGGCTGGCCACAAGCGTGGCGATAGCGGTCGTCGCGACGAGTGCGGCTCCGCGAATGACACGTCTGACATGCATCATTTCACTCCTCCCTAGCGGACGCCCGCTGGCGCCCTGTTGGCTTCCTGCCTCATTCATTCCCCAAGAACTGTGCCAGGGCCTCCTACCCATTTGCTCAATTCTTGATCTCATAGTGTGATCACACACTGGGATTGTCAAGTAAAGAATCTGCGAGAAATCGCATGATGCTCCCGATGAAGCACGCGCACGGGCGGCAGCCTCGCATATCCTTCAATATACGGAAATCGCTTGGAAATTTTAACCGAACGTCGCCATCACCACCCTCCGTTGCGGGAGTGTGATGCATGTTGCCGGCCTCCGCCAGCGGAGCCTCCACGAGGCCATTTTTCACGTCAGGATGTCGAGGCGAAAATGCTCGACAACGCGTTCTCAATGGCCGAACGGCTGAGATCCCTGGCTATGAACACCAGCCATCCGCCCGAAATGCCATCCGGCCAGCGTGGCAGATATTCGGGCGGGTAGACGACGTGCTGGACCCCGTGAATGACCACGGGGCGAGGATCGCCCGCGACGGACAAGAGGCCCTTGACCCGCAGAATGGACTGACCGCGACTGGCGAGCAACAATTCCAGCCAATCGACGAAGGCCGGCCAATCCACGGCAGCCGCGACGTCGACGACGAAGGTCTCGACGCCGGCGCTGTGTCGGCCATAAAGCGGCTGCTCGGAAACGTCGAGATAACGTGGGCGTTCGCCCCCCGCCCTCTCGAAAAGCGCGCCGGCGCCCGGCATCTTCGCCTTGCTGGAAACGAGTTGGCCGACCGTCGGATTGATCGCAGCGATATCATTGCGGAGCGCGTCGAGCCGCCAGGGCTCGGCGAGATCGGACTTCGTCACCACGACGCGATCGGCCAGCGCCACCTGCTGAACGGCTTCGGCGAAGCGGGCGATCGTGCCTGCGCCACCGACCCCATCGACCGTAGAAACGATCGTGCCTGCACGGTAGCCACGCCGCAACCGCAGGTCACTCATCACCGCCTGCATGATCGGCGCAGGATCGGCAAGCCCTGTCGTCTCGACGACGACGCGGCGAAATGGCTCCACCTCCCCACGGCGCACCATCTCGAACATATCGGCAAGCGTCGAGACCAGATCGTCCCGTACGGCGCAGCACAGACAGCCCGAGGACAAGAGCACGGCATCTTCCGACACTTCGCGCACCAGGAGGTGATCAAGGCCGACCTCGCCGAACTCATTGATCACGACGGCGGTATCGGCGAAATCCGGTTCGCCCAGCAGATGGCGAAGAAAGGTGGTCTTGCCGCTGCCGAGAAAGCCCGTCAGGACATGCACGGGAATGCGATCATCCTGGGCGGAGGCAGCGGGTTGCATGGTCAGACCACCTCGAAGATCGCGTCGATCTCCACCGGCACATTGCGCGGCAGCGAATAACAGCCGACGGCGGCGCGGGCATGGCGCCCCGCCTCACCGAAAACCGCGACCATCAGATCGGATGCGCCATTGATGACTTTCGGATGGTCCTTGAAATCCGGCTCGGCATTGACGAATCCGCCCAGCCGGATCACGCCGACAACGCGATCAAGATCACCGTCCAGCGCCGCCTTGAGCTGAGCAAGAATGTTCACGGCGCACAGGCGCGCCGCCGCTTGGCCATCCTCGACCGAGAAGGCGGAACCAAGCTTGCCGGTGAACTTGTCCTTGCCGCCCTCGCCCGGCACCTGGCCGGAAATATAGACCTGGCTGCCATGGCGGCGCGCCGGCACATAATTGGCGAGCGGCGCCGTCGTCGCCGGCAGTACGATGCCCAGGCTTGCCAGTTTTTTGTCGATCTTCCCTACCACGATGCGCTCCTCCCGGCAGTGTGTCAGTAGTCGAATTGCAGCTCCGGCCCATGCGCGAAGGGTAGCTCCAGCCCCTGTGGGCCGGCGACGCTGACCAGGGCCTTGCAGGTGGTGCGGATGTCGTGGACAATGCCCTTCTTGGCCGCCGCGGCGTTCTTGTCCTTCAGGGCCGCCAGAATGCTCTGGTGGTCCGATGCATTCCACGGCATCGAAGGGATGAGCAGCGACATGTACATGGTCGGCCCGAACTGCAGCCACAACGACTCAATCAGCGGCATCAGGACCTCGCTGTCCGCCGCGTGGTAGAGCGTGAAGTGGAATTTCTGGTTGGATGAAAGGCAGTTCAGGATGTCGCGTTTTTCGATGGCCACCAGAAGCTGCTTGTTGATCGCTGACAGCTCGTCCGCCAATCCCGCTGGGGCCTTCTTTACGGCAAGCTCTGTCGCCATGCCCTCCAGCATCTCCCGGATCGTGAACAGCTCGGTCAGCTTTTCGGGCCGCAACCTCGGCACGCGGACCGAACCGCCCTTGGTCTCCTCCAGAGCGTTGGCGGCGACGAGACGGCTGAGCACTTCGCGCACCGGCATCGGGCTGGTGCCGAGCCCGACAGCCAGCTTGCGCAGGCTCATCACCTGCCCCGGCAGGAAAGCGCCAACCATGAGGCCGCGGCGCATGTAGCGAAGAACATGTTCATGGACATGGCCGCGCGCCGGCTTTTCGGCAGCGTCGCTGTTGGCCTCGTTTTCCGGCTTCTTGATCGGCATCTTGTCTTCAGACTCCGTCATCTCGTCTAAAATCTGCGATCCGCCCGAAGGCCAACCCCGCCACACCAACCCGTCTCAGGGATTGACAGGTGGAATTTGTGATCTCACATTGTGATCAATAAACGACTTTTCATCAGACGGCAACCGTTAACTGTCCGACCATTCGACAGACGCCGCGGAGGAAAAGTCGTCTGACACTCCAATGGGAGAATGAGACATGGCTGCGACCGTTTCCGACCAATCTGCCCTGCGCGCCCATCTAGACCGTACCGCCAACCTCGGCCGCTATGTGCTGCGCAACGTGAGGCTTCATACGGCGACCACGAGGACGGACGCTGCCACTGCGGCGGGCAATGCATTCTTCCTCGCCGATGTGAATGTAGAGAACGGTAGAATATTAGCAATCACGCCCGTGCAACCTCACATCCTTGCCGCCGGCAACGCAGATCTGCCATCGATCGACGCTGGCGGGCGTGTCGCGCTGCCGACTTTCGTCGATTGCCATACGCATCTCGACAAGGGCCATATCCTGCCGCGCACGCCCGCGGCAGACGGCACGTTCGACGGCGCGCTGGCGGCAACGCGCAGCGACCGCACGGCGCGATGGTCAGCCGACGACCTCGGCAAGCGCATCGACTTCGCCCTCCGCTCCGCCTTTCACTACGGCACATCGGCCATCCGCACGCATCTCGATTCACAGCCACCGCAGGGCAGAATCTCCTGGTCCCTGTTCACGGAACTCCGCCAGCATTGGCACGGGCGGATCGCGTTGCAGGGGTCCTGCCTGTTCCCGATCGACATGGCACGGGACGATACGTTCCTGCGCGATATCGCCGAGCGTGTCGCCAATGCCGGAGGGATCCTCGGTGCCGTCGCCTACCCGGTACCCGATATCGATCATCTGCTCGACCGGATGTTCCACGCCGCCTCACAATACGGCCTCGACCTCGACTTCCATGCCGACGAGACCGCCGATCCGGCCGCCGACGCGCTGCGCCGCATCGCCGAAACGGCCCTGCGTTCGTCCTTCGAAAAGAAGATAACGGTCGGGCACTGCTGCTCTCTGGCCATGCAAGAACCTTCAGTCGTCGACGCGACGCTCGACAAGGTCGCGGCGGCCGGCATCAACGTCGTGGCGCTGCCGACCTGCAACCTCTACCTTCAGGACCGCAGAACCGACGGCACGACACCGCGCTGGCGTGGTGTCACCCTCCTGCATGAAATGAAGCGGCGCGGGATAGCCGTCGCACTCGCCTCGGACAACACGCGCGACCCGTTCAACGCCTACGGGGATCTAGACATGCTCGAGACGTTCCGCCTCGGCACGCGCGCCCTCCATCTCGATCATCCTCATGGCGACTGGATTCGGACGGTTTGCACGACACCGGCGCAGATCATGCGCCTCGACGGCCACGGCGTCATTGCAGCGGGGCAACCGGCCGACCTGATCCTTTTCGAGGGGCGCTCCTGGTCGGAAGTCCTCTCCCGGGCGGAGAGCAACCGCATCGTCATCCGAAACGGCTCGCCGATCTCCACGCCCCTTCCCGCCTATGCGGAGCTTGATACGCTGGCGGGGTTGGCGCCCGGCTGAAGCGCTGGACTTGCCAAGAAGAAAACCCCGCCCGGTCAGGCGAGGTTCCCCAAAACATTCCGATCGCCTTCAAGCAGATCAGGCCGTCGCACCGACCTGATAAAGCTCCACCTTCGTACCATCAGGGTCGGCGATGTAGATCGTCAGACCATAGGGGCCGTCGTGAAGGTCGGTAAAGTAGCGGACGCCGGCTCTCCTCAGCTTCGCATCCATGGCACGCACATCGTTGACCTCGAAGGCGATATGGTCGAGCTGGCGATGTTCAGACGTCTTGCCGTGGATGAGGGCGATGCCCTGATGGAAGGCGGTGAACGGGCGGCCGTCGGCGAGCGGCTTGGCCGGGCGGATCGTGAAGCCGAGCAGGTTCGTGTAGAAATCGACGGATGTGTCGATATCGTCGACCATGATCAACTGGTGGCCGTAGTTCGTCACCCGCGGCTTGACCTGTTCGCCGATCCAGTCGAGCACCTCGGACGAAGGAGCAATCTCGCAGAAATACTGCTTCCAAACCTGCTTGGCCGTCGCCTCCCAATCGGCATTCACCCCCGAAATGCAGTCATCGACCGCAATAACATCGAGATCGCGCAGATAGGCTTCGCGAATGGAGGTTTCCACGCAGGCATTGGTGGTCGCCCCGGTGACGAAGAGATGCTGGGTGCCCAGCATCTTCAGCATCATCTCGAGACGAGTCTCGTAGAATGCGCCGAAACGATGCTTACGAATGACGAAGGCCGGATCGAAATCCGCAAGGTCCTTTAGCTCGTCGATGATCTGCTCGTCCCAGGTCCCGGCGAGCGCAGAAACGCGCTTGCGGCGCGCAGTATGGCCGAGCAGCTTCTTCTTGGCTCGGTTGTGGTCGATCGCAAAATGCTCCTGCATCGTCCAGATGACGGGGATGCCCGTGTCCTGGCAGCGCTTGATGAGCTTGGCCAGCGGCGGCACGATGGAGGAGAGGCGCTTGGTATCGACGCCGGAAACGCCCAGAGTCCCCTGCTCGTGAATGAAGGCATTCTGCAGGTCGATGACCAGAAGCGCCGACTTGCGATAGTCGAGGGTTTCCAGGGTCATCACTTGTGCTCCACCATGTCGATGCCGAGCACGCCGCCGCGCCCCCAGCTTTCCTTGGGCGTTTCGTGGATCACCACATGCAGGTGGTCCGGCTTGCAGGCGGCCTCTTCGACCATGGCCTTGGTGATGGCCTTCACGAGGTTGCGCTTCTGCTCGACGGTGCGCCCCTCCCACATTTCGACGACGACGAATGGCATTCTATGTCTCCTCTCTTTCAGCAGGCATGGCGCCGGAGGCCCAGACGGGCACGGCGGACGCAAAGCCCGAAACCAGATCATTGTTGGCCCGGTCGGCGCCGGAAAGCAGCCAGAGCGGGCGGTTCGAATAGTTCACCAGGACCTGCTCTTCCATGCAGGCCCGGTTGGCGGGGTGCGCAGGATCGCGCACGAAGCGGCTCGTCGCCGGCATCAGCCGGATCACGTAAAGCGGCTCTGCATCCGCAAGGCCGCAAAGCGCCGCGGGACCCATCGCCTCCAGCGGGACGGCCCGCGGAACAGGATTTTCTCCGGCGATGGGCACGAGCACCACGGCGCCGGCGAGCGGCGCGACCGGCCAGTACCGGCCTTCCCGGTGCTGATCCAGAAAGGCGCGGTATCGGCCCGCCTCGGCGAACAACTCGCTGTCCCAGAGGATGATGTCGGCGCCAAGTACGCTCCTTGCCGCTTCAACGACACGATCGCTTTCGCACAGTTCGAGGAAGGCCCACGGATCAGTCAGGGCGATGCCGTGACCCCAGGGATTGTGGATCCCCGACAGCCTCTCCTGGCGGATCGACGCCTTTCGGTCGGCGATCCTGGCAACGGCCTCGCGCACCGGCAACCGTGCTGGTGTCAATGAGACGCGACCGGCGAGGTCGAGATGGTCGGGGATCGCCATGGTCATGCCGGCACGGTCACGCAACGGCCGCGGCCGTAGTGCCGTTCATCGACCGCGCCGTTTTCATAGACGACTTCGCCGCGCGCGACCGTCATCACCGGCCACCCCTTCAGCGTCCAGCCCTCGTAGATGCAGGTGCCCTTGCCGGTGTGCTGGACCGTGCGTTCCTCGTCGAGATCGACCAGCACGAGGTCTGCGTCGAAGCCGACGTCGATATGGCCCTTGCGCGGCCAGAGGCCGAACCGACGCGCCGGATTGAACGAATTCAGTTCGACCAGGCGGCTGAGCGGCAGCCCGCGCTGGTGCACACCGAAGTGCAGCATCAGCGACAGCTCCCACGGGAAGCTGACGACACCGGGGAACTCCGTCCAGAGGTCCTCGAGCTTTTTGGGCAGGAACGGCACATGGTCGGTGCCAAGGCTGTAGACCGAGCCGTTGAGCATGCCGGCCCACAGGCCTTCCAGTTCGTTGCGGTCGCGCAGCGGCGGCGAGATCTTCGCGCGCATGTCGAGATCGTCGTCGTAGCATGTACGCGTCAGGTAGTGCGGGCAGGTTTCCACCGTGACATGGATGCCGCGGGCCTGCGCCTCGGCGGCGAGGACCGGCCCCATGCCGACCGACGTGTGCACGAGATGCAGGGAGCAACCGGTCTTCTCGGCGAGGAAGATCATACGCCGGATCGTTTCGACTTCGCAGAAGGCCGGGCGCGATTCCGTATAGGCGCCGAGGTCCTGGCGTCCGGTCGCAGCGATCTCCTTCTTGATCCACGAGGCGATCTGGGTGTTCTCGCAGTGCACGTTGATCACCGCGCCGGGGATCTTCGACAGGATGCGCATGGCGGCATAGACCCAGCCATCCGTCGCCGGGACGATGCCGATCGGGTTGTCGGGCTCATAGCCGAAATAGCACTTGAAGGATTTTACGCCGGTCTTGGCAACGATCTCGGGGATCTCGGCGATGTGCTCCTCGCGCTGGATGCCGAAATGGAAGCCGAAGTCGATGACCGCATTCTCCTCGCCGAGCGCCTTGCGCTCCTCGTAGAGCGGCAGGTAGGATTCCTTCAAGTTGCGGATATAGAGCAGCGCCGTCGTTACGCCGCCGGAGGCAGCGGCGGCCGTCTCGGTCCGCATGTCCTCCGGGAACGGAAACTTCACGCCGAGATGGCAATGCGGATCGATCAGGCCCGGCATCAGCACCCGGCCCCCGGCATCGATGGTGCGGGCGGCGTCCGGCAGGACTTCGTCGGCGCCGGTCAGCACGATCTTGCCGGCCTTGACCGCAACCCCGCCGAAGTACTCACCATCGTGGCGAACCACGCGCGCGTTCTTGATAACCAGATCCGCCTTCATTGCTTTTGCTCCAATATGCCTTCGATGCGCCTGCTGATGCCTGTCCACTGGCTGCGTCCGACGGTGATCGGCGCGCGCGCCCCCATGCCCCGGGCCCAGACGGCCTTCAGCCCGAGCTCACCGGACGCCTCGCGGTCGATCGTGCCGGGCGGGGCCGCCACGTCCACCAGAAGCGCATGTTTGGGCAGCAGCTCGAGCTGCTCGCGCTCCATCAGGCGCTTGGGAACGCTGCCGATGACGATGTCCATCCGGGGCAGGTAGTCGGGCAGCTCCTCCAGTGTCAGCGACTGTGCGCCGGCCGCATAGGCGGCAGCCCGCTGCACGGGGTTTCGTGCCGCGACATGGACGTGTGCGCCGAGCGCCACCAGCGTGTTGGTCAGCAGAGAGCCGATGGTGCCCTGCCCCACCAGCATGACGTTCGACTTGTGGATGGTAATCTGCGTATTCTCGATGATCACCTTGAGCACGCCTTCAACAATCGCGGGGCCGCGCAGCAGCATCAGATCGACGTCCCATTCATATTCGTGCAGGGTGATGCCGAGCGCTTCACAATGCCCCTTCAGATTGGCATCGGCCCAGCCGAGGATGATGTGGCCCGGCTTGTTCATGCCCGCGAGCATGTCGTGCGTCGGAATGATCTTCTCTGGGCACTTCGGGGCAAACAACGCGCCCTCCGCCGTGATGCCGGGGATCGGGAAGAGCGCGATATCGGCCCCCCTCAGCGCATCGGCCGCGTCCCTGGCGTGGTAGACGCCCTCGATGCCTTCGTCCGGCCAGGGGAAACCATAGGCGCGGACGGTCGCGCCGGCCCGCAAAGCGCAGCGAGCGATCTCCTGTTCGCGGGCATCCCCGGCGACGACCGCGATGACGGTATTCTTCCAGCTCATTTCGCCCTCACCTTCTCGATCACCTGATCCTTGTTCATCCCTGCAATGCCCATGGCCTCGGCGGTACGGCCGCCCTCGCGATAGTTGGCACCGACCGCGATCTGCGCCAGACTGTAGAGGGAATGGGCCACCGGCGTCTCAACGCCGGCGATCCGCGCGAATTCCAGGAACGGCAGGAGGCCGTGGCCGAAATCCTCCTTGTAGTAACGGTATTCCAGCGAGTCCGGGCCCTTGATGCGCTTGTTGGCCTCGCCGCCGGCAATCGCCGCCCGGTAGTCGCTGGTGTCAACCACATCCGCCTCCACCGTGCCGAGAAGCTTCATCTCCTCAATCAGGTTCGGCAGTTCGTGCCCGAAGGCCCTGGCCACCGCCAGCCGCTCCTCGTCAAGCTGCTTCATGACGCGCGCGACACCGGGGGTCATGGCATCGACATAGAAGGTGAAACTGCCGCCCGTCGCCTCGACCCAGGCGGCCGCCAGCACGGCACCCGGCGGGTGCAGGACCATGTTGACATTGGAAAGGTCTGAGGCGATGACGTCGGCAACGGGATCGAGGCCCGGAAAGAGCGTGCCGGCAATTTCAAGAACTTCCGCCCCTCCCTTCAGGGCAGCCGCCTTGAGCCGCTTGGCCCGCCCGGAGACGCTCACGCCGTCCGGCCGATATTTGCGCGCCACATAGGTTAGTGTCGAGAACTCGACGACAGCCGGCGCGGCACGCCCGCTGCGCGTGAAAGTCTGCGCAAATTCCAGCGCGCCGCCAGTATGGCCCGGATTGAGGATGACGGGGCTGGACGAAGGCCAGCCTGCAGCGGCGAGCGCTGCTGCAATCGGCGAATGCGAAAACGTGGGCAAAGCCACCACCGCGACATCAACGCCTGTGATCGCCGCCTTGAGGTCGGTGGTGATCAGCGCCGGCCTGGCGACACCCTCGCCGAGCTTGCCGTCATGAGCGACGCCGCCGAGTTTGACATGCGGCTCCAGCGTTTCCGCCGACCGCGCCCAGAAATGCACGTCGTGCCCCGCCTGGACCAGCTCCGCAACCGAGGCCGCCCCTCCGGCGCCTGCACCTAGTACTGCTACCTTCATTCTTTCCTCCCGGGGGAAGCGGGGAAAACACCCCCGTCCCATGCCTGAAGCGGGCTCGTTTTCCCGCCTCCACTGGTTGCTCCTCAACAACTTTGATCACACTTTATGATCACACATAGAATTGTCAAGCAGAAGAATGTGCTTTCGCATTCTCAAATCGTCGACCGGCGGAAGCCGTTTCCAACATGTGGCGTGCGCCAGGCACTCACCCTTTCCAGACAAATCCTCGACTATCGGCAAGGCCGGCATTCGCACGGGATCCGCCTTGGGCCCACGAGCACCCATACGCCCAACGGCCGCGAGAACCCGCGTTGACGATATCCTTCTAGAATATTGTTTCTACCGTATTATCCAACGGAAGGCGCATTCGGAGCGACACTGTCACACAAGGCCGAGAGAGGCCCAAATTCGGCATCGCGAATGGCAGCGTGCACAGATTTCACAGTGCTCCGGCAGCACAAGGTGAGCGATGGAAAAACGCACGCCACGTCTGTGATGACAGCGCGTCGTTTTCACGCAACTGCCTTGCAGCCACCTTTCGACCGCGATATGCCCAGCCGGCGAAGGAAGCCGGCCGGGCAGGTCCGATTCAGTTTCCTTCGTCGTAGAGCGTCGTCGTCGTTTCGACATCGCTGTGGTGGAGCCCGGCGCGGACCACTGCGGCGGCGGCCAGTTCCCGGGCCTTGCTGCGGATCGCCACCTCATCGACGCCCTGCACCTTGCCGTCAGCATAAAGCGCCTTGCCGTCCACCCAGGTCTGCGTGATCGACGCGGTCGATGCGGAGAAGACGAGCGCCTGCAACGGATCGTAGAACGGCGTCCATTCGATGTGGTCGAGGTCGAAGAGAATGAAATCCGCCTTCTTGCCCACTTCGAGCGAGCCGATCTCATCGTCCCACATCAGCGCACGCGCGCCCTCGATGGTGGCAGCGCGGAGCGCCTCACGCGCGGTGAAGACGTCCGGCTTCAATCGTGCATCCTTGAACATGCCCGCCACGATCAGCATCTGCCGCATGAGGTTCATGTTGCCGGCCGCCGACACACCATCGGTTCCAAGCCCGACCTTGACGCCGGCCTTGACCATCTCGGGATATTTGCCGATGGAGGTCGCACCCTTGCCGAGTTTGAAGGACGAGCACGGGCAGAAGGCAACGCTCGCGCCCCGCTCCGCCAGCAGCTTCACCTCTTCGTCCGATACCGCTGCGCCATGAGCGATGACGAGGTTCTTGCGGATGCCACCGGCCTGGTCGACCCGGGTGATCGGCCAGCAGCCATATTTGCTCTCGCAGACCTTGGCTTCCTCGATTGAGGTCGCCAGATGATAGGTCGTGCCGACGCCCAGCTTTTCGGCAAGCGCAACGGCACCGACATGCAGTTCAAGACTGCACGGCTCCTTGCCCTCGATGTTCACCCAGCAGCGGGCGCGGCCATCGAGCGTGTTGTTGTAGCGCGTGACGCATTCCTCCAGCACCTTCAGCGCCGTCTGCGCATCCGGGAAGAAATGATGCTCGGCCATTTCCTCGGTCCAGCCGTGCGGCAGCTCGGCCGGCCGGTTGTCCGCGGCGTGGCGGCCGGTAATGCCGCGCATACCGGTCTTTTCCATCGCACGGATGACGATCCCGGGATCGTATTGCGAGCCCATGTCGAGGAAGCAGGTCGTGCCGCAGCGGAGCATTTCGGTGATGCCGAGCAGCGCACCCCAATATTCGTCCTCCTCCGTGATGAAGGCATAGAAGGGCTTTGCCCAGTGGAAGACCCAGGCGCGCGTGTTGAGATTGTCGGGGAAGACCGCGCGCGAAAGCGTTTCCGAGAGATGAACGTGGCTGTCGACAAAGCCCGGGCACATGCCCAGCATCCTGCCGTCGATCACCTTGTCGAACCGCTCGCCCTGGTGGCGCGCCTTGACCTCCTCCGCCGCTCCGATGTCGGCAATGCGGTCGTTCTCGACCACCACGCTGGCATTGCGCAGCACCGTATCGTCCTTGTCGACCGTGAAAGCGAAGTTCAGATTTTCAATCAGCGTACGCATGCGGCTCCACCCAATGCTTCAACAAATTTCCCTCCCGATCGCCCGCCATGCGAAACGGCGGGCGACACTCATGGCCGCGGACAGGAGACCGGCCCGGCCGCGAGCTGCACTCTCAGGCGACAGCCTGCGCCTTCAGACCCTGCCTGGCCGTGCCACAGACGATCAGCTTGTCCGTGTTGGTGTAGTCGGACAGGAGTTCTGATCCGCTCGACGTTACAAGCAACATGTCCTTGTTCTGCATGCCGAAGCCGTAGCCGGTGTTGTAGCAGAGCGGTTCGAAGCCGAGCACCATGTTTTCCTCCAGCGGTGCATCGCTGCCGGGCTTGCCGAGCACCGGCGTCAGTCCGAGATAGGGGTCCTCATGAAGATGAAGGCCGATGCCGTGGCCGACAAAGGAGATCGGCGGCAGGTCCAGCTTGGCGAGCTTGGCGATAAACGCATCATAGATCGCACGGCAGCTGGCGCCGGGCTTCACCTTCTCCATGATCTCGTATTTGCACTCGACCAGATGGGCCCAGATCTTGTCGGCCATGGGCGGCGCCTCGCCGACGATGGCGGTCCGGCAGACACCGGCCTGGTAGCCGTCGATGACCGAGAAAATCTCGACGCGGCAGACGTCCCCGCGCTTGAGGATGCGGTCGGACGGGCCGACATTGGGCAGCACGCTGCGCTCGCCGGTGGCGACGATGAGGAGCTTGAAATGCTCCGCGCCGAGCGAATAGACGTTGCGGGTCAGGTGGCCGGCAATGTCCATTTCGCTGTCGCCCGCATCCACCTCCGCCAGCGCGTCGGCTATCGCCTGGTCGGCAATGCGCGACAGTCTGCTGAGCAGCGCGATTTCCTCGGCCGTCTTGATCTGGCGCAGCCGCGCGAGGATCGGTTCCGCGTGCTCGAACCGGGCACCGGGCATCGCCGCGATCAGGCGGGCGAAATCGCCTGCCGGCAGATAGTCCATTTCGATGCCGATGCGCGCCTTGGCGAGGCCGAGCCCCGAGAGCTGGTCCGCCAGCACCAGCATCGGGTCGTCGGAAAACTCCGCCCAGATGCGCGACGGCACGTCCGGTAGCCGCCGCTTGATCGTCGATGCTTCCATGTCGACGCCGAAGATGGCGCTGCGCCCGTCGGCGGTGACGATCGTCATCGCGTGGCGATGGCGGATCAGCGGCTGCGACGGAACGACGAAGCCCGCCGTATAGGCAAAGTTCTCAGGCGAGGAGCAAATGATGGCGTCGAGCCCATGCTCCGCCATAGCCTTGACCTGTTTTGCAACGATTTCTGCCCGCATGTTCTTTCCTCTCTCCTTGCGTTTGCTGGCGGACGCTCAGTCGCGAACGCGATATTTTTCGACCTTGGCCAGGTCGACATCGATGCCCATGCCGGGTCCCGTCGGCACGACGATCGCACCGTCGACGAACTGCATCGGCTCGACCAGAAGGTCGTCCTTGTAGTAGATGCCGCCGACCTGGCCGTGCTGCGCCTCGGCGGGCGTCGATACGGGAATGACACAGGACAGGGTCACGGCGGGCGATGCCGCAGCGAGCTGGACATTGGCGAGATTGCCGATGCCGGTCTCGATCGATCCGTTGACGTTGCAGAGGATGCCGGCGGCGCGGCAGACCGCCCCCACCTCCATCGCCTTGTAGAGACCGCCGGCCTTGGTCGTGTAGATCGAGACGATCTGGATGCCGCCGTTCTGGACAATCTGGATGGAATCATGCGCATTCCAGGCCGATTCATCGGCCATGACAGGCGCGTCGATCCGGCGTCCGACCTCGGCGATCCGCTCGATGCCCATGACCGGCTGCTCGACATATTTGAGCCCGTTCTTCTCCATCTTGCGCACGGTCTGCACCGCCTCGCCGGGCGTCTTGTAGCCCTCGTTGGCATCGACGCAGATTTCGACCGCATCACCGGCGACCTCGCGCACGGCATCAACCATGGCGACGTCCCGCGCCGGATCGACACCGATCTTCACCTTGATTGTCTTGACACCCTCCTCGACCAGCTTGGCGACCTCGATCCGCGCCTCCTCGATGGAGATCAGGCCGATGGAGTGGGTAACCGGCACCCGCCCGCGCGCCTTGCCGCCAAGCAGGGTGTGCACGGGAACGTTCAGCCAGCGGCCGGCAAGGTCATAGGCCGCAAACTCGACCGCCGCCTTCGAATAGGGATAACCGCGGATGATCGCATCCATCCGGGCATGCAGCTCTGCGAAATTGCCGAGTTCCAGCCCGATGACGGCCGGCGCGAGATAGGTGTCGATGACCGCGCGGGTGATCATGGCGGATTCGCCGAAGTAGCGGCCGAATTCCCCGCCCCAATCCTTGAGCGCCGGCGCCTCGCCCCACCCGACCCGGCCATCGCTGTCGGTCATCTTGACCATGACATAGCGGCCGATGACCTCGGTGAGGCCCGCCCATTTATGCTCTCGCCGCGTGGGCAATTGGACAATCAATGTTTCGATGGACTTGATCGTTGGCACTGGTTCCACCTTCTCCTTGTCGTCGCAGTCATCTCGTTGTAGAATGCGATCATTCATTGTGATCACACTTTATGATCATGATTTTGAATGTCAAGGACGGCCGGATCGATTTTTTCGCCGGCAGATGGGAGGGAAACCATGATCGTCGAAGCGACCAACTACTTTGCCAGGGAAGGCTTGGCCGACACGGTGCTCGATCAGCGCCGCAAGGCAAGCGAGATCCGGCGCAGCCTGGGGCTCAAGCCGGGGCTGATCCTCGTCAAGCTGGAGGGCGACGGCCCGGATGTTCGATGGGAGTGCAGGTTTGCATCCAGAGACGCTTACGACGCGGACCGGGCCGCAAGAGCCGCTTCCCCGGACTTCGAGGAAGCGCGCAAGGCCATGCACCGCCTATTGGCGAAGTTCGAACGGCATGTCAGCGTAGAGACCGATGGGGGCTAAAGCCGCGGGCAGGAGCAACGATCAACTCCGGGACGCTCCCGTCAATCGCGCCACAAATCGCCTCAGGCTTCGCCGTGTCACTGCACGTCGCGGTCATCAAAACGGGCGATAATCCACTTCATCGACGACGCGTCGCATCGCGATCGACGTCAGGGTCGCCAAGTGCTCCATCAGCCCGGTCACCTTCAATCGGGTGAATGTACGTTTCGCGGGTCCAAATGCCGAGGCCGAGACCTGGGCCGCCATCGCCTTGCTCGTCGACATGGCGCGGCTGCTATCTGAAAGATGTGATATCCAGGATCGTCAACCAGCAGCACCCCAAACAATCAGATCGACGAGCCGCCGCCCTGTGCCGATGCCAAGGTTTCAGTCCCATCACCGACGCTCAGGCCGCTATACCCGGTCGAAGTGGCTGCCCCGTGATTTCAGGGAACTGGAGGTGCTGTCTGGAATGCAAAGCATGCCCACGCGGAATTTCCTCCGGATCCGGACTGCCTTGTCTAGCAAAAGAACCGGATTTCCAGTGGAGTGATCGGCTTGACTTTCGGATCAGATGGAGAGTTTCACGCGGCTATAGGTCTCCCTTGTGCAGGGCGCCAGAGCGGGACCGTACACCCTGGCTGAAACTCTTCGCATAGACCGACGGGGTCTTGCCGACATAGCCGAAGAAGGCGCTGGAAAACGCGGAGCTGGAGGAAAAGCCCACTTCGAAGGCGGTCTCGGTGATCGAGCGGCCCTCCTTGCGCAAAAGCTCCATTGCCCTATTCATGCGCATCTCGCGGATGAACTCGCGCCAGCTCTGGCCGAGCTCCGCCTGGAGATGCCGGCGCAACGTGCGCTCCGACATGCCGGCATGATCGGCAACCTCAGGCAAGGTGACACCCGGCCCGCGGCGGCTCGCGAAATCGATCACCTTCTGGATCGAGGAGTTTTCTGCATAGGGCGTCCACAGGATGCGCTCGTGGCGAAACCAGTCCGGCAGCATCTCGCCGAGCGTGACGAAGAAGCAGCGTGCTTTCTTGTCGCTCGACGCCGCTTCAGCGCTCCAGCGCAGGGCATAGTCCGTCATGCCGCCGGCAAAATCGCTCACGGCGCCAACCCAGCAGCCATTGTGTAGCCACGCCACTTCCTTGGCGCAGAATTTCGCGACAACGCCGGATGACGGGATTCTGGCGCGCAGGCGAAACATGCGGGACGGCGGGATATAGACCATATGATCCGCCGGAATGACCCATTCGCCGGCATGGCCGAAAAGCTCGAGCTCCCCTGCCGTGCAGCGCACGAGCTGGCCGCCCGCTTCACCTTCGCTGGCAAAATCGAACCGCCCCGGACCGAAGGCGCGCGCATGGCTCGCCATGCCGGCCGAAACCTCGAAATACCGTTCGCCGCTTCCCTTGCCTGCCATGCCGAGCCCTCTCCGTCCGATTGGCCGATTTTCTGATAAAAATGGCCGATTATCGAATGCAGGACAAGTCCGATTTCGGCACTTTACCATCATAACGTCGAAAAACGGACAAAGCGTATGCGGCGTTGCGAGGGAGGAGGATCATCGCCATGGCACTTACCGACGCATGGGCGGCGGACGACGCCGCCTTGTCGATCGACGGGCTGAGCAAGCGTTTCGGCGGCACGCAGGCCGTCAACGGTGTCGGCTTTTCCGTCAGGACCGGGGAGATCCTGGCGCTGCTCGGCGAGAACGGCGCCGGCAAATCGACGCTGATCAAGATACTCGCCGGGGTCTATGCCGCGGATGCCGGTACATTCCGCTTCCGCGGCGCGCGTTTCGATCCGCGCGAAGGCCATCCCGGCATCGCCTTCATCCATCAGGACCTCGGCCTCATCGAATGGATGACGGTCGCGGAAAACATGTGCCTGATGCACGGCCGCTATCCGCGCCGGTTCGGTTTCATCGACTGGCGGAGTGCGCGACGCCGGGCGGCCGCGGCGCTCGCGCTCGTCTCTGAGGAGATCGATCCGGGCGCCCGGGTCCAGGACCTGACGCGTACAGAAAAATCCCTTGTCGCCATCGCCCGGGCTCTGGCGCGCGACGCACAACTTCTCGTGCTCGACGAACCGACGGCGAGCCTGCCGCAGTCGGATGTCGATATGCTGCATGGCGTGCTGATGCGGCTTCGCGCCCGTGGCGTTGCCATCATCTATGTCTCACACCGGCTGGACGAGGTCTTCGCCATCGCCGATCGCGTCGTCGTGCTGCGCGACGGCTATCTCGTCGCCGACGAGCCGATTGGCCGGCTCGACGGCACCCGCCTGATCGAGTTGATCATCGGCGGCCGGATGAAGGATGTCTTCGTGCGCCCGACGGTCGCAGCCGATGCACCTGTCGCGCTGACGCTGGACAATCTCGTCGCCGGCGATGTCGGGCCGGTATCGCTCACGCTGCGGTGCGGCGAGGTGCTCGGCCTCGTCGGCCTGCGCGGCGCGGGCCAGGACGCGGTCGGCCAGGCGCTGTTCGGCCGTTGCGCCATCCGCTCGGGAGGAGCCGTGCTTGGCGGCGGCGACGTGCTCACAAGCCGCCATCCGCAGGACGCGATCCGCGCGGGCATCGCCCTGGTGGCAGGCGACCGCAACGCGGAATCGGTGGCGCGCGGCCTTTCGGTGCAGGAGAACCTCTTTCTCAATCCGGCGCTTACCGGGCGGCGGCTTGCCGATTTCGCCCATCCGGACACGGAGGCGAAGGCGACCGCCGCCATCGGCCAGACCTTCGACATCCGCCCCAATGACCCCACGGCAGCGATCGAAACGCTTTCAGGCGGCAACCAGCAGAAGGTCGTCATGGCCCGCTGGATGCAGATCGGCGCGAAGGTGCTGATCCTTGAGGATCCGACCGCCGGCGTCGATGTCGGTTCGAAGGCCGACATCTATGCGCTGCTCGCCGAAGCGCTCGCAAGGGGCCTCGCCGTGCTGCTGATCTCGACGGATTTCGAGGAGGTCGCCGGCATCAGCCACCGCGCACTGGTCTTCCGCGACGGGCGCGTCGCCGCCGAACTCTCGGGCGACGACCTCACGGTCGAGACCCTGCTCAACACCGCATCCCTGGAACCGATTTCAAGGCAGGAGGAGGCCTGATGGAGTCCCTACGTTCAAACGCGCTCGAGCCGACGCGCTCCGATCTCGCAAACCTTGCGGGCGGTGCCCGCCTCGTGCGCCTGCTGCCGGTCTATGGCCTGCCGCTCCTGACGCTCGCCCTCATCCTGTTCTTTTCGCTGCTGCTGCCGGATACCTTTCCGACAGTGCTGAACCTTCGGGCCGTGCTCGGCGAGAAGGCGGTCATCGCGCTCCTGTCGCTCGCCGCGATGATCCCGATGATGACTGGCCGCATCGATCTTACCGTCGGCTACGGCATCGTCATCTGGCATGTGCTCGCCATCAGCCTGCAGACGGTCTACGGCCTGCACTGGTCGGTCGCCGTGCTGATCGTGCTTGCCGGCGGCTGCCTGCTCGGTCTCGTCAACGGGCTGCTCGTCGAGGTGGCACAGATCGACAGCTTCATCGCCACGCTCGGCACCGGCACGCTGATCTACGCCGCCGCGCTCTGGCACACCGAGGGGCGCCAGGTCATCGGCCTCCTGCCGCCCGCCTTCACCGCCCTCTATACGACCCAGCTTTTCGGCCTGCCGATCGCCGCCTTCTATGTGCTCGCCATCGCGGTGGCTTTGTGGCTCGTTTCCGATTACCTGCCGATCGGCCGCTATCTCTATGCCATCGGCGCGAACTCCCGCGCGGCAGAACTAAACGGCATCCGTACCCGCCGCTTCGTCATCGGCGCCTTCGTCGCCTCCGGCCTGATCGGCGCCTTTGCCGGCGTGGTGCTTGCCGCAAAGCTGCGCATCGGCCAAGCGAGCGTCGGCCTCGAATTCCTGCTGCCGGCCCTTGTCGGCGCGTTCTTGGGCTCGACGACCATCAAGCCCGGCCGCGTCAATGTCTGGGGCACGATCATCGGCGTCATCATTCTCGCCGTCGGCATTTCCGGCATCCAGCAGATGGGCGGCGCCTTCTATGTCGAGCCGCTGTTCAACGGTGCGACCCTGCTCGTGGCGATCGGCATCGCCGGCTACGCCCAGCGCCGACGTGGCTCGGTGCGCCATGCCCGCCGCCCCACCCCGAAATCGTAAAACCGTCTTCAATGAGGAGAGAAGACATGAAGAGACTGCTTCAGACGACCGCGCTTGCGCTACTGGCCGCCCTTGCCGCCACGACAGCCCGGGCCGATGCCGTGGCCGACGCCAAGGCCTATATCGCCGAGATCACCAAGCCCAATCCCGCCTGGACGGGACCGACGACCGGACCGCTCGCCGAAAAGGGCAAGTCGATCGTCTATGTCGCGGCGGACCTGCGCAATGGCGGCGTGCTCGGCGTTTCCAAGGGCATCGAGGAGGCCGCCGCCGCCATCGGCTGGACCGTCAGGGTGATCGACGGGCAAGGCACGGTCTCCGGCCGCTCGGCCGCCCTGCAACAGGCGATCGCGCTCTCGCCCGATGGTATCGTTCTCGGCTCCGTCGATGCCAACGAGCAGGCCGAGGCGATCAAGCAAGCGGCCGGGGCGGGCATCAAGATCGTCGGCTGGCACGCCACCGCCACCACCGGCCCCTCCGACACCCATGCCGTCTTCACCAACATCACCACCGATCCGCTGGAGATTTCCAAGGCGGCGGCCTCCTTCGTGGTCGCCGACAGCGACGGCAAGGCCAATGTCGTGATCTTCACCGACAGCGTCTACGACATCGCCATCGCCAAGTCCGATGCCATGGCCGAGGTGATCCGCGCCTGCACCACCTGCAAGCTGCTGACGATCGAGGACACGCCGCTCGCCGAAGCCTCCAACCGCATGCCGCCGCTGACCAACGCCCTTTTGCAGCGGTTCGGCGACGAATGGACCTATTCGCTGACGATCAACGACCTGCCGATCGATTTCATGGCGTCGGCCCTGCAATCCGCCGGCAAGGCCGCCGACGGTTTCCCGCGCAACGTCTCGGCCGGCGACGGCTCTGAAGCGGCCTTCCAGCGCATCCAGCAGAACTACTACCAGACGGGCACGGTCGCCGAGCCACTGTCGCTGCACGGCTGGCAGGCCGTCGACGAACTGAACCGCGCCTTCGCCGGCGAAAAGGATTCCGGCTACGTCGTGCCGGTGCATCTCTTCCTGCCCGGGAACGTCAAGGAGGACGGCGGCGAACGCTTCACCTTCGATCCGAACAACGGCTACCGCGACGCCTACAAGAAGATCTGGGGCGTCAACTGATCCTTCCGGCGGGCGTTCGGTTCGCCGCGCCCGCCCCCTTCCCCATGGAGAGCAAGATGACCAAAACCTTTTGGCCGGACGACATCCGGCTCGTGATTTCCATTTCCATGCAGTTCGAGGCCGGTGGCGAAGCGCCCTATGGTCCGGGCGGCCCCTTCTCCGGCTTTATCGACATGGACCCCTCCTATCCCGATTTCCCGACGAAGAGCTGGTATCGCTACGGCTATGTCGAGGGCATCCAGCGCATGCTAGATCTCTGGGACAAACACGCCGTCAAGGTGACGTCGCACATGGTCGGCTCGGCCGTCGACCGCAGCCCTGCCGTCGCCCGCGAAATCGTCGAGCGCGGCCACGAGGCCGCAGCCCACGGACGCGACTGGATTCTCCAGGTCGACCTCCAGGAACCGGAGGAGCGGAAATTCATCCGCGACAATGTCGAGTCGATCCGGCGCGCCACCGGCGTCGCCCCCGTCGGTTACAACGGCGCGGCGATGCGCGGCACGGTCAATACGCTGAAAATCCTGCAGGACGAGGGGTTCCGCTATCACATCGACGATGTCAGCCGGGACGAACCCTTCCTCATCCCCGTGCGCGGCAAGGATTTCGCCGTCGTGCCCTATTCGCTGACCCTCAACGACATCGTGCAGTTCGAAGGCTACAAGTTCACCAACACGGAATATGAGCGCCAGCTCAAGGACGAATTCGACGTGCTCTACGAGGAGGCCGCCACCCGTCGGCGCATGATGTCGATCTCCACGCACGACCGCGTGCAGGGCCGCCCCTTCCGCGTGCGCTCGCTCGACCGTTTCCTCGACTATGCGCTGAAGCACAAGGGCGTCGTGTGCCTGCGCAAGGATGCCATCGCCGACTTCGCCTTCGCCGAGCCGACCACCCTGCGCGATCCCAATCCGCATGACGAATGGGCCGACTGGGAACGCCGCCACGGCGACCAGAAGATCCGGCCGATCGCCTGAAACACGGAGAGACGGGCGGCGGCGACGCCGCCCGGGACAGGGAGAGAGCCTTGACCGACATCACGATCATCGGCGGCGGCATCGTCGGCATCGCGACGGCCTACGAACTGCTGCAGCGCTTTCCCGGCATTTCGCTGGAAGTGCTGGAGAAGGAACAAAACCTTGCCCTGCACCAGACCGGGCGCAACAGCGGCGTCATCCATGCCGGCATCTATTATGCGCCGGGCAGTCTGAAGGCGGAATTCTGCCGGCGCGGCCTTGCCGCCACGCTGCGTTTTTCCGCCGAGCACGGCATCGCGCATGAACAACCGGGAAAACTGCTGGTCGCCACGTCGCCGGTCGAGATGGAGCGCCTTGCCGCGCTCGAAACGCGGGCGGCGGCGAACGGCCTCGCCGTCCGGCGCATCAGCGCCGCGGAGCTGGGGGAGATCGAGCCCAACATCGTCGGGCTCGGCGCGCTGCTGAGCCCTGCGACCGGCATCGCCGACTATGGCGCCATCGTGCGCCGCATGGCCGCGCTGGTCGGCGATCTCGGCGGGCAGGTGACCTGCGGGGCCGAGGTGCGGCACATCGAGGAGCGGGCGAACGATGTGCGCCTCACCCTCGCCGACGGAAGCGTCCGCATCACGCGCCATCTCGTCGTCTGCGCCGGCCTGATGGCCGATCGGCTCGCCGCCCTCTGCGGTCTCGGCGGCGATTTTTCCATCGTGCCCTTCAAGGGCGAATATTTCCGCCTCGCGCCGCGCCACGACGAGGTCGTGCGCCATCTCATCTATCCCGTACCCGATCCGGCCCTGCCCTTCCTCGGCATCCATCTCACGCGCATGATCGGCGGCTTTGTCACCGTCGGTCCGAACGCCGTACTCTCGCTGGCGCGCGAGGGCTACGGCAAGCTCGCCATCGATTTCGGCGACCTTGGCGACATGGCGCGGTTCCCCGGCTTCTGGCGCACGCTGCAGGCCAATCTTTCCTCCGGCCTCAAGGAAGCGGCGAACTCCGCCTTCCGCCGCCGCTACCTGAAAGCCTGCCAACGCTACTGCCCGCCACTGGAGCTCGCCGATCTCCTGCCTCACCCACCCGGGATAAGGGCGCAGGCCGTGATGCGCGACGGAACGCTCGTGCATGATTTTCTGATCCGCCGTTCCGCCCGTACGATCCACATCTGCAATGCACCTTCGCCGGCGGCAACCTCGGCAATCCCGATTGCAGAACACATCAGCGATCTCGCGGAAAAGGTCTTTGCTTTCGACGCACGAAGAGCCGCTACTTAGGCGCCCGCCCTAACGGGCGGAAACGAGGCCAATGAATGGCGCAGATACAATAACTTAGATCACCAGAAAATTCCAAGAAACTGGTCATCCTCAAACAGTGCGGCCTACATCGTCGGGGATCGCGTCGATGCCTGCCATCAGTTCATCGTAGATTTCTTCAGGCGCACCCTCCAGCAGATATGCTCTGGTATGGGTCTCACGCTTCAGGTGCTCGTAGGCATCGGCCCGGAGGATCACGAGCTTCTATTTGCCGTGTTTGGTTAGCCCGACACGCTCGACAAGGGCGGCTTCCAGGACTTCTCCAGAGGCGCAATTCATGTCGGAGAAGGTGAATTGCTTCATCGTCGCCCTCGATTCTGAACATACGGAATATACGTATTTTATGCGAAATATGTAATACGCTACAACGCACTGAACCACGGTCCGGTTCGGCCCACCGAACTCGGCGGTGTTTCAGCGCGGAGAGGGATCTCAATAATAAACCAAACTCTTAGCGCGCAAGACCGCGCAGATCCGGCATTCGATCAGCCACGATCGTTTCCATCGAAAAGAAGCCGGTAACAGTCATGAGATCAAAATCGGTGATAAGCTTTTGATAAAAGGCGTCATAGCCGGACATGCCGCGTGTCACCACCTTGATCAGATAGTCCCAGTCACCGCCGATCCGATAGAAGTCCGTCACTTCCGGCAAGCGCTCCACGTGTTTGCGGAAGCCGTCGGCCCATTCCTTGGAGTGATGACGGGTACGGATCATCACGAACACGGTCAGGTCGAGGCCGAGTGCCGCGACATCGATCGCGGTATGAGTACCGCGAATGAGACCACTGGCGTTCAGCCGCTGCAGGCGGCGCCAGAGGGCATTCTGCGAAAGGCCCACCCGGTCAGCCAAATCGCGTTGCGAGACAGCACCATCCTTTTGCAGGGAAGTCAGTATTCGCAGATCAATTTCGTCAATTTTGTCCATACTATCGTTCATTCTACCCATTTTTCTTGAAAAATCGCATAAGAACGATGAAGTTTCAATGCTTCGGCTTGGTTAGACTCATCATCCGTACCATTCCGGAGGTCTTGATGAGCCGACATTCCCTCGACAACCTGCATGCTGCCGGCCCACTCGCGGATTTTCGCCGGAGCCTTGCCGATGAAAACACCATTGCGGCGTTACGCGCCGGATTGGTGGGCAAAGACGCGACAGTCGAGGGACCATTCGGGGTCAAACGCCTCCTCTATGCCGACTATGTCGCTTCCGGGCGGGCCCTGATGCAGGTAGAGCGCTTCGTTCTCGAACGGGTCCTGCCCTATTACGCCAACAGCCATACCGAGGCGTCCTATTGCGGCGGCTTCATGACGCGGCTGCGCCGTGAGGCGCGTGCAGCAATCGCCGCCTGTTGTGGGGCTGGGCCGGAGCACGCCGTGATCTTCACGGGTTCCGGGGCAACGGCCGGCCTCAACCGGCTGGTTCACCTGCTGGGTGTAAGCGAGGGGGTCGCCGCGGGAAAGCGCGTACGCATCCTGATCGGCCCCTATGAACATCATTCCAACATCCTGCCTTGGCGAGAGAGTGGCGCCGAGGTGATCGAGATTGCCGAAGGCGCGGACGGCAGCGGCCCAGATCTCGCGGAGCTCGAAGCCGCTTTGCGGCAACCTGCCGATCTTGTCGTCTGCGCCTTCTCCGCCGCTTCCAACGTCACCGGCATCGTCACGGATGTCGCGGCCGTCACGCGGCTCGCCAAAGCGGCCGGTGCCAGGATCGTCTGGGATTATGCCGGTGCAGGTCCCTATCTGCCCATCGCCATGTCCCCCGGTGCGGATGCCGATATCGATGCGACGGTGGTGTCACCGCACAAATTCATCGGCGGCCCGGGAGCGTCCGGCGTTCTGATCCTCCGGCGCGATGCAGCGATCGCGGACAAGCCGACGTGGCCCGGTGGCGGCACTGTCAAATTCGTCTCTCCGGCAGGCCATGACTACAGCGACAGCCTGGAAGCGCGCGAGGAAGCCGGCACGCCAAATGTCGTGGGCGACGTGCGCGCCGCGCTCGCCTTCCTGGTCAAAGACGCGATCGGCCATACAGTGATGCAAGCACGCAATGGCATCCTGACCCGTCGCGCCCTTGCCGCCTGGTGCAATGTCAAGCACCTGGAGCTGCTCGGCCCGCCCGATCCAACGCGGCTGCCGATCTTCGCCTTTCGTGTCCGCGACGGCAGGGGCGGATATGTTCACCAGCAACTCGTTACACGCATGCTGAGCGACCGCTACGGCATCCAGGCACGAGGCGGCTGCGCCTGCGCCGGCCCGTATGTTCATCGCCTTCTCGGCATCGACGCCGACCAGTCGCTGCACCTACGAGCCGCTCTTCTGGCCGGGCAGGAGATGCTCAAGCCCGGGTTCATCCGGTTGAACTTCAGCGTCCTTCTGCCCGATGAGGATGTGGCGTTCATTCTCGATGCGGTTGCCGAGCTTGCGACCGATGCATCCCGCTACGAGCCGCACTACGATTTCGATCCGGCGCGCGCCATCTTCTTCCCGCGCACGGCTCTTGCCCTGGGAGCGTGATCATGACGAGACCCGACATCGCTGCCTTCTTCGATCCGCGTACCTGGTCCGTGCAATACGTGATCGCCGATCCCGCGACGAAAGCCTGCGCCATTGTTGACCCGGTGCTGGACTTCGATGAGAAATCCGGCACAACTGCCACGGACAATGCAGACCGGCTGCTCGACTTCGTGCGCGCCGAGGGCCTGGACGTGCAGTGGATCCTGGATACCCATCCCCATGCCGACCACCTTTCCGCTGCCGCCTATCTGAAGGACAAAACCGGGGCGCCCACCGCCATCGGCGCACACATCGTCGACGTCCAGAAGCTCTGGGCCGATATTTACAACTGGCCCACCCTTCGTACAGACGGCTCACAATGGGACCAGCTGTTCGACCATGGCGACACGTTCCATATTGGCGGGATCAAAACCGGGGTGCTGTTCTCGCCGGGCCACACTCTGGCCTCGATCACCTATGTCGCCGGCGACGCCGCCTTTGTCCATGACACACTCTTCATGCCCGACAGCGGTACGGCGCGGACGGACTTTCCCGGCGGGAGCGCACAGGCGCTCTGGGCGAGCATCCAGGATATCCTGGCATTGCCGGACGACACCCGCGTCTTCGTCGGTCACGACTACCAGCCGGGCGGCCGCGCACCGCGCTGGGAGAGCACGGTTGCCGGGCAGAGAGCGGACAACATTCACCTGACCGCCCATTCTGACGAAAACGCGTTCGTGGCGTTCCGGCAGGCGCGCGACCAGACCTTGCCGATGCCCAAGCTCATCCTCCACGCCTTGCAGGTCAACATCAACGGCGGCCGCTTGCCGGAACCGGAGGAGAACGGCCGGCGCTATCTGAAAATTCCCCTGAACGCCCTGCAAGGGGCCGCCTGGAGCTGATCATCCTCTTAAACGGCAGCCCGCTTTGCAATGGGGCGCCATCCACCGCAGTGCAGTAGAGCCACCCATGCCCCTCGACTTTGCACAGTATGTTCTGGCGGCCGCATCCGGCAGCCTGGTGGGATTCAGCCTTTCTTTGTTCGGGGGAGGCGGATCCATTCTGGCCGTCCCTCTGCTCGTGCACGTTGTCGGCCTGAGCAATGTGCATATGGCGATCGGAACCAGCGCCATCGCAGTCGCGGTGAACGCCTTGTCAGGTTTGGCCATGCACGCTCGCCACGGCATCGTGAAATGGCGCTGCGCGGCGGTATATTGTGCCACCGGTATCGCAGGTGCGTGGATTGGCGCTGCACTCGGCAAAGCGCTGGACGGCAAGCGCCTGCTGCTGCTGTTTGCCGCCCTCATGATGGTCGTCAGCCTGACCATGCTGAAACGGCGCCACCGGGCTGGCGACCCCGCATCGACCTGTACGCGCACGAATGCGCCGAAAGTGCTGGCCTTCGGGGCGGGGACAGGCATCATCTCCGGCTTTTTCGGCATCGGTGGCGGCTTCCTGATCGTGCCTGGCCTGATGATCTCGACCGGCATGCCGGCGATCAACGCCATCGCGTCGTCCCTGGTGGCCATCGCTTCTTTCGGTGCGACGACGGGCGTCAGCTATTCCCTGTCGGGCCTGGTCGATTGGCCGCTCGCCGGTGCGTTCATCGGCGGCGGCGTGCTGGGCGCGCTGACGGGATATCGCGCGGCTCACGGCCTCAAACGCTATACGAGTATCTTGAACACGCTGTTCGCAGCACTCACCTTCAGCGTCGCCGTAGGGCTGGCTCTCTACGCGGTACAGCCAAATCTCTGAATAGATGGCGTGGTTGCCGCCCTACCCACCCGGCACGTTCTGTCAGAGGATG
>VFQN01000966.1_pt1 | contig 50687 bp, 74 predicted proteins | sample 3512371 | NCBI WGS metagenome assembly VFQN01 (sample SAMN10412370, study PRJNA504923) | tailings metagenome | isolation source: Replicate 2 from Balatoc abandoned mine | place: Philippines: Itogon, Benguet | collected 2017-08-28
GGGGGCGTGGGGGGGGGGGGGTGGGGGGGCGCGGGGGGGGGGGGGGGGTGGGCGGGGGGGGAGGGGGGGGGGGGGGGGGGGGGGGGGGGGGGGGGGGGGGGGGCGTGCGAATTAGGGGTTCCAGTGTGCGGATGCGAGGCGCTGCAGAATGTGCGCAAGGGGGTTAAGCTGCCTGTGCTGCACCATGACGTGAGGGCGGCGTAGGGGGCAGCGGGGGGGGGAGACGGAAGCTAAGTACTGGTAAGGCGCAAGTGTATGCGCAGTGCTTTGGTACGTTGGGATTGTGTGTTAGTGAGGAAGCAACAGCACGGACGGACTGGCAGCTGGGGGCCGGTGCCGAGATGTGGTAAAGTAGAAAGGACGCAGGAGTGTGTGCAAGGGTGCTGGTACTCCACGAGATGCGGGCGACGTAGGCTGCAGATGGAGGGGGCAGTTGGGGGGCGGCAGGGCGTGATGTCGCCGGGCTGTCGTGCTACACTATGAAGGGGCGGACGTAGACGGAGGGGGGTGTGGTGGGTTGGGGAGGGTGCTTCCTGTCCGCGGAGGCGCGGATGTGCAGCTGGAGCTGTGCTGCATTGGGGTGTGTTAGGAGCAGGGATGGGGAGCTGGTGTGTAAGTTTAGCAGTTTGGCTACGTCCTGGCATCTGGCCTCTGGCCTCTGGCATCTGGCCTCTGGCCGTGATCAGGAAAAGCAACGCGCGCTGTGTTAGTAACATATCTGCTTGTATGGGCTTGTGTCTTCCGCTGAGCGAGAGGTGCCTGCTCGACTTAGGCTGGGGCCGTCTAAACCGTTGGTTCCGTACGGGGCTTACAAACTATAAATTCGTGCACAACAACGGGGCTGCTGTAGGCAATTGTAACAACAGTATACGGTATGAGCAGTTCCTAGTGCAGCTGCAGTCCATCTCGTGGTGTTCGTGGTGGTGGCTGTGGTACGACACCCCGGTCATACGGGATCCCTTGTAAGAAACCAAATCAGACCAAATCAAGCTTGTGTGAGCTCCAGATTGCCGCGTGGCACAGCTTGCCCCAGCCCCTGCTGCCCTTTTGATCTTCTATACCAAATGCAACAGATACCAGCGGACAGGAGCAGCAGCAGCAGGGTAATATACAAGCCTCTGAAACCAACCCCAGATGCTGTCATACAGCGGGCGCGTCACACTCCCCCATTCAACCAATACGTACCTTGCGCATTTATGTAAAGCATCCTGAAAGGGATTTATCAGCAGTTTCCTGGAAGGCATACCTCAGGACACATCAACAGCGCCGTAGATAACGTCGTACTATGACACGGAACCCGCAACTCGCCAGGTCGGCGCAGGTGGGCGCAACACCATTGTTTGAGACGTCGCGCCTCCCTGGCCCCTACCGTACAATGATCCATCTACATCCAGTCCAGTTGGTCCCAGTGAAGTGCCCCCAGTCCCCTACACCAGATGCCCTACCTTCACTTCTGCTCCTCCACACCGCAAGGTCCGCACCCACGATGCACATCCACCAAGCCACCACACCTCGGTATTATGTGTACACCACAACGGACCCTCCTCCTCGTGAGCTCCCTCCACTCCAAACGCTGTAAACGGTCAACCGCGCGCTCATGACACCCTAAACCTCCACACCTCCGCCGCAGCCATACACCCCTCCTACCATCAAGCAACTGCTGTCCACCCCCCCCCCCCACACACACACACACCCCTAGCAAAAAAACACCCTTCTCGCCGGCCCCCCTATCCCCACCCCCCGGCGCCCCTTTCCCGCCCCTCCTCACGGCATGTTCCACCCTCCGTCCGACCTGCTGCCGCCACGTGCCCCCACCGAGCCCTTGGCCCCCCGCTGCTGCGCCCCGCTGCCGCCGCCCCCGCCCTCGCCCCCGCCCCGCTCCGCCTCCTGCCTCGGCTGCCCCGGGCCGCCCGGCCCCGCCCCCACGCGGTCCGGGGCGCGGTCCTGGGCCACGGGGTCGGAGCAGCTGTTGGGGCCCTTGCCGAACGCCTGCTGGTAGTACTCCTGGGGGGATGGGACAGCGGGGCAGTGGGTTAATGGGTTAGTGGGTTAGTGGGTTAGCATCGGAGGGGGCGATGGGCAAGGGAGGTGGTGCAACTGTGAACAAACGGACGAGAGTAAGGGCAAGGTAACCCAGCGGATGGACAAGGCCAACTGGTAGTACTCACCCGGCACCAACGAGGAAGATTGGGGGGCGGTGCGCGCGACGCATTGCACCCAACACCGCTCCATCCATTACGACCTCCTCCTCCTCCCCTCCCTCGCCATCCGGTCCTACCCCTGCCCCCACCTACAGGCGCCCCACTCCCGCCTTGGCGGTCGGCGTAACGCCACAGTCCACAACATTCAAACCGTGCCGCCCAATACGCCGCAAATTACACCTCAAATCCCTGTCATCGGCCCCAACAACCCAACTGTAGGCACCCCACCCGCCCACACACCTGCCTGCATTCCTACCGTACCTCTCCCCCCGCCCTTCACCTGCGTTACTAGTACTTTGTTCCCCCACCTGCAGGCGCCCCACCCCCGCCTTGACGGTCTCCGTGATGCCGTTGCCAGCCACGCCCACGTGCCATCCCGGCACGCACTCGCCCCCGCCGCCGCCGCCGCCGCCCGCCTCCTGTCCGCCGCCGGCGCGCTGCATGTCGGACTGGCTGCGCACGCCGCCGCCCGCCTCCGGGGGGGCTCCCCTGCTGCCCGCCTGGCGGGGCTGGCGCAGGCTGTAGTCACGGCCCATCTCGCCGTGGGGGGCGAACACGCCTGCAGACGCGTGGATTAGGTGTGGAGAGGGTTGCGGAAGTGGAATGGGCTAAAGCAGGGGGAGTGCGTCATAGGGAGGGTATGGTTGAGCTGCAGTTGTTACCCATCTCGCCATGGGGCGCGAACACGCTTGGGTGCATGCGTTGCGTGCGTGGACGGGCAGCGCGAGCGAAAAAGTCGCAGCGGATACTCCGCTTGGAGAAGGTTCATGACAACGGAGTCATGAATCACAAACGGTAGCCACGAAACATGGCTACTGGCAGTGTCGTATTCCATGGCAAAGCAGAAGGCAGTGTGTTTAAGCGTTGCGACCGTGCGCACCTCCGAAGCCGCCCAGCTCGGGGATGTCATCGGTGGGGCCGCCGCGTTTGGTCTCGGAGCCGGTGCCACGTGTCTCCTCGTACTGGCGGGCCGCCTGGAGGTCGCAAAGCAGCACAACAACCAACGAAAGCGGTATTATTAGGCAAACTTAGGCACACATACAGGAGCAGCAAGGATACATCGCGCTGTGGATCAAGGTTGCAGCCATACGATAGAGCTGCATTGATTCTTGACGCAGACCCCCCGCCACGGTCCTGCTACCCACCAGACCGTGCCCCAGCCTCAATCTCAGCCAGCCCCGGCCCAATGCTTCCACATTCTTCACGCCTCGCCTCCCGATCCACCAGCTTAAAGGCCTGCAACGCCACGGTGCCCACCGGAGTGGTTCACCTGCGCCCCAGCCCTAACCCACGCACATCCCTACTCGCCCACCCCGCCCTTAACACACACACGGACGCTTCCGTCGCTCCCGGCCTGAGCCCAAAGCGGCCAGCGCTATCTCGGTCCGTTTATGGACCCCCGGCTTTCGCCCACAATGCAACACTGGATCACACGCACCTGCTCCGCCGCCCTCATGGGCGTGGTGCCCACGTCCCCCGCGTCGCGGTCCTCGGGTGAGGGCTGCTGCTGGTACACGAATTTGACGGCCGTGTTGCTGTGCGCTGCCTCGGCAGCCTCCGGACTGTGGCATTTAACAGGATGTATGGAATCGCATGCGCCGTATGATCAAGGTTTGAAGCGCATGAGCATTAGTAATGGATGCATCAGCAGCCTCGTGACTGCGGCACGCAACAGGCATGCGGCAGGTGTCGCTGTGGCGACCTTTACTTACACAACCCACGCACGAATGCCGAGCAGAAGATACAGGAGCTTAACAATACCACACGTGTGACACACTGCCGGTAGCCGACTGCTGCCCCAACATGTGTACATCGGAACGCCCCACTGACCCATCAACACCATGCCCTTACAGTACTGTACGGCTCTGCGATCCCCCTTCCCACCCCGGCCTGCCCTCCCTTGCCCCACTGCCCTTCGCGCCCCCGTCCCATCCCCCAGCCGCCCCCCACCCACCCGGCCAAGATCGCCTCCGCCGACTTGCCAGACCCGTGCCGTATCGTCATCCGCGCCGCCTCCTGCGCGTACTGCTCGTCCGGCATGGTGTCACGCCCGCCCATGCCACGTGTCGCGGGGTCGGGCGGCGCGTCGGGCGAGCGGCGCGGCCAGGCGGCGGGCCGCCCGCCACGTGCCGCCTCGTGGTCCGAGTCGGCGGCCAGCTGCTCCTGCTGCACGCTGCGGGTGCGGGGGAGGTCCCCCACGTGCGGGCCGTCGCTGCGGTGGGACGCCGCGCCCTCGCGGTCGCCCTCGCCGAAAGCGGAGAAGCCGCGAACGGCGCTGCTCGCCTGGAATGGAAAGGGAGGCATGGGGGGCAGGGGGCATAGTAGGGGATGCGTACGTGCTTGTGGAAGGGAAGGGGCTGCGTGTGGAAGGGTGGAAAGGGTGAGGGCGGTGGGGGAAGGGAAGGGTGGTTGCCGGGTGCTCGCAGACCCATGGGCCATGGGTCAGCCCGTGTCGGAGCGCCGAAAGTCGGGACGACGCTCTGGCCCCGCAACGGCCAACGCCAAAGTCAGGATTTGAAAGTTTGTAATACCGTGTAGCTAGCGTCATGCAGTGCCGAGGCGCTATCGCGCTGCCCACGTACCGTGACGCGGCTCCCGGTGACGACGGAGGGAGAATTGAGCACAGTGCGCGCGGCCGGAGCACCGCGCTCCAGCAACAGCAACGCCAGCGATTTCATTGTGCGGGATGGATTTAGAAGCTCGGAGGGTTTCAAAGCCAACAGGAAGCTTTCAGTCTTATGGGGACGAAAGTTTAGGGTTGTGGGGACAGGTGTTGGGCTCGAGCGTCGCTGCTAGTGCTGTATGGCTTTTTGTATCGCTTCGCCGTAAAACGAATGTCTCCAGAAAGCTTCACTTGGTATAATGCATATGAGTGAACGTCGTCCGATTCACGACAAAACATGCCGTAAGCCGCGTAAGGGTGCGCCAACAATCCCGAGTACCATGCGATATGCATCGTTGCACAAGACAATTGCAACGCCCCACAATGACACAGAATGGCGCAGGCTTTCATGTCGCGAAGGGGCTCTCCCCTGGCAGCATTAGTGCCAGGTGGTGCCAGCAAAAGGGGGGGGGGTGGTAGCTAGGGGTGATTGTAGCGAACAGGTGACGGAGCTGATATGCAAACTGGTGTTGCAATCGGCCACTGCCACTCGACACAATCAGGACTTTATTTCCAGGCGCTGCGCAACGCAAATTAGCCGTCATACTGAAGCATGCCCTTAGTCCGCGCAGCACCCTCGAGAGCATGACACTCCGCAGCAGCGTGCCGGGGCCGGTGCGTGCCCGCATCGGTCCTAATACCATATTAACCTGGCTAAACACAAAGCCGTGGAGTCATAACGAGTTCACACCACTACATGCAAGTTGCCCATGCAGCATTCCCGCTTTCGTTCTAAGTGTCCCCTAGGACCCACATTAAAGAGAATGTACCGTAAGCACGTGTGATGTCGAGCCCTGATGCACACGGCACGATGGCATGGCTCCACCATGGCCTGACGGAGGTGGATCACGCAATGCAGCGCCAGCTACCGTATGATACCATACAGTGGTTAAAGCTGTGTACATGCCAACATGCGGGGTAAGAGGGTAACCTTGAGGTTCCCCTCCACAGTGCAAGATACATCTGAATCGCTACACTGCAAGATACATTAGCGCGCCCTGGTTCCCAAGACATGCACAACTCCTTAAACCACAGCGGTGCTAATACCGCCTGTCTCCGGGACGCGTACGCAACGGCTGTGTGAGACACGCAAGCAACTTCACACACACCGACCGGACAGCTCATCGTCCGCAGTCGGTCTCTACATGCATCTCTCCCTCCCCGCCTCTGGTCCTCCCCTCCCGCCCCAAACCATGACCCACCCAGCACCCCACGTCCCCGACCCGCTTAGCCAACACAGTCACGCACGCCCTGCACATCACCCCTCCAGCTCTCACTGTTCGCTCCTTTCGCGCTGTCACTCACAGCTGCTGCTGCTCCTGCTGCTTCCGCTGCTGCTGCTGCTGCTCCAGGAACGCGGCGGCCTCCCGCTCCACCAGGGCGTACAGCTCGGGGCGCTGCCGGATGCGCTGCGGCATGGGGCTGCCCTCCTTGGCGAAGGTGGTGGCCAGCAGCTTCTTAACGGTGCTGAAGATGAAGGGACTCATCACCTGGAATTGGTAGGAGGGAGGTCGTTGGGGAGGGGGGCAGATGCGCAGCAGCGGTTGGTGAGCCACGCCACGAGTGCAGCAGGTGCATGAGGGCGTGGGGGTGGGGGTGGCGGGCGGGGTTCAAGGAAGGGCGGCCAAAGGCGCATCAGCGTGTGCCGGTTGACGCACACGCGTGCGCTGGAAGCGGGCCACGCGACCCGTTGCTGCCCGCGAAGGCCCCTGCCCAGCCCACCTTGAGCACAAAGGTGATGATGAAGGACGGCACGTGCTTGATGCCGGGGTCGACGTACATCTGCATGTGCATGCGCGTGCGGGGCGGGCCCCCGGGTGTCGCGGGCGGCTCCGGCACGAACTTGATGACGCTGGGGGCCAGCACCCGCACGCGGCAGTGCTTCTCGGTGCCGGGGGGCAGCGCCGGGGGCGGGCCGTGCAGCGGGTCGTGCCCAGGGTGGGGCTCCACGGCCTGGGGTGTTGTGGGGGGGGCGCAAGGCAGCAATAAGGGAGGGGCAATAATAGGATGGCGGGCGATGGGCGGGCCGTGCCGGGGGTCATGCTCAGGGTGGGGCTTCACGGCAAGGAGCGGTGGGGAGACGAGTAGCGGCCTCGGCATGAGCAACCGGCGACAGCATGGCGGGACCCGGTCCCAGTGCACAGGTAGACGACGAGCAAGCGCCTTGCCTAGGACTCAGTGCAGTGGAGGAGGACATCGGGCGGAACTGTAGCGCTCGTTGCCATATGCCGCCCAAAACCATGGCCCACTACAACCACCTCCAACCCCGCACGCAACCCGCACCTCGCCCCCGGGTGACCCGCCGCCCGCGCTGCCCTTGCTACTGCTCCTCCCGCGCGCCGCCGCCGCCGCCTTTGCCTCCGCCCCCACGCGCGGCCCCCATCCCGGCGGCGAGCACAGCGCCACCGCGAAGCAGCCGTCCTCCTGCAGCATGACCGCCCCCACCGCGTCCAGCAGCATGGCCACGTCGTTGAAGGGCCACGGCACCCACATGGACAGGTAGGCAGTGGCGTCCGCCGGGCCCAGCGTGCGCAGGATGTGGCCGCTGCGTAGGGCACAAAGCAAGAAAAGCATACCGTAGTGGTCATAATTTAATTGACATGCCCGCCAAGCTGTAATTCTTTTGGCGTTTTGACACCCCACATTTTTGTACAAAAGGATTATTTCTGTACATTTGACACAGGTCTATCCCAGGGCAGGTACACCAGGGTTCGGACTGTATCAGTCATCAACAACAAGCAGAGAGACAGTGACACCCTACTACAGCATGATACAAGCCAGATTATGATTACCGCTGCTGGAAAAAGGTCACTCTGACGCTCCTGGTGTCCAGCTGTGGTCCTCCACAATTTATTGTCACGATTTGACATGCTATTTTGGGCGCTTAATAATTAATTTATTTTATTGAAATGGCCTGTCGGGTAATTATTTATTTCAATTATATTATGACCACTACGGTAATGCTGCGGCAGAGGATCCAAGGGCGGAGATAACCAGGTGCCTGTGTTACATTGTAACGTGATTGGTTGGGTGCACATGGACAGGTAGGCCGTGGCATCCGCGGGGCCCAGCGTGCGCAGGATGTGGACGCTGGGGTGAACGTCGAGATAATGAGGGAAGCAACCCCAGAAGATCATATGCTTCGTAAAACTTTGTTAGATTTATTTAGTAATCTAGAAAAAGAAAATAGTGCTTCTGCACAATTGGCAAAAAAGACATCAGCAAAAAAAACAAGTAAAGCAGGAGCAAATGCCTTAAAAACGCCAAAAATTACACAAATAAAAATTGACAGTGTGTGACTATGCAGGATAGGTGGCCCCTTCGTCGTCAGGGTTGCCGTGTTTATGGTGGTCGAACTGGCGACGCGCAGTGCCATGCATGTGCTGGTCACCACACGGTCCGCCCTGCCCCTGGCCTGCTTGCACGGTTGCCTTAGTTCCCACTACACAGTAAGCCGCGCATGGCACAGCCGAGGGCTCGAATGACGAGGTGATCGGCGCCGCTCCCATCCCGAGGGCCCCCTACCTGACCCTCTCACCTGGTGCAGTACTTGTTCCACGTGGGCTGCAGGTCCACCTCCCGTACCAACGCAATCAGGTGCTGCGGGCACAGGGCATTGCACGTGCAGGAGGGTCAAGGGCGGTCCTGCAGAGCCAACAACACAGTCCATGCTGTACACGTCAATCATCTGCCACCACTACGTAGCACGGGAACCACTTAAGCAAACCAGACGCGCCGAGCAAAAAGGAAACCTCCCACTGAGTAAGTAGGCAGCAGGCTCATGCGCCAGCCTTGGCCTCCGTGCGTCAACTACGCATGCCAGAAGCGCGCACCCCTACCGTGGTTGGCGCCTCCAGGGTGCACTGCGCCCTGAAGCCGTGCACGCTGGTGCCCGCCACGTGGCGGTACTGCAGCCGCAGGCCGCCCGCGCCGCCGTCCTGCACCAGCTGCCAGCCCTCGCCCCGCTCCAGGTCCGCCAGGCCCTCGTTCAGGTGCTCCACCACCTGGGGGCGCGGTGGGGGGAGGTGAGGTGAGACGCCGCAACATGACCCGTGGGTCAGCGGCACACACGTGGCGTGCAGCCGGTGTGTGTCTTACGTCCCGGTACGCTTGAGGCTGGCGCATGCTGCACGTAGTACTGTGCGACAGCGGCGGACTCGTGGTTACGGAGCGGGCAGGAACACGCCCTGCCGTGCCCACACATTACTTCAAGGACCCAAGGCGCGAGTCCTGAGCACCCTACGGTGAAACACTGTCTCCGAGTACTCCACGCCGCTACTGACACCCTCCCCACCTTGCCCAGGCCCTCCACGTCCGGCAGGCCCTTGGCCCTCAGCGCCGCCCCCAGCGCCGCCTGGTCCGACCCCTGCCCCCGGCAGTGCCGCAGCAGCAGCTGATGCGCCTGCTGCGGCCGGGCCTGCACCAGGTACAGCTCGCACACGCGCGACACTAGCTCTTCCAAGGACTCAACACCACCGTCGTCCGCAGCACCAGCACTGCTAGCAGCGTCTGCCGCCTGCGGCACGGGTTGTGGCGCAGGCAGGGACTCGCCCCCTGGTGCTGCTGCTGCTGCTGCTCCCTGTGCTGCTTCCGCGAGGCTGGGAGGCTCACGCGGAGGCTCAATGCGCCCATCAGCAGTAGCAACAACAGCGCTGCTGGACGCAGATGGCAGCGGGGAGACTGTCGTGGGGTGTGCGGCAGGCGCAGCAGCCGACAATATAGCCACTTCACAGCCTTCGGCACCATGCGGGTGACCGCCGCTGCCTCCGCCATGGACCCCACAGCTCGCCTCCAGCCCCTCTGCGACCGCCATTACCGCCCTATGCCCCTCCTCCACCTGCCCTTTCCCTGCTCCGACGGCCGCTTCCATGATGCTCCCTGCGCGTCCAACCCCGTCCCCCAGCTGCTCCTCCCCGGCCTCCAGCCCTGCGTCCTCCTCCAAGGCTGGTAAGGGACTGCGGTCATGGCGCTGCGTGTCGTGCCCTGCCACGTGCCCTTGTCCCTGTCCCTGGCCCGCTGCCAGCTGTGCATGGGCCGATAGCACGTGTGGTGACGGGGTAGGGCTGTGCGCCAGCCGCCCACGCGCCTCAGCACCCTCAGCCCCTGCACCTGCTCCGCTCCCTGCACCTGCCCCTCCAGGCAGCTCCCCTACCCCTTGGCTTTCCACTGGCACCCCTGCTGCCTCTGCTCGTGACCCCACATCGCCCGCCCCTCGCCCATGTGCTAGGTTGCCATCCGTCGCAGCAGGGTCTGTTACGACCGCGGCACCAGGCACATGCCCATGTGTGGGGGAGTGCAGCTCTGGGGCGTCTTCTGAGAACTGAGACCAGCCCCCGGCGCTGTAGTAGGCGGTAGAGCCGTGTGATGTGGCCGCCAACGTGCGTAGCTCGTATACGCCCACAGCAGGGTGCGGTGGGGCCTCGGGGAGCCCGGTGGCCGGGGCGGCGGCAGTTGGGCCAGTAGCGGCTGGAGCTGCGCCGGTGGCAACAGAGGAGGGTGTGGGGCTAGGTTGCGCTGGCAGTGGCGCTTCTGCAGGAAAGACTGGCTGGCTGCTAGCGCCGGTTGATGTGGCGGGTGAGTGTGTTGGATAGGGAGGTGCAGGCGGTGTGGGTGTGGGGGTGCCATCTGGGGTTCGTAGGGGAAGTGCGGTGCCGTGAGATTGTGGAGCTGGGCCGCGTGCTTCCGCTGTCACAGTGATAGCAGAGGACACATCCTTCTGGCTGGCGCTGCTGTGCCCATCCAGCTGTTTGACCACGTTGGCTGTTACGGTTGGTGCCTGGCTGCCGCTGACTGAGGTAGCGCTCCCTGTGAGCTGCGAGGGTTAGAGGAGTGGAGAGGGGGGAAAGGAACAGGGCAGGCCGTGAGGACAGTGTTAGGTGCCATCTCTAGATACATGCTGGCAGCGGCTCAAGACTTGCAGGTGAAGACGGACTACGTCCTCGGTGCAATTGGCTGTGGGGGACAGATTGCGTGGGGTTTTCGTGAGGTCGAAGCAGTGGGGAGCAGGCCTTCGGTTGACAGTCTTGACACCAAGGCATCGGGCGCCACAACACATAACCGTAGCACAGCTCCCATCGCATATTTCTTGCCTTTTTAGTCTGGCCGAGGCATGGCAAGCAAGAGAGACAACCTCCATCGCGGTTGCCCTCGTCCGCAGCAGGCGGGGCCATCGAGGCTATTCCATAAGAGCACAAGTTGACACGATAGTATTACGTCCTGTAACCTGGAACCATCAGCAGTACCGTAAGGTGGTTGCGCTTGAGGTTAAGTGGGTCAACAGCTGAAACCAGGGCTGGTAGACCTGGAAGAGGTTGCGAGATTTGACAGCAGCCCCGACTAAGAGAGCCTTGCACAAAACATCCTAACGTGGTACGCGGTGGCGTGCCGCTTCTTCCTCCTTGACAGTCGGTGCCGTGCCTTCATACTTGACGTACCGCAGGTGCGTCCACCCCATCCATGGCTGCAAATTCCAAATCCACGGCCTATTTCTTGTGGGGCCTTTGTGGCCCTCAGTGCCGATGGTGCCAAGAGCGTGCCAAGTCCCAGCAGGTCCCAGGAGGCATACAGTACACGCGAAGCAACGCCCCAAGCAAAACCCAGCAACACCCATGACAACCACAGCTCAACAGGCTTCTGATGACAACACAACCTCACATGACCCAACATCTGCTGTCGCGCCGTGCTACATGGATGCACAGCTACCGGCATAGGCAGTCCACACATCGAATTTGAGACGTACACGTGGCAGAGGACACGCTTGACAGGCTGCGCCGCCATGCCGGACGTAATTGCGATGTGGAATGCAGCAGCTGCGTCCCGCAGCCCGCTTCAACAACGTTCCACTCCGGCGGCCTTCCCGGCGTCAAGATGGCCTGCGAGGACGTGTGTTCGTCTCTACTGCACCCGCTCCTGCACCACATCAATGTCAGTCTGTCTACATAGCACAACGCGCGCAACTTGGCCAACATACACTGCAAATTGGCAGTTCGCAGCCCCAGGGGACCTTGCTCACATTACTAGTGACATCCTTGCTGCTGGCGTAGCTTCACCAAGCACCTGCTTGTGCTATACTTCTGTTATTTCAGCATCAGGAAACACTTATGTGCCTACTCCTACCCCGACCCTCGCACGGGAATGCATAGTAAGCACTCGTGTTCGAGCTGATGCAGCTATTCGAGTAGGCACGTGCGGTAGGCACTATACTACTGGCATGTGCACGACCCGCAAGCAACAATATAATCACACGCTTTATCCAGATGCTCCATATCACAAAAGCTTAACATATCTGCTGCGCGCCACGGCGGCAAGCCATTGCCACCTTGACCGTTGCGGGTTGACTCAGGTTCACTCCCCCACATGCCAACCTGTGTACCCACACAGCCATAGTCGCCTCACGACAGCACGGAACCGCGACAAGGCACGCCCTGTCTTGGGACCTCACCCGCCACCCGACCACACGCTCGACCATCCGCATCGCACGCCCATGCCCACAGCTACACGCTCGCACACCCCCCAATGACTCGTCCTCCGCAGGCCGACCGTTTCCGGTACAGTTACTTTGCCGCTCTGCGGTTACCCCCCAATGACTCGGCTGTCGTGCTACCGGTACTCTGCAGCCGCCATGGGCTCTGACTGCTCCAGGCTTTCTCCAGGCCAACAACTGTCGGCTCCACACAGCTACAGCTCTCCGCACCGCTCCCACACAGCTTCTAATGGACATGCAGGATCAGCCGCACTTACTGGCCGGTGCAAACCCATGGGTCGCTCCCTCGCCAGCCCTGCGGACGAAAGCGCAAGCGACACGTGTATCGAGTCCAGCGGGTCACGCGCCATCTGCTCCAGCAGCTCACGAAACGCCATGCCGCACCAGCTTCCGTACAGCTCGGGCCTTACAACCGTAAGAGGTACATTGTACGGCGGGTACGGCGTGGCGGCCGCGCGTACTCCCTCCGCCGATGGCAGAGCAGCTGATGGGCATGTACTGGTGCTGGTGGTCGTGGTGGTTGCGCTGGCTGTGGGGTGGTGGTGTGGGACGCAGCTCTCAGCTGGTGGGTGTGTGCTCAGGGACGGCGGCCGCGGCGGCAAGCCTGGCAGCTGGGAGATGGGCTGAGGTGGACACAGGCTGGGCGATGGCGGAAGAGCGGCTGCTGCTCCTACTCCTGCAAGCCCACCAGGTGCAGGGGCGAGTGCGGGTGTAGGTGTGGGTGTGGGCAGCGCAGTGGGTGTGGACGCGGGCACTCTGCCGCGGGAGGAGTGCGGATGGGGAGGCTTCAGGGGCCGCAGGAGGGCTGTGGGAGGTGGTGGGCCCGGCGGGGATGATGTTGAGGATGAGAGGGCGGCTGAGTGGAGTGGGAGCTCCGCAGCGGCAGCGGTGCAGTCAGGGCTTGAAGCGCTGTGGCAGGGTGTGCCTGCCTTGCGGTGCGGCGAGGTTGAAGGCGGGCCGGACTCGTAGATCTGCAGGGGCAAAAGGTCGTCGGAAAAGGCATGCTTGCCGGTGTTGCCTTGTGTCATTTGTGCATGCCAACGCACTGCGTAAGGCGGCAGCCAACGTGACATGTGCACTTCTCCAAGAACACTTGCACCTGGCATACGTGCAAGTCGCGTAACAGCTGAAGGCCTAGCACACTTACATGGAAACGGCCGACGTGACGCACTGAGGGGCTCCCCGGTTGCACCTCCACCGCGTCACCCGGCGCCCACCCGCCGCCCACGCCACCGGCTCCGCCGCCACTCCCGCTCCCACCCCTCATCAATCCGCTGCTAACCCCCACCACGCCCAATTGCCCTTGCAGCTCTCCGGCCCCTACGCCCTGGGGGGCCTGAAGTTGCTGCACATGCTGCGCGTAGGCGTGGGGGTACGGCAGGTAGGCGTGCGGGTACGGCAGGGGGTAGGCATGCGGGTGGGGGTGCGGGTGAGACCCGTGGGTCGGCCAGTCGTGACCCAGACCCACACAGGGCACGACGCGGAGCCCGTAGCCGTGCCCGCCAGGGCCCGGGCCGCGCTTGAGGTCCGGCTCCGAGGCGCACACGTGCATGGGCATGTGCATGGGCACGTGGTGGGCCCCTGCTGCTGCTGCTGCTGCTGCTGCTGCTGCTGCCGCGTCTGGCCAGGCAGGTGCAGGGAACAGAGCAGGTGGTTGAGTGTGTGTTAGGGTCGTAGCGGTCGTGGTGTCGGTCGGGACGCCAGAGCCCCACGGCGCTAAGGCGTAGCTGGCCAGAGGAACGAACGCGGCCGTGGGTGCGGGCGCGGGCACGAGGAGGACGACGGGGGTGTCGGCGGCAGCGGTAGCAGCAGCAGCAGCAGCGGTGTCATATGGCGCGTGGTAAACATCCCATTGCGGTACTGGCGGAGCAAGCTGCCTGGTGGTGATGGCGGAGGAACCGGAGGCAGGGGTGTTCCACGAGCCTGCAACGATAGGGGTTTCGGTTGCCGGGGTCGTGGGCTCGAGCGGTGGCGTGGGGCTATCCGCACACGCACCCGCGCCGTCACCCCCTGGGCCTCCTCCTGCTGCCTCTTGCCCGTCACGGCTTTCCAGGTGGTGGTGGCGGTGCCACCCGTCCTCCTCCTGCTGCTGCTGCGGCTGCTGCCACTCGCCTTGTTGTTGTTGCTGCTGCTGCTGGTGACAGTGCGGCTGCTGCCCACTGCCCCAGTGCCCACGGTCCAGGTCCGCATCGCTGCCGGTACCAGCGTGCTGCCCTGGTGCTGGTGCTGCTGCTGCTGCCGTCGCTCCCCCCACGCCCTCCATGATAGCCCCGTGGACATGCGAGGGCAGGTGGAAGTCCCACCCCAGCACACCATCAACGTAGGACGCCATGCTGCGCCGGTCGTTGTCGTGGTGGTGGTGGTGGTGGCGGTGGTGGTCATCCTCACACGTGGCTGCGGAGGAGCCTCCGGACGGGTGGGGCTGGAGCTGGGGGTGCGGGTGGTGGTGCTGCTGCTGCTGCTGCAGCTGCCCCGCTGCCGCCAGGCGGTGCGCGGCGGCGCCGGCGTGCAGCTGCTGTGCACGCTCCGTGAGCGGCGGCAGGCCTGGGGGCATGAAAAGCAGATGGGGGCGGGCATGGGTAATGAGTCGGCCCAGAATATCTGTGGAGAAAAACCATGGGTCCGCACACAACAGAAAAACCCATGCTGCGCACGTCCGCGGCACTGCCCAATGTGCGGAAGCACCCCAAGAGGGAACACGGTTGTGATATCGCAAGGTCCTAGCCACCCATCACCCACCCGCCAGCAGGAGCGACTTTTTGTGACCCCTGACGCCTTGCACTGTTTTCTTGCGCCTCACGTGCTACCCACCCGCCAGCAGGTGCTTGGCCAGGTACGCCTTGTCGCGCGCGTGCCTGAAGAAGCGGTGCTCCAGCAGCTGCCGAGCGGAGGGGCGCTTGGCGGGGTCCTTCTGCAGGCACAGCGACACCACCTCGCGCATGGACCTGGGGGCCGGAGCGTGAGGTGACAGGGGCAACCGGAAGGGGACGGAGTCACAGAGAGTAAGTCCTTGGAGGGCGAAGTCTGTGGATGTGCACTATGTGGGCAGGGGCTAGCGGGCGGCACTGCCCATGTGTGGAGGACCTAGTGAGAGGGATCAAGGACAGCCGTCACCATTGCATGCTGCCGGGGTGCCTGCAACGGATGAGTTCTTCTCGTGCACTGCCAGGCGTTTGGTGCCTGCTCGCCGGTCTGTGCACGCACTTGGAGAAGGCGCGCTCCCCAATGTGGTCCTCCAGCTGGGGAGGGGGGTCGTGGATGGTGAGCAGCAGCACCTGACGGTGGGTGGAGGGGAGCGCAGCGGGCGGCGGGGCGGTGGGCAGCAGTGGCCAGCGGGCGGCTGGATAGCAGGCGGCGGTTGGTAGCTTGCTGGGCGACGGGTGGTTGTTTGGTGGGCGCCGACGCTGCCGTTAGCAGTCATGTCACGTGTAGCGCGCTGGCAACAATCGCATCTCTGCGGAACAGCTCCATGTACATTTCGCGTAGCAGGCGTGGCAGGCACGCCTGGCCCTGCGATCCCTGCGCCCTGTAAGGGCCTTGCCTTCATGATAGCGAGCGTGCCATCGAGGCACATCTGGCCCTGCCGGTTGCCACGTGCAACGTGTAACCTGACACGTGTCACTGCTGCTAATGTTCTTGCTTGGTTGGGGCCTTGCCTTGATTAGGGGCATACGCGCGAACGGCGCCGACCCGTGGGCCATCTCCAGCAGCGTGATGCCAAACGACCAAATGTCGCAGCGGTCGTTGTAGCCGGACTCCTGCAAAAGTGGACGCGCGGGCCAACGCCTAACTGGTGTAACAACCTTTGTGGCAGTCAATCCAAACCCTTCTCTCTGTCCAATTGGCAGTACCCTGCCCACACCCACACCCAAGACCTTTACCCAGAGGCGGGTCTGGCATGCCCCTGCCCAGCCACATCCAGCCAGACTCCTGCACCCGGACATACCTGCACCAGCTAGTTTCCTAGAACAACAAGCAATACCTGCATACAACCGCCTTATCAACGATCTCCCTGTCATTACGGAGCACCCAACACACGCACCTGCACCACCTCGGGCGCCATCCAGCAGGGTGTGCCCACCAGCGCCCGCTGCATCACCAGGCTGTGGCCCCAGCTGCCCCGCCGCTCCAGCGTCACCCCCAGCCCGAAGTCCCCCAGCCGCACGGTGCCGTCGCCGCCCAGCAGGATGTTCCCCGCCTTGACGTCGCGGTGGATGCCGTCCTGGAAACACATTTGAATTTGAATTGTTGAGTAAAACTGGAAGCAGAACTTGCTATGTGCAAACGCCGTTGCATGGTGGCGCAGGCTTGGCACGCCCAGACATAATGCCGGTGCACGTCTGTTCCAGGTGCTTGCAGGGAGGACCCACCTGTCGGTGAATGTACTCCAGGCCCTTGAGCACCTCCTTGGCGATGGTGGCGATGGTCACCTCATCGAGGCCCTTGGGGTGCGCGTAGCGCAGGATGTGCGCCACGGAGCCGCCCTGGGGTGCACATGGCATGACCACTGACGTATAGGTGGTTGCTCATTTTGCAGTTGAAAGGGTTACTGCAGATTGTAGATGAATGGGTTGCTGCCATACTCGGCATGCACCATTTCCACGCACGTTTTCAGCCGCGCCGTGGACGCGCACGGGGCAGAGCCCCAGCAGCTCGGGTCCTGGGCACATGCCTCATGCAGGCCCGGGTCCAAAGCCCTCACTGCCTTCTCTGCCACACCGCACATTATCCGTGCAGATCACCTCCCGCTGAAGCGCTCTCACCTCCATGACGAACGGCATGGACGCTCACAACCCTCTTGAACACATCGCCGTCAGCACCGAACACGCAACGCACGTACCTGCATGTACGGCATGACCACCCACACCCCTCCACACCACACACACACGCACACCTACTACTACCACTACCACCACCTCGCGTTACTACTTTGTTCCAGCCCCCCCCCCCACCCCCACCCTACACACCCTACACACCACGCTTACCTCCATGTACGGCATGACCATCCACAGCTCGTTCTCCGCCACGAAGGAGCACAGCAGCGGCAGCACGGCGGGGTGCTGGTAGCGGCGCATGATGGCCACCTCCTCGATCATGGTCTGGGGACAGGGAGCAAGGAGGGACAGCCGAGCCGCTTGTGCGGGTGTGCGGGCGCCGTTGGGCAGCAGCTGAGTGGCCTGGGCATGGCCTAAGGCACCATAGTTGCGCCGTCAGTGTTAACCGACCAGGCTGCGAAGTCTCCCTTGTGAGACCTCGAAGGTGCTTGGGTACCAAAGCTTGCTCAGGCGTGCGGCGGAGGACTGGAAGCCCCTAAGCCCTACCCGGAGGCGCCGATGCCAAGCGGCCCCAAGCCGCCTAGAACTGCGGCGCATGCGAAGGCCAGGCGGAGGCACGCACCCACAACCCCACGAACGCCAAGCCTCATCGCTCATCCTTCCTCGGCGCACATCTGCAGGCCGGCGCCCCCCAGCATTGCAAGCACTTCCACCACATACACCCCATGTTCGCAATCAATACACGTGAGCGCCGAAACCACCTGCAGACCCATAGTATCCAGCTGCGTGAGCCTTAACACCAATTTGTCCACGTCATGGCCATGCCCCACAATTAAAACACATGCACAGCCTCAAGCACGTCCCACCTGTAGGTCCGTATCGTCCAGGTCCGTGCGCCCCACCGCCCTTGAGTCACTGCACATTTACAGTTAACACACACGCACACCACCACGCCCCACCTGCAGGTCCGCGTCTTCCAGGTCGTTGAGCCCCACACGCTTGATGGCTACAATGTCGCCATAGGACACGCAGCGGGCCCGGTGCACCGTGGCAGTACCCTGGGTGTCAGGGCAGGGGCACGGGGTGATGGGCAAGAAGGTCAGGCTGGGTAACAGCTCTAGTGGCAATGGGCTGGGGGTGGGTTGGGGTTTGCCGAGGACCGTGACCAGGGCTTGAGTTCTTGCGCCACGGGTGACAGGGCCGCCACAAGCAAGGCGGGCACAAACCAACGTGCCAAAAGCAAGGGCTACGCCTGGGCCTCGGCCACGACAGCGATTGGATGCAGGTGGGAGGCACGGTAACTGTGCGTGCCACTTTAGTTGGCGCCAAGCCGCCAGGCAGCAAAAATAAACAACGGCTGACCCAGGGGTCGGTGCCACACGGGTGCAAGGAAAACAAGCGGCCATTGGATGCGAACTCACCCCCGAGCCGCACTCCTCCAGCAGCTCATACTGCGAGGGGTCGGGCGGGAAGGGGTGCTGCAGGGTGCGGAGGTCGTTGAGGAGACCGGTGCTGCGGCTCTTGAAGATCATGATGCTCGGAGTATGGTGCTGTCCTGTGGTGGTGCTGCTCCAGGCTTGTGGGTCCTTGGTCCGGGCCCTGGCTAAGGTGGGCCGGCTGACGTCGGCGGCGGCGTTGACGGCGTTTACTGCGGCTGTCCTCGCCCCGGCCAGCTAAGTTACTGATCGCTGCTGTGTGCTAGGAGTAGCTGTTGGGGACTGCTTTGAAAGTGAGGGCGGGCTTGTGGGTACCGGTATTGGCACGTTTGGGCATCCCGGTGGGTTGCGGCTGCGGCAGGGCCTTCGAGGACGCAGCGCCCCGCCCCGGCAGCCCCCTGCTAGCCCCGCCAGCAGTGATGCTTGCTCGCCAGTTACGGTAGTGGCTGTTGTACTGTCACAAGCTGCGGCGGGTCCCAGCTGGTCCCAGGGAGCAACCCCCTCCTCGGCGCCGACGCCCAGGTCAAGTGGGACCAGGGTCCCAGCTGCTGCCAAGCACACGACCGCTCCAGTACCAGCAGTGTCGCTGTGCCAGAGGGCGGGGTCGGGGAATGTGGGGGAAAGGCAGTAGTTTGCAGATGCTTTGAGTTCTGAGCCGAGTAACAGGCCGACTCGACGGCGTTTTCCGGGGGCTCTCGTCTTGGCGCTCGAGCATGCGGCCTGAACTGTGCTTCCTTGAGCAAGCAAACCCGCAATTTCCAAATGCCATAGCCTGGGTCCAGGTATCACTCCTCACAAGCGGGGTGATTCCGGGTGAGGTGTGAGGGCCGGTACTTGTCAGGCAAGGGCACCACACCCATCGAAGAGGCGAGCCGGAGCGGCCTCGCACCACGCAACGCCTCTGACTCAAGACTTGAGCTTCTCCCATGATGTTTACTACCTGCACGTCGCGCCCACCTGAGCCTAAGCGCTCCACAGGAAGACCTGCCCGCGGTCAGCCTGGCCGCGGTCGTCCTGAAGCCCCGAAACCCCTTGCCTATTGCGTATTAGGCCCGACAACGCCCCATCCAGCCTTTGAATGCAGCGTGAGACGCTGTTGTAACAACGATTGTTGTTGAAGTGAGTGCGGGTTCTTCTTGAGGGCCAATAGGTAAAAAGCTCGAAGCGCGATTTGCACGCGTGCGTTCGTGAATAGAAGAGGGGATCGAGTCGCGTTGCATAACAAGTTGCATGCGGAGTTTCATCGTTGCTCGATGCCAACGGTTGTGCGCTGTACGTGCCCATCGCTCACGTGTCAACTGCTAGAGGTGCTCAGGTGCAGCCTTTTAAAAGTGCAGCCCTACAGGCGTCGGGCACTAGCTGGGCGTCCTTGCTCAGTCAGCCGCATCACTCCACTGACATTGCCGAATGCAGTTCGACGTGGTGATAGGGGTAACTGGGACCCCGATGCTCCGTCCAGATACGGTTGCTGACCAGTCTGACTCTAGGCAGCAGGTAGCACCTCCGCCAGGTACGTAATGCAGCTGTAAAGTGCCGGGAGGCGTTGACGCTGGAGGACATCGCAACAAAAATGCAGCAAGAGCGATTTGACGGCATTGGCTAGGACAATGACGTGTGATTGGAGCATATTACGATGCTATGTTACGCATCTTTGTACCTTATGCACGGTTGCGGCGCCACACACGGGAGCATAGGATGCTTTCCATGCATATGCGTACATGCGACACAAACCCACCAACAGCAGCAGCGACAGATCCCCAACCACGCTGGCAGCAGCACCGCCGGCTGCGGCAGTGGCGCGGGCCGCACGGACTCGGGTGGACGCAGCAACTCAGCCAGGCCCACCGCCGCGTTTCATGTTAGCCTTGACGCTTGGGTGTGCAGGAGCCTGCAAGAGCAGGCAGGAGCCATGTCCCATGTGCTGCGCGAGTGGTGCTGCGCGCGGGCAAGGCCCAGGCCCAGCGTCGGGGTGAGGCCCTGGCCCCTGGGGCTGTGCGCTGGCTTCCCGCTGGCGTCCTTACCCGCGGCCTGCTCACCTCCTGCCCCTGCCTCTGCTTCGACCCCTGCCCTTTGCCCTGGCCCAGACCAAGCCCCTACCCTGTTGGCTTCTAATGATAGGCTTGCATCCCCGGCCCCCTGTCGGTCCTCGCCCAGGCGCATGGCCGACGGGTGGCATGACAGGAAGAAGGCACGCCGCCTAACTTCCTCTGCCACACACCATGACGGTTGGCAAGGCAGTGTGCCCACTTGCCAAGAACTGCCACCTGTATCTGATTTGAAGGGGCTGACCACAGATGATGTTCGTGCTGCCATGGGTAGCTGGCAGCGCTGTCGCGCCGGCTTTGTGGGAGTCAGCGTTGTTCACGCAGTTGCTTGGGAGGAGAAGGCTCGGAAGGCGTCTCGTTGTGTACCCCCTGCCCAAGGTAATCCTCCGGGCTACCCTCACATGAATCTTGCAGCTGCACTTACGTGGCCATTGGTAGTCTCTGGTGGTCTCGTGGATGGTGGCTAATGGGCCGCATGGGCCCACCAAGTTCCCCTAGCTGTGCCAGCCCTCCGCTGGTCCTTCCTGCAGCACAGGAAAGGCCCCTGCAGCCTCCAACGCTCCAAGTATACACCAAAGCAGCCCTGTTGTGTGCCCCTTGGATGGTGGCAAGCTTGCTTCCTTCGCGTAAGATGCACCTGTTGCGTCGAGCAGTGCCCCGGCCGGGCAAGGGCAGGGACACGGCTGCGTGGTGACTTGACCGCATGGCGCATGGGGTCGCATACATGCGGACAGAGTCTTGCGTCTACAAGTCCACGATGCATGCAAACCAATACGCACTTACCCAATAAACTGCTAGCAGGCACCGAAGCTCCTTGAGGCACTTGTGCTGCTGGGTTGCAATTGGGCCTTCCTGCGGCTTTCTGCAGCCGATGACGTTTGAGTCGTGGATGTAGCGACAAACATTACGATAACACAAGGTTAAGAAAGCATGACACTGTTAGGATCCTCAAGCAGCCTGAAAAAGCGGTCATCGGTGGCCTTGGCGCCAGACGCGGACGAGGACGCGCAGCTGCTTGAAAATCCACTGGACCTCGTCTGCCCGATAACTCATGAGCTCTTTCGCGATCCTGTCATCAATTCCGCTGGCCAGGTACACGGATTGGGCAACCTGGCCGAACAGCAAGTTGCTTGGTTTGCTCCCCCCCCCCCCCCGTTTTCGAGCCAACCCTACCCCGCACTCGTGCCAAGCTTGAAGCTGCGCCCCGAACCCCTGATTGTGTCCGTAGGTATATGAGCGCTACGCCGTGGAGCGGGCCCTGGCGCATCGCCTGGTGGACCCCATCTCCAACACCCCCCTCGAGACAGCCGCCCTAACAACCGTGTGGCCCATACGTAGCAAAGCCTCAGCCTACCGGGAAAAGGCCATCCGGGGATGCATAGCGCGCGTCTGCCAGCCAGGATGCAAGGTAACAGGCTGCTGGCCAGTGGGCATCTGGAGCAGCGTAGCGGGACTCCCATGTGGCCTGCACACTCACGGGGAGCACCTGGGGAAAGCACCTGACCAGGGGGGGCAGGCGCCAGGCTGAGACCCAGGGACTATTATTACCGGTATCCTGGTCATGCCAGGGTCAACTCCTCAATCCACTACACGGGCAAGTGTGCCGCAGCAGACTCATTTGCACAAAGGTTACCTCACAGCACGCACGTAGCCATGGGGCCCACCTATTCATGATTTGCATACCCCCGCCCACGTTCCGCGCCCTGGCACCCAGCCGCTACACCCCCGCCGTGTCAGGAGTGTGCGTGCGGGGCACGCGGCAATAGGGCTCACGGTCCAGCCGGGTACCACACCGCAGGTTCCTTACCCACACAAGCCGATCCCTGCCCGCAGGCCCCCATCCGGTTCCTCCGCCGAGCAGCTGAGCTGTGCGGCGCCGGCGCCGGCGGCGGCAGCAGATCCCCCTCCTCAGACCCCTCCACCCTCACCATCCCTGGCGGCACGCCCGGCCTCACCCCGGACGTGATAGACTACCTGCTGACCCACCCCTCATCCATATACGACTTCCAGGTAAGCGAGTGTGTGGTCTATTCAACGTCTGGGCCTCGTAGCATTTCCCTCGGAGCATGCTACTCGCCGCCGCCAATCTGCAACCTTGTTTTCTTTCCCTGATGATGCCAGCCGTGTCCTGGGTGCCGTGCTTGAAAATGCAGCAGACACAGCCGTTCAACTGCAACCGACACAGGTTGGACTTTGCCAACGCGCTGTTGCCTGCAGGGGCTGGTTCGGTTCGCGGAGGCGCTCATGCTGCAGCAGCACAGCGACATGGCAGCTACGTTATACACCACCCTGCTGCTGGGCGGGGACACGGGGCAGCAGGTGGAGGCGCTGCAAGGCCTCCTGCGCTGCTGGGGAGACGGGTGCGCACACCACAGCGCAGGCGGCGGCGGTGCGGGCGGCGGCGGCGGCGGCGGGTTGCGCGGGCGGGGCAGCTGCGCGCTGGATGGGTACGACATGTACGACAGCGAGATGGACGAGCAGCGGGTGGTGGAGCGGCTGGCGGGGCTGTCGTGCGGGGAGGGGAACGAGGGGCTGCGGCCGGCGAGGATGGTGGACCTTCTGCTGGCGGCGGGGCTCGAGGAGGGGCTGGTGGTGCGGTTCTGTGAGTACATCCTCGGGGGAGCTGGCGGGGGGAGCGGGGGGCAGGGGTGTGGGTTAACTGGGAGCGGTGGACTTGGGAGTGGGGCCGGGGCAAATGGAGGCATGGCAGGGGGAGCAGCTGGGGCGTGTGGGTTAGCCGCTCCGGGCACCAGCTGCCATGCGGAGCTGCTGTACCGCTACACGCGGCTGCGGTGTGGGCGGCTGGAGGGCATGGTGGCCAGGCGGAGTACGGTGTCGTACGGTGGCGTGGGGAGCGGGGAGAAGGCGGCCGGGTCAGGGGGAAGCGGGCCGGCGGGGGACGCTGAGGAGGGGCAGGGGTCGCAGGACGGCGGCGGCGGGGGCAGGGCAGGGCGCGGCAGGCGGCTGCGGGAGGTGCAGCGGGCGGTGTGCTCGGGCGTGTGCGCGCTGGTAACGCTCACAGGGGTACGGCATCCGCTGGCGCGGCTGCTCAGCGCGGTTAGCTTGGTGCTGCTGGCGCACCCCGTGGGCGGGGGTGGCGGGAAGGAGGGAGCGCTGTGATTGGAGTCAGCCCGTAGCGTTGGTTGGCCCTTCAGTGGCTCGATATTTCACATTAGGTACCAGCTAGGTACGGTACAGCTGTATGTCGCGCTCCGTACCGGTACTGACGAGTGTCCGAGGCTGAGCGGCCAAGGCTGAGGTGCCTGTGCCTGGTACGTGGTAGCCCCGTGCTGGAAGTGCATTGCAGTGGGAAACGCAGCGCAGGGTTCCTGCTTAGACAGGGTCCGGGGGCTTGGTACCTCACGGTGATTGCATCCATTGCTACGTTGCGTCGATTGCATAGTTGCATAGCAGAGCCGGAACTGCGGTACGGCGTTGATCCCTGCAGCGTGAAACCCCCTCGGAGCCATGCGCTGGCGTAACTGCATCCCTTCTGATTCAAGGAAAGTCCCAAGGGCTTTCCAACACGTGTACGGTTGCTGTACATTCGTGTGGCCACACGAACACATGTGCAGCGACAAGGCCAAATGAAAGGCATGTGTGATCCAATGTGAACGCAAACTCACGTAGGGAGCTCCGTGCAAGTTGCACAGGCTTACACTGTGACCGCCACGGCCTGTGCACGCAATCTGCATGCTGCCGTGTACACCAAAATGTTGATCGTATCAGAAGCACCATACTGTGCATGTATCATCCGAAAGTCCCTCGCCTTTCCCCCGTTCACACCATCAATCAGCTTCCCTCCGGGACCCGTTGGGCCTTCAGGACCTGACGGGCCTGTTGTTTGTGCAGTTGGCCCGCGACCAGCCGGCCGTATCCGAAAGCCAGGTATCTACGGAGTTCACTTCGCTCGCTCAATCTAATCAGTGCGCCACACAGGCCAGCAGTAACCAATGCATGGCAGCATTGTGCAAGTACCTGACTCGTCCTCGTCTGCAGTAGCTCACCCCTTTGCCTCCGCGTCCCCCTTAGTCACCCATGCTGCTACTCTCAATAGCAATAGCACCAGGCGATTATAGCCCCTGCCTCGCATACGCAGGAATACCGGTAACCGTGTGCTTCTAGTCATGTACTTGGTCATGGTTCGGTCATGTCAGGTACATGCAAGCCTCCCCCGTTCCAACAAAGCGATTTGCCGCTCTCGCGCTCTCAGATACTAGTCCGACCGTAGCCGCAGAAAACCCCAGCGCAGCTTTCCGCCGCCGCTGTTATCCGCTTAGTACTGGTCCGTGCGCGCGATGCTCTTGACGCTGTCGGGGGCACGCCCGTACAGGAAGATGGACAAGCCCGCGGCGCAGGCAGCCCCGAAGAACTCAGCAATGATGTAGATGAAGGACACGCCCACGTTGCAGGTGAACACCACAGCGGGGCCGATGGTACGGGCGGGGTTCAAGCTGGCGCCGGTGTACTGGCCGCCTGCAGGTGGGTGGTGTTGCAGGCATCACTATAAGCCAGCCAATGACAGCGGGGCAGTCATGCGGTGCTGGCTGCGCAGGTACTTCTCGGCAGTGGCCGATTCGAACACGGCGGTTGTGAGACGGAGCGGAGGACAGGGGCGTGGTTTTGTGCAGCAGTGCATGCATCCACGCGCGACGGCGTGTTGACAAGCTAGACTGCCCCGGCAGTCCAACCGTCCCCAAAGACGAGCTACGCTTCGGTCAGGTGCCTGCCGCAACCCACACCTACCCCAGATGGCACATGCCACTTGCTTCGCCCTCTACCAGTACCTGCTTGTCAGTATGCTACTATGTCCCCGCTACTGCATCGCTCCACACCTACCCGAGATGGCAGCAGCGTACAGCGACAGGCCGATGGCGAGGGGAGCGGTGTTGCCGTGGCCGGGCTTGGCCACAGCGGCGGCGTACACGGTCATGACCAGCAGGAAGGTCATCATGACCTCCCACCCGAACACGTCGCCGTTCTGCACGCCGGGCGCTGGCCCGAAGCAGCCCGGGGAGCCGGCGCCAGCGCCCACGTGCAGGGTGGGGATCAGCGAGGTGTAGAGCAGCGCGCCGAAGATGGCGCCGAGGATCTGCATCGCAGCGCACATTCATGAGTGAATGCCGTGGCGATGCACGTGCAAAGCCAGCCATATGCCTGGGCCCTGGTGTAGGGACTGTCCCGTTAACCCACTGGTACCCAGCAGCAGGATCCGAGCTGCGGGGGACTCCTGTGGTGTGCACTGCGACGCACCTGGGCGATCATGTACAGCAGGCCCTTCCACCACTTCATGTGCCCCGTGCAGATGAGGGCGAAGGACACCGCAGGGTTGATGTGCGCTCCCGAGATGTTGGCGAAGGCGTAGACTGAACACACCGACGAAAGGGGAGGTGTGGGTTAGGTGATTGTGGTCGTCACTGTTTCCTGTTACAGGCAGGCACCGGATCCTCCCAAGATACTCACTCACGGCCACCAGAGCGAAGCCGTTCGCAGCAGGGGTGTTGCTGTCCTTCGCGGGAGCAGAACCACCGAACATCTGGAACAGCAGCGTCCCGAAGAACTCCGCCAGCAGGCAACGAACAAAATCATTGCGGATTTGGCCTGTTGCATCAATGTATGGCCGCAGCTTTTGCCTGCAGGTGCAAATGCAGAACCAGGTAGGTAAACAGCGGTCGCAAACAGCGGTCGCAATTCCTGCACAAGGTGCACGCATTTCACATGCGCCGGCTCAGTTACTTCGCCAAGAAAGGCAAAATTGGACAAACTTACATGACACCAGCCCTCTCCAGGTACCGCTCCAGCACCACAGGCAGAAGGTCATCGTCGTCGGCCCGTGCTGCGCTGGCCCCCGCACTTGTCCCGGCACCGCTGTTGATGTTCACCAGCCCCTGACCCTCTTCCCCATACTTCTGCACCTCCAGCGACATTCTGCGGGCACGGAGCATCGCAATAGCGTTTTGGTGCTCAGGCTCACCAGCGACGACCACCCACCCCTACAGGCTATGACTGCCCGCAACGCTTAAGCCCTGCTGATCTGTGGAACCGCGCGCACTGCGACTGACGCACGTGCAGCACCCGTGCAACATGGCCTCTGATTGGCGGTCAACATCTTCCCCTGACCCAAGAAACCTACGTAGCTGGAGCTCAATTGTTTACGAGATAAAATCTTGTCCCCAGAAGTGGCTTTGACGAAAAAGCGTACGCAGGACGTAAAGGGAGCCGCAGAGACCTTCCTGGCGTCCTAAGCCGGGCAACGTCCGCTAGGGGGCAAAACACTACATATACTCGTGGCGATAGTTGACCTGTCGTTTGGAGGCAGGGGCCAGAGCTCTCCCTTCGTCCAGCATTCGGCCAGCATGGGCCCGTACAATGGAAGCTTTTAGCCCCGGTCCTCGTCCAAGGTGCCGAAACCAGGGTCGTTTATCCGACTGTTATATAACACACTGTCATCATGCAGACCATCCGTGCACCTGTCGGGGCGCAGCGCCTTCGCCTTGCGACATCGTCGCGGGCCCGCGCAAGCGCTGTCGTGGTCAGGGCACAGCAAAGCGAGGTGCGTAAAGGAAATGCATAAGGAGTTGGCAGGTTCCTACGTACGCAGATCCGATCTTATCTTTGTGTCGTGAGCCTGCCGGCACCCCCAGCCCCGAACGCTGCCAAACGGCCTTCCCAGCCCTGCCCCACCGTCCTGCCCTGCCATCCGGGCAGGGCCCAGCACTCAGCCACCTAGCAGACGACCTGCAACCCACTGCCTTTGTGTCACCGGGGATATGAGCTCACTCCCATCGAGTCAACACGGTCAACATAACATGCGCACCCGCTACCCACTCCTTCGGCTGCTACCCAACAGCCCCTCACCTGGATGCAAGCACCCAATGAAAACACCATGATGCCGCCTCTTGGCGCCACACCGCAGGCACCCGCCCCCGCCTCCCGCGCTGCCGCCGCTCTGCTGGCCGCCACCCTGGCCTTCACCGCCCTGCCGGCCGTGGATCCTGTCAGCATCCTGCTGCCGCCAGCCCATGCCGAGGAGGAGGTGGCCGACGTGAGTGGCGCACTCATAAGCATCATTGCACAACTACGTGGCACGGCGTGGCATGGGGACTGCCTCTTGCGGGGTGTAGGACACGCTGTGTAGTGTGTGCCAGGGAAAGCCCCCACGCGAATGCCCGCAAGACCGCATTCAGGGTCGCGGGTCATGGCACATGAGCTGGTCCAGATGCCATGGGTCGACGGCACGCGGCGCTCAGGGGCTTACAGAACTCCACACTGCGTAGCGTGCCTTTTTTCGTGGTACCGCTGAGGAATGAAATGCTTCTTTTGGAAGAAAAGGAACGCCCGCTGAGGTGCTCCTTCCCTGCGACCCAACCGCAGTGCGCCGCCTAATCAACCGACCAACTGGTTGCGCCCATGTGCCGACGCACTGCCTCTGGGCCCATGTATCACGTGCCGCGTCATGTGCCTTTCCGCCCTGCGGCCCACCCTCATGCCCACGGGACCCTACCTTGCCCCCCGTCCGTCCTCCAGGAGGACCTGACCCCCTACGAGCGCCGCCAGAGGGAGATGCAGCGCCGCCGTGACATGCTGCGCCAGGCGTGAGTGTATATCCCACTCCTCTTGCTGTGGCGAGGGATGGAAGGGCTGTCTCCGTACGGGTGACACAGCTCACGTGCTTGAGTCGTCGTTGGGCCGTGGAATCGGCACCTCCCCGCTAACATGCAGGAACGCTGGGCACGACTGGCAGCAAACAAGGAATGCACTTACAGCACAGAAATCGGGTACCGTGCCGCGCAGTTGATCTTTGTGCGGAAATTAGGCCCGCGAATGTAGTTCACGTGCCACGCCGTACATGTACCGCAGGCGTGAGGCTGCGGAGCAGCGCGCCAGCGCGGCCGCTGAGGAGGCCAAGGCGGCAGCTGAGGCGGCGGCCGCCAGCGGTGCGTTGGTTGGTGTGGGGAAGCTTGGGGCCGTGGGCCGCTTGTGGCTGCTGTGTGGGCCCGCAGCTGCGTCCAGCAGGGGTTGATGCGCGAAAGGGTGGTTGCAGTAAGGTGTCGGGGGCTCGGCTGGTGGTTCAATGCTCTGGCTGGAGGCATCGCGTGGGCGTGTGGGGACTGCAAGCACGGCCGTACAGCAACAGCAACCACCTTCCCAAGCGCCTCAGGACAAGCAGTGCCCTTGCCGCTGTAGGCCTGCCTACCCGCGACCTCCATCGCGCACGCCGCACAGCGCCCACCACGGGCATGCTCACTTTCCCGTAACTCAGTTGCCCCTGCATGTGTCGTTGTGCCCAGCCCCCAGCAGCAGCAGCAGCCTGGGCAGCTCCCTGGGCGGCGGCTCCGCTGCCTCCCTGTATGAGAGCCAGAGCAGCAGCACGCGGTACCGCGGATTCGGGGGCTACAGCGCCACCCCGGCGCCGGCGCCCGCCGCGGAGCCGGCCCCGGCCCCTGAGCCCGCCCCCGCGCCCAAGGCCTCGTTCTGGGGCGCCCCCAAGGAGGAGCCCAAGGTGTGACCCGCGTGGCGGTGAACTGGTTCCTGTCCTGTGTGCACCAGACGGCTTGGTCGTCTGGTACCGCATGCGGTTTGCGGCCCCAAGGAGGAGCCGAGTAGAGGATTCGCCGTTGCGCGTGGATCGCAGGCTTGCAGGGGGCGCGTGTCTATAGTATGGAGGGTGCCTTGAGTTCTTCGGGGACTCCCCAGGAAGGGCCTAATTCATTTGGGCTCCGGCGTGAAGTTGGTAGCTTGCGACTGCCACACATGCCTCCCAAGGGCAGCTCCTGCTGCTTTAAAGATTGTGCCATACGGCTGATCTTTACGTTAAAATGTTTCCTGATGTCCTGTGCTGCAGCCCGCCCCTGTGGCTGAGACCAAGAAGCCCGCCCCGGCGCCCGCGCCCGCCAAGAAGGTCGAGGAGGGCAAGGTGGGCTACGTGACAGTGACATTCGTCCCTGCTCCAATGCAGTCGATTAGGCTGGCTTGGCGGATTGGGCCGGGCACCGGGGCAAGAGAAGCCATGCCCCCGACCGCCATGCAGATGTCCCCGAAGTACGGTACGCGTAGCGCGTCTGCCGCTACTACAACCCGCTTCCACATACCCCACGCCCCGTGCCGCGCCTGCAACCTCACCGCCTCCGGCCCCGGCACCGCGCCCGCAATGCAACCCCACCACCATGATGAACACTGTCACCACCACCCTTGCCGCCCCCAAAGCCCTGACGCATCATGAACATGTTCCTCCTTATCCTCGGCACATGCGTACGGTCATACACAAACCACGGTACTGGCACATGCGTACGGTCATACACAAACCACAGTGCTGTTCCGCTCTCCAACTTGCTGTTGCTCCTGCTGCCGCAGAAGAAGCGCCGCGGCCCGCTGCCGCTGTTCCTGGCCGAGGTGCTCGTGCTGGGCGGATTCGCGGGCGTGGGCCTGGCTGTCACCAAGTACGCCTCCGAGAGCAGCAAGGCGCTGGCGGTGGCGGGCGCCAAGGCGCAGGAGCTGCTGGAAGCTGCGCAGGCCGCCGTGGCCAAGGCCCAGCAGGGCGCCAAGTGAGCGGACGGCATGGAGGCATGTTTACCGGGATTCAACTGCGCCACAGTTGCTGTGTGCGGAAATGCCCGATCATGCGGAGGACGTCCGACAGCGGGAGGTCAAGGGGTGTAGATTACTGAGGTAGTTTTGGCACCTGCGCTATTGGTGTTGTCGGAGTCTGGTGCTGGTGATACCGTACGGCGGGTGACACGCATGCGCATGGCGACACGTGAGCGGACACGTGGCAGCCGTGCGTGGAGGGTGAAACATGTGTATGGCTTCGGAACCGGAGACAGGGCCCAGAGTTTGCTGCTGCCAGCTATTTGGTGGCGCAAGGTGTGTTCATGTTTGTAGACGTATGCCTGTTTAAGGTTGCTGGTGTTTGGTGTGGATTGGTTTCGTGGTTTTCGTGTTCCTGGTCGTCATTCTTTCAACATAACTGCTCAGTGAAGCCGCCAGCGTTGCAGACTCGCGTGACTCCGTCACTGCGCCATCCTTCTCCCTTGTAACAACCCAAACTGGACATGGCACTGGAGTCCTTTCCCTCAAATGTTAAGGACACGCATGCACGCAACCAGGTCACAACGTTGGAGAAGCAGTGCCTTTGCGTTTGTACCAATCTCATGTCCTGCACAGCAAACCGCATGCGAAGCTGTGAAGACCGCTATATCGCTGCGCCGCGAGAATCAACACGGTACTGTATCAGCCAACAAGCGCTGTCTGCACGTGTCCGCACGCGCCTGCACGTGTCTGCACGCCGGCCCCGCTTCGACAACACCAACTTGGATGAACCTACCACGCCTCCCAACGCCAGACAGCTAGTGCCTACTACTGAGACTGTATCCGGTTGCTCCTGCTGGGCATACCTTGCTGCCATGCGTCAACCTTTCGCCACCCTGCCGTGCCGTTCAGGGAGTCCCCTAATGCCGTACCAACAGTGTGCAGCAATGTAGGACGCCACTTGCGCCGGCGCACCTACCCCTCCATCAGGACCCAGCAAGGGCGCATGCCAGCTTGCGCGGACACACCCTCTGACCTCAAACACAACCTAACGTTGCCACGTCACACGGACGGCGGGGGCCCGGCCGGCGCCTGCGCCACCGCCCCCTGCCCCTCCACCCGCACCCCGCTGCCCCCGCCCCCAACCTCGCTGCTCCCGCTCACGCCCTCTCCGCCCCCGCCCTCACCCGCCCTCCTCCGCTTCCTCTTTGGGCCCCACAGCGCATACGCCGCCAGCACTATCGCGCCCGCCAGACGCACATCCTGCCTCGACAACACCGCCACCACCTCCCCAGACCCACCGCCGCCCTCCGCCCCCCCTGCCTCCCTCCCCGCCCGCCTTCCAATGCCCAACCTGTACGCCCGAGCCGCCCGCGCAACACCCGCCCGTGCCTTCCAAGCTGCGCCCACCACCTTCGCCCGGCCCTGAGCCCACAACTCCGCGAAGCCCCCGCCCCGGCCCCCATCCTCCTCCGGCTCCCACCTCATGTCCCCATGTACCAACGCCTCCTCCACCTCACTGGCAACCGGAAGGCCGCCACCGCCCCCATCCGCACCAGCAATCTCCACACCCTCCCCTGCTGCCCCCCCTGCCTCCACCACGCCCTGCTGCTGCTGCTGCTGCTGCTGCTGCTGCTGCTGCATCTGGTGACCGTGGGTTAGCCCACTGACCCTGTGTGCATCTCCGTCCGTGCCGCCGCCCCTCGCCGCCTTGCCGGTCAGCTTGTCCGCCAGATCACCGAGCAGCTGCCAAAAGGTGGGCGGCTGTGTAGCGCCGCTGCCCACCACGGAGCCGTGCAGCACGCTGGCACCTCCCTCCGCGGCCGTGGCAGCGGCCCCTGCCCCAGACCCAGTCGCGTGTGGCGCTGTGTGGCTTAAGCTCACGTGTGCGGGCACGGGAGGGCTGCCGACGTCGGTGGCAATGCTGGAGGGCGGCTTCAGCGGCGGCGTGTGGGCCATGGGGCCGAGGGCCGGTGTGGGAGCGTGGGCACCCAAGTGTAGGCTGCTCGTGCCTGTGGGCCGTGGGAGGACCCAAAGGGGGCGATACGAGTTAGGACATTGGCGAGCGAGCGCATTTGGCACCATGTCCAAGGCAGCAGTGATGCCACGCGCCCGGTGGGTCAGCTGCTCATGTGGGACAGCACATGCCGCATAGGACGGATAGGCGGCCATGCATGCTCCACGCAGTCAAAACCGATCGGCTGCACGTCAATCTGCCGGTATGCGAGTATGCCTGTAACTCCTCACCTGGGCCACCCTGGCCGCCAGCAGCGCCAAACCCACTGCCGCCACCTGCAAGGCCTGCGCCGTTGATAGCGGCACCAGCAGCGGCAGCAGCGAGCTCCGCCTCCCTGGCGCGCTGTTGCTCAGGATCGGCGTCGACATGCCCTCCCAACTGCTGCTGCTGCTGCAGCTGGTGGTGGTCGTGCTCATCGAAATGGCGGTGTTCCACCGGGGCATTAGGCGCTGTAGCAGTGGTGGCAACGCGCCGCGGTAGAGACGTGTGACGCCTATCGCCGGGGTGCCTGTGGGTGTTACGGAGGCGGCACCAGTGTTGCCGCTGCTGCTGTGTCCGCATGCGGGCGCAGGAGCAGCCCCGCAGCTGCCGCGGGGTGCGGTCAGGGGAGGGCTGGCCCCACCATCTCCATGGCCGCGGCCCAGGGTTGGCCTGCGGCCATGCAGGCCCAAAGACCGGTAGCGCATCAGCACTACTGCACTGGGCCCCTGTCGTCCCTGTTCCCACCGCACACAGCTCTACCCAAGGGCGCGCAGCTGCCCATGATTGGTGGGCCTAAGATGCTCGTGCGGCTGGATCCACAGGCATGGACAGATCCCCAAGCTACCTCGTTGCGCCCCATATTGGTCAAGTACATGTGGAAAGGCTCCAATTCTCCGCAAGCAGCGGAGTACAAGCTGTAATCAGTAAAGAACTGCAACAGCCCCACAGCACAGCCCCCTCTCACCCTTGCGAGGCGATGTCCGCAGCCCGCATCGCCGCCTGCGCCGCCGCCACCTGCGCCCCCACGCCGCCGTACGGCGCCGCCACCGCCGCCGCCGCCGCCGTCGCCGCCGCCATCGCCGCCCTCTCCGCATTTATATGGCTCTCACTCGCCTCCCCGTGCCCCTCCTCCCCGCCCTCGCCCTCGCCCTCGCCACCCTCCCCCGCCTCCGGTCCCTCACCCTCGCCCCCGCCCTCACTGGACTTCACCGCCTCTGCGATGCGCCTGTTGGCCCTCCTGATGCCCATGCCCATCATGGTCCCGGTGATGATGGACACCACACCCGATAGCTGTGTGGCAAGGGAGACCAGCATGAACACCAGCAGCACGCCAGCCACCGCAAGCCACGTGGACCAAGACAGGGCGTGGGGGCGGCGGATGGGCACGTCCTCGTCGCCGGGGCCACCGGCGCCCTTGCCGCCGCCACTGGATCCGCCTCCGCCGCCGCCGCCGCCCGAGCCGCCCGAGCCGCTGCCGCCACCACCACCGCCACCAGTACCTGTGTTGGGTGGTGCCACAGCGCAAGGAAGGGTTGACAGAAGGCCATGAGGCAATGTGCAGCTGAAGAGGTTTCCATGTCGAGCTAGTTCACGCACTCCCTGTCACTTACCACTGCCAGGCCAACATCTGCGGGCCCGTACTTGGCGGTCAGCCTGGGACTAACCACCTATCAAAGACCGGTTCACCAAGCGTCATATACATCCCCAAAACAAGAATCACAGTAGTCAGTGGCTGCTGTCGCGCACTTTTTAGTCTCTGGTGCCACGTTACGTTCCCCGCAGCACACCGGCCATGTGTCCTCCATGCATGTACTCCCATCCTGCAATCTGCGCACCTGCAGACACCGGTGCCCCGACGCCGCTGGGCGCCTGCGGGCCCGCCGCAGGCTTGGCGGACGGCAGCGGGAAGTGCCCCACGCTGCCGCCGTCCGGCGCTGCTCCTGCGCCGCCTGTTGCCGCTGCTCCCGCTGCTGCTGCTGTGGTGCCTTTCTGCTGCCCGTCCGCAGCCCCAACATCACCACCACCGCTACCACCAGCTGCTGCTGTTGTTGCAGGGCTGCTGGCACCGGTCTGGCCGTCTCCGCCCCCGCCCCCGCCGCCGGCCCCATCGACAGGAATGCTCGGCAGGCCGAAGCGGCCCGACAGGGTGGACATAGGCAGCTGCAGGACGGCAGGGTAGCAAGCGGCGGGCGCAGGTAAGGACACGTGCTGTTAGGGGCAGACACGGCGGGCCGTTGGGAGCACAGACGCCAGAGCGCTAAAAAAGTGCACAGAGAAGGCACTACCGGCTTATGCTCACTCGCGCCTGTGACGCATCGCATGCCACTGCCATGCGCACTGTTGGCACTTGCGTTCTCAAGTCACGCAGCATAACGTGCCAAGCGTAGTAAGGAGACCAGGCACGCAGCCCCCACATCCTCCCTCGGAGCATGCCGACACACTGCCGTACACCGCCCGCCCTTGCCGTACCTCTCCTGCCCGTACGCGCCGTACGTCCTCCACGAATGCCGCCATGTCGTCCAGCTTGCCGTACCCCGCGTCCAGCAGCGCGCACAGCTGCTCCATGCGCTCCAGCAGCACGCCGCGGGCAGTGGACATCTGGTCAGGGGTGGCGCCACGTGCCTCGGCCTGGCGCAGGGCGGCCAGAGCGGCGTGCAGGTCCTGCAGGAGATTGAGGGCGAAATAACAAGACCGTGAAGTATGGTAAAGGTGAGTACTTATATACTTGCTCTGGCATGCGGGCACTCCTCGGCCTGGAGCTGGGCGACCAGCGTGGCCTGCAGTGGGGTGTGCGTGAGGGACCAGAGACAGCTTTGCAGAGTGCAATGGAGCTGAGAGCTTTCTAAGCGCCAGGGTTTGCACCGGCATGGCGGCCTGCGGTCCAAGGCTTGGAGGTCCCAACGAACAGGGGATCCTAACTGGTCCCAACGAAGAGAGGGTCTGGCAGGCTAGCTAGGTGCCGGCGGTAGCTAAGTAACGGAGGCGACCATGTGAGCGCATGGTTTCAAATTGAGCAGCTGATGCATCAAAGGGCAAGGGAAAGCGACGCTCAAGTTACATGAAATTGGAGAATACACATGCCTCCTCCGCACCCCTGCACCACGCGGCCTGCAAACCCACCTCCAGCACAGCAATATCGCTCCGCACGTTGTCCTTGAGCCCCGTGCTGCCCGGCGCCGCCGCCTCCAGCGCCTCCGCCAGCTGCTGCCCCGCAGCCCGCGCGCCCTCCGCCTCCGCCGCCGCCTTAGCCTCCGCCGCCGCGCCCTCCTCCCCACCCGGCGGCGCCGTCACCTTCAGCACCGCCGCCAGCGCACTCTCATCGCCGCCGCCTGCTGCTTCAGCCGCTCCGGCGGTATCCGAAGCGCCGCCGACGGGGGTCCCGGCCGCCGTCAGAGCCCCTCCGTCCTGGTCATGCACCTCCATCGCGGCAGCCGCCGCCGCATGTGCAGCGGCGGCGCTTGTCGGCGCGCCCGCCGCCGTCAGCCCGCCGCCGTCTTGGTCGTATACCTCCGTTGCCGTGGTGCCGCCGCCACTGTCGACTGCTGTCTGGCCAGCGGGCTCCCCTTCCTTCTCACCACTTGCACCAGTGGTAGCAGCAGACGCTTCGGAGCTGGCCGGGACCCGCTGGGTCTCCAGGGGCTGTGTCTTGCGCGATTCGTAAAGCTCTGCGTAGATGCGCGTCGCTATGCTGTCGGGTCCGGCGACAGCAGCCGCCGTCGTCAGCTCGTCGCGCGACATCGCTCGGAGCTTCGCCTCGAGGTCTGCCGTACTGGCGGGGCTGCCGCCTGGGCTGCGAGGCTTGCCTGCTTTGGCGGGAGGCGATCCTCCGGCAGCGGACTCGGCTTGTTTCGCCTGCGGTGGGGTGGCTGTGTCTGGGGCTGTGGCGTCCGTGGTCGGAGCTGCCGCGGGGGGCTGTTCGGCTGGGAGCTCGTCGTGGGCGTGTGTGGGGTCGTGGGTTAGGGCCGTCTCGTCCACCGATGAGACGAGGTCGTGGATGAATGCGGACGAGTCCATGCCTGCAGGGAACGAGGAGGAAGGTGACGGGACAAGGGTTTCTTTCAGGGCCACGCCATAGGGACTGCAATGAAGATGCCGCATGAAGGGTGTGTGTGTGTGTGGCGCCAGGCCTTCGTGGATACGGCCTGCCGCCCTCGTGTATGCCCAACAATCACGGCAGCCGCACCCGGGCAAAAACGGGCAGCTCCGTCACTACCTGCAAAAGCGATATGGTACAGGCCTCGCTCCTTTTGTTAAAGCCCCTTTGCGACCTTCCAACTGAAAACTGTTGTAACGCACCGGTCCTCTCCCGGAAGCCCCTGATCATGGTGTGGCGCCGCTCCTCGTCCTGCCGCCCGCCCTCTTCCTGGGCCCCCTCAGTCCCCTCCTGCTCCTCCTCTCCACCCGCGCTGCCTCGCTGCTCCTGCTGCTGGTCCTGCGACTGTGTGCTGGCAATGCTGGTGGAAATCTCCGCACTCCAGTCGTCCAGATCCATCCAACCGCCCCTGCTGCTGGGCCCCTGCTCCCCCCTGGACCTGGACCCGGCCACAGCAGAACCGCCGCCACCCGTTGCAGCACCAGCGACGCTCCTAGCCACCACCTGAGAATCCCCAAAGCCCCAGTCATCAAGCCCACCGGCCTTTTCCGCCTCTTCCGCCCCTGCCTCCGCCCCTGCTGCCGCAGCCTGGTGCGCAGGTGCAATCTCCACTGCACCTGCCGCTCCCGTGGCCGCCTCTGCCGCTGCCGTCTGCGCCTCCCTGCCCGCCCCCGCCCCGCCCTGGCCCTGCCCTAACAGGTCCACGTCAGACATCGGGAACCTAGGCCCTCCTGCCGTACTGCCGCCGCCGCCGCCGCCCGACTGTACGGCAGCCGCGCTGTGCGGCAGCAGGGGGTCGTCGTGGATCATGCGCTGTACGGCAGGGTCTGAGCCGCGGCCCAGGCCCCACGCTGTCCGCTGGTGCTGCCCCAGGGCCTCGGGGGAGCTGTCTGCTGCCAGGGGGTTGGAGACGGCGGCGGCAGCTGCTGCTGGTGCAGCCCTCCACGTCGCCGTGCCTGCGGTTGCGGTATAAGTGTCAACAGATCAAATGCCCATGTCCCATTGGTTTGTTGCTGGATGTTACAAGAGATAATGCCCTCTTTCTAGCAGGGTGTTATTTCTTCGTGGAGTAACAAACCGCGGCTGTAGATGGGCTCGCGACTCGTGAAGAACCAGTCCCTTACTGCTTGCTCCTGTCAGGACCAAGGCACGCCCACCTTTCCCACATGCACCATGCACGGGCGCGACACAGACACAACACAGCAACAAACGCACACACACGACACGCACCCGCCGACGCCGTGCCGGTGGTGCTGCTAGTGGTGCCGCCCTGGTGCGGCGACCAGGCGTCAGCAGCACCGGCGGGGCGAGGACGGCCCTGCGGCGGTCTGGACTCCGCCGCCGCCGCCACCGCCGCGGTTCCCTCCCCTGCGTGGGCCAGGGTCTCCTCATCACTGGGGTGCTCCGCGTGGGCCGCCTCCGCTGCAGGTGTTGCTGCTCCCGAGCCCGGAGCCGCCAGCGACGGCGGCGGGTGCGCCCTTTGGTGCTCGATGGTGCCTGTTGGGAGTCCATAGCCACAGGGCAGTGGGGCAGGCGTGAGCGCCACACGTCCGGGTGCGCAGCTGCAGTGATGCAAGGCCGCAGATGTGAGCGTTTGGCTGACCGGTAACGCAACCAGGTGCAAGCAAGGCGACCCTCGGGATTACGCATGCACACTGTCGAACGGCGTATAGAGCTGCCGGTGGGCTGCTTACGCTCGGCCACCCTTTTGGCTGCACCAATACCAACATGCTCACCAATCTCGGGGTGCTGCATCACATCGGCGACGACACGGATGTAGTCGGGGCTGACAGCGCCTGCGCCCAGCTGCTCCTGTGGGAGTGGCGTACGGCAGCACGGGTCGTACAACTCAAGTCCTGGTCAGTTGTCTTGGGGAAGTGGTGCAGGCTGTGCGCAGGCTCACCTGCGACACTTGGGTGGCATACATGTACACCTTCTCAAGGCAAGATTATTTCTTGTGACACATGCAGTTACGGTATAGACCCCCGGCTGAGTAGTGCTGCGCTCTAACACGCTTCTGCACCCTTAACTCCCATACCCCTCCCGCCCGTCACACCAACACACGTCTCCACCCACCTGCAGCTTGTGCGCAAACTCCTCCGGGTGCGCCACCATCTCCATCACCACATCCTGCACCTCCCGCTCCACCTCCTCCTCCCCCGCCTGATCAGACGCGCTGCCAACCGCCGCCCTGGCCTCCGCCGCCCCCTCCCCACCCTCCGCCGCCGCCTTCACCGCCTCGGGCCCCGCCAGTCCCTCCGCCGCCTCCGCCTCGTAACCGCTCCTGTACGACAGCTCCCGTAACGCCTCCGCATCGCCGCTGCCCTGCCGTACATTCTGTCGTACATCCGGCGGCAGCTGCTCCCCGTCGGGCAGGGGCACCGCCAGCCCCTCATCAACCTCCGCCTGGTGCGTCCGCTCAACCGGCTCACCGGAGGGCTCCCTTGCACCCTGCGTGCCGCCGCCGCCGCCGCTACTGCTGCTGCGGCCGCCACCGGGCGCCTCAACATACCAGCCACGATCCGCCCCTGCCCCAGGCCCCGACCCCGCAGCTGCTGGCGCTGCTGCCCCTGCGCCCCCCTGCTGCCTCTCCAGATCCCGCAGTACGTCGCCCACGTGGCGCTCCGGGACCATCCCCCCGCTGAGACCCCCATCCGCAACCCGCAGCGTGTCACCCCTGCCGCTGGGGTCCTGCGTGCTACCCTTGCCCTCGAGCTCTACCCCCTCCACGGCCCTCTGCGCAGCCGCTGCCGCGTTAGCCTCATCGTAGTGCACAAACTGTGTGCCCACGCCCGCCTGCTGCACGGGCTCCTGCTCCTCGGCTTCCCGGGCCTCCCCCGCCTCCCTTAGCTGCCCCGTCACGCCCCCTCCCCCCAGCCTGCCCTCCACCATGCGCTGCTTCCTCAGATCCTCCAGAAAGTCACTGGTGCGGCCAATGCATCTCTGCCATGTGCGAGGCGCGCTCCTCGCCTCCAAGTGCTCCGGCACTCCTTGGGCCCTGTTTTCATGCTGCTGCTGCTGCTGCTGCTGCTGCTGCTGCTGCTGCTGCTGCTGCTGCTGCTGCCCCATGCGCTGCTCCCGGCCGGACTCCGCCACCCCAGCCGCATCAGTAACCAGCCCAGTGTTCCTGCCATGGCCCTCGTCGGTCCCTGCCGTAACCTCGCTGCACTCCACCGACCCATGGGTCATCTGCGCCGCCTCAGTGGCGGCGGGCGGCAGCGGGGCGCCGAGGCCAACGGCGGCGGCGCCGGGGACCTCCCCTGGCTCCCCCACATCCGCCACATGCGCCGCGTTGGCACTAGGGTCGCTGGGGGCAGCGCCCGCCCCCGAGGGCAGGAATACGTTCGGGTCCGCCACCCCCACCTCCCCCATGCCCTCCTTGATCTGCTCCAGGTCAGCCGTGCTCAGCGTGCTACGCGGCCCCTCGTCATCCGCCGCAACACGCCCAGGCACCCCTGCGCCCTCTCCACCCTGCTGCTCCTCCTGCTGCTGTGGGCCCTGGGACAGCTTCGGCCCACACGTCTGCCCCGCCTCCTCGTCCTCGCCCTCCTCCCAGGCCTCTTCAAACACTCTGGCAGACGGCGACGTAGCCCTTGCACCCACCGCCCCTGCCAACCCGCCGGCCATGCCCAAGCTCATGCCACCCTCGCCCGCCCCCAGCGTGGCTGCCACCTGCCGCGCTAGCTTCTCCGTCAGCTGTTCCGTGGTCTCATCCACCAGCATGCGCCTCTCCGCCGCCGGGGCCAGCAGGTCCTCAATGGCTACACTGCTGCCCGCACCAGCAGCTGCCCCAGCACCCACGCCTCCCTCCTTGCCACCCTCCTCCTCCTCCCCGGACCTGGCCTCTGGTGTTGACGCTGGCGCTGGCGGCGTGCGGCGGCCCTTGCGCTGCAGGTAGGCACCAGCCGCCTCTGGGTCCGCCGCCGCCTCTGCAACCTCCGCATCACCGCCCTTGGCACCAGGAAGATCTCCCGCGCCCGGCTCCCGCTGCTTCCCCTCCTGCTGTCCCAGTCCCTGCCCCGAGCCCGTCGCAGTGCCACCAGCACCACCGCCACCGCCACCGGCAGCAGCCGCAGCCGCAGGCATGGTCGCCCTCTTGATGCTCATGACCCGGCCAGACAGCTTAGTGGCACCTCCCCCGCCCTCCCGAGCTCCGGAAGCGGCCGCGCCGGAAGTGGCTGATGAGGCCAGCAGATCGCGTTTGGGGGCGTGGCGAGTGACAGATCGGCCGGAGGCACGTGTACTGCTCACCAACTGGGGCTGAGGAGTCTGCTGCTGCTTCTGCTGTTGCTTTGGCACGGGGGCGGGCGCAGCGGCCTCGAGGGGGGTTGGGGCGCTGGCGGTGGAGCGGCGGGGGCGTACGGGAGGCGGCTGTAGCTTGACGTCTCGATCCTCTGCCTTGGGAGCCGGCGTGGGGGCACTCGCAGGCTGGACTGCAGGCAGGAGCTCGCCCTCCTCTTCCGCAGCCGCCGCTGCAGCTGCTGCTGCCGCAGTAATGGACGGGGCCGAGGCTGTGCGGCTGCGTCTCGTTCTTGGGGTAGCGGCGACCTGGTGCTCCTGCTCCTGTCCCTGCGGGTGCTGCTGCTCAACACCCATTCCTGCTTCCCCTGAGGCTGCAGCGACGGCTGGCTCTTCAGGCTCGCTGGTGGCCGTGGTAGCAGCGGATGAAGTGCTTCGACGCCGCCGGGCCGTCCGCGGGCCCGCCTGCCGCTCCTCACCGGTCGGGCTCGCCTGAACCACAGCCCCCTTGCCCTCCCCTTCTGCCCTCACCGCAGCTGCCGCCTCGCCTGCTGCCACCTCGGGGGCGCCCGAGGTGCGGCTAGAGGTCGACCGACCCCTGCCTCGCCGCTGCTGCTGCGGCTGCTGCGTAGTCTCCGGCTGCCGCTGCTGCTCCTCTTGCCCTCCGCTGGTGGCTATGGTGGCAGGGGACGAGGTGCTCCGGCGGCGCCGGGGCGCCCGTGGGCTCGCTTGTCCTTCCTCACCCGTCGGCCCCACCTCACCCACAGTCCCCTCGCCCTCCACCTCTGCCATCACCGCAGCTGCCCCTTCTGCCCCGTCCCTTGCAGCCACCTCAGGGGCACCTGAGGTGCGGCTAGACGTCGACCGACCCCTGCCCCGCCGCTGCTGCTGCGGCTGCTTAGCAGGCTCCGGCTGCTGCTGCTGCTGCTGCTGCTCCTGCCCACCGCCCTCCTCCTGCTGCGGTTGCGGCTCCCCAGATCCCGCACCGCCTGTGCTGCTGCGCCTGCGTGTAGCCCCTGCCACCACCCCGGTGCGACTCTGGCCCACAGCAGCGGTGTCGCCGGCTGCTGCCGGGGGCACTCGAAACCCGAAGCCGGACGCCCCGCGCATCAGCGCGCGGACAGGGGGGCACAGCACCCTGGGCCTCGCCACGATGCACGGCCGTAGCCAGGGCAAACCAGCACCAGTGGGGCCCTGTGTATTAGCGACCGCGGACAGGGCGGCTGGCCTGGGACGCATGGGGCTGAGGCGCGAAGCTAGGGAGGGGACGGCGGGGGGGCCTAAGAGCGGACGGGTGGCGCCCGCGGTGAGGACCCTTGAGGGACCACCGCTGGTGGCAGGGAGGGTGCTGGCGGATACGGCGCGCTGCTGGGGGAGAAGCGCGGAGGTTGAGGTGCCCTGTGACCGGGGGTCCGGAGCGGGTGTGCCAGGCCCTGTGGAAGGGAATGAGATCGCATGGCAAGGTGAAGGGCAGGGTTCAGTAACACGTGTGCAAGCCTACGTGTGCTGGTCATGCCGGGTCTCCGGGAGTCCATCAGTCTGCAAAGTACAAACGAGTAAAGCTTATCGGTACTCAACCAGTGCTGGCTCGGTCCTTTGCTAGGCTTTTAGCTCCGCACGGTTCAACGCAGGCTCAGCATTAAGGCTCTGTTTGTCACCAAAACGACAGCAACCAACGTGCACTGTGCGCCCACAAGGCGCCCAGACGCACCTGCGGCCCCTGCCTCCGCCATGCGCAGCCACGCCGCCTCCGCCTCCGCCTCCTCCTCCGCCACCTCCTCCACCGCCGCCCGCAGCGCCTCCTCGTCCACGCCATGGGGCGGCGGAGGCAGCTCCAGCTCTTCCGCCGCCGCCGCCGCCTCCAGTGGCCGACCAAACTTGTCCGTCACGCCCCCCAGGTGCATGAGCGGCGTATGGGCAGGCACCGATGCTGCGACACCAGGTGCGGAAGTCGCTGCCAGGCCGTGACTGTCGTGGTGAGTGTGATGGTGGTGGTGGCTGCTGTAGCCGCTGCGGCCGGCGCCGTACGCGTACGACACACCGTGCGCCACGCCGCCATGCCGCTCCGCCGCCAGCACCGCAGCCGGGGTCGCCCTACTTGCCGCTGTCGGCGGCGGCGGCACCGGCGGCGGCGGCAGCTCTCCTCCAATGCTGCCCCATGGCCGCACACTCGCCTCCACAGCCCCATGCGGCATGAAAGCCACCGCCGCCGCCACCTCCTCCTCCAGCCCCTCCCTGTGACCTGCCGCCAGCCCCTCCACCTCCAACTCCACACCCCCATCCGCCTCCTCATGCGCCCGGCCCCCACCATGCCCCTGGTAGTTGTTACGATGGTGGTTGTGTTGGTTGCCGTGATGGTGGTTGCCATGATGTTGGTTGCCATGATGGCTCGCACCCTGCGGCGGCAGGACTCCCCGCTCCCCGCCCCACACGTGGCCCTCCACGTCCCCCGTGCTCCTGCCCAGCACAAACACCTTCAACCCCCGCGCCTCAATCTCCTCGGGCGCTAGCCCCGCCGCCTCCGCACTGGCCAGCGCGATGGCCACCGTGTCAGCCGCCAGGTCCACCAGCTGGTCCTCCGGTACGGCCACTGTCGTACTGCCGTACTCGAGGGGCAGGTCCACCAGGGAGGCCTCGTCCACGGACCCCACGTCGTGGGGCGAGTGAGTGGGCAGCAGCGCGTGGTGGATGTCGCGCACGGCGGGGGATAGGGCGTAGCAGCGGCCCTGCACGTCGCACGCCTCCTGCTTGGGGGAGTAGGGAGGTTTGGGTACAACGGGACGCATGGTTGGTATGGTGGTTGTTACAGTACAGCTGGGTTCGGCACAGCTGGGGTGTTGGGCAAAGAATGTGGAGAGTTGTGGCCGGGGGCGTCGCACGTCTCCTGGGTTTGGGGAGGAAACTGGCAGGGGCGAGATGTTCTTAGAATGACTGCATAAGCCCTGTTCCGTGCTCTGCGCATCAGGCACCGACAGGAAAACATGGCGGCTGTGCGGCTCCTGAGTCCTGCCCCGTGCAGGGGCCTAACGCTAGCCCACAGCTGGCCACGAGTACGGTAAGCAATGCAGCCCCTGGCAGGTTGGTTGTGTTGCGCACAGCCCACCACTCGCCGAGCATAAGGCTTGCAGCCCCTACTGTAGCCAACAGTATACTGAACATACTGAACAAGATGCAAAAGGCACAGCCTATTCTCACTGTCAGGTCTTCCGAGGACACGATGACGGCGGCGTGACGTGGCGCAGGGCGCGGGCCGCCGCCGCCGCCGCCGCCGCCATCAGCCGCCGCAGCGCCTTCCCTGCTGTCCGGGAAGGCGGCGTCATGTTCGCCCCGGCGCTGGTGCAGGTCGTAGTTGTGGCTGTGGTTGCGGTGGTGGGGGTGGGTGTTGCTGTGGTGGGTGTGGAGTGTCGGCTCGCTGGCGCTGGCGTCGCTGCCGCTGCCGGTGCCGCTGCCGGCGCTGGTGTTGCTGCCACGGTGGTGGTTGTGGCGGTGGTGGGGGTGGGGGTGGGGGTGTTGGGGGCCATGGGGGTGCTCTGTGGGAGCAGGGAGGAGAATGGGGAAGGTGTGTCAAGGTGGCAGTTTTAGGCTGCGGACTGCGACCACGTGAAAACACTCAGCTCACCTCAGCTCAGCTAGTGAGCATGGAAGGCTAGTTGAGCTGTGGTGCCGTTGAGATGGGTCAGCAACGGCATGTGCAATATCCGGCTGAGGGTATTAGGTTACCAGGCGACAGGATACTAGGGGTCAGCTAGTAGTCGACCGGTTGTGCCCAAACCTGGACAGCACATTCAGCTCATGGTCGTGTACGCATCAATGATCATCGCACTGTTAGAGATTTGCAAAATCAGATGGTTCTCACTCTTGCACAGCGGGTAACTCCCGCGACAGGAAGACCCTAGTTGCGAGCCGTTCCCCCGTTAAAATCCTGCCCAGCAACATGATATGGCACTTTTGCATTTTCTCATGAGGAGCCTACGTGATAGTGGAGCATCAGGCACAGTCTAGGGCCTTCGAGCAACGGTTTCGGGGCTGCCGGGCGCGATCGCGGGAAAGAGGTGCACATCTGCGCCAGAGCGTTTCAGCATAACAATCGTTTCAGCATCCACCTCGCATCAACAGAATTTGAGCCATATCCTCACGGCCGCTAACACGCCCACGCCCTCAAGGGATGCGAAGGTTCAACCCCCACAGCCTCCACTTTGGTGCCCGCATGCTCACCTGGAGCAACTGCGCTTGACAGCGCCTCTGCTTCAGCCTCTCTGTCGGTAGGGTGGGAGCCTGCGGATGCAATTTAGCGGGGCACAACGCATCAACAAACTGCCACCCGGCCTGCCTGAACGGAGCAACCAGAACCTGGGGGATTTGTGAAGACCCTGGCCAGCAACATACCGGTATGGTGCTTTCGGCCAAAATGTCGGGCCTCAGCCACCACCCCACTAACTATGACGGAATGTGGCAGAATGGCAAACGATGTGTGCGCGGTTGCGTCCACCAGGCCCCCAGACCCGTCCTGCTCGTCCCAAGCAGTCCCACCTGGTCCCACACCCCCGCTACTGCTCCTGTTCCCTGCGCGTGCCTGTGCCACGCAATCCACCTTCCTCACCTGAGCTGCCGTTTGCTGCAGTTGCAGCTGGCAGGACGACCGGATTGCCAAAGCTCGCAGTCTGACGGCGAGACAGCGTTCCGCCAGTCAACCCACTGCAGCCTTGACCCGCCACAGCAGCGTGGATCATAGCTCTTTGACGTGTAGCAGCCGGCGGAGGCGCGGCATGAGGGCGGCCGGGCGCGGGCCCTGCTGTGACGGAAAACCCCACTGCCGGAACCAGCGAGGACGGCGCAACGGCCGCCGGCAAGGTTGCCTTGACAGCTCCGCTGCTACAACTATTGCCTGATGCGGCTGTGGCGGTTATCTGGGGTGCGTGATGCATCCCGCTTATCTCTGTTTGGCTTTTTGCTTTTGTGTTGGCGTGGCCGACGGCAAACTATGTTTTCAATAAGGTCCACATTGAATTAAGTTGTGGTTGCTTTCTATTGTGCTTAGTTGTAGGGCCTTGTGACCCTTGTTGCGCGACGCATAACGGGGTGCCCTCTGCCGAGGCAATCCCGGGCCACGGCTATGACCCACGGGGTGACATCACATGCCATGCCGAATGTGCGACTCCCGGAGCAGCTGCAAAAACATATCAACGTGAGTATGTATGTATCTACAGCAGCATAAGAAGTTTACGTTCTGAGGGGAAAGGTGGCCTCCTGCGGCAAACACCTCGCTTTGCCCTCTTACTCCAGCTCTGGTAACAACAAGACTCAGACGCACAGGAGCCCGCATGCCAATATATGGGCCATCTTCGAGCTATCTACCCAGATGGTATCAATAATGCGGCTAACAAGCTCGTGCTGCGGCTCTCCACGACAGTGGTTTGAACGACCCATGGGTCTGCCCCTGCCCTGCCACCCGTCTATTGCTTAGCAGCGAAGCGGCATGGCCAACACTAACGGTCCTTGTGTTGACAAATGCAATGATTATGCTCTGCTGTCTCACTGTAACATGTTAGGGCACATGCGTGTGCCTGAACGGCACAGCAGAGGCGCCACCCGCCAGCGGTGAAGGCACGTGGCACGGTTGGCGGTCGTCGCGCCAGGCCTGGCCTGACAGCCTGGCCAGGCTTACAGTGATACAACTAGCTTCAGGCATGTGGGCGAGGCCACACCGGGCCGTGCGTAATTGCAAACTTGCGCAGGTGTGGTGGTGCGCGGCTCACGGACGTCGTGGCATTTCGTGCGTTGCAGCGACCGTGGACCACCACATACAGCTGTTGCAGGGGATCACAGCGTGGGAGGAGCAGGCTACACTCAATGTCGATGTAACATGTAAGGCAGCAGGACCGTGGGCTATCACTCAGATGGCATTCGAGGCCCACTATGGCAGGGATTTGTAGATGTGGTGCTGGTTTGCATGAATTCGGCGTGTTGTCCTCCGTGGTACGGCAGCTCGCCTCCTCGCCTCCCTCTTAACACCTCCGATGAAAAGGTAGGCCGTAAGACACTACATATACAATCATTACGTTGGTAGTCCCGCGCGGTTGGGCAAAGGAGAAGTGGTCAGCGGCGTTGCCGCAGCAACTCTTGAAGAGTTGAAGTGCTGTCCCCTGGACCTGCCCACGAGGGAACGAAAGCGATCCTGGACCATGGAACCGTTTACAGGGGCAGACAGGGGGTAGTATTTAGACGCGAACGTGCATGCCGTATTGACCTTTCATCTACCTCGCTTCAGTGTTGCCGTCAGGCAGCGCTGCGGCAAGGGACAGGGGTGAGGGGTCTCAGGACGGGAGACCTGGAGTTTAAAGGCAAGGGGACGCAGGGGAGCTCCCGCGCGTCCTGAAAACAGGCAGCTTCGGCGTAAAGCGCGCGTCATACAGCGTTCTAAATTTGTAGTTCGATCAATACTGTTTTCTATAGAAACTCATAGCGAGAGCGAGTTGCGCGGGCGCGTGACTGCGTTGATAACGCGCTTCAGTAGCGCGTCGTACCGGCCGGTGTGGGCGGGCGAGGGCAAACTACAAATAAGTCTCCGAGCTAACCGTTTCGGTAATGACTTTGTTATACTAGAGAGCTCCCAGTACCATTGGGGCCTCGTAGCAAACATAGCAGTCGCGCCCCGACCTCAACCCATCCCTCACCACCCGCTTTCAAGGGAAGCCTTGAGCTGTGAGACCATCCTAGTCATAAATAACACTTAGCTCTTACCTGTTCTACTCGGCCTCTGGAGCTTCTTGTTGTGGACGCACGGCCCTTCTTCACAGCCATCTTAACCGACGGGACCCAGAAAGCCCTTCAACCGCCCCCAGCTGAGACACCCTTACTGTAGACATCCGACTGCACGAGTATAGGACTAGCCGTCGCATCCCAAATCGCGATGGCAGCACACAAGCTTCTGCTGGCGCTTGGCCTTTTGGCCCTGGCATCCTTGTAAGGCGGACATAGTGGTTGCTGTGAGGGATGTGCCCAAGCTGCAGGGAGTATGATCAACCCATCAGGCAGTCTCAGGCAGTCAGGAAACCGTGCGGGCTGGAATCAAATGCTTTCCACGGCCCTTCCACCCTTCAGGCCCTCGCTCTACGCTCAACGGTTCCCTTACTGTCGCTGCGAGCGCCAAGGCAACCTCGGGTTCATTCAGTACGTGGACGTCATTGATGGCGACTACTGCTTTGAAATTGGGAAGCTGCCATGTGTCAAGGGCAAGTGCTGCAAGATGGACCTGCGCAAAATTGAGTGGGACGTTGGTGAGTAGTTGGAGCGATGCAGCAGTGATCGAGCAGGGGTTGGAGTGTGGGGTGCGGCGGATGATGCGGCGGATGCGACGGATGATTTCCCTGCGTCACCTTTGCATGTACCCTGTAACCCTTCACCGGTTATGTCACGTGGCTGCATCGTTGCATGTGGGTCGCATGGGGCTGCAGTCTGGGAGGCCGAAGGGTTTGTGGGTCGCGCAGAGGGACTGCAGACCAGTACCAGTAACGCTAGTGCGTGCCCGCACCACCTCCACAAACCACAAGCCACGTTCTCGTGCATACCCCGTGCACACCGCAGGCTCCTTGCCTCTCCCCCCAAAACTACCCTGTACCAGCGGCTAGTATCTCACCCCCATGCCCCCCCCCCTCCGGCCCCCGCCCTCCAGAGCCGTCCTGCGTCAACACCACCACCATAACCGCCTCCGTCAACGGCTACCCCGTTGCCGTACAACCCTTCTTCCACGACCACACCGACAAGCCGCCCACGCCGTACGGCTCTGCCGTACTCAAGCTCAACAGCCTCGACCTCAACCCCTGGGAGGCCGCCGGCACCTTCATCTGCCTGCGCCTGAACGGCAAATGCGACACCCTCTCCAAATTATGCAAGCCCAAGTCGGGATCCTCCCGCGGCATGTGCCAAATCTCCATGTTCAACAAAAAGGACGACTGCTGCCCCATCAGCGAGACCGGCCTCTTCTACCCCAGCCCCCCGCCTCCTCCCTCCCCCCCCCCTCCCCCGCCTCCCCGCCCCTCCCCTCCCCCCCCCCCTCCCCCGCCACGCCCCTCCCCCCCCGCCCCCCGCTGCCCCGTCTGCATCTCCCTGTCCTCCCCAACCGCCGTGCTAACCCGCACCAACTGCAACTCCCTCGCCTCCTACCTCAACAATCAGTGGACCCCCGGTGTCAACGTGACCATGACACGTGCCTTCACGTGCCGCAACCAGACCGACACGGACCTCACCGTGTGCGGCGAGGCTTCCGGCAAGACCGGCGCCATCAACCTCTCCGTCATTACCGAGGACCTATTCGAGGTCGGCAACATGTTTGAGGCGATCCGCCTCAGCTGTGCCACCCCCGCCCTTGGCGGCAAGGCTGTGCTGTACGCGGTCGACTACGGCACGTGCGCATCGGAGTTTGAGTACACGCAGGACTGCTCGCTGCCCGAGCCGCAGCCCTTCCCCTTCTGCGCCTGCAACCGCCAGACCGCCGCCACCCCCTTTGCCTTCGAGCCGCTCATCAGCCGCGAGCCCGGCAGCGCGCCACGCACCAACCGCTACTGCTTCAAGACCAAGGTGAGGGGCGTACCCACATTGGGTTTAGGTTGACGGGCACTCGCTGGCTTTTGGCTAACCCACGGTCAAGATGCATGACACCACGACAAAGCTCAGCGGAAGTCTCACCCTGCCTGGCCGCCGAATCCGGGCGCTGTTGCCGGAACTTGGTGACCTTGCCGCTTGGTCCCCAGCGCCAGAAAACAAAAGCCTTGTTGTCCAGGCGTCTGACCCTGGTCCCTCCCTGCCCCACTACCGCACCCCTAACCCACAGGTCGTGAAGCCGTACGACCCCACCTCCAAGTGCGGCAAGTCCACCTCCATCTACAAGGCCGAGTGGCACGTCAACCCACAGGCCAAGGGCAAGCTGGTGGGCCTGACCGCCGCCGACAAGCCCGTGCCGGCCGTGTGGGACCTTGACAACAAGGTGCTGCGCGTCACCAACCTGTTCTGGAACCAGACCTACGTCAGCAGCAAGCGGCCCGAGCTGTGCTTCGAGCTGCAGGACCTGCAGATCAGCGACTTCTGCCGCGACAAGCGCTGCGCCTACTCGCTGTTCAATGCGGATAAGGACTGCTGCCCCCTGGGCACGGCCGCGCTGCCCTGAGCAGCAGCAGCTAGCAGCTACGGAAGTGCGGTAGCAGCAGCTGGTTGGAGTTGTGTACCGTACCTGGTGGCCGTCTGGTGGCCATGCCGCGCTGCGTTGGTGCGCAGTTGCGGTAGCGGAGGGGCCGCACGGGATATGACGGCATTGTTGCTGGCTGTTGCGTGTGTGTGGCTGTGTGGCTGTGTGCATGGCCTGCGGTCTGAGTGCTGCTGCGAGCTGCTTGACCGCTGTGCCGAGACTGTCAGCAAGGCTGTCTGACGTGTTGCATGTTGTGCGAAGGCTTTGTGTTGCATGGATGCTAGGCGCATTAGACGGTGGGGGGCGGCTGCTTTTGGGCTTTTGGGGGGATTGACACACGCACGTGGGCAATGCACGCCCATCGAGTGGCACCCTGGCCCGCTGTCATGCAGCGTGTCCCGCCCTCCTTGCATAAACTCAATTCTCATCTACATGCTGATTCACCACGGCATGCTAGCAATTGATTCTTTCTAGTGAATTAGCAAGTGCCATTCGGTCCTGCTTTTGATTCAAAGCGGCGTCTGGCGTGGTAGAGTACAGGATGGTGTTGTCAACTGGGTTGTCAAGATGCTGAGAGTGTGGCCAATGGTGTACACGGGACCACAACTCTACAAGCGGATGCATTGTAACGGTATGCAAGGAAGATACCTGTATGCAACCTGGACTCGTGCCATAATCCAGCACACGTGACACACCCTAGGCACACATGGCACTCTAGCGTCACGCAGGATGCGGTCACCCAGGGTCACCCACCGGTGTACGGGTCGAAACCAAGCGTGGTAATGCTCGGATATCTTTGCCGTTGCTTTCCTGACCCCCAACGAGCCTGCCAACACTGCTACACCGCATTGCACCTGATTGGACAGTTGTATGTCGGAACAGCCGAAGACGGACATGTCAACCCCTCCTCCAAGACCAGGTTTCGTCTTCAACGTCACGGCTCTGGTTTCAGACTGGTACATATACGGAACAGCAGTGCACCAATAGTCAGTCAGTCAGTGTTACACGGCGAGGGTTATTTACCCTCCGCAAATGCAACGACCCA
>VFQN01000967.1_pt1 | contig 50661 bp, 75 predicted proteins | sample 3512371 | NCBI WGS metagenome assembly VFQN01 (sample SAMN10412370, study PRJNA504923) | tailings metagenome | isolation source: Replicate 2 from Balatoc abandoned mine | place: Philippines: Itogon, Benguet | collected 2017-08-28
CGGGTTCGTCCCGTCCACATGGGTGCCGGTACGGCAGCCCAGTCACCAGAGTAGTATTGGTAGGACGTTCCTACCCTACTCCAATATAGATAGATACACAAGGTAATACAGTATGGTGTCTACAGGGTCTCTCCCAGTACAGCCTTACAGCCGCCGGTAGGCTTAGACTCGTAACATCCCTACACGTGCAGAACCACGGTCCTACTACCACACAGCTCTGTCATTCAGACACGCACCTAGTGCGTTTGAGCACAACACATCAGTACAGAAAGGTCTATGACGGCAAACGGTCGAGATATGCTCCTTCCGTGCCTATGCCAGCCTGCGCGTAAAGTACCGTACGTGAGGTACCGCGTACGGCACCAGCTGTATCGGCCCGGCATACAGTCAGGGCGAGCGGGCGCATTCACAAGTGGTGCCGCGGCGCCCTGCACCCTACGAGCGCACCTGCTGCTGCAACCACGCATGCGCGTTCATATCGTACACGCCACTCGAACACCCTGCTACCTTTTGTTGGCTACCTTGGTTGCCACCGGACGCTCCCCAGGCCCTGCTTGGCTCTACCCGCTGCTCGTAGACTCTGGAGAATGCGAACAAGCCAAACACGCATACACATATCGACATGCTCGAACGTACGTACAGTCACCATCCATCTGTCTACGGTATGCACAGCCTTCCACGTCAGCCCACACGAACCGAACCCATAGCGGTAGCTTCTACGGCACAGCCCTTTGCACGTGTTACGACATCACGCGCTTCCTGCCTGCTAACCAGATATCAGTATTCATGTACCGCGCAAATGGCCCCCTCAGCTACATCGCCATTGGCTATCCTCAAGACGACCAGCCCGACCCCGTCCAGTGGAAGACCAGGTCAGTGGCCTGGCCCTCCTCGTCATCGCTGCTGCCCCCGCTGCTGCACGACTCCACGCCCTCCTCACCACCAAGCCCACCCTCCTCACCACCAAGGCCACCCTGCCCCTCCACCTCCACCTCCACCACCTCCTCCCCCGCCCTGCCCACCACCACACCGCTGCCCTCGCTCTCCCCGTCACCCGCCAGCGCAGCAGCCGCCGGCTGCTCCTCCTTTTCCTTCTCCCCTGCCGCACCCATGGCGGCACGACCGGTGTCTGTCATGCCGCCGCCGCCGCAACCACGCTGGGGCTGCAACTCTGGCTCCTCCTCCTTGTCGCCCAAGGGGATGTCCTCGATGCAAGGGATGTCCTCGGACGCGGAGCCCTCCTCGGTGGCGGGCTCACTGCCCTCGTTGCCATCGCCCAGCAGGTCAAAGCGCAGCTTCTGCAGCGCGCGTGGAAGTACAAAATGGAATGACAGTAATAAATTAAGGGAGCCGGGCCTTAGCAACATTCCGCTTGTAATGCGTCAAGGTGTGCACGCCAGTACAAGTACGGCCCTGGACGGAGCCCCAGCAGCCAGGACAAGTGGAATACAGCTTCCGCCTACGAAGCGTTTGACCAACACATCCTCTGCACACGACTTCGCTGCCGGCAACCTACCCTGGTGGGTGTGCTGCGCTGCTCTGGGTACCTCTCCTGCAGCCTCTCAGCGGAAGGAGGTGCGCTGCTGCTGCCGCTGCAGCTGGCGGCGTTGACACTCAGCGGCAGCTGCGTCGCGGGGCTCTGCGCCCCTGCCGCCTCCGCCTCCTCCACCACGTCCGGGCCCGCCACCGCTCCGGCCTCTGCACCCGCCTCTTCCTCCGCCTCCGCCTTCGTCATGCTGCCGGGCGTAGCAGCCGTGGCGTGAAACGACGTGGCATCTTCCAGCTCCATGGGAGCAGAGGACTGGCCGGACGGCGTAGACCTGTGGGCGCCGGGGCAGAAGGTCAAAGGAAGAAATGGCAGGAAGGGACTGGAGTATGCCATACATCAATTGTGCAGGAATGCAGCCTGTGATTGAAGCCTCATAGTCCAAAAGGAACGGCAGTGGGCAGACACGAGTACATTCGTAATTGAGCAAGTGAAGCCATACCGCACAGCTACACACCCCTTTGCTGGCCAAACTACTTTTCCCTATCAAGACCTAACCCACCTCGGCGGGCTGCGCAGGTGCTCCATGAAGCCGTACAGCAGCGGCGTCTCCGCGCCGCCAGCGCCGTTGTTCTCGCTGCCGCCGCCCACGCCCTCCCCCTCCTCCTCGCCGCTGCCGGCCGCGCCCGCCTCCACGTCCCACACCAGCTGGCTCAGCACCCCACCCACTGCGTCCACCTGCTCCAACACGTGCTCGTCCGCACCCACCACCGCCTCCGACCCCGCCACCACCTCCGCCCCCTCGCCCGACTCCATCATGACAATCCCGTCCACCGTCTGCGGCGCTGCAACCACACGCCCCTGCTCCTTTACCTCCTCCTGCTGTCCGTGACAACCCTCCTGCTGCTGCTGGGCCTCCAGGGCTGCAACCGCCTCTGCCTCCGCGCTCTCTTCCTCCCTGGCGCGTGCCGCTTCCTCCGCCTTCGCCTCCTCCCACAGCACATGCTGCAGCTCCGGGTCCCCTAGCTCCCCATCGCTGCTCGCCCCGCCATCCCCGCCCACTTCCTCCCCAGCCTCACCGTCCCCTGCCACCCGTGCCACGCCCTCCCCCTGCTCCACCCCACCGGACTCGCTGCTCCATCCGCCACTGCTGCTGCGGGCGCTTCCATGCTCCTCCCCGCCCACCACCTCCCATAGCTCATCCGCAGCTGCAGCGGCGTTGTCACCTGCAGTAGCCGCCCCCTTGATTCCGTCCACCAGCGCACCCTGCGATGCCCCCAGCAGCACACGCAGCTGCTCCTCAGCCGCCAGGGCGCGCGCCCGCCACCGCTGCTCCTCAACCAGAGCTGCAGTCGCCAGCGCCGCCAGGCTGGAGATGCGCAGGGTAGATGCCACGACGCTCAGCTGCATGTGTCTTAACACGCCCTCCGTGGGCGTGGTGGCGGCGGTGCGGGCGGCCAGGTATGCTACCACGGCCGAGTCGGGCGGGCACGGCCTGGGCGCGTCCTCACCCCAGCCTGGGCTGCTGCCGGGGGTAGAGGTAGCTGCGACAGCAGCTGTGGGACCGTGGATGTTCTTGGCCGGCGTGGTGACCTCCTCGTCGGTCAGGGGTGTGGCCAGCGTGGCCGGGGTGAAGGCGAGCGGGTCGACGGATAGGGGTGACGGCGCCGTAGGGGGAGCCGCCGGCGTGAAGGCAGTCGGGCTCCCGACGGCGCTTGCGGGGCCGCTGGCGGTGTGGGGCGAGGGAACGTCGTGGGTGATGCGCAGCAGGCTGGCGGTGTCCCGCACCTCCCTGAGGATGTTGCCAACGGGCGAGGTGCCGGCGGGGGAAGCCTTGCGGGGGGACTCGCCGAGGGTTGTGGCAGGGGAGGGACTAGGCGCACTGGCGACGCTGCTGGCGCCTGTGCCGGAAGCGCCGCTGGCAGGAGTGACGGGGATGCCCCCGTCCGGGGCAGCTGGGGTAGGCTGGCCGTCAGGTGTTGGGTTGACGGCGCCCGATGATGCTGCGGACTGTGGTGTCGCTGCGCAGGCAGACCCCAGGCTGGCTGAGGGCTCGCCGGCGGACTCGGAGTGCCACCAGCCCGAGTCGGTCTGCGGCGAGGAGCCGCCCTCCTGCTGCACCACGGGAGGGTGCACCCGGCTACCAAAGCTAGCCCAGCTGCCACCCTCGCTGTCGGCTGGGCCGGAGGTTGGCTGCTGCTGCTGCCGCTGCTGCGCCTGCTGCGTGGGGCTTGAGGCGGCGGAGTCAGGTGAGGGTCCCGCGGCGGCGGCGGCGGCGGGGCTGGCCGTGCGACCCAGCAGCAGCAGCTCCTCGTGGCCGCTGACGGCGGCGTCCACGGCTCGCAGCAGTGGCGTCAGCTGGGCGTGCAGCTGCAGGAAGGTCAAACGTAAGGGAACCATCAAGTAGGCATAGCTGTACATCGGTGCGGTGCTTCAGTAATGTGGTGCAGGAGCGTGATAAAAGCTAGCAGGAGCTGGTACGGAAAAGACCTGGTACATTTACCAAAAGTAATGAAACGCAACGCTACGGCTCGCGCTCGCACAACGGCAGCACCCATGCCGCCTTGTTGCTACTGCACTTCAACCTGCACGTGGTGTTGTGTCGCTGGCCACTAGTCACATCAGTGCACAGGCCATGGTTCGTGACATTGCAATAGGCATGTGTGCGCATACGACAACGCCCCTACCGTACCTCGCTGCCGGAGTGTGGGTTGAGAGAGACAGAGCTGGTACTGGTGCTGCCGCCAGCCGCCTCATTCGCGTCACTCTCCACGCGCAGACCACCCACACGTAGCGGTGTCTCCTCGCCGCCGGGCGCAAACCTCACCGCGTCAAACGCAGGGCCGGGACCGCCCACAAACAGCCCGCCCGCCCTACCACCACCCCCGCCGGCTGCCGCCGCCTTGCCACCGCCTCCCGCTAAAGCGGCCGGCAGGGGCGTAGCTGCTGCGCTGAACGCTAGCGCCTTGCACGCCGCTGCGTTGGTGGTGTAGCTGGACGGAGCTAGCGAAAGGTCCAGGAGCTGCATAGCAGCTGCGTGCAGCTCCTCCATGGCGGCCTGCGGCGGCACGCCAGGGCTGCCGCCGCCGCCCGCCGCCGCCGCCTCCACGACGCTACGGGTGCAGCGGTTGATGGTTGACAGCGTGGCGGTTGCAACCGCCGCGGCGGCGGCGAAGTCGCGTGCTGGCTCCTGGCGGTTGCCGTGCACAGGGGCGCCAGTGGTCGGCGGGCCGGACCAAGGGATATGCGGTGCGGCGCCGGCAGCCGCCGCAGCGGCCGCGGGACCCTGCTGTGCGGGCGTCGTGCGGTCGGGGCTGAACGTGACAGGCGCAGGTGCGCCAAGGTGCACAGGCTCCATGGGTATAGCACGCTTGACGGGCTGCGTGACAGACGCCTCGGACCCCGGTGATGCCTCCACGCTGTCGGCTTGGTGTGCCGCCTCCTTCTCGTCCAGCTGCTGCTGCTGCTGCTGCTGCTGCTGCTCACGCCGCCTCAGCTGCAGCATGAGCTTGCGCGTGCTGAGCTTCTCAGCCACGCTGATGGCCTCCGCCGCGATGGCCTCATTGTCCTCTGCCGCCTGGCTGCTGTCATTGTAGGCGCCGTCGCAGCCGCCCTGCACCTGGCCTGCTGCGGGATCCTGCTCGCTCGGCCCTGCAGCAGCGGCGGACAGTGGCCATGCAGGTGTGGCCATAACGCCGTCGTACAGCTCCTGGTCCGGTGCGTTTGCCTGGTGGTGGCCCGCGCGCGCGACAGCCTGCTGCGGTGGCGCCGGCGTTCCTTGGGCGACGCTATCGTGAAGATCAGCGTCGGGTGCGCTGGCCGCAGGCGAGGGGGCGGGGGCGGCAGAGAAGCCAGGCTCGCTGGAAGCCAGTGCGCGCGGCGTGAGCTGCGTCTGCCGCTGCTCCTTCTGGGGGGCCTTCTTGGTGAAGCGCCAGCGGGTAGCTGGTGGCACCGGCGTCTGGCCAGCGGGGTGGGAGCGGGAGTCCGGGGTGGGAGCGGTAGGGGCGGATGGTGTTGGCTGCAGGAGCGGTAGGGGCGGCAGGGCCGGCAGGGCGACATGCGCCACACTGCTGGCCGATGGGCTGGTGTTGGGCGGCAGGCCACCTGATGGGGGCAATGAGGGAGAGCCGTAAGTTAGTGAGTATGCGCCGGCCGGTTCCTCTCACAGGGTCATAAGGTTGTTCACCGCCGCAGTTGGTCTCCGTGTCACGCCAGTGCAAAACGCAAGCCGTGCCGACATGGGCGATTCCAACGCAAAACCGCATACCGTAAGTTCAAACCTCACACAACAACTCGATTGGTTACGGAAAGCTACACTCACCCGCGCTCGGCGTCAGCTGGTCGCCGTTCTCGTCATAGGCGTCCAAGTCGAACAGCGGGAAGGGCAGCGGCAGCAGCACACCCGCATCCTCGCCGCCGCCGCCGCCGCCACTACCACCCTGGACCCCCGCCTCCGCGCTGCCTCCAGGGCTGCCGCCAGCAGCGTCCTTCAGCGCCACCATCACCGCGGCCGCAGAGGTGCGGCTGCCGGGCCCGCCGCCGGCCGCCGCAGAGGCGGTGGAGGAGGTCGGGGTGGCGGTGTAGACGGCGCGCTCGGCGCTGGAAGGGTAGGCGAAGGGCCAGGGCGCCGCCTCTGGGGACTGGAAGAGCCCGTCGCTGCCAGAGCCGCCGTCAGCGCGCGGCTGGGGTGCGCGGTCGGGAGTGCTATCCTCCGCGTCAGGGGTTGCTGGGGAGCTGGCGGCAGCTGCGCTGCTGGCGGTGGGCGACGCGGCGGTTGCGGTTGGGGCAGGGCGAGCGGGGGAGTCGCGCCTGGCGTCGTCCCGGCCAGCTTCGGCGGCTGCGGCGGCGCTGGGCTTGGTGCCGCCCGGCAGCGGCAAGCGGCTGAGCAGGCGGCTGCGGGGCTTGGGCTTGCTCTCCGCAACCGAAGCGGCCGCCACGGCTGCCTTGCTGCCAGCGTCGGCCGCTGCGGACACGTCGTTGCTGCAATCCGACGTGGACGCGCCAGGGGACGTGCGCTCGCCCGTGCCGTCCTCTGGGGCCTGCTGCTGTTGCTGCTGCTGCTCCTCCTCCGGCTGGTGGCTGCGTCGCGCGGGGGAGCCGTCCAGCAGGAGCGCGGAGTGCAGGTGGGGGAAGCCAGGGAAGGCGCTGGGAGGCTCCGGCGGCGTCAGCATGCCCACCGCTGACGGCAGCGCCGACGCCGGCGCGCCGTCGTACTGCGGCGGCTTGACGTGGGAGGCTGCGGCGGGGTACATGCCGGCCTGGAACAGCAGCTGGTCCTGATCTGGGTCGGCGGCGATCTGGGTCGGGGCGCAGGGCGTGGCGTCGGGGCCGCCGGTGCTTCCGGCGGCGCTGCAAAAGGCGTCTGAGGCGGCGGAAGCCTCGGGTGCCTTCTCCACCAGCACAAACGCGCCGTCGTCGGTGGCGGTAGTAGCGGCGGCTGCAGGGATCGCTGCGGCCTGGTGGCGCCGGCGCAGCCCCACCGCGGTCGCAACAGCCTCAACGTCGCCGCCAACCCCGCTGCCGGCATCCCCGCCGTCCAGGCCCACATCGCCGCCGTACTGCTGGTCCGCACCATCCCAGGGCGGTACAGCCATGAGCTCCAGCATGTCGGCGGAGGGAGGCGCGTTCTCATCGTTGCCGCCGGCGGAGAAGGCGCCCAGAGCGTCGTGCACAGCATCCTCATCGCTGGACTCGAACGCGTCCGGCAGACCCACACCGTCCTTCTCCTCCCCTGCGCTCTTCACATCCACCCGGCCGGATGCGCCGCTCGTGCCGCCGGCTGCAACCGTAGCAGCGGCAGCAGCAGCCGGCATGGCCTCCAGCGCGGGCAGGAAGGCGTAGTCATCTCCGGATGCGGAACCCTCCTCGCTGCGGCCGGTCTCTGCCTCTGCCTCCGCCTCCGCCTGCGCCGCTGCGGCCTCCAACACCTCCTCGGCGGCCAACACCACCAGCGTGTCGTCTTCGGATGAGACGTCAGGAGGGGGAGCAGCAGTGGTGTCGGTCGTTGCGGGAGCGGCGAAGGTCTTGGTCTCGGGCTGGGTCTGGGGCTCGGGCTCGTCTGCCACGGCCGGCGGCGGGATGGGGGTGGTTGCGGGGGCGGTGGAAGCGCTCTCGGCGGGGGATGGCATGGCAGCACTGTCGCGAGTCGCGCTGCCGATGGGGGGCTCTTCAGGCTCAGAGCCCTCTTCGATGGTGGACAGGGAGGAGGCCACACGGGGCGTGGCGGCCTTGGCGAGCATCTGCCGCAGGCAGTAGGAGGCGCAGTCCAGGCCGCCGCACAGCGTCCGGAGGGGGCCGACGAACAGGCTGGGGCGCAGGCGCCACACGGCCGCGACAGCCAGCAGCAGCAGCGAGGCCGTTAGTGCCTGGGGGGCGTCCGCAGGCAGAGTGAAATGTGCTCAGTTGGTGCGTGTAAAGTACGTGCGTGCGCATATTGTGGCTCTTCTGCCACGCATACCAGCTCCATTCGGCATCGGGGAAACAACGTATGCCTCAAGGCATCTGCTGTATCAGGCAACGGTACGCAGTGTGGCTGAAACACTGCCGGTACGATGTAGCTCAGCCCTTGGGTGCAGGTGGGTGCAGGCTACAGCTGCAGGCCTACGCCTGTAACGCACCCGTGCTGCATGACTCACCGCGACCAGAGCGTACGTGCGGGCTGTGGGTCCCGTTGCATCCTCTGCGCGCATCAGGGCTTGGTCCTCGGGCATTTCGGTCGGAGCAGGAGTCTCCACGCTGGGCGGCTGGGCAGGCTCTGGAACAGGTGCGCTTGTCGCCGGGGGCAGCATGCTGCAGGTGTAGAGCAGGTCTCGGGCCGTGTGCCACACGGGGCTCGATGTGGGCAGGGGAGCGGCCGGCACCAGCGCAAGTCCCTGCGGTCAGCATTGAATACGGAACATGCTCAAGTGTGGTTTTGCAGGTCGCCTGCGCTCCACCAGGCATGTGGGGTGCTCAAGGTGAACTGGTTGGCGCTAACTAATATACACCATGCAGACTCGGACTTGATGGGTAAGCCACTAGCCCATTACTCTCGGGCACTTGGTCAAGGCATGCGCATGCCTCACCAATGCCCTCCTACTTGCTTTGTACGTAGCTCGCATACATAATTGCATCTGCGCTTGCTCACCTTGGGTTGCGCCACTACGGCAACGAGAGCCGTCGTGTTGAGAGCGCCGCGCAGCACCCCGTCCCTGATGGCTGTGCTGGTTGCCGGTACGGCATCGTCCGTACCAGCACGTGTACGCTCCAGCTGCCCGATGGCGCCATCTGGGTCAAGCGTACTCGCAGTCCCGGCCCTCGCATCGCACGCCAAGGTGCTCACTGCTGTACTGAGGTCCGCCTGGGTGGCTGCTGTCGCACGGACACTGTCAGCTGGCACCGCGGCTGGCGTAGTGGACATTAGCAAACCGTCCGCTGGCCCTTTTACGGGTGCGGGGGCGGCAGTAGGGATGTCCGAGGGCTCCGACACGGTTGGGGCCGTCACCGGTGCGTTCTTGGCGTGACCCAGATCGAACGAGGGCGACAAGCTGTTGTACGTGACCACCAGCAGGCCGAGGCCGACCAGGGCCAGCAGCGACGCCACCCAGGAGAACGTCCTTATGCCTGCATGTAGTACGCATGTATGGTGGTGTCAGCGCACAGCATGTCTGAATAGGATGGCACTGGGCAAGCTAGCAGTGCAGCGCGTCTTGGTGATCACTTTAGTGCTGCGCGCAAGCGCGCTAGGCAACTACTGATAATTTTGCAACTCAACAGCGGTAAAAGTATTGCAAGGTTTGGGTTGTTCTGAATCAATCCTTCACGCGTCTTTGCAGTTGGCGCGCAAGCCGATGGCTCACCCCGCCTGCCAGGCCTTCTCCTGTCTCGGCGTTGGTTGAGCCAGTCTCGGAACTCGGAGCTTGTCATGAGCTCAGCCAGCATGACCGCTGTCGCTTGGTCGGTCCTGTATGCGTTTTGCAAGGTGCCGCAAGGTGTTTTGGGTCGCCGGACGCCAGGGCTCCCGAATACACGTGTGCGAGGCAGGGCAACAAGTGGCAAACTCATTTATTGCGCTACCAACCTCCTTTGGGCCTCCGCTGGCGGCAAAGGCCCAGGTTGGAAAGGCGGTTCGCCCCGCATGGCGACAGTGAGAGCCCCTCCGACAGCGAGAGACGCAGCTACCTATATATGATTCCCCTCTGGAATTTCAGACAGCAGTATTTTAAGCTCTAGGCTAAGGATAGGCGCTGTGTTGCGCTGACTGGTAACCTTGTGTAGTTCTGGGTCACGCTAAGGGTTTCGGACAGCCGACAGTTTTGAATGTATGGTGTCCTTTGCCTGGTCTCGACTTGCGCAGTGGCGCAGCCCTTGCACCTGTTATGTTTAGCCGCAAATCCGCCAGACCCCCCGTCCAAGGATGGCGATCCCGCGCAATGGCGACGGTTGCTCGACCGTTTCCGCCGAGGAGTAGACGCAACAGACCTCAGCGTCCTGCGCTGATGCCCCTAACATAGACACAGATTACTCCTTAATAATTGAAATTGCTAACCTGTGTGTGCTCAAGCCGCTACTCCAACAAGACTTTGCCACACCCTCCCACTCCTACATCGAATTGTGCATTTAGGCCTGCCTTAAATCGCACAACAAACCTTCCTGAGCTCTGTGTTCAGCACTGTTTTCCTGAGCACTGCTCCCCGCCCAATTACGTCACTCCGGCTTACGATCCATTCTTGAGCTCTGACCACAATGCAGCAAGCCATTGGCCAGAAGCAGCACGCCCATGTTTCAGCGTCTAGCTGTGGGGTGGTGCGCCCTGCGTCGGCGCCGGTGCGTCCCTCGCCTGTGCACGTTGCTACCTCTACGGGGAGGACCTGCGCGCGGCTACACAACCGCCGCTCGCGGACAGTAACACAATTCCAGAATGCTGAGGTTGCAATGCCTTCAGCTGGAGTCGCCCTTACGGAGCAGCAGCCGGCAGGTGAGGTGTCCGCCAATCAGGGATTGGGACTAGGGTCAAGCAGCGCTGTCATTGTGCGTGTTAACATTCGCACACGATAGGCGACATTAAATCGACTGGATAAGTCGCGTGCGCTGTTCAGCTGGCCGTGCTCGAAGCTGCGATTGTTCTTCTTACACACCTGCCTTTCCTTTCGTGGCCCAAAGGATCAGGGAGCCGCAAGATGACCACGCTCAGCTGGGCTGGCGCTGGTATCTTCTTCTTTTGGCAGCTGGGCGCAATGAAGTACCTTGCTGAGCGCTACGACCTTACTCAGGTGCCCATGGCCGGTGCCTCTGGTGGTGCCCTCGCGGCCGTGCTTGCGTGCTGCGGAATTTCGGCCGACCTCGTGCTGCAGCGGGCGTACGAACTGAGCGTCAAGCACGGCATCTGGGAGCGCCCACTCGGCCTGGTGGGCATCTGGGGCTCGTTGATAGAGCAGTGGCTGGACGACCTCCTCCCCGCCGACGCCGCGGAACGCTGCAGGTAGGAGGCTGGCCAATAGCAAGGCTGCATGCAGGGAATGAGCAGCTGCAGCTGCAGGGGTTGCAAAGCATGCAGCCGACAGCTGCAAGGAGCCAGCGCGAGCGCCTGCGAGCCGCCGCCTGAACCCTTCACCACCATGCCCTGAGCTTTCAGTATGCTGCCTTACCTCTGCAGGGGCAAGATCACCATCGTTGTGACGACCCTGCCGAACATGGGCCAGGTCAGTTGCTGGTTGGGGTGCACCAAGATCCACACCGGCACGGTTGCTTGCATCAGCGCTCTGCACACGTCGTTGTCTCATCCTTCCGGACCGGTGGACCACAACACTGACTGGTGCTGGCGCTGTCTGCCCGCATGGGGATATGCTCATCCAGGTGGGCATCTCGGACTTCAAGGACAAGAAGGACCTCATCAACGCCGCCATGGCCAGCGCGCACATCCCCATGCTGTTGGACCTCAAGTTCGCGCGCCTGTGCCGCGGGAAGTACTGCGTGGACGGCTCCTTCCCGGACTTCTTCTACAACGGTGGGTGCAGTGTGGGTGCAGTGGGTGCGTAGCTACGAGCATGCACCGTATGGCCTTGTGCACGAAGCTACGGATCTGGCAAGTGGGTGTCTTGAGCAACTCGCCAAGTGCTCCCGGGACGTTGCACCTGCGACGTGGGTGTTCACCTCGCAACTCATTTGCTCTGTGCACGTTGTCCACGACTTCGCAGACAACTCGGAGCTGCTCAAGGCGGGCGGGTCGGCCGTCATCTTTGACTACTTCAACGACACCAGGCTCGTGCGCAAGGGTAAGGGCGCATGTGTGACGGCGTCGGGTGGTCGCACGTGGGCAAGGGGCGCCTTGTCGTGCGACATACAATCCCCGCCTGAGCAAGTTGACCATGGCTGTGTGATGCTCAGCGTTGTGCGCTGCATGTCCTTTGCTCCTCTCAGGTCGCATGGACATGCTGTCCCTGAAGAAGTACGAGGAGGTGCAGCACATCATGCAGCTGGGGTACGAGTACGCCAAGCAGCTGCACCACGAGGGCCACTTCGACCACTTCGAGGTGGGTACGGTACGCGTGGTCGACGGGGTCTAGGCGCCTTCCAGGCTGGGAGGGGAGCCGTGGTCCACAGCACATGTCGAGGCTTAATATGCCCCGTGCCACAGCCGCCGTACAGGCACGTGGTTCGGCTGGTCGCAACAGGGTCTGGGTGTCATGCTAAATGTGCGAGTGCCACCCGAACAGGGGTCTGGAAAGTGTGTCCCTGCATGTCGAGGGCCTCCCATCACGTTGATCAAATCTCATGGTATCCTTTCATTCCTTTGACAGGTCGGCGAGATGGTGTTCGACCACTTGGAGGATGCCGCTCGGTCGCAGCAGGAGCAGGAGGTAGCAAGCCGTGCGTAAAGGTGTGGTGGCCAGGCCATGCATGAGATCTGGCCTGCATGCTGGATAAATGTTCCAGCTTGTGTGCCTTCATGGGGATACTGCTCATAGCGACACGCTGGAGTTTGTTGCGCTCCTGCGTTGGTAGTTTGTGTGCGACGGCGCACTGATCACCCTAGTCCTAGTCCGAGAAGGGTGACATGGTGTCCTGCTTCGGCACAGGTGTGTATGCTAGATGAGTGTGGGCTTCTTGTGCCCTCGTCGGGCTAACCCGGCGCGTGCATGTGTGGCGATGCAAACGCCTACACAGGTAGAGTGAGGTGGATGCGGACTGGCGGTTAATGGTCGAGTGCAGCAGCATACGCGACGGTTCTTCAGTTGAGTGTCTGTTGCGTGGCCTGGCCAGGCTATGGTAGGATGACCGTATGACTCCCTTGTCTGTGTGCACGTGTTGCGCTGCTCGCATTCTTTTTTCCTTTTGCCTGACATGTTGGTGTGCGTTAATGTGTTACAGACCCTCCTCGCTGTTTTACTCAAACCCTTGGCAAGTGCCAAAACGAACGAATACTCTTGAAACGAACGCATGCGCTGATGCCGCATTTTTTGCATTGCGACTTGGATGGCGAGGTGGATGACGAAAATGGAGGCCAGGGGCCTTCCCCGGGACACTATCTTGACAAGTTCTGCGCTAGTGCAACGGGTGGTTTGGCGTGAGGAGCATCCCGGGCAAAGCATTGCTGCCCGGTTGTTGGGGTTGCACAATTGGCACTGTACCTTACACTGCAACTCTGCTCTGTCACATGTCGCCACGTGTGCAAGTTGACACGGTGGTATCTGTTACTTCATTGTTGATTTGCGAGGATGGGTTGCGGCAAGCGTAAAGCCACAGAATTTGTCGGAGGGCTGAGCAGCCCTGCGTGTTGCCAACATTTGAGGACGGTCGCTGACCTGCTCAGGCGGATTTGACCGAGCTTCCTTGATAACAGGAGGTCTCGTTGCGGTCAACCTCTACTGTGGCAAGACCATCTGGAGTGTGAGATTCAACTCCAATGTTGCGAGTCCAGCGCCATTCCAATGCATCTCGCGGCTTTAGTGGTTGTAGTCCGTTGGATCAGCCAATGGGATCGACAGGATTACACTCCGCCGAGACGATGGCATCAGGGAACAGAATCCCAATCACTTGCCTTATGCAGCCTCATGTCATCCTCTTGCAATACTACGTGCATGCAGATAGGACAACTTGACGAACAGGCGCATATTCATTGCAGACGTCACGACGCATGGGCATGTGCGCATCACTGCGCAGAAACTGTGCCACACCAACAAGCGCTACCACAGGTCAAAGCAGACCGACACACTGGAACGCTAGAGCGGGAACAAAGATAGTGCATGCCGGGAAGGGATAGTTCGGCTCACGAACAGCGCGGCACGAAACAGGGGAGCTCACCTGGAACTGAAAGAAGAGACAAAGCGGTCGTGCACGCATCCCAGCATACTGAGCAATTGTGTTCACTACTACTGCAAACAAGCTCGCGCACAGACATCCATAACGCCATACCCGAGCAATGCACCGAGGAGCGGTCATAAGGCAAAAGTACACGCCACGGTCCATGCTGTCAACGTCCTGTCAGGTCCTGCCGCACTGATCCGGACCCTGCGTCCTTGCCGAACTCTAGCCACACACGTTGTCCTGCACACGTTACAACCGTCACGTCATGCGAATTACCGGTTCACCGCTGCGCACATCGCATGCGGTACATGTCCGGCACCGTTCTGCCACCCGCACCGGTATCCCTCTGCTGGCAATGATCAGACCCACAAAGGGTCTGCGCCCTAGACCCTAGTACGTCCCTCCGGTACGGCTGCACCCTTCCATCCCACCGGTTTCAACCCCATTGCAAACACGGCCGCTGTTGCAACTCCCGTGAGTCATCAGAAAGACTGGTTGCTCTTAAAGAGCAGCATGGCGCTCCGTGTCGCCTTCAGGAGCGTCATGGCCGCCGGCGGAACGACACGCCCCTCGGGCACCTGGATGAAGGGAGGTGGGGTACCTCTTCCTTTGGTAAAGTGCGGTGTTGTGCAGCCATGGCTGTCGCACTTGTGCCGGGATCAAAAGCACCAGGCACAGTCCGTGACCGCAAGCAGCTTCAACGTAAGCATCAACAGTCCTTTTGACACAGACCTAGTACAGCGCAACCCACGCTGATGCGCATGGCCACCACGTGCTCAGTCACCCGACGCAATGGTCGCACCGCCCCCTGCTCCCCCACCATACACCCCAGCCTCCGTCAGCCACATCCCCCGTCCCCTACACCCCAGCCTCCCACCCCAACCCAGCACCCAGTGCACCCCGCGCCCACCTGCACCGCCACCACGTGTATCTTCTCCACCTCGCACAGGTGCACCGCCTCGGCCTCCAGCGCGCCCTCCATGGGCCGCTTCACGCAGCCGGGGCCGCGGAAGCGCATGTCCCCGGCTATGTCAGCGAAGGCGTCCAGCAGCCGCCTGCTGGTCACGCTCTCCTGCGCCCCCGAGTCCAGCGCCTTGCCGCGGACAAGGTATATCCGGTCGCCGCGGGAAGCCTGGGGCGTTGGGTTACGGTAAGGACACGGCATTGGTACTGGTTTGGGAGGACGCACGGAGGCGCTGGCGCGCTTGGCCAGTACACCTACACCTCCCGTACTGTGCCTGCTTGTCTCTACCGGCTTCAGAGGGAGTGCATTGGGAGCAAGGCGTTGGCGGAACCAAGATCAAGGCAGCAGTTTCATAATGATTGAGGCTGGGAAGGACCGCATTTGCTTGCCCAAGGCGAGACCCGCCACCCGCTCACCTGCAGGACGCAGCTGCACACGTACTTGAGGCAGGGCCGGCTGTTGTGGTCCACCGCCACCGCGCAACGCAGCTTGGTGTCCCCCGCCGCGATGTCCGCAATCTTGGCGTTGGCCTGCACAAACAAATTAGGAATCATGCTCAGTAGCGCCGCAGCGTGACTGCGGTCGTACTTTGGCAAGCACACGTCTCGTGGATTGCCAATCCGCGCACGGGCATTCACCGTCCCAACTACCCGCCCTGCTTCTGTCAACCAAGCACAACACGCAACATGCTCCCGCGAACAATAGCCAGTCAACCACAGGACCGTACCAAGTACGGTACGGTACCCTGGCCCACTGGGCCCCACGGACCCACCTTGACGATGAGCAGGGGCCGCGTGGCCTCCCGCGTCATGCTGAGCGCCACGCTGCCCGTCATGGTGCCGGGGCTGGCCAGCGCCTGGCTGCCCATGGCCAGCAGCCCCGCGCCCACGTCGTCGCAGTAGCGCAGCGCGTCCGTCACAACCGACTCGCGCTTCAGCAGCACCACCGGCACCACCTGCGCCGCACCCACACCGGCACCCCGACAAGTATTAAACACGGCTGAGTTGGACACTGCTACAGGTTCTGAGCGCAGGCGCAGTTTGCGGCTACATCAGCGCAGCGGGTTGAGAGATGCTTTTTTAGTTGCAACATGGGCCGCAGATGGAGAGGCGTCAGGAGAGCTCGCACCTGCGCAAGTGACGCCCTCGCGATGCTCTCCCACTTGGCCACCAGCGCCTTGCCCGGCTCCACGTCCTTGTGCTGCGACACGATGTGCACCAGGTGCATGGAGTCCCGCCCCGCACGCATCATCGCACACACCAGCCGCAGCACCGCGGCGGTTGCCTCGTTGTCTGCCAGCAGCACCACAACCGTCTGGCCGTTGGCCAGGTTGTCGCGTGCGGTGAGGCCGCCGGTGAGGCTGGCGTTGAGGTTGGAGGCGCCGGGGGAGCCGGGGCCTGATGGGCTGGAGGTGGAGGGGCTGGAGGAGAGGCCGGGCGGGCCGCGGGGCGCGGTGGCGGGCTGGGTGGCGCCCACTAGCCGCCGGAAGGAATGGTTGTTGTCCTGTAGGGGATAACGAGTAGCATGGGTATGAAATAAGGTTTGTTTCATACTGCGCTGGCACGCTGTGCCAGTGCAGGAACGCAAGGCGCGAGATACAGCGCGGGGCGAGAGGTACGCAACAGGGGCGTTTGCGGGATTGCGGGTCGAGGCTTACCATGGTGGTGACGGCGGACAGCAGCGGGTGCGCGTCCGCGTCGCTCTGCAGCAGGCCGTGCTGCGGGGCCATGGAGGCGGAGGTGGGCGACACGGCGCCGCGGGAGACGGCCATGCATCGGCCGCCGGGCGCGGTGGATAGGTCGCCCATGTCGAAGTGCACGTAGGTGAGGTCGCCGTCCACCGCCAGGGAGGGGTGCAGCACGGAGGGGCCGGGCAGCAGCTCTGGGGGCCACGGACACGTCAGGGTTGGGGATAATCAGGCAAGGACCGGGTAGTTGGGGGGCACAGATTTGGGTAGCAACGTCTGGGTAGCAACATCCGAGAGCTTAGCATGGCAGCAGCGTCCATGTTTTGGGTACGGTACAGGTAACGGTAAAGCACGATGTAAAGTACCGCTCGCACCTTGTAAAGAGGGCAGGTAGCAGATGAAGCGCCGCATGCTGACGTACAGCTGACCGTTGGCGTTGGCGGCCATCAGCGCCTGCATGGTCTCCGCCAGGAAGGGCGTCTGCGCGTCGACCACCTTGATGTCCGCAACCGCCGCCGGCGTCGGTGGCGGCGGCGGCGGCTTGGCCGCCACCGCTACCGCCGTCCGCGCCGCCCGCCACTCCGCCGCCATTGCCGCGGATGCGGCGTAACGCCCCGCCCTGGCGTTCGTCGCGCCCGCCGGCCCGGACGCTGTGAACGAACCCGAGCCGTTCATGCCGGCATGGTCAGGGCTCGCTGGTCCTCCTGGAGCGAACACAGGCGGGTGTGGCGCAAAGGCCATGCCGCTGCCGCTGCCTGTGCGACTTGGCCCTGGGCCCGGCCCTGTAGACGGCGAGTCCGGACCCCCGGCGAAGGCTGAGGCTGAGGCGTCGACCTGCGGCGGCGCTGGCCGGTTGGTGGGCGCTGAGCTCGGAGGCGTGGGCTGGTGCAGCAGCTGTTGCGTCGATGCCGGCAACTCCGTTGCTGCCACGGCCGCCGCCGCGTGCGGAGAGCTTGCTCCGAACGAGTCCAGCAGCGTGGTGCTGTGCCCAGGGGAGTCCTGTGGCGACGCTGACGGCGGGCGAGGGGACATCGGCCGGCTGGGGCTCCCCGGACCCAACGCACTCTTCTGCGGGGGCTGCAGCAGCAGCGACACCACCGTCCCCGGCGGCGGCGGCGGTGGCGGCGGCGTCAGGCCCGCCGGCATGGGGTCAGCCGGCAGGTCTGGCCCGCCGGCGACGGCGCCGCTGAGACCTGTGCGGGGCTCCGCCCGCTTGGGCGTGGGCGCGAGGATGATGCCTGAGGCCAGCTTGCGCGCGGTCTGCACGCTGGCTGCCTGGTGCACCTCCACCGTCATCTTGGCGCCCATTGTGTGCTGCAGCATGGCGGCCATGGCCAGGCGGTCGATGTCCAGCACGGTGTCGGGGTAGTAGGCCGCCAGGTCGCGCACGCGCCATGATTTTAGCCACCGCACGCCCCTGCGAGGAGGGCACGTGCGTAAAAGGGAGGGTAAGGAGGGCAACGATGGCGGCCGCTAGTCCAAGGAGTGTGTCGGCCCCAATATGGCCAAGAGTAATACTGTGAGGGTAAAGCGTGAGGGCGACTGAACGACCCAAACCCGTGCGGCACATTAACAGCACACGGCGCGTTCCCGGCACGGAATGACACGTTGACCCGAGTACGCGGCTTTGCCCGTCCTGGGGCCAGCTGCTTACTGTGCGTTGAGGTGCTCCAGCACGGGCATTCCCAGCTGCACACGGCGGAAGCCGGTGCCGTTGGGCCCCGGCTGAAACGTGAAGCCCTCCTGTGGGTGTCACCAAGTCAGGCATACCCATAGGGTCAGAGCACATCGAGCGGGTGTCTAGGTAGGCTTTCTTGCAGTACAGCGAGCGCTGTGCATGGCACATCTACATGCGGTTGAAGCATTGCAAGCGGATAACCGGCTGTTGGAGCAGGTGCTGTCCCATTGTCGTTAGGCGCTACCGGGTTCCTTACGTTTGGCCACGTCAGCTGCATCATGGCGTACCCCGACCCCGGGCTGCGCTCGGGGGAGGCGGGGTCCGGTCGGAAGTGTCGGTCCTCTGCGCTGTAGCGGTAGCCGCGGCAGCGGGGCGCTACCACGATGATCAGGTTGGAAGGGGTCAGGCTGCGGGCAGGAGCGCAGGGTTGCAATTTTTGCACGTAAGATCCCAGTCTCACAAATGATGCTGGCAGCTTGCTGCTGTCATTCAGTGCCTGTGGCTTTACCGTTGGTTTCTTGAGCCGTTTGGAGGCAGCACAGGCCGTGTGCATGCGGCGAGACATGACGGGAGGGGGGCCCCCGCATGCCTAGACAGTTGTTGGTATGGAGTCCAGTCGGGGGCATCACTGCAGCCTAGACAGTTGTGGAACCTATTGGTACCCACCAGCAGTGCTTGCGCGCCGCGATGTGGTGCATGACCGACTCCACCTGGCCCTCGTGCACGTGCAGGATGACCTAGCGGGGGACAGAGGAAGAGCAGGGCGTGGGTATAGGGGCAGAGCAACCAAAGCTGGCGCGGAAGCCGTGCACGCGTTCCTGGCATTATGTAGTACAACGTGTGCAACGCTGGTGGCTGCCATCTGATACTACAAGGAGCCACCGGGCAATGGAAGCCCGCTCCTAGCGGTGAAGGCCTCCACAAGCGAGCCGGGGGCGGTGGGCTGGGTCCAGATTCGGATGCAGACCTCCGCACCTTGAGGTTTGCCAGCGACGCCTTGCCGACAGTCTCCTCCACCGCCGCCACCAGCGTCATCAGCAGCCGCGCGCCCATGACCACACCGTCGATGTGTTGCAACGCGTCCATCTGCAGCCAAACCAACGCACACGGTGTGCTATCACCCTTGTTTGCTAACACGCTCTGCGTCATGAAGCGGCGCGCCGTGCTACATTCGGGCTGATTCGCTCTCGAAACCGGCTCACCTTGGCCGGGAACACGGTGGATATGAGCTGCCAGGGGTCCGTCCCGAACAGCGATACGCTCTCCGGGCCGCCCAGCGCGGCGGCGCGGTCCGTGTGCGTCATGTAGTGGTCGTCGTCAGCAAACACCTGGTGGCGCACACCGAGGTGGAGGGATGTATTATTGCTTTTACATCAACACCGACCGCAAGACCATTGGACTGAATCGGCAGCGCCTTTGACACTTGAAGTAGTAGGTCCTTTGGCTATCAACGGGGCGCACAAGCGCTTTAAACTTCAACCACGCGCGTGTTCAGTACCCCACCAATGCACTGGCCATGTTGCTGGCACCTTCGACCTAGCTCGCGGTTACTGTATGCACCGAAGCCGCGAGGCCTGAAGTGACGGCCTGTACCGTCACACCCACCTGCACCGCCACCTTGCCGTCCCTCAGCTCCGCCATCACCTGCTCCCGATACACCAGCAGCTGGGCCGCGGGGGTGCGGCTCAGGTCAAACACCTGCAAGCGGGCACAGTGTCACCCGCGCACACGTCAAGCCATATTTCAGTCTTTTGCGTCTTCACTAACTCCTACCGTAATGCCACCTGACACACGAGGACTTCCTGGCAGGACTTGTACGTCCTGGTGCCCCTTGCGCAACCGTAACCCCCGAAGAGGGGGCACTCAGGTGGTGCGGTATCGCCATGCTGCCGCCTGTCCCCACCTTCGCAGCCCTAACCGCGTCTCCCTTACCTGTCCACCTCCCCTTGCTACGTACTACACTCAAAACACCCCACCTTGGGCAGGCACCAGTCGTAGTTCTCCAGCCACGAGCCGTTGACCCTGTGCGAGTACATGGTGAGCAGCTTGACGCATGTGGAGCCCACGGTGCGCTGCTCGTCGATGCTGGCCGTCAGCTGCCGCTGCCGCATCACGTTGGCTGCCTCCGCCTCCTGCTGCGCCTTGCGCTGCGCAAGCGGCGCCTTGGTGGTGGGGCTGCCCAGCAGAGAGCTCCTGGGGAGGGACCGCAGGGCAACGGTTCAGCAGGTCATGAATCCACAGAATCCAGTACATTACTATCGCCCGGTAGGACCATGCGTCTACCATCAACAGTATGTGCCTAGGCGAGCCGGCGCTGGAATTGCTTAGCAGCGAAGGGTGCCAACTGCACCAGCGGCTGCATGTCAAACCTTAGCTCAGTAGGCTGCCGCCCACCCCCGGCACTCCTACGCAAGGTCTCTGCACCTTCCCCCCACCGGACAGCAGGCTAGCGCCGAGGGTACCAGGACCACGGCTCCGTCGTGTAAGGACGAGCCCCGCGCGGTCAACAACGCCGTCTGGGACCCGACCTAAGGTCCGGGCTACCCCGAACTGACACACTTGCCGCAACCCATCGCTACTCTTCGGTGCCAACGCCCTAGAACTCACCCCCAATACCCCTAAAAACCCTGTCACCCACTTTGGAGCGCTGCCGCTCAGAACCGCCTGCAGCGAGCCCGGCCGGTACGCCCCGGCCGGCGACCCCGCCTGCGCCTGCGCCGCAGGCGACTGCACCTGCCCCGTGGAAAAGCGCCCGGGGCTGGCGGTGAACGGTCGTGCAGCTGGAGCCCCGCGACCAGGGCTCACGGCTGTCAACGGCCGCCCAGCGCCCTGCCCCGGCAGCGACCCTCCCGCCCAAGACGCCCGCATCTGTCGCCCTGGCGCCTGCGACCGCGCCCCTGCCGCTGCTGGGCTGTTGTTGGGGCTGTCCCACACCGCTCCGCCGCCCGGCCCGCTTGCCGTCCCCGCCCACGAGGTGCGGACGGAGGAGGTACGCGGGCGGCTGGGGGAGGGTGGCTGGCTGATGCGGTTGGGGGAGGCCGGCCGGCGCGCGAAGCTGATGGCTGCGCGGGAGAGGTAGCCACGGGAAAGCGGAAGGGATGATTGAGGTTGGCTTGGCAGAAGCGCAAAGTGAAAGACTAGCTACACGGCTGTACGCGTGCCCCGTCTCGTATAGCTGATCCCGTTGTTCGTTTGCATGCACGCCTGCCCCAGTACCAGGACATGGCGCTCGCGCTGGCAACCCTAACCCACCTGTGACCACCTCCGACTTCGCCCTGTCCACCGGTGGCCCCGCTCCGTTCGCCTCGCCCTCCGCAGTCACCCAGCTGCTCCTCCGGTTCGCCGTCGGCACCCTGCCAAGCCGCGGCATGCCGCCCTCCTGCCCCAGCCCCGGACCCACGCCGGGCCCCTGCCTGTGCGGGCTCATCCCAGCCGACACCACCCTCCTGTTCGCCGCCGCCAGGCCCACCACAGGCCCCCTTGCCAGCGACGGAGCCAGCGGCGCCGAGCCGTGCAGCAGGGGAGCCTGCAGCAGCAGCGACCTCCTACGCGCCAGGTCCGCGCCCGATTGGGAGGTAGCGGGCGGCGTCGAGGGGTCCGATTCGTCTTCGGAAGGAGGTGCGGGACGCAGTGCGGCACGCAGCTGCTCCAGCTCGCCCTCCAGGGCCTCCACCTGCTTGTGTGCCTTCTGCAGCTTCACTTGCTCTTCCACGTATTTGGGCATGTGCCGGCCCAGCTGCTGCTCGATAAACACGCTGAAGCTGCTCACCCGCGCCACCCCACGCTTTTTGGGCTTGCTGTCGTCAGCGTTCTGCGTGTAGCAGGTAAAGGCGGGGCAGCAGGTGAGGTGCACTTGTCAACAAGCCCGAAAAGGTGTATGTAACCGAAGAATTGTGGCGTTCCGGCTGTGTTGCCGTCCCTCCAAACGTTCATAACCCACAGCCTCCTAGCACCGCACGCCATGCATGAGACCACCGCCGCAGCCTCCCTTGCGGCGTAGTTCGCACAGTCAGCGCCGTCTTGTCGCGCTGGCCGCACAGGCCCTGCTGCCACCGCTGTCGGGGCCCCACTCCTGCCCTGCTCACTCTGACCCTATCCATGCACTACCTCCCCATCCCTCCCGCCTTTCCCCTAACCCACACACACAGCCGTTACACCCGCACCTGCAGTGCCAGCATGGTGGCAATCCCAAAGGCCGCCGTCTTCTTGGCTTGCGCAATACGCAACCGCCAGTTGCCTGTGAGGCCCCCGCCGCCCTCACTGAGGGTGTCTGGCTGGCTGCGACCTCGCGAGTATATCCGCACCATGCGCCGCGTCTTCTCGTCCATTTCCTTTCCACCCGACACACCCGGCGCACCGCCAGCGCCCCCGCCGCTGCCGCTGCCGCCACCACTGCCGCCGCCGCTGCCCCCGCCGCTGCTGACCCCGCCACCGCTGCCTCCGTGCCCGTCGACCGTCCTGTGCCCGAATGCAAGGCAGGTAGTGCAGTGTTGAGATATTGGAACGCAGCGTACTTGCAAAGGGCTCTCGAAGCGTGCTCTCCCGCATACTGGGGTTACGACACTGGTGCAGTGATCGTGGGGAGGCTTCAAGTCAGGAAGCAGGCAAGGAACTGTGGTACGGTGTTATGTTGCTGCGGGAGATAGGTACCTAAAAACTAGCGCCTTGCTGCTCACCTGTTGCCCGGCCCCGCTACTCCACGTCCGGGTTCATAGGGCTTCGCGCTGGTCAATTCGCTCAAGGGGCGCGGCCTGTGGGGTCGTGGCAACAGACATGGACATCAGCGGGACGCACAACTGGGCCAACGCGAACGCGCACGTACAGGAGCACAACACCACGAGCATTGCAGTCTGCGTAGATGCCCCATCCTGGTGTGGGTGCGCGTTGCGCCTTTGCGCTACCCACTTGTTGGGATCCCGCCCTCGCAGGTTGGTCGCCCACGCCGCTGCATCGGCCTTGGATATGCCCTCCAGCTTGGCTTTGGCTTGGGCCTGTCGCATCATCTCCCGACGACCCCCCAGCGGGTCCTTCGACAATGCCGCCTCCAGGGCGGCACTTTCTTTGAGGACATGCTCCCTAGTCACACATGGCACGTGGGAAGAAAATCAGCACTGGTCAGCAGGTTCAGGACATGCTCCTTAGCCGCACGTGTTAGTCACACACGACACCGGGAATGGGGGTCGACATTGATCAACAGGGTACCGGTGCATGGCACGGGCATGGGCAGCGTGGCAAACTGTGGGCCACAGACATCTGTGTGCATGGTTCCCTGCCGTCAGCCTGCATGCTCGTGTCAACGTGCTAGCAGAGTATCACCCGGTGGAAGTGGTGCCCTGCACCCCAGGCCGAGTGGGTGCTCGTACGTGCCACTATCCCAGGTCCAGCTGCCACACTGCACCCCTATCTGGTGTGACCACCTCAGGGCGCCACATGGACATCCTTGCAGCCCTCCCCAGCTTGTTTGTGCTTCAGCACAACATGGCTGGACTGTGTGGAAGCACTCCTCCTGCACTCGGCAGTTCACCGTCCGACGGTTCACTGGCCAGCTGGACTTACCCCAGCCATTCTAGGCGCCTGTCGAAACTCTGGTTCTTGGCGACTGCTGCTCTACTTGCTCCTGCATAGCAGTTTGACGCGATTTCCAGGGTCAGCCGCTTGAAGTTCGAGTGGCATGCGGATAGCGGCATGCGCCTTGCTCTGACCCATACGGGCAGCCTCGGACCCACAGGTTTACTTACCGCCAAGGACATCTAGCTCCCGTGCAACGATAGACCTCTTCTCATCCTCCGCTTTGATAAACGACTGCGAGGCCGCAGCTCCCATAGTCCGCGAGAGTCCCTAGGCGCGCTCTCTCCCATAAGGATGCAACATTAGCTACGTCATCCTTTATATTATTTCAAGCAAGTCAGGTGTGCTGGCCTTTGTCAGCTGAAATCCGCGTCCACTGTGGGCTCGAGCATGTCCCTACAACGGTAAACAACGTGAGCGAATATATGCAATATTCGTGCCTGCAGTAAGGGAACAAGGGCTCCACGCAAGTTCAGGGTATACGGCGAAGAAGGTAAAGTCTCTCAGTTTGGCGTCAATATGGCTCTGTTCCTCTCTCCCTATGGCCAAGCTGCAATTGTGGTGATTGTAATGTACCTGTGGCGTTGCGAGTGCCTCTCCTTTGCAGCCTGTCCACCCCACGCCCAAGCTGCCCAGGACTCCCCTGTCCATGGTGCTCGCATGCGCGCAATGCAATGTGCGATCGAACCATGAGGAGATTTCCAGAAGTGGCGTACTCGGTTCTCATGTACAACTGTCGGCAATGGTCTTCGTCTGCCGGTACTTTACATGTCTTGGACAAGCCTCGTGGTGCGCCAGCAGCGGCGGACCACGTTCGTGAGCCCCTGGCAGCCCCTGGTGGCCAGATAGCCTGTGAGCAACTCAACACCCGTCAGACTGGGCGTATGTTCGCGCCCACAGCAACAATCATAGCGAGTGCTATTGCGGATAACAGCACGCTTCCAAGTCGAACCAGGATACTAGTAGTCTACCGTTACCAGCTTACCACGCTGCCCCGGTGACAGCTGCACACCCATTGCCGTAAGGCCCCTGCCGCCCGACGCCGTCGACTACAAACCATGGCCAGCACCTCTGATACAGCCTATTCATCCTGTACGGCAGGCCATGAACAGCAGGCCCGGTAGCAAGCCCGCACCGCATAACACCACTGGAGTACGGTAGTACACGGCGGGGCGGAACAAGGGACACACTACATGACTGAAACCTCCGGTCCCCTGGCCGCAGCCCAGGAGCCATTCCCGGTATCCGCGCGAACTTGACCGCCCAGCGTCACCAACAGGACTCATAGTAAGCGACAAGGACACTCGGGGTTATCCACGAAATGGCAGGGCAGCCCAACGCAGTCAAGGTATGGTACAGCGTGGAGTGTCCCCACTCCCCAGACCTTCACAGGGACTTGATGGCCACAGGACCGCATCAGTCGCCCGGTATGCGTTCGGCCGCATGTAACAACAAAACAAGGCATTGCAGCAGGAGCAGCAACATTGCACAGCCTCCCTTGCCACACACCGCACCATGCAACAACGTCAACACGCAACCGCGATACCAGGACTTGGTAAGCACATGCAGGTCTGCTTGGTTTCGTAGCCCTCTGGTTGGCGCCAAAACAAAATGTGCTGTAGCCTTTTGACTGCACAGCAATTCGCTCCCAGCCGACGAAAAGACTCTCGCTCTCCGCAACACAAACGCACGCCTCCCTGCGTCCCTCCGCGCCACACCTCTCTCGTCTCGGGTACGGCACAATGCCGGTACCGTACAATGTCACACAGCATGCTGCTGCTGTTGGTGCATACGCTCAGCTCCAAACCCGCCTCGCTCTCGCAGCGGCAACCGCAACCGCTTCCTCACCACCAAGCCGCTCTTCACACCGTCTTCACACTAGGGCACGCCGCTTGAGAGCTGCTCACTTGCGCAGGAGCTGCTCTTCCTTAACTTTCTCTTTGGCAATGTCACTCCCAGCGCCCTTCCCGCCGGTAGCGGCGCCCTCAGTCGCCGCCGCCGCCTCCTCGCCCCCCGGCCCACGGGTAAAGAAGTACACCAGAGCCGCCACGCCCGCCACGGCGCCCCCGCCGATCAGCACGGGCTGCGTGTACGACCCGGACTTCTCCGCCAGCTCTGCATGAAGAGTTCCATGTGCCAATGGGTTAGCTTGGTGCGGGATGTGACGGCGCCAAGCTGCACGCAGTGCCGCAACTTGCACCGTGAAAATTCTTGTAAGCAACGCAGCAGGCCAGAACAACAGGGCAGAGCCTGACGGTTTAGTGACCTCGACCCTTGGCACACACCCTCGCTCGCCCCCAACCAGGCTGCCTCCGCGTCCTGACCCATCCTCCCCGCCTTTCCAGCACGCCCCTTTTCCAAAAGTAGCCCACCCGAGCGCTTAGGCCCTCACGCCCGTAACCCACAGACGCACGCACGCACCTGCAAACACGCTGCCCAGGTCCATGCCGTTCTCCAGCAGCCCCCGCCCGGCGCCGCCCAGCGACGCATAAACCACGCTCCACACGCTCATGCCCAGCACCGTGCCGCACAGGAACGCCGGCAGCTGCAGCGGCGTGAGGCCGAGCACGTAGTTGCTAGCTGAGAAGGGCACGATGGGCGTCAGGCGCAGCAGCGCAATGGCGACGAGCTGCTGCCAGAAGGTGCCCGTCTCGATGGTGCGCTGGACCTCTCCGAGCTTGCGCGCAACGACCGAGTGCGTGCTGTTCGGGCCGCTGCCGTCGTCGTCCATTTCGAGGTGGATGACCTTCTCCGCCAGCTCCCGCCCGATGCCGCGTGATATGACAAAGGCATTGCACGCGGCCAGGGTCACGCCCAGCAGCATCAGGATAGCGCCCTGGGGAGGACCAGGGTGCGCGGGAGCAGGGGCAGGGAGCAGGCGAGCACTTGCGTCGCTGCGTGTGATAGCGGGGCAGGTAGGCCTAGCGTTTAGGGGCCCGGCGGACCACCGCGATCGGTGCAGCTTGAAAATCCTGCATGCATTGGGCTACGCAAGCCTGTCGGGAGGCGGATGCAGGTGGGTATGCAGAACACCCCAAACCCTCGCGCGGCTGAGCAGCACACAGAGCGCTGACTCACCTGCTTGCCGCCGAACAATAGCCCGCTCGCCAGCGACAGCGGCTGTGTCGGGAACAGCGGAATCATCTCCGACAGCATCACCACGACCACGAAGAGCACTGCACCGGCAGGGCCCATGGCCTCCACCTTGTCCTGCGGGGGCGAGAGAGGGGAGGTAAGGTCATCAGTGGGTGCGTCACACAGCTCTACATGCTTGCCCCCAGCGTACAGAGGGGTGCCTGGCCGTGTAATCAAAGCGTACAGGAAGCCGCTTGGTTCATGTCAGTTTCGGTTTTAGCAGCAACGGCGGCGCTCGACGTTGTGGTGGGGCCACGACGTATGCCTGTCCCGAGGGTCAACAACCTTCAAACGGGTGCGGTCCCAAGGCGCCGGTCCGTCGCAACGCTCACACAATTGGACATCAGTTTCTATCCGTTGTTTGTACTGCGCGCATCTCAGCGCGCTTCTCGGGCATCCTGGCCCGAACCACAAGGTCACCAGCGCTGCGTCACCAGTGGGTAACGCTGCCCTCACCAGGAAGTCAGTGAAAAGGTCCAAAGCTCCGCCAGTAAACGCGCCTCCACTCGCCAACGCTGCGTCTGAAAGGAGCAGCCACAGACCCGATGCCACTGCGCCTGAGAGCGCTGTCCGGCTGCAAAGCTCCGCAGCCTTCCCAGACGTCATTGCTGTTGCTGCTGCTTGTAGTTCCTCTACAAGCTTGCGAGGCAAAGCTTGCGCCCCGCTGGTGCTCGGTGCGTCGTCGTGTGGCTGGAGGTGCGGGTCCTCTCGTTGAGCGCAAACCCGCGTCAATGACTGACGTGGTGGCCCACATCGAAGGCTATGTTGTTGACTGCGGCTGGACCTGAGGCAGGGCAGACCCCTCCCGACTCCGCGTTGAGAGAGCGACTGCATTTCTGCGCAAGGCAGATGGAGATTGTAGGCCGTTCCAACCTAGTGATGCGTACTCCTACCTAACACGTCTACAGCAGCCTAGCGTCAGTGCACTGACCGCCAACGCGGACGCTGTTGAGGCAATGGGTTTGAGGGTTCGAGGTACACAAGAGAGTGACTCAAAGTCGAAGTAAACGCAGTATGGAAACGTTAAGAAATTTAGATCTAAGCACACAGCTACCAGAATGGGTTTTGGTCCCTCGTTGTTGAGCGCGGCATCGGCATCGGAGTTGCAGTGTGCGAACCGAGCAGTGGATTATCCTTCCGAACGCGCATGTCGGACATATGGACGGCTTGCCGCGATACTAGAATATGTAATCACGAACGGAACACCCGCTGTGTTGTCTCAGAAGATGTTGTTAGCCGTGGCCGTTCAGCAACTAACGGCAGCTGGTCAACCTGGCGCTTGGGCATCGTTATGTGCCTTAAAGAATATAAGCGCGTTGTACAAGCTCCGACACTATCATGTAGCAGCTCAGGGCAAACGAGGGTCAACCGCCACCGGCCAGCTGTCGGCAGACACAGACCCCCTACCTGGGAACACTCTCACATCACACTCATCCCGGCGCGCACTCCCGTTCCGGTTGCCCACACTTTTAGCGCTGTGCTCTACACCTCATGTAGTCACTCGTTTTCGCTCCTCGAGCCTTCCGGATGCCACCCTCGCAGCCACCTGCAGTAGCAGTACCATCACCACCGTACGCAGCTTCGCCAGCAACACCCACGACGGCGACAATAGCAGCAGCAGCAGCAGTGGTAGCAGCGGTGGCAGCAGCAGCGCGGGCAGTAAGCAGGGGAAGGCGCCCCGGACGCACCCTGCGTCCCTCGCCGCCAAATGCCGCGTTCTGCCCTTCAGTGTGTCACGTGAGGGGGCGCAGGAGGAGTGGGAGAGACGCCACCAGGTGTGTGGCAGCAGGCAACAGGCGGGAGCCGCACGCATAGCCTCGCATGAGTGCTACGGCCCCCGCACGCTTTGGTGCGGCCTCGGAGTACCGCAAGTGACCTGTTGTGCGGGGCGCAGCATGTGTCGAGGTGCAGGTGGTATGCCTCACAGAAGCCGTGCACCTTCCACCTCAACATCAAAGCATGCCCATCTTCCCCGACAAAAGCTCTCCATGATTGACAAGTGCATAATTGTGCGTGCTGCAGGGCTTCTTCACCTCACATCCTGGTGGCATAGACAGCCTCAAAGCGGTGCTTCTGCCCTTCTGGTGCCTCTCGGCGGACGCACATGTACACGTGCAGTCGGCGCAGGTGATGGGGCCCAAATGCGTCCCACCCTCCAGACACGGCGGGTTCTCGTCGTTCGTTGAATGATCCCGCTAGACCCGCACGTGCTCATGGTTGCGGTCGTGAAGAGGCCCCAGCCTTGCGCAGAGATTTGTTGGTCTCGCGCTGTACAACGGGCCATGGATCGTGCCGGGCTGCGTGCACATGGGCGTGCAGTGGTCTGAACCGACTGCTGCTGATCTGCGTTGTGATGTGCATGTTGAGTTGCTTTCAGGTGGGCCACGACCGCCTGGTGTCTCGCTACAACCCCGCCACACGCCGCACGGAGGCGCACTGGCAGACGGACTGGACGCAGGTGGGCGCGGCATCTGTCTCACCCAGCGCTGCAGAGCTGCGTCTTGTCCACTCCTTCGCTACCGACGCTTTGGGCGCGTACCGACCGCTGGCAGCGTCTTACTGCCCAGTTCCACAGGTATGCTGCGCTTTGCTTCATTGCCGTCCTTGTGCAGGTGTACCTGGACTGGCGCTACACGCGCCACTGGCCCGCGTCCTCCAAGGAGTCCCAAGAGTACGGCGGGTCAAAGTACCGCCACGACCCCGCCCTGGACCGCATGAAGCCGGGAGAAGCGCTGGTAGGGGCGCTGCCGTACAAGGAGTTTGAGAGGACGCAGCGGCCTGGCGGCGGGAGTGGGGGTAGTGTTGGGCTGGAGGGGCTTGCGGGCATTGAGCGGATGTACCCGTTCCAGCTGGGGCCGGTGGAGGCGGTGGAGAGAGCGCAGGAGCGAATCAGGTGGGTCATTGCGTGAGGTCACCACGTGGGGGTTGTAAGTGCCTTCGACAAGAGTACCACCTGCAAACGGTGCGTGAGGCGCGTCTGGGAGTACGGGTGTACTGGAAGCAATGCTATAACGTCACAGTATCAAAGATTGAACCTGTGCCGGGCGTCAAGCCACGACCTCCTCGCGATCTTCGCTTTGTGCAACAGTTGGCGTGCTCTTGACGGTCTCTTGCTCGTCTTGGGGTTTGCAATGCCGCCAGGCGCTCTGAGCTGGCCATAGCGGAGCGCTCCATCCAGGAGCAGTTCAGGGCCGACCGCGTGCAGCTGGTGGTGCTGCACCTCAGCCTAACTCAGACCACCGCCACACCCGTTTTCGTGCCCGTGTACGTGGCTAAGACACGCATCCGCTCCGCCGCCCTGCGCACCTACATCGCGGGCTGGGCGCGGGGGCTGTCAGCGGGGCCCGTGCTGCCCGACTCAGGACGAGTGGCCACGGTCGCGGCCGCGGGGACTTCCCTTCTGCTGCTGGCGACCGGGCTGGTGGGCAGCTTGACTGGGCTGCTGTGGGCGGGTGTGGTGCTGCCAGGCGTGCTGAGCTACCTGGCGGCCAGGTGCGGTATGAGATCAGGAGGAGGATTTGGGGGCCTGGGGTTACTACGTAGTGCAACTGCACGCTGCGCGCCGGGTCAAAGGATCAGCATGCACCCGGCCTGCATAGCGCTGGGCTTCCAATGAGTCTGGGATTGGTGAAGCTGGCTGAACACACGGCGTACCTTTGTACTATATGCTGTCAGGCTTGGATGCGGCGTGCCTTTCCTCGCTGAGCGGAGCTCTTAAATGCCGTGTGCTGGTGCGGACGTGTGGTTCCCATGCGCGCAGCTTCTGGCCGGAGCTGCACGGCGCGCTGCTGGGGGCCCGCGCGCGCTTCCAGCGGCCCCTCACCGCGCAGGAGCGGGAGCAGCAGGAGCAGTGGATGTCGTACGAGTGGGTACGGCAGGACCCAGACGACGGTTTCTACCGCCGGGCTAGGTTTCAGCAGGTAATGCTGATCCGCTTGAACCACTGCCAGGGCGCAGGACATTCTTAGCTAAGCGTACCACAGCACCGTACACCAATGCACATGGTAAAACGTGCTTTAGGGCAACGGAGGCCTACACTAACCCGCGACGTGCCGCCTTGTGCCATAACTGCTTGCATACCCGTTGCCTGCAATCCCCAGAGCTACACGGGCAGCTCCGGCGGGGCCTCCTCCTCCCGCACCACCCCGGGCGGCTCCTCCGCCGACCCCGAGGGGTACTACCGGATGCTGGGCGTGAGCCCCGCTAGCAGCACACAGGAGGTGCAGGCGGCCTTCCGCGCGGCGGCGCTAAAGTGGCACCCCGACAGGTGCGCGTGGAGGACGGTGGCGTTGCACTTAGCTGGTTTGGAATGTGGAGGAGCATGTGCGCATGTCCCTGTGTCGTGCCGGCTGCGACCAGGAGCAAGTAGAACACGCTGTGATGCATGAAGCTGGTCTTGTGCATTTGCCCTGATGTAAGCAAATGTCGTGGGTGTATGGTGCCATGCAGGCAGCCGGACCCCTCCAAGAAACCGGAGGCCACGGAGCGCTTCCAGCGCCTGCAGCACGCCTACTCGGTGCTCCGAGACCCCGCACGCCGGGCGCAGTACGACAGCACGGGACGAGCGTAGTCGCCTACTGCCCCCCTTAGCTGCATGTGGTACCAGGGATGGAGTCGGTAGTATCCAGGCCGGTGAGCGCTTGTGGGACGGGTCACATAGGTACCGGAGGGCAGCACCAGGCAGGGTTTTGTTTGTGTGCATGGCAACAAGGGGGCAAGTGCAGCTGCATTAGGCTCTCTGACCGGCCTTGCAAGTACCGGTCCCGATGTAGCTTGTGTGGACAGCACCAGGACAGCTTAGGGGTGCACAGCAGCCGCTTGGTAGCAGTGTGGTGGTAGTGCAATAGCGCTTTTAAGTGAGGAGCTGTAGGTCTTTAGCATCAAGGTGCATTGTAGCCCAGGGGTGTCCATCATTCTGCTGTTGGCGGTCTTGCCGTGCGGCTGCCGCCTTGTGACCAGCAGCCTCAACAAGGGTAGGGCATGCTAAGGGGTGTCGCTGGAGCGTGCTGCCTTGGGAGATGCGACTGACAAAACTGCGTTTCGCTCAGGGCAACCCAGTGCTCATGGGTGTTGATGGCGCTTGACCTAATATGCTCTAACAGCCAACCATCGGTTTAGCAGGGTTACCCTGTGATGGGAGCGGGCTGGGCGGGGCTTCATGCAATGCCGTTGTGCCGGTTCCGGCGATTTTCCGCGCATCAATCTTGACTCTTATAACTCCGAGCAAAAACACGATAGAACTGTTACATTTGTCACTATTCATGTGGCTTTCACGAAGACGACCACATGGCCTCCGCCCGGGGGCGGCGGCCAGGCCCACGTTATCCTACTACGCGTGGTTTGCGTGCCGCTCCTGGGCCTGGGATGTCTTACTGTGGTCTCTGGAGCTCTTCGTCCTCAACGCGGGCATGATCATGAGCCTGGTGGTGCCTACCATCTGCGCGGCCGCTCCCCGGCAGCAACAGGTGCGGCAAAGCGCTTCGGCAGACCCATGGGTCAGCCTTTTTTGTTGCCGGGCAAGTTATTTGCGACTGTCTTTCGTTTCTCTCGAGGATTTCGCGACTCTTTGGCTGCTGATGCCTGATGGTGCTGACCCCAAATGGGCTCGACCTGACCCACGTTTCGCGCCGCAGGGCGGCGCATGTGACCCGGCGGAGTGGGACGGCGGAGCACCAGCACCACCGCTCATTCCGGACTTCCCCTGTGCCGCAAGCTATTCATCAAAAGTGATCTTCCTCATCAAGCGCTTCGCTCCGATCGACCCGGGTCTACGTATACGGACGCGCGATTTTGGGAACCTCGGCCACATTAGCCTACAGCTTTTGGGGCTAGCGATTGCTGTCCTATGGCCTCGCTGGTACGCGCAAAGCGGGGCGAGGTACGCGGCGATCATCGCAACGGGCCTGGGCAGTATGCTGGGATCGCACCTGTCCCTCGTCTTCACGCCGGCAGACATGCTTCCCCTGGTGGCTGCGTCCTTCCTCTCTTCACACCGGCGTCGAGCGGGCTGTCTCTACTTTATGTGGAAGGCAATCACCATGCACCAGGTGAGTCTCGTTGAGGCTTGGACGAATGGACGGGCAGATCACCATCACCCTTGCAGCCAGGCCGGGGCCAGCTTAAGGCACAGTGCCTGTCAGGACGCCCTGAGCGCTCAGTGACCCGGATGTCCGGGACATGGGATGCAGGTTTGGGCAATAAGGCGAACCCGGCCTGTTGTATAAGTCCTCCCTCCTCTGCCCGCGCCTGCCACTGCTCGCAGTTAGCGCCTCTCCGCCGCACCCCAATCCTGCTGCCCCCTCACATCCCGGCCCGCCGCCCCTTTGTCCTCCGCAGGTGCCTGCCGCCCTACAGCTGTTGCTCGGCTCCGCCATGTGGCTCCTGGCGGTACCGGTGATGTACCGTGTCGACCAGCGCATGCCACCAACACACCTTGGGGCTGACAGCCCACCCCACACCAGCCGCAGTCACACCGGCAACCGCCAACCGCCTTTCTTGTACGACATGCTGTGGGCACTGGTGGTCATGGTGGTCGTGCCGTACGGTGTCGCTCTGTGGACGGAGCGGAAGCGTTTGAGGCCCCAGTACCAGGCTTACGTCGAGTCCTGTCGGAGGCGCCTGCAACGGCATCTCGAGGATCAGCAGCAGCAGCAGCAAGGGGCCGGCGGGGCAGCGGGCGGCAGCAGCTACGGCGGCACTCCATGCAAGGGCGCTGTGGCGAAAGCTTTCACGCCGGTGACATCGTCGCGGGTGCGGCAGACGGCAGGCGAGCCTCTCACAGCTCGTGGAGGGGAATTGCACCTTGACGACGCGCCGCTGCCGCCACACCGAGTGAACCACACGCAAGTGCAGCAGCAGCAGCTGCTGCTGCACCACCAACAGCAACAGCAGGTCCCACGGCCCCCTGCTCTGTACCAGCCGCTCAGCTATCGCTTCAAATCCCTGGCCCCCAGCCCCTCCGTCACCCCCGGCTCTGCCGCTGTTGCCCAGGAGCAGCAACACCAGCATGCCATGCCCTTGGGACAGAGCCACCAGCCTGCTGCTGACGCAGGCCCATCAGCGCCTCTGCAGCACATCCCGACCCCATCGCCTTCTATGTCTCGGCCGTTTGCGCTTAGCGTCAAGCTGCTCACGCCCCCGGACAGCACGGTGCCGTTCCACGTACTGGCCGACAGGGCCAAGGCGGCAGCCCTGAGCGCGGTGGCACGGCGCAACGCAGCGCTGGGGCAACAGGGCTGTAGCGCGGGCACGTCGCTTGCCACGACGCCGGGCTGGTTGGAGGGCGTGGAAGGGGAAGGGGTGCATGGCGGCGCTGGGGCAGCGGCGCATGCAGCGGCAGGGAATGTGGAGCAGGAGCAGCAGCAGGGGGGACAGCAGCAGGGGCAGCAACAAGAGCAGCAGCAGGGGCAGCAGGAGAAGGAGCAGCAGGGGCAAGAACAGGGGCAGCAGCAAGGGCAGCCGCACGAGCAGCAGCAGGAGCAGGAGCGTGAGCAGGAGCAGCAGCAAAAACAGCAGCAGAAAGAGCAGCAGGAGCGGCAGGAGGAGCAGCAGCAGGAACAGGACCAGGAACAGCAGCAGGGGCAACGGAAGCAGCAGCAGCAGGGGCAGCAACATGAGCAGAAGCGTGAGCAGAAGCGTGAGCAGGAGCAGCAACAGGAGCAGCAGGAGGAGCAGCTGCAGGGACAGCAGCAGGGACAGCAGGTGGTGGAGCAGCAGGGGCAGCAGCAGGACCGGCAACAGGGACAGCAGCAGGAACAGCAGCAAGAGCAGCAGCAGGGGCAGGAGAAAAAGGAGCAGCAAGGGCAGCAGCAGCAGCAGCACGTGGTCGTCACGTCGTGCGTGTGCGTCGAGGGCTGCGTGCACGTGCTGCTCGCCGGGGAGCTGCAGCAGCAGCAGCAGCAGCAGGCGCACAGCAGCGCGTACGGCAGGCAGTACGGGGCGGCAGCAGGCGAGGCAGGTGCCGTGGGCGCTGTGCACGGCATCCAGGCGACAAGCCGGGCCTGGGGTGAGGCAGGGGATGAGCGTGGCGGTGGATGGAGTAGTGCTGGCGGTAACGCGAGCGGACGGACCAAATGGGTTAGCGATGACAGCGTGCAGCGGGCGGGCGGTGCAGAGGAGACGGTGCTGTGGGGCAGCGAGGGCGTGGTGCTGCACCGTGTTGTGGACATGCGGGGTGCTGGGTGCGAGCGCTTTGGGGGTACCGAGGAGGAGATGCTAGTCGGTGGCGCAGGCCCAACCGCCGCGGCCGCGCAGGAGTTTGGCGGCGGTGTTGCAGCAGAGGTGGGGGCGGCAGTGGCGACGGCAGTGGAGGCACTGTTGTGCGAGCTGGCGGACAGCGCAGCTGCGCGGTGGCATGGGGCTCGAACTGCCGGCGTGGCCGGGGGCTGGCCTGGAGTCGATGGCTATGAGGCGGAAGGCCTGGTGACAAACCCGAATGAGCCTTTTACGTGGAGGGCACTGGGCTGGGAGGAAGCGGCTGGGTCTAGCCCCCGGGCACAACGGGCGTTCTGCCCGCACGATGGTTGGGGCAGCGGGGCCTGCAGCCAGGGAAGCGGCTGCTGGCGGCCTGCTCCTGTGGGCAGCGATGACGGCGGTTGCTTCAGCGGGGGCTGTGGAGGGTGTGAGCAGCCGACGGACGCGTGCACTGGGGTGGGCGAGGGCGGCCACGTGAGGCTGCTTGGACGCGGGGACACGTACGCAGCTGCCCAGGCCTCGCCTCCCGCACCAGACACCCCGCCACCCCGGCCGGTGCAGCCGCGGGCAGCCTCCTTGGGCGAAGGGCCGGTGCGTGCGCACCTGCTAAGCCACGAGGACGCGTCCAGCAGTAGCAGCGATGCGGAGGGCGAGGTGGCGGCCTGTGGTTGGTTGGGCAGGAGCGCTGTAGGCCAGCTGCCGTCATCCCGGTTCAGCGCCGTGAGCATGTTTGGAGGACACCTTAGCGTGGTGCTGCCTTTGGAGCAGCTGACAGACATAATGCGCAGCGAGGTGGAGTCCGGACCGCCACGCGTGCGCGTCGTGGGGGTTGCGGAAGGGCAGGTGGCGGAGGAGCCCGGAGGTGAGGAGCAGCTGGGGTCGGGGTGTGGACTCGTGGAGACGGAGGGCGGGGCGGAGATGCAGTGGGTAGCAGCTGGGGGCGTGGGCAGCGGCGCTGGGGCCAGGGCGCCCGGGCGGCTGCTGTGGGACGAGGTGTGCGAGGTGGCGGAGCTCGGAGGAGGCCAGGTGCGCGGGGCCGGCGGTTCAAGTACGGCAGCTGGTCTGGCAAGGTGGGTGCGGGCGGGGGCGCGCGGCTCTGGGTGGCAGGTGTCCAGCAGGTTTGGGAATACGGGCAAGTGCGGGAACAGCAAGTTGGGGAGTACCGGCACGTGTGGGCACAGTTGTGGCTGCGAAACGCCTGCGGCAGCAGCGGGGATGCGTGCACCCGTCCAACTGTTGTATATGACCCTGCGCCTGTGTGGAATGTGCAGGCTCACGCTCGAAGGTCTGTCGCTGCATTGTGGCTTAATGCCTACGGAGGCGGTGGTGCTTTACGTGCTGACGGCGTCAACGGAGCGAGAGTCGATCAGGAAGGATGGAGGCAGGAGATAAAGCAGCCCCGGCGTAGGCAAGGACATGGTGTGCTTACAGGGTTTGCCTCGGGCGCTGCACCAGTGTACTTTTGTTGCTGTGGAGCAGTGGATGGCATTACCGTATGCTGCGCAGGAATCAGTTGACGGCAGTCACGGGAGTCTGCTATGCAGGGACCACAGGTATTCGCTCAATGGCGCATGTTGAGCAGGATACGTTATGCACGCAGCTGCATTGTGTTGGTAATGTGCTTTGATGTTGGGGTTCGTTGTCCAGGGCGGAACGTGGACGTGTGGGTAGTGACGGTCGCGCAGGAGGCGACTCTTGTACAGGATTTTCTCCTTCAGTATAAATGTCGTGCAGGTGTGTCGCGCGCTGGGGTTAGGGTAAGAGGTGCCGGAGGTGCCTGGCGCTTAGCACTGACACTCCGCCGACCCTGATAATAGTCCTGGCAGCTATCTCTATGTAGGTTCCGAAGTACGAAGACGGGAAGGAACAGCAAGTACGCGGTATTAGCCCAGGCAACAAAGGTAAGCAAAAGCACCCCCAACACACAAGCCCGGCGAAGCCCAACCGCACACCCGCTACATTTCATACCTCGCCTCACATCATATACCTGAGTGGAGAAACGGAGAGGACCTCGGGTCCGACACGAGGGAGAAGGCAACGGGATCACAAAGGACGGGGCTCCTCCAGGCAAGATGTGCTGTACACCCTTGGTCCCTTCCCTGTTCCTCCCTGCTCACCAGGAAAGATCAGGGGAGACCCCTGCGCCCCAGCTTTTTTTTTGCGCCCCAGCTGGTTGCAATGGTCCCGCCGCCGAACTTGCTTGCAGCAACTAGCCCTGCTTGTCGGCCCCTCTGCATGGCGTCCTTGATGGCGGCAAGCATATTTGACGGTGCGAAGTACAGGTCCGTTGGGTACTAGGCGGAAGATGGGTACACTGGTTTCCAACACACGGACGGTTAGTCACCCAGCGCGGAGTACGATGTTTTTATTCGTTGCTACGAATGCTACCACACTCATACCACTGCAATTATTTGCCTTACCGCTGTACTCCCTTCGTTAGTTTACACGTCAATATCGATCAGGGAAGGACTTGGAGCTGTATGACAACACCTGACAAACATGACTGTGCGTGCCCAAAATGGTTTCCTTGAACGAGCCCTGTCCAAGGCGCTCATATGATGCAGCGGGTACGCTGGCTTGATCGTCTGCTCCTTGCGTTGCTCGTTCCCCTGGTGGCTGCATCGCATGGCTCCGCTTCTACGTGCTCTGTGGAGTCTATCGTCGAATCGTAAGTGACAATACCGGTGTTGTTTAAGAGGATGACTTGCTCTGTTCCGCGCACTGAACGACCTTGCTCACCAAGCAGCGGTCTGCAGTCGGAGAGCCAACACCGCATCCCCAAGGGTTTTCTTATGTCGCAGTCCTGCAGCACATTTGGTTAAACGACTCTTGAGGAAAGGGTCTCTTTCATATGTCGGTCACCAGAAACGCAACCAACGTGCAGCTGCATGAAAACGGGTAGTAGACGTGCTGGCGTAGGGACGCCGCATTGTCTAGCTGGTTGCGTCCTTGTTTGCAAAAGTTTACAAACAAGCAGATTGTATGGCGGGGTTGACTTGCGCTGTGGACTGCCCCGAAAGGGCGGGGAGCCGTCCAGCTGCCCCCACCACAACCTGCGCTCTGGGCATGCCCACTGACGCGTCGGCGCCGGCCTGCCCCCAGGTGCCAGGAAGCCTCCCGCCCTGCTGAGCGCGAGGTGCAGATATGGCGTACACTGCTGGAGTGCAATTTACAACTGGAGCAGAGCGCGGATACGCCGGAAACGCCAGCGACAGACGGTGCCATACCGACCCCGCCGCACCCCGCAGCCCCGCCCACGCCGTCAGCTGCAGCAGATTCACTACCACAGCTGTCAGCGAGTGGAACCGTGCTGGCGACCATAACTACTCGCGCTATCCAGGCCTTCACGGTGGAGTTCAACCGTGCCTACAACATGAACGTGACGCTGAGCCCTGTAGCATACTCTGCCTTCAACGAGCAGCAGCTGTCTGAGTTCCCCACACGCGAGCGACCTGGGTCAGCGGACTTTTGGTTTGTGGGCGCGGAGGTGAGCTGGGTGTGCATGCATGCATGCGTGCATGCATGCACGGCGGCGTCCCGCTTCTGCGCCTTGGTACTTTGCACCTCGTGCATTGCGGCACGGGAACCGGCAGGAGAGATCGGTACTTTCATTGCTGCGAACTCTTCTTACTGGGAACCGGTACTTTCATTGTTGCGAGCACGAAGACGGTCGGTTGGGCACGCTTGCCGCCGTGGCACGTCCGTTATACAACAGAAAACTCTGTCTGAAACGCCAATGCAACCGTTCACCCTTCGGGCAGCAGCCTACAATGCCGTGTGCGTCCCACACGTGCCACACTGAAGTCCTCCTGGCAGGGGGGCTGCGTCACAGCGGCGCAGTAGCAGAACGTCTAACGCACAGAGGCATGCCATCGCCGTACGTCCTGCTGGGCATACACCGACCACCAAGCACAATTCAGTTCATGAATGATCGGCTCCTCCCGTTGCATTTTGCTATTCAGGCCTTGGCCGACGGGACGGCCCGAGGCTCGTTCGTGGACTTGACTGTGCCCCTCCAACTAGACGCCGGGTTCCAGCTGTCTGAGATCCCAATTCGATGGAGGTAAGGAGGTCGTCCCCGGGACAGGCTACCAGGTGGACGTGTTCGGTAGTCGCCTCCACAAGCGGTGCATTCGGTCATGGAGCCATGACCCAAATGGGACAGCAGAGTGGTTGCGGCGGGCGTGGTGAGGATTGTGGGGCACGGAGTTACGGACAGGCAGTCGGGCCAAGACTCCAGGAAAATGGTTTCGGCATACACGAATGGAACTGCATGCACACTCCCGTTTGGCGGAGTGCTTCCAGCCACCCGCGGTGACAATCCTGATGGGGCTGTGGCATTGCCCACCAGCACGGGCTCAGGAACATCCATTACATTCGACTGTCAACTTGCTGCTCGCTTCCAGGAATGCCATGTCCCCCGCGTTCTCCGGCTCCTTCACGGCCGTCCCGGTGGTTCTGTCCACGCGCCTGCTGCACTACCGGCGGGACCTGTTCGCGCAGCACCAGCTGCCGCTGCCGCACACCTGGGAGGACGTGCTGCAGCTGGCTGAGTGGAACGCAGCAAACAACGTTACGGAATACGGCTTCTGCTTCGACTCGTCCACGGGTGGGTGGGGTGGCACAGGCTGGCCTGGCCCTTCAGGACCGAACCGACATTGAGCCCGAGGCGGGACGGACTTTGTGGATTGCCGCTAGCTAGGTCCCAGGTGTACTGGAGGCAGTCGTCACGTTCGACCACCGGTACGCTTATGCTGGTCAACGCATGGGAAGCGGCTGGACACTGCCCATCAGCTCTCTCTCTGAACCGCATGCCGGACGGTATACATGCCGGTGGAACGCTCTTGCTCACCTTTCCAGTCGCAGCCAACTTACCCTACCTGAGCGTTTGCAAGAACCGGTGTCCCGTGCACCTGTGTGGTGTGCTGCCCACTGGTCCCCCTGCAGCCTGCGGTGGGAGCGACAACTACGTGTCCTTCATCCTCAGCTCCATCGTCCAGGCCCGGGGGCCCAGCGACGGCACGTGGTAGGTTGCCGTGCAGGCGTATGGCACAGCGGCGTATGGTGCCCGGAGCCCCGGACATATGGCACAAGGACGAGGGGCGGTTGACTGCACACCTGAGCACTGGTCCCACACAGGTACCTTAAGGAGCCGCTGCAGTACATCAAGGCGACCTGCCTGCTGATGCAAGGACTGGCGTCTTGAGGCAGTCCTTGTCACGAGGACCCATACCGTTCCACTCCTTGCCGTGCCCGTGCCCCCAGGTTTGACCCCTCCACGCTGCAGCCGCTGTTCCTAGGCGCCGCCATGCGCAGGGCGCTGCAGCTGGCGGCGCAGCTGAGGAGCTACAGCGTGCCGGACAGTGAGCAGATGGGGCTGTGCTGTGGTGTATACATCCTACTGGTCACTAGGCACGTTTTGCAGAAGATTCAATTCGATTTCGCGGCTCATGCATGGCAGCTGTGTATCCTGTGTAACTGGTATGCAGCTCTCGGCAAAATAATTGTTGCGGCTGCTCGTCTGCGCAGGCATGCCGTGCAACGAATTCATCTCGGCGCTCTACATTACGGGGAAGTGCCTGATGTCTTGGGGACATCCCCTGCTGTTCAAGGTAGGGTCTGCCCCGGCTTGATCCTGCACAGGCTGCGTCTGCTTTGCACCGTTGTCTCCTCCATCAACGAGACTGGGATCCAACCGCCTCCTACCCGCGCACTGGACCCCGGGCTACCACTCCTGCATTACTTGCCATTTCGGCGTTGCCACTCCAAAACTCATGTGCCGTACGTCCCCCTGCCGTACACCCTCTCACAGCTGGGCAGCCACGTGTCTGTTGGCAGCCCCATGCGCGGCCGCACGGGCCTCCTGGCCACGCCCGGGTCCGCCCAGGTGCTGGACCGCGGCACGGGGCAGCTGGCGCCCTGCACACGCGAGCGCTGCCCCATGGCCACACCCGTGCTGCGGCCCGACGGCAGCGAGGTGCTGGTCAACAAGGTGACGCCGGTGGAGTCGGCGTCGTGGGCCATCAACGCGTTCTCGCCGCTGGCACGCCAGGCGGTGGCGTTCGTGTACCTGGCACGCGTGATGGGGAGCGAGAACCACAAGCGGCTGGTGCTGCAGCTGAACGGTGCGTGCGTATGCGTGCAGCGCAGAGCCTGAGCAGCAAGCCACAGACACCAAGCATGCCGTGCCGATCCAGGGCGACCTGTAAGACCTTGCAATAGCCCTCACACGTCAAAGCGGAACGCTCTACCGGGGTCAGCACCCAACGGCATACCACGTGGCAATAGTCATGGCCTGTAGCGTGATGCTTGCCTGTCTTCCTGTCCTGTCAATCCAATTGTCCTATGCGTCTCTCGCCCCCGCCCCCGCCCCCGCCCCACGCTCCTGCTGCCCCAAGAGCTGCCCCCTCTTCGAAGCACCGAGCTGCGGCTAGAGGACTGGGTGGCGGCCGGCTTCGAGCGGGGAGATGCCGCAGCCTTCCTGGACCAGTGGCAGGCCTCGCTCAACGCAGGCAACGTGCTGTACGAGCTGCGGCTGCCGGGAGCGAGCGACGTGCAGTAAGACATGGCCGGGGGACGTCTAGAGCACCCACGGGACTGCGCCCTGTGCGTCATAGCACGCCAATGGCATTACTGGGGGATAAGGGGCCCTTTCGTCTCCGGCCTACCGCTGTGCATGGGCCGATAAGCTTACCAGCGCCTTGCCCCGCTCCCTGCTTGCGTGCAGGGGCATCATACAGCGAGCTGCGGACGGTGTGCTGTTCCGCGGCCGGGCCCCAGAGGCAGCGCTGGCGGAGGCGCAGGCGGAGGTGGAGCAGTACCTAAGGGTCAGTCAAGCTCGCCCCTGACAGCATCCCTTACCAACAAGTCAACAATGCGATGCCTGGGGTCTGGCAGCGATTATGCGTGCATCGCATCCTCGGTTGCGAGCATGCCATGCGCAGCGCTGTCCCATAGCGCCTGTGCACAGATTCGGACTGTTTCAGGACGCGTTTCATAACAGTACCTTGCTTGGCCCCTTGGCTGCTGTGTTTGCAGGTGAACGACCGCAGCCGCCTGCTGCAGCTGTACCGCCGCTCCCTGGGGCTAACCCTGCCACAGCCCAACCCCGACCGGCAACAGGTGCGGAGCTCAGTTCTGCGTTCCTGCTGGGCCATGTGTTGTCTGCTCCGTCGGGCCCAGCACCCATCTCCTTTCACCGTTTACTGACGAGGGTCGTAGCTGCTGCTGAGATACTCGACGCCCTCATTACATGCCCGCGGGCGCGGCATCGGCAGCAACAACTGACTTTGCTCTACGGTTGCTGGTACATGCACGCAGCCAACGACCACGGCCAGTGAAAGTCACAGGGGCCATGGCGCCCTTACTGTGGGCCTGGCGGTTGGCCTAGGCTGCGCTGCCGCCACTATCTGCATACCAGCAGTGCTGTTCGGCTGGATATGGCTGCGTAACCGGGCACGCCGATGTGACCGGCTTGGCAGCAGCACACGACAGTCGGCGCCGGGTGTGGGGCCGCAGACGACGCTCCTCGTGACAGGTGCGTGCATGGGGCCATACCGCATACACTACGTGATTTGCAGTTTGCCCTCCATTCCATCCTTCGCCAGGGCGACCTATCCCTGCTCTTCAGCTCTGCGATCAATCCCTTCTGCCGTACCGGCGGTACTGACGTGCAGACATCCAGGACTCCACCAAGATGTGGGAGGCGCTGCCGGCTGAGGTGTGCGACGCGGCAGTCAAGCTGCACCACCGGATCATACGAGAGCTGCTGGTCGCGCACAGCGGGTGAGCGCCAAAAGCATGAGCTGCATCCCACTACCCCCAAACTTCGCGTATGCCATGCAGTTGAAGCGTGCCTGCTCACGTGCAGCTGCTTAGAATGTTGCGGCGAAAGCGCGACCCTCAAGGAGCCCCCGGGTTCGGCACCACGGCTCTGTACCTGTTGTTGGAGTATGGCACAACGAACGCCACAACGGATTCTGCCGTGCAATCGCATGCGAGGTCCTAGCTGCATGCCCTCTGGATTTGCCGAAGTCCTGGCTTTTGGTTGACCCCACATGCTCACCTGCCGTACGCAGGTACGAGAGCGCCACGGAGGGCGATTCCTTCATCCTGGCGTTCCGCGACCCGTGGGACGCCCTGCGCTTCGCCCTGGCGGCGCAGGACGCGCTGCTGGCCGCGCCCTGGCCGCAGCAGCTGCTGGACAGCGACGTAACGCCCACGCTGGCAGTGTCGTACAGCCACATGCAGTACAAGCGGTACGCGCCGTGGATCTCCTGCACACGCCTGCTGGCGGCGATGGGCAAGCGGGGTGGCGGCGGCGGAGGCGGCGGTCAGCGCGCGGGGCCACAGCCGTGGAACGCTGCCCCGGCATCGCTGCACAGCCAACGGCCCAGCATTGAGGTTGCAAGGGAGAGTTCAATTGCGTCTCGCGTCCGGCGCAACAGGAGTGGCGCAATAAGCAGCCCCGCTGCATCCGATAGCGACGGAGCCTCGGGCCCACAGAGGTCGTTCCAGCAAGGAAGCAGCCAGCAGCTGCACCAGCACGCCTCGCGCCTGTCCATGTCGTCTCTGGCGTGCACAGGGACCGACCCTGGGTCACCCACCTTTGGCCGCGTGAGCCGCGAGCATGGGAGCCGCTGTGCGCCCAGTCGCCGGCCGACGCTCAGCCCTAGTGGGTCAGTGAACGCCGCCACCATCCCATACCTAGAGACCATCCCCAGGCACAGCCATGGCCTGACGTCGGGCGGCAGCACGCCCCCGCTCGATTCTCCCAACCGCTGCAGCAGCGATGGTGCTTCCATATCCCCTAGCGGCTGGGCCTCACCCCACGGCGCTGACTGGACCCAGCCCAAGCCCCGGACCCTCAGCTCACCACAGCAATCACTGCAGTCCGGACATGGGGGCGTTGCTGGGGCCTTGCCGGGCAGTCAGCCGCCTCCGCCCACGTCCCCGCGCGTGCAGCTTTCTGCCGTGGAGCCCCATCTCGCTCTGGCTGCGCACGACCGCCCAAGCCCGTTCGCCTCAATAACCGTTGCGCTGCAGCAGCATCTACTTTCGCAGCTGCAGGGGCAGCAGAAGCAGCAGCAGGACGTTCGACGGTCCTCCCTCAACCGTCGCAACAGCTCGAGAAAGCTCCTCGGGCATTCCGCGCTCGGGTCGCCGTCTATTGCGGGCAGCAGCCGGCTGCCAGCAGTGCGTGACACTGGCTCCTCATGTGGGGATCACAGTCATCCGGCCGATCCGCCCTCGCAACGGCTGTTACGGTTACGGCATCAGGTGCAGTCTGTGCCGTCAGGAAACGGCCTGCGCCTGCCGCGCAGAAAGGGCGCAGAGCTCGCGGAAGGAGAGGGCATGGTACATGCGACGCTGCCTTTAGCTGAGGTGCTGCGGAGAGTGTTTCCTACGGTGCCAGCACAAGGGCACGAAAGGGAGCGGCCGGCTTTTGGCAAGGGCCGGCAGGTCATATTCAGGTGAGGCCTTTGCGACGGGTCCATACGGCAGTGCTAGCTGACTAGGGGCTGATCCAGTCCTGAGTATGTGCACTCCACTTGCGCCCTGCCACTGCGGACGCGAAGCATCGCCGTGCTGCTCACACTTGCTGTTGTGCAGGGGCCTCCGCGTGCGCATGGGTCTGCACAGCGGCGTGCGGCACGACGGCGAGATGCAGTACAACCGGGCCAGCCAGCGCACCGTGTACCGCGGAGCCGTGCTGCACGTGGCCAAGGCGGTGGGCGACTTCGGGCAGGGAGGGCAGGTGGCGCTGAGCTCGGCGGCGCTTGCGGCGCTGGGCCCGGGGCGGCTGGCGGCGGAGGGCGGCTGCTTGCTGCTGCACAGCGGGAGGCACCTGGTCAAGGAGGAGATGCAGGTGTGGGTGCGTGCGTGGAGGTGTTTGGGTTTGGAATGGGATGTAAAGTTGTCTCTGCAGCTCTTGACAGCCGGTCACTTCTGTCATTCGGCACTGGTTCATACGAGGCTTGTAGTATTCGTGACCCATCGGTCTGTTTTCCCTTCGCAGATGGACATTTTCAGCGTCTTCCGCCCCTCCCTCCTGCCACGTGCTTGCTACCTGACGGAGCCACGCTCTATACGGGTCATGGTAAGCCACCACCAGCGCACCAATGTGCTGAAGCCCTTTGCTGGCGAGAGCCCATGCGTCCCGATGCTCGTTACGGATAGCGTTCCTTCACGGTACCGTAACACTCGTTCTCCTTACACGCCCCCTACTGCACGTCTCCGCAGTCCGCCGGCTGCCTGTCCTCCCCGCTGGGGCACGTGGCCGTGGGCGTGGCGCAGCTGGACGACGCCCTGCATATGGGCGGCTGGGGGCTGGAGGTGGCGGCGCTCAGCCAGCGCTGCACGAGGGAGGTGGCGGCGTGGCTGGCGGCGGAGCACAAGGGCTTCCTGGTGGGTCTCAGGCAAACAGTACAAGGGGCCTCGGTCTGTGCCGTCACGCCCAAAACCCTCCCGGACGAGCCTGCTCCAAGTCCTGTTGCCAGTCCGATCACGGTTAATGAAAGTGGCCCTCCCACTGCTCGCGCGCAGCTGCACACTCGCCCGGGCACGCTAGAGGCCGTGTTCAGCTGCCCCTGGGACGCGGCGCGCTGGCTGCTGGAGCTGCAGGAGGCGGTGGGGCCCATGCGCGCACGGCTGGCCAGGCAGCTGCATCGGGCGGGGCAGGGCAAGGGGCGGAGGCCAGGAGCAGGCGGCGGCGGCCAGCAGCAGCAGGAGGAGCGCGAAGACGAGATCACGTCTGCAGTCCTCATGGTAAGCATGTGGCCAACGGCGAGCTAGGGCATGCCTGCGTTGCTCCTGTAGCGAGGGAAACATGCTTGCCCCGTGTCGTTGTAGTTGCAGCCGGTGCCCTCATTCCTGAGCCGTGCCTCCGCTGCCCCCGGGGGACCCTGGATTAAGTCACGTGTCTGTCCTTGCTGCGCTGAGAGCTGTGATGCACACAGCCTTGCACTTGGCATACCACAATATTGCAACCTGTTGCCTTCGCCGCCGGCCCCCAGGAGGCCCTGGACCAGGGTCACGCTGCGCTGCGCGTCAAAGGGGGCCTGGACGTGGGGCCCCTGCCCGCAATGCTGGCGTACGACGGCCGCCTGTCGTACCACGGCGCGCCCGCCAAGGCGGCGGCGCGCTTTGCGGCGCACGCGCAGTGGGGCGAGTTGCTGGCAAGCGTAGCCGCCGTGCGGGCCATGCTGCCGGGGGTGAGGGCGGGCGGGGAGGGGGAGGGACTTGGGGCCTGCTACGAGCCTGCTTTCACATGCAATACCTACCTGTACTCCATTTATACTGCGATACACTGACCGAGGCATAGCGCTTTGTCTGTGTGCTACGTGCACCTCAGTGTCACCGGCATGCGTGCACGGCGATATGCGGCTTCCCAGTCCGTAGCTTATTAACACCTTGCAGTGCGCATTGCCGGCAGGCATTGCTGCCTGCATCCCCAAACCTTTCGCCTTACCTTGTCCATGCTGTCCTGCCCGCCCGCCTGCAGGGCCACCCTGCGCGTGCGCTAGTGGACAGCGAGGTTGACCAGCTGCTAGCCGCACCTGGCACGGGACTGACGCCTGGCGTCTCGGAACGCAGCCGCGGCCCCCCGCGCCGCCGCGGCTCTGTCGCCGCCGCCATCAGCCAACTCGTGGGCGGTGCCTCCGGCCTTGCAGCGGAACTGGCAGCAGGCCTTCAGCGCATTCCCTCCCGGGCCCCCTCCCAAATCAGCATGCCGGGGGCTGCTGTGGGCACCCAACGGCCCGACACCAGCCCTGCACTGTCACGCGCTGCCAGTGTCGTGGCGGACGGGCGTGCCTCGGAGGTGCCTGCGTCGTGCTCCTCTACGCGGAGCATACTCCGCTCGCAGACGTGCATTCGGCCTGGCAGCGGCCGTGCAGCGGAGTTGCATAGAGAGCTGGAGCAGCACCTCGCGAGGAGCCGACCGTTGAGCAGCACGGGGTCTGTTGCAGTGCGTGGGCTAGGGCACTGTGCGTCGGACCTGGGAGCTGGGGTGGCATCGGGTGATGTTGGCGTCGCGTCGCAGGGGGTGGAGGAAGGACCCGGGCTCTCTGAGGTGGTAGGCGCGTGGGAGGCGGCCATAAAGGTCAAGAGCGAGGCGGAGCAGCAAGAGGAGGCACGCGACGCGGCTCTGAAGCAGCTGCAGCAGGTGCTGCGGCAGCCCAGCCTCATCAGCACGCAGGGCAGCGGCCTGCAGCAGCAGGAGCAGCAGCACGGCCGGGGCGGATCGGCGGTAGCGAAGAGGTTCCGCAGGCTGTTCCGAGTCCTCACGCCGGACCCCTGGACCGGGCTGGGAGGCAGTGCCGGCGGCGGCAGGGCTGGCGGCAGCGGGGCGGAGGGCAAGTGGGCGCCCAGCGCGTCGGGCAGCGTTGCTAGCGGCGCGGTGTCGCCGGCCGCAAACCGCAGTCGCCATGGGCCGCCGCCTGCAGTCCTCGCGCACCGTAGCGTGAGCCGGGGGCGCAGCATGTGGGGCTTGGGTAGCCCTGGCGATGACGGCGGAGCGGCAGCAGCAGGTGGCGATGGCGCAACGGGGTCGTCTGGCGGTTGCGCCCCGGCTCGCCCGGGCTTTTTCGCTCCGGCCGACCGCAGCCGCTTCGGCGCTCTGAGCAGGCGGGGCGCTATGCTGTCCGCAAACGTCGAAGACACAGCCGCACACACCTTGGCACAGGTGCCGGCTGATGCCTGTGCTCCTGCTGCTGCAGCCGCTGGCGGCTCCGTTCTCACCAGTGCCCGCCCCACAGCAGACGCCGTCCCGCGTTCCCTCGAGAGCGAAACCGATGCCAACCGTCCCTTGCATCATGACCCAGCCGGCGATCCGCCAGGGCCATCGGGAGGCAGCAGCCCGCCCGCCCACGCGGCCACCGCCAGCCTCACCATAGGCACCTTGGAGCTCGCAGACGTGCTGCTGCAGCCGCCCGGCAAGGTCCAGGCAGCAGCACGACTGGCCAGTCCACAACTGCCAGCGCCGCAGGTGCCCCCAGCCGTACGTCACAGCCCTCCGCCACGCACCTCCCTGACTGGGACGACAAGCGCACGAGACAGCTGTCAGCCGCTGCCATCCGAACCACCAAGACCCCCATCGGGACGCGCCCCGAGCGCGCTACTGCTCGATCCACCCTTGCCACCAGCCCCGGGACAGGGCCTGGTCCGCGCGGACGCTGCCCTTCCCGTACCGGGCCGTGACGCGTACCTGTACGACTCCATGCCCTCCTTTGCCGCTAACGTGCTGGTTGCGGTCCCTTCGGCTCCCAGCGGCGAGGTGCCTGGGCCCGTTTCCTCTGCACCCCAGACGGAGCACAGCAGCAGCCGCTCCCGTTCCCTTCCTGCCTCAACCCCCAGCAACGGCCCATCCATGGAGCTGCCCATTCCGCACAGCAGGGACCCATCGTACCGGCGCGGCAGCCTGCGCATGCCGGAAGGCCCATGCTCAAGCTCCAAGCTGGCAGGCCACATCCGGAACAGCGTGTCGGGGTTCATGGTCAGCACCGAGCTGGTGGAGCTGACGGCCATGCACATCCAGCAGGAGGGCGTGCAGCTGTCTGAGGCGGTGCTGGCGGCGGCACGTGGCACGGCGGGCGCCAGCAGAGCGCACGCCAGCCGCCCGCTGGAGTTCCGCCCGCTGGCGGCGGCTCCCGACTCGCTGTACGGCACGCTGGAGCCCTCCGCAAAGCCGGAGCCTGCGGCCAGGGGCAGCACGGCAGGGAGGGAGGAGGAGGAGGCGGCGGCGGCGGGGGCGGCTGTCGTGGACACGCTGGGGCCTACAATGGGAGCCGTGGCAGCGGAGGCGGGTGAGGAGGTCTTGGGCACTGCAAAGACTGGGTCGGGAGAGGCGGAACTGACTGGATCTATAGCAGGGGAGAGCACCTCTCCGGGTGTGCGCGTGGATGGTCTGGTGCCAGGCGGCGCGGTGGTTGCGAGGACGGTTGGGCGCAGGGGCATGGCGCCTTGGCTGGCCCTGCCGTGGGGCAGGGGTTTGCAACACAACACGGCGCGCGCGGCGTTCCGGCCTGCGAGCGAGGGCGGTGACGTGCTGATGGCACATGCACGCGTGGCGAGCAACGCTGGCAGCGCGCGTATTGAGGAGATCTGTGCCACCAGCGTGACACGGGAGCTGGCGCCGCCACCGCTGGTTGCCTCGGCTGTGTCACCAGAGGTGGCTGTTGCCGCCGCGGGGTCCGCTGTGGAAGGCGTGCGTTTTGGTGAGGTGCGGTTGGTGAAGACCAAGGGCACGCACGCTGTGGCCTGCAGCCTGCACAAGGCTTAGGGTTGTGGGCGTGTTGCGTTGGGACCGCACGTCTGCGCAGAGACACCTGGTGATGCCAGTGTGCTGAGCGCTTTCATTGTACGGGTGCATTGCACTGTCACAAAAGCAGTTTTCTAAGGTTCGTTCAGACATTGTGGCTGGAATTCATGCAATGTTGGTAATTGGTCTGCTGCTTAGTGCTTGGCTGCGGAGGAGGGTGACCAGGAACGGCACGTCGTTATGACGGGGACTGTACTTGAAGGGCACATGCGGTTGGGCATGCAGGTATCGCTGAACTTAAGCAGAGCGCGCTACGTAAGTTAGTAGGCAGCTACCGCATAGTCACGGGAGCTGGCAGGAAAGTGGGGAGTGGGAACATAAGTACGCATTGCATATTGTGGTACATATCTGCGTTTGACACTCGGGACGCCAGCGTAACGCGCCATATGCCGATAGGGCCCTAGCATGCAGGCACTTGCTCACAGAGTCTGTGGGGCGTATACGCATCATGCATGCTTATTTGGCACATACTGTGGGGGACCCGGCTTTCGTTGTAGACCGGCCACTTACTGTGGGCGAGCATTTGAAGGCTCATAGGTCACCGTTGGTTGTTTGTGTTTGCACGCTCCAAGCGCAAGCACTTTGGGCAGCATGCGTGGACCTGCGGGGCCACAGCCCCCTGCGAAAAGTGAACCAGGAACACGGGGTGCTTCGTCACTGTGTACCTTGGTAGAGGGGCTTGTCAGGGTGCGCATCAGGGGCATTCCTACTTGTTAGGGAACGTATGCTCGTTGTCCAGCTTGCGGAGAAAATGCTTGCCTGTGACGCTGTGTAGCGGTATAAACGTTTCGCAGTCAAGCCGCTGTAGGCTGAGATCATACGTGGCCTTCTGTGCCCAGCCAGCGTGAGTTGTGAACAGTGGCAGGGTGCTTGGTACGGTCGTGAGTTGTGAACAGTGGCAGGGTGCTTGGTACATGTGTATGTCCTGGGCCGCCGCCACAGGGAGGGGGCAGAGAGGGTCGGGGGCGGGGTTGTTGTTTGCACCCAAAACAATGGCGGGCGAAGTAAGGCTGTAGCCGGCAGGCTGCAACTGCCTGCGCACACAGAATAGCATGGAGCGCTAGGTAGGCGAGAGTTGAGGGCAGGGGTTCCCTGGTTGAGGGCCGACGCCGTTGAGCGGCATTGCCGTGGGCATGCGCGGGTACAGTGATTGTTGATCACTTGCAATGCCAAGAGATGTCAACTTGGATGCAAGATGCAACATACTTGGTCAGAGCTTCCGGTGGCTAATCGATTGAATGCATGCGGCGGTGTGGTAGCAATGGGCAGCTGGCCGGGCGGCTTGAGCTTTTTTTTTTTTTTTTTTTTCAGGAGAAGGGTTATGGGATTATCGGAGACCTATTTT
>VFQN01000968.1_pt1 | contig 50649 bp, 33 predicted proteins | sample 3512371 | NCBI WGS metagenome assembly VFQN01 (sample SAMN10412370, study PRJNA504923) | tailings metagenome | isolation source: Replicate 2 from Balatoc abandoned mine | place: Philippines: Itogon, Benguet | collected 2017-08-28
GCACTTAACTTACCGGTAAATTTTTTTGAAAAGCGCTTTTATAAAAGAAGTTACTTTTCATTTATTTGAACAAATCATCAAACACTTTGCTCGAGTGAGTTAGGAGACTACGAGTACAATTTGGTAGATACAATGCCAATAGAACATGTTTATGTCGCAAGAGTCATTGATGGACTAATTTTGGTAATAGGTTTTTCTTAAATTCAGAATTTTCGTCTCATCTCGGTAATTCAGGTCGCGTCGATGGAGCAAGGGCAAGGGTCTAATTCAGAGAAGATGGAATTGTTCAAGAGTCAAGTAAAATTCCTATTAAGTTAAGGATCTATCTTCATCTCACATATTCATAGGCAAAGCAGTTACTGAAAAAGTTGAATCCCCGATCGACCTCTAAAATGAGCATAGAGTCTAATCCATATGTCTTCCAGTAAGTTTTATTCGATTTCTTCACAGATTATCTTGTGACTTTTTTCTTGTAAATGTTGTTTGAAATAGCTATCTAATCGATAATGGTATCTGTTATCTGACACTGACTGAGAAGTCGTATCCGAAACGATTGGCATTTTTATTTTTGGAAGAAATATCCAGAGAGTTTGAGGCTGATCTGAAATCTGAATATGGAGAAGAGTAAATTCCTTATATTGCTTATTATTATATATTCTGAGTTGATTGAGATTACTTTAGCTGGTTGAGAACAGTCGAAACGGTTGGAAGACAATATGCGTTCATTAAATTTGGTTAGATTGTGATCTTTTTCTGAAAGCAATCCTCTAGTATGACAATTACAATAGATCGAGTAATTCAGAAGAAGAGACGGGATTACGCAGATCCTAACTCTACAGCGAATATGAAGAAGCTAAATGATGATTTACAAAGTATTCATAATATTATGAGGAAAACTATAGACGATGTTCTGGACCGGTAAGATCATGAATCTTGAAGAAATTAGTATCTCATCATAAATATCTTTTTATTAGCGGGAACAAATTAGAAGATGTCTCAGAAATGTCAAAGAATCTTTCAAATGAATCCAAAAAATATAGCTGGGGTGCGAAACAACTCTCTCTGATGGTAGGACCTCCCGCATCACTTCTCTTGCTTATTATTTCAATCAATCTTAGGCTCAATTCAAACAGTGGGCTCCTTTTATAGCGATAGGAGTTATAGTTGTTCTTGTTCTGGCTATTCGATTCTTTTGGTAAATATGTCGGACAGGTCACGTGCTCGAATCTTCTACATAATCACGCAATCATCCGCCCTTCTCTGCCTTGTATTATTTACACGATCAGATCTTCTTTGGTGAAGGTTATCCCGAACCTTCTGATTGATACCACCTGCACTTACTAAACTCTGTCGCTTCTTGATGAAAAAAGCCTGATGCTTTGTTGGCCCTTCGTTGGCATCTATATTACGACTACGATGCTGAACTGCATCGACCCAAATCGTATTCTCCCCATAATGCCATGCTTTCCATGTTTTAGTATCAAAATTACTTCCTTGATAATGCGGGCGCCTTGCGCTTTTGAAAGGATCCTGCCTGCTCTGAGGCGAAGAAGTTGGAGGTTGATGATAACTATGATTATACTGAACATTTGAATGCCTTGGGCGACTTTCCTCTCGCATTTTCAACTCTGTCAGGGTGTTGTACGCTTCGGTAATTTTGATAAATTGTTGCTCCACTTCTTTCCTCCGATGTGGAGGATTTAAATCAGGATGAAACTTCAATGCCAAGTTGCGATAAGCTTTCTTAATGTCTTTCAGTGATGCAGATCTTGAGACGTGAAGAACTGCGTGCAGATCCGTCATGCTAAAAGAAGTCGTTTTATAAAAATGACAAATCGGTAGCTATCCGATCGTTTTGACGTTTCGCTCATAATATTAAATATCTTTAGTAGATGATATTTTAGATGGGAAAGCATGAAGGGGGAAACCGAACATGCTACAAAATTATCTGCTGCAGAGAGAGCAGAAGAAAGAAGAAAAAAATTGATTTGGGAAGAGGCTGTCTTGGAAGCTGGGATGCAAAAAGGAAATTTGATTATCACATGGAAACCTATTCATACCATCAACCCGATTATCTATGATTTTGAGAAGAATCAAAGTAGGAAGCTAGTTAGCTTACGATTAGTTGGTGTGGAGTTATTAGAGCTCCCAGAAGACTTTGGATTGGAATTGCGGCAACTAGAGATTTTATCCCTTGAAAATAATAAATTGGAATTTCTCCCTGATAGTATCACAGAAATGATTGAGTTAGTGGAGTTAAATTTATCATTCAACAGATTAAGGTTCCTCCCTGAGCGCACTGGCTTCCTCTTCAAGCTCCGCTCCATGCCCTTGAACAACAACCAGCTTACTCAGCTTCCTATCACCTTTGGGGCACTTACAGCATTGGAAAAATTGGATTTGGAATGCAACTTCCTTGAAGTGCTCCCTGAAAATCTAGATCGTCTGCGAGCCTGCCACACGGTAAATGTTAATAGGAATAGGTTAATTCGGCTGGCACGTTGCTTTTCACGAATGCCAAACCTTCATTATCTCTCTGCTTGCTGGAACCAACTCTCTTTCATCCCTCAAGAATTATACTCAAGTAAAACTATTACACATCTTCGTCTTGGAATGAATAATATCAGCAAATTATCTGAAAAGTTAGGTGAATTACAACAGCTGCATGAACTCATCTTAGACTACAATAAAGTAATTAAGCTTCCACTATCAACATGGAAGTTGAAAAATCTGAAAGTACTTCGCATGGAAGGTAATGAAGAGTTGCTAGATCCGCCCACAGAGATTGTAATTCGAGGCGCAAAGTCTGTCATAGATTATTTTACTGAAGTCTTTCATTCTGATAAACAGGCAAGAATGCGACATATAATACTTAAGACTCAAAATGTATTACAACAAATTGCTGATCGGAAATTATATGATGACTCGTTATTTGAACCAGATGTTAAGGTCGAAGAAACAAGTGAAGATTATTGGTTCGGATTTCAACTCTTTTACTTTTTGCAAGAACTGTTACCAAAACTAAATCAGGTGTGGCAATATTTGCAGTCAAAGGGAATAATAATTCCGGATATTGTTACTGAATTTGACTTCAGTGAAAAGGAGATCTTATGGGCTTTTACCAATTTCCGTGATGCGTATGGACCAGTTATGCTACACCAAAAGGCAATGTTCCGTCGATGTTCTTGCGATAGGAACGGACAGCCAATGCCTTGTGTACCACCGCGCCAAGGCTATATGTGTCATAGAGTTTGTTATTTAATTAAACGACACATTGTTCGTCAGAGAGATAAGGAAGATCGCGTCTGGCAGGCCTACAAAACTCAGTCTTTAATAGATGCAGAGAAACGAGCCGAGTTTGAAGCAAACAACTATTTACAAAGTAATGCAGGGAAGCGCTGGGTGGATGATTCTGCCTATGAACAAGCAGAAGAAATGATGTTGGAAACAGGAGCTGCGAAAGTTGTTGAAAAACGAATAGCACAAGCAGAGAAGAAAAAACAAAAAGTTATTCAAAGGTACAACAAAAAAATCTTTAAAGTACAAAAGCTGCGCGATGAAAAGGTCAAAGGAATACAGGAGGAATTAAATCAACTAAAAGAAACAAGAAAGTTAGCTCGTGAAGGTTACCTGCGTGATGGTATTGAGTTTAAAATCCATGAATTAACCACAAAACTGGCTCAGATGCCAGAGGCAATAGAATTAGAAAATTTGCATAAGCAATGTGAAGCAGAATGCGAAAGAATTGATGATGCTTTGTATGCATCATCTTCATCGGAAAACGATGAAGATATTCATCACACTTCTGATGATGATTCAAACGCTTATAGTACTGACGATTCAACTGAGGAAGCCAAGAAATGGAGAAAAAGAAAAGAGAGAAGACTGAAAAAAGAAAAACAAGAAAACCTTTTGCTTATGATGAACAAGAAATATGCGAAAGACGAAGAAAAGGGAGGCTCGAACGATGTTCTGAATGTTATCGGCAGCACTGTTAATCGTTATGTTGTGAAGCCGGTGGTAAATCCAATCGGACGATTTATCTCTCGAAACGTGAAAAATACTCATTACCGCACGAGTAAAGCCATGAGGAATATCAAAGAAATTTCAAGAATTCGAGTCAGAAAGTTACTATTCAAGATCATAGGGACTTTTGATGAGGTGCAAAGAGAACTGAAGTATGAGATTTCTCGTCAATATGTTGAGCATCAAGTAAATATTGCGAGAGAAAAGGCTCGGAAAGAGTTCCGCGTTATTGAAGATGGTAAGCTCAAAGAATTTCTGATAATGAAGAATTTGCTAACATTTTTCTTTTGTAGTTAGGCAAAAATTTCAAGGAGTTAGTAAAGAGAAAGCTTTCCTGGCCTGGAAAAAGTGGGTTTGGACGAAACAGAAGCGAATTGCTCGTGACCTAAGAAGACAATATAAGACCGCCATACGATGGGTAAGATTCATTTAAATTCCAAAACGCATTTCTAATTAGTATTGGATGGAATGATTCAGTATAATTCTGCGATGGAAAGCGTCCGTAGCGCACAAATTCAGGTAGATATGTGGATTCCTGAATATGACGTGTATAGTGATACGCCATTCTGGCGCCACGCCCGCACAGGAGCAATTACATTCGACCATCCCACAGTTTATTTTTATCTTCCTCCGAACTTCAAAATACCTGAAAATCCACCCGAAATCCCAGAGGGTATTGATATAAACGAGAAAACTTCTTCATCAGAAGATAGTTTAGGAGAGTGGCAAAGAAAGTATGGTCAAAGAAGAAGAAATTTTCTTCGTACAGCTTCCTCTTCTCAACGAAGAGGAAACGCTGGTATTGAGGAAGATTACAACGATGCGATAATAAACCCCGATGTCATTCAAGTAGAGGAAGATGAAGCCCTCGGTCAATTGATTGGAGATGATACAAGTTCCGTGCAGACTGCACAACAATTGCAAACATACTACCAACAAAGAAATCAGCAATCATTTCGAAGAACTATGCGTCAGACACGGGTGGATCTTCCATTGCTGATGCACAAAACTTCTTCACAAGATTTGCAACAGGGACTACTGCGAACTTCTACTACTTCCAATCGAAGTGGGAGCCCCAAAAGTGTTTTGGCCTTCACGCAGCTCAACTCACCTTTTCATCTAACTAACAAATCTGATCAGCTTGAAGATATCCTTCAGCGAGTCACGTTACCAGCGATCGAGCCTTCTCCTCGACCGACCAATTTGAATGAAGTCCTGGTTCATGTTCGATCGAAAGCTAACGATGAGTTTGAATTAGCTTATAAAGTGATTCGCAAGGTAAAAATCTACGATTTACTTTCTAGTTGTTTTTTAATCCTCCTTCTTAGAAACGAAACCAGCTTAATCCCGCTCGTCATGCAACTTATATGAACCAAGTTACCCGTAAAGAAAAGTCTTTTGAACAGATTAAAAATGAAAACGTTAATTTAGACGAAGATGCAAGCATGCTTGAGGTTGAAAGTGGTGTTTTCATAAACACCAAGGGTGTGAAAGATTTGGTAAATCCTACTGACGAGGAGCTCTTCAAATTGGCAGGAGGAAGCCTCGATATGAAAAATCTTGGAAAGAAAGGAATTGATTACCGAACTGTTCTTGCCAAACGAGTAAGAAATCAAATTTGCTGGCTCATTTGACCATAACTCCCATTTTCTTAGGCGCTACACATCAAGCAAAAATTGTACGATCAGGCAGTGAAAAAAGGTCTTGCGAAGCCTAAACCATATAATTTTTATCGTCGCGAGATTCGCCCCTTATTCGTGGATGTTTATCACGATAGTGAATCTGAGGAAGAGGAAGAGGTAGAACGAAGGCAAAAGGAGGCAAAAGCTGCTCTACGTGCTAAAAGAAGGGAAGAAAGGCTTGAAAAGAAGAAAATGAGAGAGAAGCTAGAAGCAGAAGAACAAAGTACCGTCTCTCCCAGCAAACGTCATTCCGAAAAAGTGTTGTCAACTAAATAAACTTAGGAACCTCAACCTTGAGATTTCATGATTTCGCAATTTTCAAAAATCAAATCTCTTTCACTTGAAAACCGTATTTTCAGACTTTCTAATAAATAGGGAAAAACCGTTATCAAGAGAAGTGCATTTCATAAAGATGAATTTAAACTCTGAAACTGAGGAGTATCGGAGACAAGTAAAACAATCATTGTTCGTGGATACTCCTTTAAATAATGGTTTACTGCAAACTGATGATTATTCTTTTCTTGAAAAGCTCAGACAGAAAGAACTTGCTATTAATAAGCAGGTGACTTCAGTTAAGACCTTATTAACAAAATTTGACGATCCCTTGAAAACAAAATACAGTTATGTTCAAGAAAAAGAAAACAGTCAAAAATTTATTGGAAAGAAGCCGAAAGTTGACAGTGTTTATCAGTCACCAACAAAAAATGCGGATAAATCAAGTCAAGCAATGAGAATTTCTTTAAATCGAATGCAAAAAATCTCGAATGGACCTGATACTTTATTTCATTCCTCAAAAGAAGGCTATATTGTATCTTCCTCTAAGGTATACAACCTTCCTCCAGTTAAGCAGGGAGAGGAACTCCCAGCCAAGCTTGCACTTCATGATCTCGCTATTTCACAAGACAACTTTCACGCCAAAGACACCTATGAAGAGTTAGTGAGGTTGCGACAACGCAGAGAAGAGCAAGCGAGAGAAAGATTGAAGCGCCAGCAAGAGCTTATTGAAAGCTATGAACGACAACATCTAGAGGAAGAGCTGAGGCAACGCGAATATCGTTTTCTAAAAATTGCGAAGGATCACTTTTATCGAAATATCCACCGCAGATTCTTTATGCAAATGCTTCAGTATTTTGCAACATCCAAAAAATTCGGATCTCTAATTCAAGTGAGAGCTCGAACATACTTCTCTATGAAATACTTTCAACTATTTAAACATCGTATATTTCTCAACAAAATGATACGATCTCAAGGAATCCTCGCTTTCTACAAAATCTTATTTTACCGTTTTCGATATCGCATTCTCACATATTCTCGCAGGAACTTCCTCTTACGGATGAAATCCAACTATCATGCAAAATATTTCTATCAACAATACCAATTGAAGAAAGCTTGGAAAAAATTAAAATCCCCCCTGCATCGTCAAAAATTTAGTGATCTCCTCTTGCGTATGCAAGATTATTATCATAAATCATTATTGTCTCGCTATTTTCGATGGTTTTTGAATCAAATTCGAAACTATTTGAATTGGCGCCAACAAACCCATCGAATGCTGCTTCAATATTATAATAGAAACAGTAGAGTGAAAAGACATCAACAGGATTTTTTCGAATCCCTTAAAGACCTCACTCGACAGCGGCGCGATTGTCAAAAGGCTAGAGTCTATTGCCTGAGAAGGTTGGTTTCTGAATCCTTTCCTGTATTTCAATACCTCAGGCAAATAGTCTCCCTTTCCCAAGTGTTAGAGAAAGGGAAAGATTTTAGTAAGAGAAAGTATTTAAGTGAGACTTGTAATACTCTCTTGAAAAACGCCATCCAGCGCAAGATGATTAGAGAAAAACTTTCTGTTTTCACAGCTTGTGGTGATAACACTGGTAGAAAAGCGAAAAAGAGAATTTGGTATTGTGCAAGTGATAATGAGGATCAAATGCACTTACGGTATTATCTCGGTATTTGGTTCAATTCCTTTAATCAAGAAGTTACATCTTCTCGAATAAAACGTCAAAAGTTAATCAAGATATATGAACGTCTCTTGGTGTCAACTTCAATTAAGAATTATCCTCGGAAGAGAAAAGGTTTGAGTAAGGAGTTTCTGGAATCTCCGAGTTATCTCCAAAATTTTCCACAGCTTGCGAGGATTATTAGGTCACATCATTTACTGTCGAAAAGAATGGTACTCTTGAAGGTTTGGAAGCGTTTCCTAAACCATGTGTCAGCTTTTTCTACACGGAGATATTACCAAGACCAACTGCAGTACACGATTGCAAAGCTTAACGTTAAAAAAATCAAGAAATTCTTTTGGATTCTTCGACACCGGATTTTACGGCTCAGAAGATTGAAGTATAAGGTGAAATCGAGGCTTCAGAGAAAGATTCGCCATTATTGGATTTCATGGAAGAAGCAACTCTTATCTCATACCCAACGACAATTGAAGGAAATCAATTCTTTTGAAGCATGGAGACTGAGGAGCCTTGAAATATTTTGGGCTCAATGGGAAGAATACATATTGAGAAAAAGAAATTACCCCGCCACTTCTACTTCTCCTCTAAGCAGCAAAAGATTACTAATCACACGAAAGGAGAACACAAATTATGTTCAGAGTAAGGAGTTTTTCTACTCTTCTCGTTCCCTTGTTCATTTAAAATGCCAAGCTGCGATGAACCGGCTACGAAATCTATGTATCTTTAAGCGTCAAAGACTCCAACTTATCCGGAAAATGAGATTTGAGGTTTATGAAAAACTACTGCGGAATACTCTGAAAGAGTGGCATCAATATATTACGAATGTTCGAAAGAAGCAGTACAATACTTATGTCGTGAAAGGAAAGGCTGCTTTCCGTCATCGCAAGCTTTTAAAATTCTTTTCGACATGGAGGTTTATCGCCACGAGGAGGGTAAAGGAACGAGAAGGTGATACTGTGATGAAAGCTTATGAACGGATGAAGAAAATTAAGTTTCCTGTATTGGTAACTTATAGGAACAAGCATTCGTCGAAATCTACGTCTAAACTTGTATCTTTATTGTTGCCAACAAAAAAGAAAAAAATCGCCTTAATCGCGCAAGTGGTGATATTGAAAAGATATCTCAACCGATGGTACCGTCGAAGGAATGATTCAAAGGCAAATTTGAAAGTCAAGTTAGGTGAGAACTATGCATCGAAAAGGCGACATAGTTCAACTGTCCGGGTTCCGCCTTCTGATCCCGTTCAGATCTATCATTTCAATTTACGCAAACGTTATTTCAGATTTCTTTATGAAAGAAAGGAAGCTTCCATCTTTACCCATGATATTATTTCGCATCATTATCATCAACATCAGCGACCTCTCTTATTGCAGAAATATTTGAATAAGTTTTATAGTTTTATTAAAGAGAGGAGGAAAGCTAGTATTGATCTTGCAAATACCTTTTATCGACAATACCGATTGGTTCATTCGATCATGATTTTCCGAAATTTCATTAGACAGATAAACGCACAACAATCACGGAGTAGAGAAGCTGTATCAGAGTTGCAGCGGAAATATCATTTGCCGAAAATATTTGAAATATGGAAAGAACTTATTTTCAAGAAAAAGTCATTTAAATCTGTAATGAAGCGGAAAGTTTCAACCTTTCAAAAGAAAAAGCAGTTTCGGGTAATTTTGAATAAGTTCATCCAATATTACCTAAGGCCACGCCTACTGAATGAAAGTGGTCAGGCTCATTACTGCATTCACCAACTTACTCAATATTGGAAACATTGGAGTCTTCAGAGGCAGAATAAACGTTGGAGAAAGCGACAAGAAGAGAAAGTATTACAGAAATTCTTCAATTCAAAACAAAACAAAGTTTTAAAGAAATCTTTCCGTTTCTTCATTAAGAATGTGGAAAAGAGAGCCAAACTGCGGAAGAAACAGTTATTGTTGCGGCAAAAAGAATCTCGTCGTCTCCTTTTCAAGTATTTTCAACATATATTACGACTCGTTCTACAGAACTCAAGTTTAATCCCCTCTATTCCTCGTGCACCATCTATTGGTCAAAATATACTTGGAGAAAGCATGTCCCGCTCCTTTGATACATGCGCCGAAAAGTTGTCTTTTGGGACATCATTTGAAGAAACATACTTACTACCCAACTTTATGCCACAGAGGCGCAGTAATGATGAGAAGAAAAGGCTCCCAGAAGTCTCTTCTTTCAGAAAAAAGCTTTTGAAATCTGTGTCAAACTCTCATCTTGATAACACCGCAAAGCATGTGAAGACAGAGCTATCTCAAGAGATGATTCATTCTATGAATTTACGTAAGGATCAAGCCATTGAAGAAACTCCATTGCTAACCGAAGATGTTCTACGCCCTGACATATTGTTGCAAGTTCCTTATGTGAAACAACAGGAAGATACAATTTTCACTCCCACAAATAATAGCCAAAATCAAGACTTTTACAAGAAGATTGCAGAACAAACTCCTTTAAATGGTGAAGAACTTGTTAGCCCTACGAGGCTAGAAAAAGAACAACAACTTTCGAAAATTTCTTTTTCAACGCTCCGTTCAAACGGTAGAAATACACCATTAAGTCACGACATTATACCCAGTACTACCAGTCCAAAAGCTTCATTTAATTTATCTTCTTCCATCAAAAGATTATCTTCCCAAACTTTTCCGAACCTCTCAAAGATTAAAACAAATGAGAATGGGCTTGCGGTGGAACCACTATCGAATCCTATCCTACCTTCTCACACGCAAGAGAACAAAATTCATTCAACTGAAACTGGAATTTCGATCTTACCATTGCAGCAACAACAATCCAAAGGAAGTGATTTAGTTAATTCTTTTGCACTGAAATCCAACCTAGACATCACGAAACAAGAGAAGAATGAATTTGTGGCACTCAATTTTGCCATCCGATACCATACCATCAAAAAGACAAAACATGGTCTCTCTGTTCTTTGTAACTTTGTTCGACATCAAAGAATCAAGCGAATGAAATTGTATTATTATCTCCGATATCGATACTTCAAAAATTGGTATCAATCTATTCACTTAGTGTCCAACTCATCTCATCGTCGTTTTATCCTTGCAACAAAGCATCATGGTCGTCACTTGATCAAACGTGGTTATGTTATTTGGAAAGAATTCACTTCAAAAAGAAAGCTTTTCTCTTTCATTCCATCGGTTGATACACTTGTTATTTCGAACCAAAAGAGAGCGGGGAAACCCATTCCCCAAACCCTCGATATTATGAAAGAGTTTGGATCAAAAGAGAATCCAAGTGATGAAACGATAAGAGCCAGTTCGCGAAATATCAGACGTCATCAATTAAATCGTTGTCGATTCAGGTATTACCTACTCCGTCGATGGAAGACATTTCTTGATGGAGTTTTCCATTATCAACAACAACTAAAGTCTAAAAGCCTCAAACACTTTCATATGCATTTGCTTCGCAGCGCTATGCGAAAATGGGTGGAGCGGCTAAATGCAGAAAATAAGGTATCTCTTAACCACAGCTTGCAGCATTACCATGTTACTTTGCTCGTGAAATATTTCAGGAGTCTCAGAGAATATCGTGAAAATAGGGGTTTATTGAAGAAAGAGCAGGACATGTTTAAGTGGAAAACTATTCAAACGGCTCTCTGGATCTGGAGGAAAAAGATATTTGGGGGGAATGCCAATAAACTGGAGATCTTTCGCTTCACAAATTCTTCGACTTTACCTTCCGACATATCCATGGTGTTGAGTGCAGCAAGTAAACTTGCGTTGAAGTCAGAGAAATATAAAACCCTTTCTGCACTTTACTCCGAGAACCGATTCTTCCTCTATGATTTCTTTATCTCACAGAGAAGATTATACCAATTATTCCACTCTTTTGTCAATTTAGGAGGAAAAAGGGATCTGATTCCTTCCGACCACTGCAAAACTCGACATAACTACATTATGCTTCTCGCTACGAAATCTCAGACTCATCGACTTTTGCGCGAAACATTACATGCTCTAAAAAAACGAGTAGTTATTTGGCAGCACTTTCGTGCGAATGAGGCTCGAGTTTTGTCGAAGTACCATCTTCAGCAACTTCGTCGAACCTTTGAAACATGGCGAATATACTCAGATAAAGAATATCATTTTGGAAAGGTCATGATACGCAGTAAGAATTTCGCTTTTCGGTATCCGCTGAGAAAATCTTTTTCTTCGTGGAGGTTTTGTACTCAGCTAAGTAAGGCCGGACGGCAGATTCAACGGAGGAAATATGAAGAGCAATATTTTAAATTCTGGTTCAATAAATGGAACAGGAGAAAGCGGATGAGAAAGTTCCTACCTCTTCTCGTTCAAATGATCAGGAAGGAATTCGCGACATATTATTTTTCGTATTGGAAATATTCAACGATTTTAGAAAGAAAGTTGAATCAGTATACTGCAAGAATATCAAATCGGCTTGTATTGCAGGCCTGGGCGAAATTCTACCAATTTCACCGCACGCTGAAACACCAGCGTCACTCTGTATTAGTTGCCGTGAAGCAATATCGCAAGATGGTCGGAAGGACTTATATCGAAGGACTATTCGCGAATGTGTCAAGAAAATATTCTCAAAGGGATATGATACAGAAAAGTCAACTTCACTATAATTACTATCATAAAGGTATTGTTCTGAGGAATTTACACTACTTGAAACGTAATCGGATCGCCACTACATATTATCGTTATAAGTCATTTCAAATGTTACTCAATTGCTTGCGTCAGAATTATAAATATTATCATTTTTACCAGAAACTGTATTTGCGAAGGAGAGTGTTTTCCCACCTTCTCAAACAGGTCTTACGGAAATGGAAGAACCGTCTTCAATGTCATTTTGAATTAAAAGCAAAATTTCACCGATCCAATCGTCAACGATTCTTTCGTATCCTCCAAACGAAATATTGGATTATTCAGGAATCAAAGTCTGATTCTAAGATAAATGATAAAGGTAACATCGAGTTTACGAACGATGATAGTGACGCAAATTTCGTGCATTTCAAGGATTCTGAAATGATGAACAAAGAGAAAGAAAAATTTCGAAAGGAAAAGTTTCTTCAGAAACTAAGTTTTCATAACCAATCAAACGCAACGCATGCAAAAGGCAAAACTGTTGGTTCTGCAAGATATCTTGACTTCGCAGAGCCAAAACAGTCTCTTAGTCTCGCTACCGCCGAAGTGACGCGAAGTCAAGGTAACAGGAACTCCAAGATAAAATTCTACCAAGAGCAAGAGCTGAAATTTCAAGGGTTCTATGATTTATTCGCCAACAAGCAACGATTATATTTCGTTTTCCAGAGATTTGTATTGCATCGACAACAAAGGAGGAAGTCTCGCCAATTTGCCGACTACTATGCCCGCAATTACTACATACTAAAACGCCAATTACACAGATTCTTTCATCTTCTTCTGAAGCATAGAAATAAGCAAGTTCGAAAAAGAAGAAACTTTCAGTTTTTCCAGAAGCTTTCTGATCAAAATTTGTTGAGAAGATCTCTGCAAAAATTTGATTATTATCGAATCATGAAATGGAAGTTGCAACAAGAAAATCGTTTGTGTGAAATGATGGAGAGGCAAAAAACGATAAAAAGAGCGTACGTCCATTGGAAAAAGTTCTGTCCCTTGCTTAATCTTCAAAATGTCAATTATGAACAAAATTTGGTACCGCTCGATGAGAGATTATTGGAGAGGGAATATCCTCTACAATCTCTTCCTTTATTTAGTAATGAAGATAACGTGAATTCGGAGGAAGGATCTTCTTTGAGTTTCTACCCCCAGACTAACCAATTTCATTCTTTCTAGTTATTGTTCAATGTTTTCCTTCTCATATACATTATTTGACTGACACTTGGGTTCACTCCAGTGCTTAGGTCTCGGATAAGCGCAATGCAAGAGTGTAATGTGTAATTCGTTTCTCATGAATTAGGTGGGGGCGTATATTCATGAAATTGACAGTATATGGAAGAGTTTGGAAGTGAAGTAGTGAATCCTGTTCATATTATTTTCTTTTCATAAGATTAGGGTTTCACGAAAGATTAAAGCAACGGTCTCATACCAAAATAGTTGATTGTTGATGTCTTCTCGTTGTTTAAATTTCTAGATCAAGTAAAAAAAGTTTCGAAATTTGTAGAGGCATCGTTTTTCCTCGATTTCTCTTCAAATATAGAACTCATTCACTTTGCTTCTTTTGGAAAATGTGAAACTATTGTTAGAACCTATCTTGAATTGTTAGGCCGATGTGAAAGAAATAAGCGAAATTGCGAAAACTCGAGATTTCTTTTTGCGTGAAACGATCAAAAGGAGATGACAAATCAAACTCAAGATGTGGAGCAATCAAGAGATTATCTTCGCACAGAAAGCCACTGCTATAGTAAAAGCTGCTGGTATGGATCCGCGTTTGATCGATCTTGAGCAGTTCCGGATGTTAGCGCCAATAATTTTTGCAAGAGCATTTTGTGCAATCTATAAAGAGAATCTATTTGATTTAGACACTGATAATACAAAGGAGGAAGTGATATTAATCTCACAACTTGTGATCGATGGATTGGTTGCCAAAACTCGTAATCCTGCCTTATCAATGATTACTGGTTTCGATGTTTATCAGAGAAATCATCGAGCGATTGGGATACTTGTGGGTATTTTGTTTGACGAAGGACAAAGATTGTGGCGAGAGAAGCGTGGTAGTTTTAGTGAAAAGACTATTCATACGGGCAATTCATCAAGACGAAGCCAATCGCCGTCAAAAGCTCCTGAAGTAGAAACAAACTCCCCTCGAGAAATTCGAAAGCTGCTTAATAAGATAGATAATTTGGAGGGTCAGATCAGAAAACCAAAACCGAAAGCTGAGGAAGTGCATTCAAAATTTCAAACAAATAAAACAGATAATTCTGATCCTACAACCAGTGAAGGAAATGATATCGATAAAGACTCGGTGAACGATCGCACATCCTCGCCATCAACCTCGCCAAAATCGAAAAAGAGACCAATGTCAGCTTCTGGGCTCTCTTCATCCTATGTAAAGTCTAGTGGTCAACGATGTCGGCCATCCTCTGCTGGAGCGATGCGAACGGTGCAGCAGTTGAAAAGGAAACAGAATGACTTTTCAAACCTACCAATGCCGCCGACTGAGCCACCTAGATCGCCACGTTCACAAAATAAGAAGAATGATGATATTCAATATACTTATGATATGAAATCCGGGAGAAGAATTCCTCTCAAGTCAACCAACGATATCTATAACCAGCAACATATTGTCACAACACTTGATCAACTAAACCTAAATAAACAAGCAATAGCTAATTCAGTGCATCCTCCCAAAATTAACCTTCCTCTGAGACCTGAATATCCTGGAAAGAGAATTGAAAGGAGTGTGGAAGAATGGCTGAAGAAAGTACAAGAGATGAATAAGTATGCTGCCGATCCACACTATCACTCTCCTATTCTTGAGAGAGATGTGGCAAATCTTCCACAATCAGGAGTGACACCAGGATCTGGGGGAAGTATCATCGTCTACCACCCTATATATGCGACCTTAGAAGAACACGATCTGATTTTAACGATTGAACATTGTCATAATTGTGCAAATCATAATGTCTCTCTGCGTCATGATCCGAAGGAATACCAAGAAAAGTCGATGAAGTATATCAAACAACTCGCTTCTTCAATCTTCGAGGAACAATATTGTGTTCGACTTGGTATTGGTGTAATTCCTGCCGATCTATCCCATAGTCATCACTCCCGAATAGGAGCCTTCGAGATCCAGATAGCTTATAAATCACCGATTTCAAGAGAAACAGAAATTGATCTTCTTTACTCGAAGCTACAAACGAGACGATGGCCTTCCAAGTCAGTGGTTGATAAACGGCTTGAGACATTCTTTAGCAAACACCAAATCCCTCGTGTGAAGTCATCTGCTATCCATTCTGATGACTATGATATGACTCAAGTGACGGGTCGATCAGGCCATTCGTACTCCTATCCTCGAGGCAAGTGTGAGTATGAGGTTCTTTCGATTGCTCAAGCTTCTTGGGCGTTTCAATTCCATCCCGTGAATGACTGGAATGAATTCATTTACGATTTTCGCTCGCTTATACCCAAGGATACTCGATTTGGCAAGGTTCCTCCTTCAACCTCGTCAAAGGTGATCCCGACACTTGAAATTTCTTCCCGTATAACATCATATCAAGTCAATAATAACAATCAGAACGATAATGCCAGGAGTTTAAACAGCCCGACGTCGGGGAGGTCAAAATCGTCACAGCTCTCTGTTCCATCAAATGGCTCTTCTCGAGGGGGGAAAGATGAACAAAGCACTCCTCCCCTCCTTTTCTCAATCGGCCAAAAAATTCTTGTCAGAAATGTGCCTTACTCAGTTGACTGTATTGAACCACATCCTATCACTGGGGTAATCAAACAGCTACCACTCCAACCAATCACTCATGCTCACTTAATTGTGACACCCAGAGAGCTTTCGCATCGCAAATACAAAGTGCAGCTACTTTATCATTCATCTGACATTGAGGTTGCGGAAGGAGATATAAGTGCAGTAGTTGGAGAGATTGCGAGTGATGATCCAGGCTCGACACAGATTCCTATAGGGCATACTTTACCTTTACCATTAGAGTTAGAAGCACTGTTACTTCTCCTAACTCGTGAGGGCGCAAATTATTTATGGCAATTTCCAACAGAAGGAGATCAAATTAATGTACTAACACGCGAAATTGAGTATTCGCGGAAGACTGTTTATCAAACTATTCGATCAATCTTATGGCAACTAAAGTCACTTCTTTGGAAGAAAGAGCAAACCGCTTTTTCTACAATCAGAGAAGTGGTGACCTTTCACCCACGTACTAACGAAATGGTAGATTTACATCAAGTCTACTCCAATCGCGTCATTACGTGGATCTTTTTATCTTCCCGCAATGAATCAATGAATCAAAAGGATTATGTGAGTTCATCGTTTTTAATTAACATGCTTCAGCAAGTTCTTTCATCTGATATGGTACCAAATCCAACGCAAGAATGCCAACAGCCGACCGGGCCTATAACTCTCTCATCTCAAGAGGATGAGGAACGAGAAAATAATGTGCACTCTACAATGGATGAGAAAATTGCTTCAGCCAGGGCCGAAGAAGGAAACTTGTCCCAGTCTCATCAGAATGCGACATCAAATGATTCCCCCGTCACAGCCGACACTGCACATCATCTTAATTCCGAAATTGAAGGAGAAACTGTAAAACAGGAGATAGTGGAAGAAGTAAAAGAAAGTAACACAAATCTCAGTACAAACATTACTATTTCGTCCTCATTTGCTGCGAACCAACTTCCTTCCATCGACCCTGATCCTAAATCCTCCTCGCCGTCAGGAAATCCATCCTTGCCTCTCTCGGAAAATAACTCGAATGAGAAGTCTGGAAAGAAGGTTTCTGCAGTGACCCTCTCTTCCCCTCTTTTGGTAGAACCTATGAACAACACTAATAGTGGGGTCGATTATGAGAGCAAAGATATTATTATTTCATCGATCATCCTTGAGGGAGGAGTTTTAAGCCATGAGTTCTACGACAGTATATTTGTAAGTTTTATCTTCGAGACTTTCAGAAAAGAGGCAAAGGTTTGTTTGGCGAGAGAGAAAGGTTCGAAGCGAAGATCCTTTAACGTATCTTGGGATGAAATTCCGATTACCTCCTTTGCTTTCAACGAGAACGCCAAAAATGGAGAAAAGAGTGCAGTAAACCTTATTTTAGCTATTTCCGACCTTGCGTTGAGTAGCGCTCAACCTACAGTCCCAACTCTTCAGAACTCAGAAATAGGAAAATCATCAAATACTTGTCAAATCCCGTTACATGAGTTCTACAAAGATTCCTTTGAGATAAAGTGTGAAGTAACGTTGCCAAATTTTCATCCTCCTCCAGCTGTAACGCCCACTCCCTCTACTCCAGCTACAGTAGCTGCAAATGCAAATAACTCCACTGCCAATGTGAATCCTGGGAGAGTAGAAATTACTATTAATGGGCATGCTCATGAAGCAAAGGAAACCAGAAGATCGCGAATTTTAAGTATGAAACCGGTTGAGCTTATCAAGTTGAAGTTTGAGCCATTACCAGTTGATGATGAATACAGCTCCGATGAAAACGAGGAGTCAACGGAAGACCAAGTGGCTACAAAGAAAATCCAATCTACTCATTTGGCTAACAAAGACAACATTTCTATCCATCGAAAGACCGTAATTGCCCATCCTCCTCAACATACTATAATTGAGGGTGATGAGGAGAGAGAGGATGAAGTCCCAAGATCTTTATCCTCGCCCCCAAAAGTCGATCGGTTAGATGAACACCAGTACGAAAGTAGCTTCGAGCAACCAGAGGAAGATTTGCAAAATAACTTGTTCCCTAAAGCGTCTATGTTTAATCTTCTTACCGCAGATCACTAACATGTGTTGCCGGTAATTGTTGATAGTGTACCGATAGAGAAATGAAATTTGTGTCTCCTCTCTGATTCATTGTTATAACATCAATATTATGGCGTTTCGACGATTGCATCATAGCTACTATGGTACTATTATTCGGGCTTCAACTTGGTTGCATTTTCCAAGATCTGGGGATTTTCATTCAATACAACCTAGACTGTTGTCTGTATTCCGCCCCTCGCTTCCTTTATGGAATTCGGTGGGAGATGGACTTATAGGAGGCGACACTATTGTATCTCGGTGTGAAAGGAAGATCGCCGACTTGTTGAAACCTGTAAAGGTTAAAGTGACATCGAGTAACGACGATCCAAATGGATCACACGTAAGATAGTTTTTCTTCTTTTTCTTGAACGTGATCGAATCACGGATGTATTAGATTCAGATTTATTGCGTTAGCAGTCAATTTGAGGGAAAGTCAGTGGTCCAACGCCAAAAGTTAATTTACAAGGCTATTTGGGAGGAACTTAACGGTAAGCACACAACCTTATCTCCTTGACATTTCTTCCTTATTTTCTGTCGCGCTCCTCCCTGCTATCTCCATCAGGTCCAGTACATGCAGTAGATTCTATAGTCGCGAAAACTCCAAATGAAGCTCAATGATGGAATTGGAGTTGCATGATTTAGAGGGATAAAGATATTTCTGCTTAAGTCAAGTTTCTGCATCTGAGTCTTCGCCGTATATTGTTTGGATATTAATTGTTGAATTAAATTTATGTAAATTTGATAAAATTTCGGAGTTGAGATGTGTGAGATTTATACTGGGAGAAGTAGAATGCACACCAACGGTTGGTGGTAATTGGGTAAATTGAAAGCCATTATCTTCCTCTTTCAGAGCAGGAAAAATCTCGAGGAGTTGCGGAGACCAATTTCGTGAAGTTGAAGCAACCACATTAGAAGTGTTACTCACAATAACCTGTTCGTCGAAATCGTTTATGTCTCGGTAATTCCGCCAATTTATAGATATATCAGATTTTTCGATTCTGTCTCGTACACTTTGGCGGAGTTCGAGCAGCAGGTGACGGTCTAGCAAACGCTGACGAGTTTCTTCGGTATATAGGGTTTTGGTCCGTTGATAACCTAAATTTTCAGGTTCGGTGATGGCACTATAGACACGAAGGTAGCTCTCTTGTTGAAGCAAAGCTGGGAATGCATTTTTTGGTTGCTCTTCTTCTTGTTCGGTTTCATGGGATAAAATATTGGAGGGAAAATGAGGAAATCTGTCCGATTCTTCAACTGGAGGATGAGCAGTATCGGCTCGATATTCAACGGGAGGGACAGAATTCGGCTTTGCAGCTTGAAGTTCCTCTCCCGAGAGAGCATTGCGTAGCTCCTTGAGTGAACAAACCATCTGCTCCAGTGTAATATGGAGAAGTGGGACAGTAGAGGTACCTAAAGAGGAGAATTCATCCAGTCGAGACTGGAGAGCCTCACACAACTCCTTTTGATCCTTTCGATGATAACGTAGAGAATCATAGATATGATGATCATACTTGCGAAAGAATAAATCGGTCTTCAATACTTCTTTGCGAAGATGTTGAAAGACGCTCAGAAATTTTAATTCGTGTCTCTTCAGTGACACCAGTGGTTTGAGACAGCTTTTTTGTGTTTCCTCTCCACAAGGAAGCTTCGGAAGCTCGCTGGAGTTTAGATTATCAACGTCATGCAAAAAATCAGACAGAATGACGTGAATCAAGGCAAGTTCACGGTAAAGAAGTAGAAGATGCACGAAAGATAACGATAGAGACTCGAGGCAGTTTATGCACATCACAATGAGATGGAAAAGAGATGAATTTTGATCTTCGGTGGATTTTATTATATTTCCATAATCCGCGAAAAGAGTATGAAAGTAATGGTCAGGTAAAGTGAGGGAAATCAAAGGCTTGGTTCCTGCAAAGAGGAGATGGAAACATCTTTTACATTCGACTAAAGAGCGAGAGAGCACATTGGTATCAGGCAAAGAGGTTTCAATTGAAGACAAAGGCGGAAGCAACGGTCTGAGATGCTTATGCGATGACATGAGTCGAAGAACTTGACGTAAATGCTGATTGAGTTTGATCTTACTCTCAATAAGGTGCTTTGTAGAAGCATCATTATCACTGAAAAGAGTTCGATGATAGCAAAATTGCGACTCGAAACCAGCGTGATTGAGATATTGAGGGTACTGGCGAGTTATAATGGAGACCTTATTCAGCAAAATTGACCGGAGGATGTATAGAATTAGGGAAACATAGCATATGCAAGCAAGGCGATACCATGCAAGTCTTATAATAGGATTAATACTCTCAACTTTCAGCAATATAACAGTAGTCACGAGCCATCGAACAGACGAATATTTGCGCTGGTGAAATTGAGAAACATCAGGAAGCTCACATCGATCGAGCAAATATAATAGCAGAGTAAGCGTAGAAGTGACATCTGCAAGAAAACAGCTCAGCAGAAAGAGGGAAATTTTCCAGGCAAGTTGCATGAACGTCATCCGAATTCGTTTAGTATCAACAGCTACATTTCCTAATCCACTCTTCGAAACACAATCCTCAGAATAGTATTCTTGCAGTTGATGGAGCGCAGATTGGTTTGGGTGAAGCACAAAACGTCGCTTTTTCGCTTCATTCATTATTCTTCGATTAGTTGGTTTCAAAATGAAGACTCAATCTAACAGTTACAACAGAATCAACACTTTACATTAACATGCGAGAATGACAGATCTTCAAGGACTTCTGAAGGATGAGAATATTCCTTCTACTCGAAGGGAGATTAAGCGGAAGATCATTTCATTACAAACGATGTTGCGAGTGAATGAGATGACTGCGGATAATAGAAAGCTTATTGAGAAAAATATTGCAGAATTACGAAAACACTCGACTACCTTTCAGCCTAAAGTGGATAAAGAAGAATTAGAGAAACGGAGATCATTTATCGAGAATAACCCAGGTCTCAAGGACATTTTCCAGACTTTATGGGCTGTTTTCTTCAAGTATACAAACGACGGTTATTTGTCAAAAGAAGGTTATATGAAGTTCAACCATTCTGTATTAATTTCTTTAGGTGGATTAAAATCCTTTGAAGATGTAGGTGCAATGTTAGAGAGTGATTGGCATTATGATAAATCTGTCTTTGGCCCATTTGACACTAAGGGCTTTTTTGATCTCCTTTTTGAGACTATCGGTAAGCTTCCCCTTATTACCATGGGTCCCTTAATGGCGCACTATTAGAAATGTGGACGGAGGTAGTAAATCCTAATTATTATGCTGCCTTTGCCTGGGCACTTTTGGACAGTATAGCCGATACTACAGCTCACCCTCCAAAGCTTCGACCGTTAAGAGAGATACGATGTGTAACAAAATTGGATAATGAAATGGTATGTAAATATTTCTTCCCTTATTTAAGTGTTGATGTGATGCTTTTCATCAGAGTATGATCAATAGTTATTTGAAGAACAAAAGGATAAGAGCAGCCCTTTCGATTGAAAACGAGTGGCTGATGAGAGTTCCTGAAGTGCAAAAGAGACTGCAGTCGAGAAAGCTAGGGACTGAGTTCACATTAGCGCATCAATCCATGGTGGAGGTGATCACGCATTCTCTTCGCAAAAGTCAACTGCACGACGGATTTGATGATGCAAAACGTAATGATGATGATCATTACTCGGATTCTGACGCTGGTTCGGTAAAAGAAGAATTGACGTACGATAATCTTGAGGATGGAAACGAGAGACTAAATGTTGTGAGCGTCATTAATGGCCTCCTTAAAGATCCTCCTCCCCTAACTAGTCAGGAAGATGAACGCGAGGATGACGAGATATCAGACGCTGCTTCATCCCGAAATTCCCCAGAGAAAGATCGAAAAGGATATGGATTGGAACAGATTCTATCACCTCCTAAGGGTTTTCCCGATCGAGAAGATGATAATGATTCTTTTCAAACTCAGAACTCGGAAGAAGACGAGCTATTAAACGGCTCGAACCCCACACTTTTTGAGAAAGGAGCAATCCCTTTTCGTGTTAGAAAAGCTTACATTCCGAACGTGTTACTTAATGCAACTCCCAATCGCAAAAGCACAATATCTTTTATGAGCTATGTCGAGTCAAGAAGGAAATCGAGGCTTGATCTGAATGGAGCATATTTTGCCCGGCAAAACTTAAGCTCTTCTTTTCGATTCTCTTTTGCCAATGCTATTTCCGTGGCTGGGACTGATAAATTGGGAGGAACGGATAGGGAAGATACCTTTGGGACAACGCAGTTGAGTTCTCTGGCCAAGGAGTTCGCAAATTATGTGAGTCATGGTAATGTTCTCGAGAGCTCACAGATAACCACCTCCTCGAGTATGCAGAAATATCCGGAGGAGCCATCTCCAACCAACTGGTCCCAGAACGACTATGGAAAAGTCAACGAACGATATGTAGACAACTCCAACCATTCCAATCGAAGCGTTTCCTTTGAGATAGAAACTAGTAATGAAAATCAAAATCAACAGTTTGGTAAGAATTATGGACATGAATCAAAGATGGGAGATGGTGGACGGGAGGAAAAGTTTCTGCAGGTGCGAGGAAGGCCCTTGCCTTTACCGAATAAAAATTTAAGGAATAAGAACTCAATGACCTCATCTATCTCTTCTAATGCTTCAATTGCAGATTCTGGGCAGCGTTTGCAGCATTTTGAAGACCTTCAAGCATTTCTCCTTAAATTTGATGCTTCTGATTTACCAGCGGAAAAGATTGAGAGAATAGCGGCGCAAACCGCCGCCAAACTTACTGCTGGTAATACCTATCCTACCTCGATTTCACCTGCAATTCCGATTCCTGCGATAGTTTCAAAAGAAGCAAGTGAGGATGAAGTGGAGCGACAAAAGGAAAAAGTTCGTGCGAAGAAGAACTTGAATAGAGTCGGAAATAATGTGGATGTTGAAAGAGAAAGAAGTGGAACTGTCGGTGCAAGACAAAGAACGAGGAACAATGTAATTCAAGATTCGTTGACTCAGCTGCCACCGAAAGAACAGCTCGCATCTTCAATGCTCATGGTGCTCCCTACACCGCCTCCTTTGTTAAATGGTCCCATTATTCGCGTTGACATGCAAGATGTACTCACTACAGCATCGTCCGTCGAAACTACTTCATCATCACTAAAAGCTGTGCATGGTGAAAGAAGGAGGGAAGGAAAGCATTCAGAGAAAAATTTCTCCAACGACCCACTCAGTCCTCAGATAGTCAGCGCATGGACGCGCCATGCGCATTTGCTCCAGAATAGCTTTAGTAAAGGCCTCAAATCTTCACGTACTAATGACGAACTCTTGTACCACCTTCAATCCTTTCTTGGGAATCAAGATCCAATGGCTTTAGAGAAAAGTACCGAGAGGTTTTCGACCCTCATTCCTTCAAAAGAAGATGCCGTACATTTGAGGTCATCAATGACCACTGCCAACACCATTGCTTCCTCAAGTTCTTCCGTTCGAAATAGTCTCAAGTTACTGCCTTCCTCGTTCGCCTCAGAGCATCGTAACCACTCTCGAGTTGGTGACGCGCTCAACGTATCATCTTCCTTTTCAATTGGAGCGATGGAAATCAAGGCAGTAGACCTTCAAAATCGTGAGACGTATAGTAAAGGAAGATTCAAGCCTAAATCGCTGTCTGAGTCATCAGGACAAGCGATTATCGTTTTCGATCGTGATTTTCTGGCAGCACCAACCACACCATCTATTTCAACCGTCAAAAATGTTCCAACTGCTCCCTCATTTCGCACTCCACTGCAACCCTTGCTCTCCAACGTCGAGGCTGTCGCTATACAACCATCACAGACCCTATCGGAGCCACTCCTTATAACTGACTCAATTTATACAGAGGAGAGTTTACCTTCACAGAAGCAGGAAGGTAGAGAATTGCATAAGTCCGCCTTTACGATTGATGCCTTGGCAGTAAAGGAATCTAAAATCGAATTCGAGAGCGAAGTGAGCCCTAACAGTTCTGCGCAAAAGATTCACGAAAAGTTCCATAGTAATATAAATCCTCAAAGCAGTGCTGACATGTTGCTCTCCATCCGGCGCGAGAAGTATGAGTACTCCTATCAGCTCTCCGATGCACTGCCCTTTCATCAACGAGTACCACGAAAAGGAGTCATTATGAAAACACTACAGTTACCCTCCAGATCTCCAATTAACTCGCCCAATCAAAAATGCCGCACGTTTCTTACGATAACGGGTAGTGACTCGCAGCACCTCCACCAAAGTTCCTTTGCTCACTCTCCATCCCCTCATCACCATAACAATCACGAAGAATCATTACTAATTCCTCACCCTCCAACTGCAGTGCCTTGGCTTAAAAATAGTGACGGAGATGGGGCAGTAGTTGTTGATACGATAGGTGAATCCACTCGGATTAATACCGCGACAAAACCGTCGTATTTGCAGAAAGAAGTTTTGAAAAATGACAACATCTTTAATCGTAGTAACCGTCTTGACATCTGGAGGGACAAGTTGGAGCTTCTCAAGCTACCAAATCCGACTGATACGTCTCTTAATAAAGTCGCTATTAGACGTCAGTTGCACCATCGCCACCAGTTCGAAGAATTCGCTAAGCGCTCCTTCAAAAACCATACTACTTCAATTTCTCCGAAATCTGCCAAACTTGAATGAAAAAATATCTCTTAATTATGTGTGGTTAGTTATTTACAGCATTGAAAGTTTTTAAAAATGGAAATATGATCTATACAACGATGGATGTCAAAGACTGAACTTATTTACAACAATGCACAAAAAATAGAGCAATTTTAGTCCTCGAAACTATGGGGTAGATCCAGAGGGAAAGAAAAGTCTAGAAAGGTGTGGGCTGCCGTCTGTCTGGCATCATCCTCTATAACTACGTACAGGAGGACTTTAGAATAACGACGATAAATGGGTTTAAACTTACCTCTCAGTGCAGAATCGTCTTCGAAAAACTTTGTACATGCAAGATCGAACTCAGGGAAGACCTCATTGGAGGGCAGGTCTGAGAAGTCCTCTGTTGAGAACGAATGAGTCATTTTCGGAAGATAACTAACAGGTTCGTTACCGGGAATAAAAGGCAAGATACGAATGTCACTTTTCTTGCTCAGTCGATGAACTTCATCGTAAGGATCTTCATTCAACCAGTTGGAGGAATTCGAGGAACAAACCATTTCACTCACGTCTGGTATATATCCCTCTTTCTTCGTTTTCAACTTCTTTGGAACATCATTAACAGCGGAGATCTTTTTTACTTTGCTTCCCTCTAACTCGATAGTATTGGACCGAATATTAATCTGGCTGGTGGACAAGGAGGATAATGCCTTTCTTGGTTTGGATTTATCAGAACTTAATCCTTTCTTCGTAGAATTTTGATCTACTGAAGTATTCCCTTTGAGCTTCGTTGAAGGATAAGAATTTTCATTGTTTTCTTGAAAAATGATAGGCGACGCGCGGATCATATGAACTGTCGAGATGCTTTAGTAAAGATCGAATCTAATTGACAGTTAATTAACGGTCACTTGGATTTAAGGAATTCCGCATTATTTCAAATTAAGCAATTGCGTTGTTATGGAACGAAACGGTTTTGAAATATTAGAAAACTCAACTCAAATTATTACACAATGTCTCGCAATGATCGAATCGACGACACCACTACCCTCGACATTGTCGAGCGCTTTGAAACGTATGAAGATTATTTGGACTCACAGCTCACAGCGAATGATATGAGCTATTTGGAAGATGAGGAGATGGCTCGACAACTAGTTGAACTGGGATATCGAGGTTTGGGGGATACTATTCGTCGAGAAGATTTTGATGCCCGGAAAAAATTGTTACTCGAACGATCAACACAAAAGCACATCGTTCCGCGGAAGTTAGCGTCCCTTGACAAAGATTTGTCTGGATCAGCTTTTCTCCAGGTATTTATGAAAATGAGATGAATTATTTAATTATTATTTAGGCTTTAGCAGAGCGGGAAGAATCCTTGAGAAATGGTAAACTTACTACGATTCTCTTTATCAGAGATCGCAACAGCAAAGTACGAGCATGGACTGTCATTAGTCTTTAGTTTTACTCGTTTGATAGGGCCAAGAGATATCAGGATATATTGATCTTGCTCACCGTATGAGAAACGAAGATTTTGTACCAATATTTGAGCAGCGGTAAGTGAATGGTGGGTCTGAAAATGAAATAATCTCTCCTCAACAGAAGGAAGTTGTTGCCTAAACCTTCTGATCTAAGCTATTATAACTGGGAGACACAATTATCTACGTCCAACTCCACTCCCCTCTATCAGGTGATCGCAGACAGTGCCCAAGGACTACTCTTTAAAAATAAACGAGATCGAAAGATTGTGAATGTTAATCCTGAAACAGAGCCCGGTGATAATACCACAAGAACAGAATTAAATGCAAAAGAATATATTCAAGTTGTGTTCTACGATCACTCTACTAGACGTCGACTATAGAAGGATCATGAAATAGACAAATGTACAATCTGTTAATACTCATAAATTTTATATCGGGAGCAGTAATTTTGCTTGAAAATCTAACGGCGCGATGACCTTTTGGAAGTCGGCGAAATTTAAGCTCTCTTGGTTCAAATCAGAAGAAGATTCACTTAAAATCTGTGAAGCGATGACGTCAATCTCCTCTGTTGTAAGGGAATTAGAAGTTATTAAGTTGAGATAATTGACTAAATCTGAGTGATTTATTACTCCATCGTTATCAAAATCTTGCATCTTGAACGCTGTCTTTAACTTCTGCTCTCTTTGCCCCGGTGAATTAAAAATTGCGAGACCAACTAAAAACTGTTGAAAGTCAAGAGAGGTGCAATCTTCACTAAAGCCAAAACAGAAGCATATTCTTTCCTTCAAAGGGTTATTCTCGATACCAGGTAGGGAAAGAAAATCTGATTTCGTGATAAATCCTTGATCCTCATTAAGATCTTGAAAGATTCGATGGATTCGAATGATTTCATTCGCTTTAAATCCTGACAACATACGATATTCTTCCATCTTTTCCTCCGTAATCCCTGATTCCTCTCTCGAAGGGAAGAATCGCTTTAAGAACATCATGTTAATTTTCTTTGAAACGGTTTGAATGTCTTTTCAGAATGAGGACTTCGGACGAGTTTCATTTTCATTTTTCAGCTATCGTTCATCTTTCCTGAAGAAATGAAAATAATTAGGAGGTTGATTAATGATAAGACGCGAGAAGGGAGTGTTCAGCTACAACCTGAACAAGATGAGGACATGTATCAACTGTATAACCTCATCCTCAACGGAGATTTAGTAGAAGCTATGACAATCCGAAATGTAATTTGAGCCTCGATTTCATCCTTTCATTTATTCGTCGATTGCTAGGTCATAACCGAAAGCAAATCAGGCGCGAGAGATAAAACAAGGGTACAGGTGAGGAAAGCATCTTACAACGATCTCTCAGTTTATGGTTTCTCAGACGAGGATCTGCATTCGAGTTGAGAGTGTTAATTTTGATCGAGAACATTGTGGCCTAAGATTGAATGGTGTGAATGTCAAAGAGAATGAGCACATTAAGATTGGTCAATATCACACCTTAGAGATCGAACTCGATAGACCCTTTTTTCTCACGAAAGAGTCTTGGGACTCTATCAGCCTTGATCTTTTAGAAGAATTATCCAACCCGTTAAAGAAGGCTGAAGTTGCAGCATTGGTAATGGAGGAAGGTTTGGCTGTAATTTGCTTAGTGCAAGCAACAATGACGAAAACATGTGCTCGCATTGAAAAAGGTGCAAGTAAAAAGAAGCAGGTCAAATCTTTCGAAGTTTCCCAATTTTTAATCAATCTCTTCGATTAGGTGGGATCGGGCATGGATAAACAAACTCAAAAGTTTTATATTGATGTCTTCAATGCTCTAATACACCACATTAACTTCGCAACAATCAAAGTTATTCTCTTTGGCAGGTAGTAGATTTTCCATTTGATTTGAGTTTTGCTTATTTTCCTCGTAGCCCTACTGCCACCATAGATGATTTCTTCGAGTTTGCTTTAAACAGATCTGTAGCAGAAGAGCAGATCTTTCACAAGAATAAATCGAAAGTTGTTAAAATGCGAACTTCCACCGGCACTCGTGCAGCAGTTGAGGAAATGTTGGGCAATAATGAGTTAGTCTCTCGATTGTCTGATGTCAAGGCAGTTGAAGAAGTGCGAATTCTTAAAGTTTTCCGACTGATGTTGGACAATGATCCTCTTCGAACTTGCTACGGCCTGGCGCACGTAACTCGTGCGAGCGAGCAGCTAGCGATCGAAAGTCTCCTTATCATCGACAAACTCTATAGATCTGATGATTACAATGAGCGAAATAAGTTTGTGGAGTTGATGGATTCGGTGAAGCATGCTGGAGGGAAAGTATTTAAGTTCAGCTCGCTACATGTTAGTGGAGAGGAATTGGGAAATTTTACTGGTATTGCGGCAATCTTACGTTTTCCTATGTATGACGAGGATGAGCAGGTTGCCAGTGAAGAGCCACTGAAAGGATAATTTAATTAGAGCTAATCCAGTTTGTTGTAGATACAGTTCTACTTTTCTACTCTTGTCGATTAAAACTTTTGTTCTGGAACAGATTTATTATTACAGAGAACACGAAGAGAATCAAGCAAATTGCGGGTCAAGCTTCTTATGTACATTCGATTTAGTAAGTGAAGTAGTGAGACTGGTATTCTTCGGTTTTATGTTTTGGAAAGATTTAGAGAAGCCTTGGGGTCTCACTGCTCTCTCGGTGACAATAGTTGCCTCTGAAGGAGGTTTTTTGCCATAGTCGTTCTGCAGCAAGAAATCAGTGAAGAGATTCAGGGTAAGGAATAGCTTACATTGGATGTGAGATATCGAGGATCCTCATCTTTAGAGACATGCTTATAAGTCGCAAGCATATCTTCAGCAGTTGGTTTCTCATTTAATTGATCTGTCGTAGCATCGAATGAAACCGTTTCCAAAGCTTTATCTCTTCTTTGCTTTAAGAACTCAGAGCGACTTAACATCCTAACTTCTGAGACCTCTGGTTTTGGTACCTTCCCCCCAATTTTATCGGACTCGCGACTATATAGAAACGAAAAATTTCCATCCACTTTGTAAGGTTTCGCAGTGGGAAAGGAAGGGCCACTATTGACTGCCCACTCTAAATTAGCATTTGCTGTACTTAAACCAATATCAGAACTTGTTGATTGAAAGAAAGGATTATTATTTTTCCTGATTTCCAAAGTACCTCGTCCCCTCACACTCATTTTCTTGTATATAATTGCGTAACGGTTCATCAATAAATAAAAAAGGCTTGAAAAAGCGCTTTTAATCGTAACGGAATTAATAAAGTAATTCACGAGATAAGAATATCATTGAGGATCCTTCTGGCTGGACACTTTATTTATGACGACAAATAGATCTTAAGCCTATCGAAACAATAACATAAATGGAAGGTGGAGACGTGGCATCGGTTCGCATTCGATTTCTATCGGATTTAAGGAGGGATTACTACATCCAAGTTTCCGATGTTCCTTATATAAACCATGAAAAGTCTCCTCTGTCACTCTATGAAAATGTGTCTAAGGAGAGAGAGATATTTCTGAGAGCGTCTTTGCAGTTACTAGACCTGAAGGAGAATCGCTTGAGGGATCGAAGCACTCCCGCTAGACATTTGGGAAATCCCCCGAAGCAAATGAAACCGGGGGAGGAAGAAAATAAAATGCATGATGTCATACGGTTAGGATTTTTAAAAAAGTGCAGTCATCCGAATGGATTGTCAATGGGAGGAAATTCTCGATGGAAAACTAAGTACGTTGAGCTTCGTCATGGTTTATTCACATATTCGGACTGCGGGTCCAATCGGTCGCTCAAGGACCTTGCCCAGTCCGAGACTTCTTCTTCTGTCAATAAGCGGGCAATAGAACTGATTGCAGATGTCGTGGACTGCTTTTCGTTGAGTGATGACCCTTCTAATCACTCCAGCTTCGAAAATATTTCTTCTATCTTTGTGTTATTAGTAAAAAACGGATCAAAGCGTCTTTGGATGGCGGCAAATGGTGATGAGTGTAAAGAGTGGGTTCGAAATATCAAATCAGCGATTTTGGGCACAAATTTAATACAGAATCATCAACAGCGACGTCAACAAAGTCTACTGAATTTACCAAGAAAGAGAGCAGATAGTGATGGTGAAACTGGAACAAATGATGACGGAGGCAGCGAAATCATCCTTGTTGAATCTCGGCAATCCTTTACTTCGTCAACGAGTCTTAGTACATGGCTTTCAATCGAAGGAGCTGCTGCTCCATACGCAAGAAATATGTCTCTCTATCTGGAGCTTAAAACTTCATTCAATCAAGCCTCTTCAGAGCTGCAATTCAAGCAAACTTTGCGCAACATGCATAAAGAGAACTTTAACATTACTATTCCTGTGCTGTTTGTCAAGGTGATCTTTTGTTTTTCTTTCCTAAAAATTTCGCTTAACTCTCGATCTACTAGAGCAAATCTTCCGAAAATCATTTCGTCCTTTCTGCTCAAGACTCTTTGACATCCCACAATTTTATTGGAAAGGAATGCTCTTCACAAATTTGGAAGGATCTTCAGAGAGATCGTATCGTCATCGATGGTGATGAAGTAACAGGTGATCTTGGTGCAGAAGCTATGGTCGGTGCCCTTGTTCGCCACATCACAGAGAAAGCAGAGATCATTAAAACGATGGAAGAAGCGACAAATAAGAACTCCAAAGATCCATCCGCAGTTTTCTCCAATCCAACTCAGAACTTTCCTTACCATCACCACCACAATCCTTTTTTCTCAAGATTCTCCGTGAATGACGCCCAAATTGTCGAGTGTGCTCGAGATCTTCTAGTTCTTTGTAATCGCACACAGAGTGGTGGTGATACTTACTTTTGCGTTGACGCGTTATTCCGTGGTGAAGCATCAAAAGACCTTTGCCTTCTAGCGCCTTACTCCCCCGAAGCTGAACCTCTGAATTTTAATGTTGATATCGTTGAAATTCACCGCGAGCACGTTCCTTCCATTCATCGCAAATCGTACCACCCGAAAGACTCTGGGGCTTCGTTCCGCGGGCATAATCAAAAGTAAGCGAACAAATTTTCAACCTGCTCTACCTTGTCACTTAAACCTTTGTCCCAGTCGATTTGTCTCCACTGCCCTGAATTCATCACTTGAAACGTACATTGAAAATCAGCAATCTCCTGGAACTAGCTTTGAGAGCAAAGTTAGATTCGATTTTCAGGAAACTCCAACTATCGCTCTCTATGAACAGAAGAGACCTTTATTTGTACCTGACGTGGATAACTCATACGCTAATGTTTCTACTCGTGATGAAAATCGTCGACGACCCCAATTAAATCTTACAGAGATACTGGAGCAAGATGGGTATTTATTGGGACTTCGTCGTCCGTCTGAGCCTCTGCATTATGACTTTAGTGATTCTATTGAACCGAGAGATTCGACTCGTCCTCTTGGTTCGGAAGAGATGGATAAGAGGCGAGGCGGTTCAATAACTTTTCATGAAAAATCTGATGTACCAAGTCATTTACTCGTCTCTTCCAGTAAGGATGATCAGTCCATAGTGAGTGAGCTGACTTTCGATACTTTCTTCAAGCATGCCAATAGAGACCATCACAGTCGATTAATGGAAGTCACAAATCTTAACGTAGCTCATGACTCGACAAATATTACATCTGGTGAGGAAGATACTCATCTATCTGATGAAAAGGAAAGAGGATTAGGTCTTCAACAACACCAAACGAAGAATAAATCTTTACTCAATAAAATTGGGAAAAGACTGAAATTACCAAAATTATCAGATCTGGATGGTTTAAATAGCCCTTTTAGTCGAAGAAGGCCATCTCTGAAATCAGAAAGTAGTGGAGATGAAAAACATCAACGACCAGTGGCGAAGGAGATATTAGAAACTCCCTCGTTATCTAGATCCTCCAATTATACTCAGAAATCGCATGCTCCAATTGAAATTAAAGAGGATAGCAGAAGAGGGAAGACTATGTGTATTCGAGTTCAAGTGCAAGCGAACTCCAAGTTTAAGCTTTGTACACTTAATCCCTCTGGTATAGAGGAAGAAGATAACTGGGCGACCATATCAGGAACCTTTTACCAAAGTTTTTATATTGTAGGAGATGGAAGCGGGCATTTAGGAATCGCTGATCGATTAGTTACGGTTCATGTTGATTCAATAACTAGAGCAGCCCACCTTCATTTGACTGCGAACGATTTATGATAGTTGTCGATAGGGTTAGAGTGAGTTAAATTTGTTTGAGCGAAATGCATATGTATTTATATTTAATTATTGGTGTCCTCATTATTCTTTATCATTTCTCCGATAAGATCTCTTGTTCCATTCTTTTCTATCTTCTTTTGTTTTTGAATCGAGATGCAAAGCATTTCCATCAGATAGACTCCGCACAACAGAGGAGTCAAGATCTCCGAATCCCTCTTTCTCCACCAGCAGATAAGAATTGAGACCATTGATTTGGATAGGTATGTAGCTGCTAGAGAGAAGAACACTCTTCACTCCAGTCGATTTCAAAGGAGTTTTGAACTTCGCCTTCCACACATCAACCTCAATAATCTTCCCAGGATTTCCGAAGAAATTATGCACCTGAAAGTGAAGCTTTCGTTCGTCCTTTGTTAAAGATACTGAATAAACTGCATGATTCGCGAAGTACCGTGTGAAATAAGCTAATCCGAAGCTCGCTGCAGTGCCTACGTAACCGATTGTAGGATCGCCCCCGGACAGATCAATTCCAGCGACACTTTGCCCTTGATAGAAATAGTTGTTAAACAAATGACCAGACCAAGCCTACGATACGAATGGACCTGCTTTAAAGCCAAAGAAAATCGATTTGATCACTTACATAAAAGTTTACTATAGCAACACCTAACATTATTCGAATTGTCATATGCTGGGAGTGATTGTAGATGACGACTCCCTCTTCTTTTGGTTCCTTGAGTTGGCTCAAGGGTCTACAAGGGTGGTACCTAAGGAAAAGAGCCCTTGAATTGTAATTGATACTTCTTGCAGCGAAGTTTAACATATCCCCAAATTAAAGCTAAATGAAAAGATCTTTTATTTATACACTGCAACGCTATTCCCAACTACTTCCATCACAAACCTGATTCTCGTGTAGAATCTATAGATTTCTCCGACACACACCCTCATAATTTTGAATGCATTGAGAAAAATCACGAAAATGGCGAGCAGATATAAGGTTTTGGACAAACTTTTGTCGCTCACAGAGAACTTGAACATCAGGGGAAAGATTGGCAATCGCAGAAGCCAGCCATCCCTAAGGAGAAGATGTTAGAAATGATAAATAAAAAGCGAAAGAACATTACTTCGAACTCTTGATCATAGCCCCTTAAATCCCATAGCACATCTACGACACAACCATCCTTCTCATCGATCGCATAGATTGGAGCCTTTCCAGCCAGAAGGGTTAAGAGAGCGGATAAAATAGCGGGAGCCATGGAAGTCACTACAGCTCGAGCTTCTCCATGGCGAGGGTTAGACTCTGGCCAGAATCTGGGAATATTCACAAAACGCTGATAAAAAACAAGAATTCCTTTTTGTGCTTCCCTATGATTTAAAACTAAAACTATACTTGTCGCAGCAGTAAAAATCGTAGTTGATTCATTCTTGGATGAAATGAATGAGGATGGAGAGTACTGGAGATACTTCCCAACTAGATAGTAGTACTCCTCTACCAGCTCGGCGACCGGTTGGTAATCATTTACCGAACCTATACGAAGAAAAAATATACGAGAAACTTCCCATAAGAACTGGTACAATATTGAGTCATATTTCCCATTTTCTAGGCGTGCAAACGAGGCAACACATATTGAAGCAGCATAAAGAAAAGCTGAAACTGGAATGAAATTGAACTGTTCATACAAGATGTTGAGAAATGAATGGAGGACATTCTGAAAGTGCACTCCACTCGCTTTAATGGCAAACTTATATACACGACAAACTTTCTCACAGCAATTTTCTGTTGAAAATACTTCAATACATTTCTTCAATACAGGAAATATCTCTTGGAATGTAATATGTACGAAGGTGCTCTTCCTCAAAAAATGCTTATAAATAATGGAAATTCGATCTAAACTCTTTGAAAGGAGATTGTAGTTTCGATTTTCAATTGCATCTTGGACTTTCGGCAATTGAGATTGCAAGGTACTCCGAAAAAGAGTTTCAGCTTGTGCATCATCAAAATCAGAAATCGCGTTCATCAGTCCTTCGAGTAAATTGAGACAGCTAAATTGCATTGATACATTATCACCCACTCGACTTGTCAGAGAAACAATTTTATCATAACACTCGCTGAGAGGAAATCCAGCCACACGCCCACACGATTTCAGTATATACATAATAGACTTGGAGGATTCTTCACAAATTAAAGGATTCTCAATATCATCCAGAAGTTTTCGAATCGCTCCAGGTAGCAACACGGGATAGACTGTATAACATTTAGCTAACGAACCTAATAATTCAACGCTTGTTAACTGCAGTCGAACGATATCTCGAGGAAGATTAACTACCAATGTGACCAGTTGAGGAACATAAGGTATCGCATCGGAGCTCAGACTCGGAATGATGAACGAAATCGTTGCGAATAAGCCTTCAACCTTTTTCCAGCTTATGTTTTGTAACCCAGACTTAATTTCATTTTCCAAATGATTACATAGCAATTGCATGGACGACTCGGCACCCAATACATCGCAACAGTCAAGCACGGTTTCCTTCCACTCCAAACGTGCATCTAATTTATCAGGAGGAAAGGAAGGAGCCATCAAATCTTCATCTTTATCAACATGTAAACTTTCACACGTAATCCATAAAAGCTGTGAAAATAACGGCGCAAATTTATTTCTTAAATATTGTCGGTTAGCTTCATCAGCCACAAAGTGAAGAGGAGATTCATTTTGATCATAATCATCAACTGGTTCTGGATGAGGGCGAATTTCACGACTTAGATCATAAAAAAACTTCAATGGAATTCTTGCAATGCTATGATCATTTTTAAAAGAAGCACATTGCAGCAATTGGGAGAGAATCTCCTCGCTTCGGAAGTTATCTCGACCAGTGAGAAAATCATTTAGAGCCGATTCCGCAACCTCAGTAAACAACTTACTCAAACTAAAAATTCTGTCTCTAATCTCTTCATCATAGTCTTCATTGGATATCTGCAGAAGATAAGTTCGCCATTTTCCTTGCAATTCCAAAACTGTGTTGACAATTTGTCGATTCAACTCTTCTTCCTCACTAGCCTTGTTTCGAAACCTTCTCAAAACTACAGTTAGAAAGTCCCCAGAAGCGTCGAAAAGCTCTGATGAGTCAGATCGTAGACACAATAGGGAGAAATGGATAAGATCTTTAGCGTTGGCAACCGAATCGCCCAATGCAATCCACTTGGAAGCACACTTGAGAATCGCTAACTTATCTTCTTCAGTTCTTGAATTTACAACCAAAGACGAAAGAAACTTAAAAACATCACAATATGACTCCGATAGCTGTCGCGCAAAAGAGTTTCTTGTTTCATTCGAAACAAGAATTCGAGAGTTGTCACATTCTTCGGGGAGAACCGTCAATAGAGATAACAAGAGCACAGGTCTTTCGGATATAACAGGATTGAGCCAAACTAATATTTGATTGATGGCACCTGCAATGTCCAACTGAAGTAACAGTGCTGCAAGAGCGAGGCATATATAGGTAGCGGTTTTCGTATCAAAAGTTGACTCACCAGCTAATTGTGTCAAATGCTGCACCAAATTCTGCATCAATTGAATCGCTGTTTCGTGACTGATCTGAAAGAACTGCCTTGCAATCTTACTGTAGAGAAATTTCGCACCGAAAAAGCGCTCGATCGAATTTGAGGGATTGCGGAGCAATAAATCAGAAACCTCCCATGCAAGGGGTGACCTTTCAAATTCTACGAGCCATTCATTGGCTTCCTTGGTGGTATTAGTTGCTCCAAGAGCTGCAATCGCACCCTTGACCTTCTCCAAATGTTGCATTATTGGAAGTTGATGGTTCGATAAAAATAGCAAACCCGCTAGAAATGATCCGGAAAATTAAGCCAGTCATGTAAAATATAGAAATTTTCTCTGAAAATTTTTGAACTGTTTCGCACAGAAAAATAATGCTCTCGAATCTATTGCAGAAGGCTTCAAATCTGAAAGAGGAAGGCAATTTATACTTCCGTAACAAGGAGTTTCTTTCCGCTTCAACCAAATATAGTGAGGCGCTCAAAACAATGGAATCTGTTTCTTCTGAAGATGCGAATGGGAAAAAACTAATCTTAAATCTTTACGTCAACCGCGCTGCATGCAACTTAAAGCTCGCAAAATACGAAAACTGTCTCAGCGATTGTTCTTCCGTCTTGATGAGCACTGATAACTCCTTTACAACCAAAGCTCTTTATCGTCGAGCTCAAGCCTTTGCGAAAATGAAGAGTTGGAAAGAAAGTCGCACAGATTTACTCGCCCTCCTGAAGGATGAACCAAATAATACTGATGCTCAGCAACTAATGAGGGAAGTAATTGGTGAAATGCAAAAAGGATCTTCTTTATCTGAAGTTGAAAGATTTTTCTCGGGTTTGAAGAGCTCTGAAGAGGATCAAGTTGTCCAGACTATAAAAGGTCTCACCGAGTTGTGTGGTGAGGATGAATTACACGCATATCAGTTCGGATATTCAGGAGGTGTGTTACTATTGGAGCGATTAGTTCCCGATACCCGCTACGAAGTTTATTGTGCGAAGTTCTTGGCTGTATTAACTAAACACAGAAAGTTTGTTAAGAACTTTATCAACATGAGTGTTGTGGCCTCATTTTCCACCTCCTTTGATTTGAGGAATGCCAAATTTAATGTTTCATCATCTGGGACAACTTCTTTCTACTCACTTTTTGAATTCTTTCAATCTGCTGCAGCTGAAACAGTAAGAGCTGCGATCTTAATCATCATGAACGTACTGCGTGCATTGCCTCTTCAATCAGAGCGAATTGTAGATTCAAATGAGGGGTGTGATTCCCTTCGGGAGGCTGATCTTTTTCTCAATCGCTCTCACGGAGAAATTGTCCTTGCGGCTTTTCGACAAGTACTGGAAATGAGAGACCCGAAACATTTTAAATTTGCCTGCGAAGCATTCTCTGCCTTCATTAGTGAACAACCGAATTATTACGATACTGTTAAACCTGTAGATACTCGCTTAGAAACACTGGAAGAGAGGAAGCAACGATTGCAAGAAGGACAGCTATTGATTCAACGATCAAGGCTCCATAGCACTTGGGCAATTAAAATAGATTACTTAAGAGTCTTGATAGAGTCTTTGGGAAGTAAGAATCAAACCATTCATGTGAGTGCCTCATCCACCTTGGGAAAGTTGATTAAGTGCTACAACAATAATGAAGATGTGAAGCTTCGTATCCAGGAAATGCTTCAAAGTGTGCAGCCAGATTTAGAATCAATCAAAAACAGGGCGATATTAGAAATATCTCTTCTTTTCTCCCATCCAGAACTCGGATCTTGGGTATTGGAACAAGCTAATGGCATTCAGCAACTCCTCCATTTGATTGACGCTGGGGAAGAGAAAAGCTTGGAGATAGCTTCAGAGGTTATTTGCTTAGCTGCGAATGTTGATTCTGCTGCGGTGCTGGTGAAGCCATTAATCGAACAGGATATTCTGGATCGATTACTCGCGAGTACTAATCCTACTGTTAAAGCAAATGCTGCTGCTGCTCTCACCAAACTTTCTATCAAATCCAAATCTTTAAAGACAGAATCACCAGAAAATGCTCGTATTCTCAACTCTGTTTTGAATGTCTTGAAGAATTCACATGATTCTGCTCACCAAATTAACCCTGTTTCCCTTGAAAGATGTATAGAAACACTTGCTGCTTTAGCTTCAAAGACTTATGTGAAAGAAGAAATCATGTATGGATCCCATCGTTTAAGGCCCATTATTTCAGAAATAATGCAAGTTACCTTACCTGAGGATTCAGTGGCGTATTATGGTCTTTCATATCTGTTTTCTTGTCTCACAGTGACTAATCGCGAGTTGAAGGCCATAGCCCTCGCTGATAAAGAAATAACTTTGGAACAGTACGAGAAACTTCAAGAGTTACAACGAATTAAAGGTAAAGACGATAATGGAGAACTGTTCGAGGAGAAAAAGGTAAAAGTCGACTTATCGACAGTACTGTCTGACGAAACTTGTTTGTAGGAAGAAGTTGATGTCGACACACAAGATTTATGTAATAAGCGAATCGGTAAACTTGTTTCCTTAGGAATATTTTCCATATTATTTAGGTAAAATGTCTACTCGATCTAATCTTAGAAATTAACGTTTTTGTGAAGGCTTCTACGAATCCCTTCCACTCAGATTAAAGAAAATGTTTGTCGAACCTTGAGACAAATTTGTGTCGTTGAGTCCGCGCGTGGCATCTTCCTGCAAGATGGTGGGCTTCGAATTTGTAGTGAAATCACGAATGACGAATCGTTAGAGGTGCGTCTTTTACTTTTGTATCCACATTTTCCTAAGTCGTTTGAAACAGAAAAAAATTCGATTTGAGGCGGCTCACGCGCTTGCCAAATCGTTAGTCACAACAAACCCTAATTTGTTGAATGAGCATCATCGCTTGAACGCGTTTCGACCGCTCTTATTTCTATGCAGGTTAGAGGGAAATAAACCTTATCTATCAAACTAACTTTGATTAGAGAGGTTGATGCGACGCAGTTACAACAATTTGAAGCGTTACTATCACTGACTAACTTGCTATCCTGCGGTGCGAAGGAACAAAATTTGTTTGTTGATGAGAAGTAAGCTTTCACACCTTATCGTCGTAATGAAGTTTTTATCATCTCAATAGAGGAGTGGCGGCAGTTCATTATTTGATGTTCAGCAACAATTTCATGGTTCGAAGAGCTGCTACAGAAGCTATATGCAATCTTGGTGGGCATGAAGCAATCTTGCAGGTTGGTTCTGCCTGATGGTTTCATTCTCTTTGATATGCTTCTTAGGTGTTACGTGATGTCGAAAAGTTAAAACTGTGGCTGGCTCTCGTCGAGGATTGGGATCCTGCTGACGGAACCTCCAGCGAAGGCTTTCTTTCTGCCCGCGCCGCACTTGGGACGTTGGCCATGACTTGCTTCGATGTTGGTGTCGCGAACGCAATGATTGCTGCTGACTTTTGCAAGACTTACAAATTTGTTCTGACAACAAACAATAAAGATCTAGTCCATAGAGTTCTCGTTTCATTACTCGAACTTTTGGATGAAGGTAGGGAAAATATCGGGATTCACTTGTTAGAAGGTCAATTCCTTGATGCCTTGGCGGATTGTACCGCAGTAGTTGATGACCTACGTGATCTTGCGGAGTCTGTGATGAAGGCCTTAGCACACGCCGTGAAAAAAGTAGAGATTTAGCAAGCATTTATTAGTATATAGCAAGTCTTTTCACAAATTGGGACTAAATAGTGAATTACTTCGTAACTTCGCCCGCCACTTGAACTCCGGAAAGATCTTTAAAGTTCATGGCTTCCAACATTTCTTTAGTGTCCACATCGATGGTGATAACATCTTGTTCCAATTGTGATCGCTAAAACAGAGATAAGAAGAAATTTGAGATAACAGGGAGGAGTGATACCTCTGGAACATAATCGAGGCGTGCCTCTCTCTCTTCCTCTTGCAGCTTTAAGGAGATTCCTCGGACAGGGCCTCGTTGGATTCTCTTCATTAAGTGAGTTATGAATCCAGCAATCTTATTTCGCATACGCTTGGAAGGAATGATGGCGACTTCGCCGGTGATTCTCTTGTTGGTGTGGAAGTCCAAAGTTAACTTCGAGTAATATTTCTCGATGATAACACGCGCAGATTTCTTGACGGTCTTAGTACGTACACCCTAATTCCCCAGCATGTCAATTTCGTTGATGAAAGGGGATAACAGACTCACCATTTTCGCTTGCTTATGATATTAATGAATTTTGTGGTTTTTGTTGTATGGTGATGGGCGAGGGCGGGTTTTGGGCGAAGACGAACTTTTGGGTAAGGTAATAAAAAGAGAAATAGTAAGAACCTGAACCTTTTCCAGCAGAGTTGCAACTAGCTGAGTTCATTCTGCAAAGCCATTATTAAAATTTCAATAATTTTGGAAATGAGTGCTTTGAAGCGAAAGATAGAGAATGCTGATATCAATCTACTCCCACCGAAAGTGCCGAAGACCGATTTTGGTGATAGCGCAATCACTGAAAATGAAGAGGAAGAACAAGAAGGTGATGCTGGAGAAATTGATGATGCTGATGACGAAGAAGACGATGAGGATATTGATGAAGATGGTTATGAAGAGGATGATTTTCTCGTCCGTGAGGACGAAGATGAAGTGGAAGGAAATGTGGATGAAGAAAATTCGGGCGGGGAAGATCCTATTCGTCGTAAATCCCACAAGAAGTTGAAGAAAAATAGCAGAACATTTCTTCTTGACGAAGACGATCAGTTGTTGATTCAGGAAACGATGAATTCGGCGAAAGCGCCTGAAAGCACTCGTTCATCGCGTTACGACGACCAACTAGACGAAATCGCCCCAACTGATCTTGGAGATGATAGTGATCTCAATGATTTTATTGAAGATGATATCAAAGATTTATCAGAGGGCCGCATTCGTTCCAAGAAATCTTCGAAGCGAATTCTGTCATCCAGACGCGACGGGCCTACTTATGACCAAATACAAGAGGCTAGGGAAATTTTCGGTGACGGTTATGATGATTTGGGCGACGATGGCTACGACGAATTCAACGAAGATTTGACAGGCGAGAGAGCCGATGATCTTCATCGAGCGCAAACAACTAATTTTGAGTATATCCAGCTCGTCCAAAATTTCTGTCTCGATGAGGATGAGGCTATCAGAATTAAGGATGAACCAGAAAGACTTCAAATGTCCTCTTTTACAACACGAGCTGATTTATCTGATTTGAGGGAGGAGGCGTTTTGGATTGCCAACCAACTCAGTATTCCGAGTGATTTCTCTCAGCTAATTAATTCCATTGAGGTGATTTTAAGGTTTGTATTGGTAAGTAATTACTGTTTTCTTTGAATCTAGCTTATCGCTCCAATTAGGTAGAGAAGCTCGAAGTTCCTTTTGTTTGGCTATATCGTCGAGACTACTTTCTCACTGAATTAAAACGTGATGATCTGTGGAGAATATTTTGGTTGGATTCGCTCTGGTGGGAAATTCAGCAGAAACGGGGTAAATTAAATCAGCGCTGTGATAAACTTCATGAATTGGCTGTATCTTCGTTTACTGGTGCAGCCCATGTTCTGGCTGAGTTTCCTGTACCACATTACGCACAATTCCTCAACCAGCAAAGAAGCTTAAATTCAGTTCAGGATGTGATAAACTATCTTACTTTGCTATGTGAAGGCTATAGCGTAGAGGCAGCGAAGGCTATTTCTCTTCCTTCGATCGATTTGAATGAGGTTGGGAGTGAAAATCCCAAGCGTCAGAATTTTAAATTTGCCAAGTACAAAAAGTATAAATCATTGGGTTCAGTGCAACAGTTTGCGTCTTTAATTTGCGTCAAATCACATGAAATCGGGTTTTCAGTTCTCCATTCTTCTCCACCGGCCATTCCCAGTGTTACACGCTCGTGGGAAGACGAGATCGCGGATTTACTTGCTTCGGGCGAATTACCAACAAAAGAACAATTCCTTAGTGCAGCAACGATTATAGTTGCGACGGAAATCAGTCAAGAACCTATCATTCGTTGCTTTGCAAGGGCGATATTCCGTAGTCGTGCTTCTTTATCCACCAAACCAACCACCCGAGGAAAAAACATCATAACCCCATTCAGTCAATATTTTGGTATTCATCTTATTGAAAATAAGCCTCTTGACCAAATGTTTAGCCCGGATGGGTTACTTCTGTTTATGACAATGATTGAAGCTGAATCTTCTGGATTAATTGAAATAATTATTAACCCTCCTCAGAAACGGGAAGGGGATCGTCTAATTCCAGATCTTGCTCCATTTTTCGCAGAGAAGTTAAGATTGTTTCAGTTTTTTATTCCTCCCGTTCCTATTGATGGCGGATTGGAGTATCGACAAGGATGGGATATGTTGCGATTGAAGGTTCTGGAGGTTACAGTCGAGCGTTATCTGATTCCATTCTTAAAAGCTGATGTAAAATCAGAACTTCTTCAGCGAGGTAAAGAAGCTGTCATGGAGGAATGTTGCAAGGAGTTCGGTCGAAGATTATCTTTTGGTCCCTGTGATAAGTATTACGAAGACCATCGTGATTTTATTACTAGGACGTTGCTTGCAGCCCCAGATAAAAGTAATTTCAAAAAGGTTGCGTCAATATTTGTTACCCAAGATCAACCCCCAGGACTGCATTTGGCTGTTGTTGATGCTGTTGGTGTTTTGATTGGTCATCAAATAGTTTCTCCTCAGTTAATGGGTCAGCGAAAAGACAAGATCAAAGCATTTTTGTACGAGTATCGACCTGACTTGGTTGTTTTGAATAGCAGTGGCTCCTTTTTAAGTCGAGATTTGTTTCATCTTATTCAGAAATCCGTCATTCAAGAGATTGTTGATACTATTGAGCTTGATCGGCAATTGAAGAGAAGTAAAACTGGTTATGAAGGGAGTGATGACGAGGAAGAAGTTGAAGATGGGTGGAAGTATGCCCCAAGTGTAAGTTCTTCTTCTTTATTCTTATCTTCTCACGACATTTGTTGATAGGTGGTCATTCTTGACGACACTGTTCCAAACATTTTAAAAAACTCTTCGCGGAGGGAAATTCTCTTTCCTGACCTTCCTTCAGAAACAGCAGCTGCTATCTGTCTGGCCAGGTTTGCCCAAGAACCTCTCTCTGAGTATTGCAGTATCTGGCGCTCTGTGGACTCCAGCTACTTATTTGGCTATGAGGTTTTGTATATGAAGCTCCATCCTTTGCAGGTTCGTATTTTCTTCGCAATTTCGATCTGCTTGATATTCATTATTATGCTAGAAATTTGTATTAAGAGAAAAATTGGTTGAGCGTTTGCAATGTTGTCTAATCAACGCTGTCTCCGATGCTGGGGTAGACATAAACAAATCCATTAAGTATTCACACCATTTGAATTTACTGGCTTTCATTCCGGGATTGGGATTACGCAAAGCAGAGTCACTGCGTCAAATGGTGCAAAGATCTGTCGGACACATAGATAGTCGCGAATCCTTGCTAACCCATAAGTTTGTTGGGAAAAATGTGTGGAATAATTGTTGTGGCTTTCTCAAAATTAAGGCTAGAGGCGATCAAGATAATCCTCTGGAAAATACTAGGATCCATCCTGAATGTTATCTCATGTATGATTTCGCGCCCAAGATATGTGCTGATGCACTTGGTTGCGAAAGTAACCCCTCCCGCTACTCTGATACGGTGTTTAGACTCATGAAATCCGTACGGCATGATTTGGAGAAAAGAATAAGTAAATTTCCGGAGTGGTTGGATTTGTGGGAGAAAGGAAAGCCGGAATATTTCCTTGATCAAGTTGACTCTACTTTGCAAATTAGTCACTCAAAGATTTCCGTCGAACTTCAAGATTGTTTGTTTACGCTCCTCTTGGATGAGTATGTACAGGAGTTGGAAAATCGAGGAAAAGGGAAACGTCGCATTCAGTTCGAGCAAATAAAGGAGGAATTGCGATATCCTTGGCTTGATCTCAGAAAGCCGCAGCAGTCTCTCTCGGCGGCAGAACTTTTTGATATAATCTATGGGGAAAGCTCATATTCTTTATTTGTCGGTTTGAAAACTGGTTTCACTGTCCTTGAAACTCAAGATCAGACTTATTATGAAGGAAGGGATAATAATATTCGTCGTCGACAGCGCGCCACTGTGAAGATCGATGCTGGAATTAAAGGGTACATAAACTCTAATGAAATTTCTGATGATGATTACTCCAATCAACTCCAATTGTCAGAAAAGCTTAAGGTTGGTGACACTCTAGTTGGGACAATTATCGGAATTTACAAGGACAAGTTTTATGTCGAGCTTTCAATCAAACCTTCTCTACTTGATAAAGGGGAAGTTTGGTGGATGGAGAATCGTAATATTGAAATTCGAGCGCGCAGGTTCTTTGAACAGCTCGGGAAAAGTCCTTTGAATTTGTTCGATGAATATTTTAATGAGAAAGAAGCTCTCACGATTGCACGGTCCGAAGAACAGTCGCGTATTCGAAACCAAGCTCAAGCTTTGAATACCCTCTCGTCCAATCAAACAAAACCAATTTCTAAAGAAAGCGGTGGTAACTCTATTAATGCACGAGTTATCTATCACCCACTTTTCGCCAACGTAACGTTTAAAGAAGCGGAAGAGAAGTTAAAGCGCGAAAAGAAAGGGGCTGGTGCTGTCGTTATTCGTCCCTCTTCTCGCGGTTTCAATTATCTCTCTCTTACCTGGGCTTTTCAAGAAAATATGTTTAAGCATATCATAATTGAAGAGCACGGGAAACGTCCCAACGATTTGGGTTTGGGAGCGAGACTCATTATTCGTGATGATAATTGCACATATGAATATTCTGACTTGGATGAGCTTTATGCCATGTACATTGAGCCTTTGAATGATTTAGTGTCTGCCATGACCAAGCATTTGAAGTTTCGTTTTGGAAGCGCCGAGGAAGTGGAGGCTCTTATGAGGGAGGAGTCGAGAAATCAACCAGGACGAATTCCATACTTTATCCGCCTTGACAAAGAGAAGCCAGGTTCGTTTATTCTCACTTGGCTGCCTGGAAGAACATCCCAATCGAAACTGATTCGAGTGGAGTTGACACCGAAGGTATTTTCTTGTTTTGCTTGTTTTTTTTATTCGCCTTTTTAATCCGCTTCTCACTATCTAGGGCTATCGTGTTCGCAATGAAATATTTGCAAGACCCAGTGAACTCATTTTATGGTTTAAAAAGATGAATGAAGGGAATCGTTAAGATGACATTAATAGTTGAATCAGATGAGTTAATTCGCACTTTTTTCACTTTTCAATGAGATTATTCGACCAAATCTTGTTGGCAATGTCTTTTCCTTTTCCCTAATTTACACATCATCGAAAATCTTTCACTTAGTTTTCAAGTTACCTTTAACGCATGGTCGGTAACAAGTCGATCGAATACAACTGCGAATCCTTCGCGGATATTTTCCAGGATCACTTGCTTGGACATTTCTAAACGACTTACTTCCTTCACTCCTACAAACAAAGTAAGCTATGTCATATTCTTAATAAATAATTACCTCTCGGAAGGGCGATGCAGCAAATTTTAGGGAGGCGGTCACTTGCATTAAAATTTCTGCTTTCTTCATTCAAGCGAAGAATATCTTCAGAATATATTTCCTTGTGTTTCTATAAGTATGTGCATGAAATGGAGCGTACCAAATGACTCAAATAAGAGAACCTGTTTCAACATCCAATCACAAACATCTGGAAGCTTTAACTTTTTGCGGAAATACCGCTTTAACATCATTTTTTCTACAACACTGATTCGTTTAGTGACCTTGATTCCATCAGCGCGAGTTCGAAAGACAAGAACATGTGAGCAATTCTCATTGAGGGCGCTGCGATAGGGAATAGGCTCGAAGAGTTGGGCATCTAATAAAGGCTCACTACCAAAAGTTTCAATTTTTTCCCTTCCGATATAATCGGTCCAATTTGCTTTGCGAAGATTCGCACCGAGAATTTGATCTCCCTTCAATTGAACAGGTGCCCCAGCTACTCCAGGCAAGAGCATAGAAGCTCTTAAACATGAAGTAAGCTCGTCGATGTTGTTGAAATTCTTATCCACAGCCGAAAGAACCACCGAACCCTTCGAAAATAGACCCGAAGCTATAATCTGAAGACAGATCAGGGTTAAGTAGAGTGAGCGAAAATTTTGTAAACCTTGAGCGGTTGTACTTTCTGCCGTTGCCAAAACATTTCCCAATCTAGTGGGCTGTGGATCTTCACAACATCATTCAAGAGGAAATCCAAATTCAGGACAGGACTTCCCAATCTAATTTTCTATTAGATTTATATGACAAACAGATTGGTTTACCTGTCCGTCGCAAGATTCAGAATATTAGAGAGCCGTAAATCTAATAGTCCTAAACCGCAAGAACGAAGGATTTTTTTCGTATCAATAAATCTTTTTCCGGCTGAAGTTAATAGTTTATAATAGATTTCAGGGCCGCCATAAGGAAGTTGCTTCGTAATAAAATACGCTCCAACAAGGGAACCAGCAGAACTCCCATACACAACGTCAACGCAATCATCGAGTCCAAGATACCAAAGAGCCTTATATGCAGTTACTAAAGAGTTAAAAGCTTACGACAATAGCTTACCGTCACCATACCAGCGGCAACACAACCTCTCATTCCCCCACCCTCGATTGCAAGCTGGACAATAACATTACAATGCATGTTGATGGAAGGAAAAACGTCATTACCCCCAATTTAAAACCATCCGAGTTATTTCCTCTTTTCTTTCGGTCGTAAAGTAATTGGACCACAGGATGGTCATTTAAATCGTTGATTTGATCCAAATTTCCCTGAACATCTAGCTTGTGAAGTGCAATTCCTTCTCGAATTGCACTGTGAAAGTCTGAAATGGTTGAAACCTCTCTGACAGATGCTTGCCAAGCCCTTACTCTAAAGGAATTGTGCAATCGAGAATCCTCTAGGACCTGAAATGCAACCAAGGATTTACATAAGATTGACAGAACGAGATAAGTTTGACATAAAATTCGAAACATGCTCTTTCTCCTCACTCTCGGTATAACGGAGATTGTAGGATTATTGTGAAAGGGAGAAAATTGTATTTAATTTGTCCAAAACTCCCGACATAAGACACAAGAGACAAACATGTACGAAATGTAACCAAGTACGAAGACTATCCAAAGTTACGAACTACACCACTACAATCCAATTATTTGCAATATAAGTTTCTGTCTATTTGGGCAGGAATAGGCTTGATTTCTGTACTAAGTTCCTGCTCGATCTTGTACAAACTAAATCGATCTTCATATGTGATTAGGTTAATCGCAAGTCCCAAATGACCAAAACGACCGGATCTTCCAATCCTATGGAGGTAGGTTTCTGCGGTCTTAGGGAAATCAAAGTTTATGACCACATTGACAGATTGAATGTCGATACCACGAGTAAATAAATCTGAACAAACCAAATGACGCGTCGCACCATTACGAAATTCATGAAAAACTCGATTTCGGTCAGCTTGTTTCATTTTGGCATGAATGTAGAAACAGCTATAACCCAACTCAGTAATTTTCTTTGCCAATAGCTCCACTCGATTGACGGAATTACAGAATATGATGCTCTGATTAATGTCCAGCTTTGCGAATAAAGTATTTAGACAATGAACTTTCTGTTTCTCCTCAACAAATGCATAAAACTGCGTGATTCCTTTCAAAGTTAGTTCATCCATCAAGTTGATAATATACGGATTAGGTAAGAACTTCTCTTTAAAAGCCTTCACAGCGACAGGAAATGTGGCAGAAAATAAACAAATTTGTCGATCTGAACGGCATTTCCCAATCAATGATTCCAACACATCCTGAAACTCAGGACTCAATAATTTATCTGCTTCATCCATAACAATAGTTCTGCATTCTGAAAGATCAGCAATTCCCTTATCTGCGAGATCTAAAATTCTGCCCGGAGTACCAACGATTATGTGCGTTACTGATTCTAATCTCATAATATCATCTCTTAAATTGGTACCACCAGTTGAAACCATAACTTGCACATCCATATGCTTACAGATTTCCTTCACAATGGCCGAAGTCTGAAGTGCCAATTCACGAGTGGGAACAAGCATCAAAACTATGAACGAAGTTGAGAATTCTCGTAATCATATATTATCCAGGAGCGAATACCTTACCTTGAATTTTGTTCAGTGATGAATCGATCTTCTCTAGACATGGTATTATGAAAGCAGCAGTCTTGCCAGTTCCGTTTTTGGCACGCGCTAACACATCCCGTCCAGCAAGAATAACAGGAATGGCTTCTTCCTGAATCGGAGAAGGTTTTTCAAAACCTTTCTCAAAAATTCCCATCAGCAATTCACGCTTCAAGTAATAGTCTTCAAAATCATGACCTTTCGTAGCAGTCACATCCTACCTTTCATCAATGCAATTCATTTCGAGAAGAGAGTAATGAGTACCTCAGTTTGAATTCGGGTATCTTTAGGTGGTTTGACACAATCATCGCGCCAATCAGCTTTTGCCCCACTTCCATTATTGGAAGTGGGTTGTTTCTCATTTTGAAAAGCTGACATTCTATCACAGTTGCGAGGTAGATTTGGATTTATTCGTTCTTTATTTCAGTCAATATTTCAATCATAATAGTTCTAAATTTTCTGTTTGTGGTCTAAGTGAGCAAAAGCGCCAAAACGCGGAAATTCACGCCAAACGCCCATTAATCCAAAATCGGGTCTTTTGTGAGCTTCTCCAGAAATTCCTGCAACTCTGATATGTGAACTCGCTGCTGCTCCATAGTGTCACGATGTCGAACTGTGACTGTACTTGCTTGCAACGAATCAAAGTCGACAGTTATACAAAATGGAATTCCAGCCTCATCAGCCCGCCGGTACCTTTTACCAATTCCACCAGCAGAGTCAAATTCTGTAGTTACACTTTTCCTCAGAGTTCTAGTGATCTCTTTCGCCAAGTTTGAAATTTCTTGATTATTAGTAACCAACGGGAAAACAGCAACCTTTATAGGAGCAATAGCCGGATGAAATCCCAAAACTATTCTTTTCTCGTCGTTGACAATCTCCTCTCTGTAAGCAGAAACCATCAAAGCCAAGAATAGGCGATCCACACCAACAGAAGGTTCAATCACATGAGGAATAAACTTTCCTTTGCCGGAAGGATCTTGGTATTCGAGAGTTTTGCCAGAATATTTGCTGTGCTGAGATAAGTCGAAGTTTCCTCTAGCAGCAACCCCCATTAATTCCTGTTGTCCGAAAGGAAACCGAAACAATATGTCCGTACAAGCTTTAGCATAGTGGGCTAACTTATCATTGCTATGCTTTTGCAAGGACATGAGATCCTCGCGCAGGCCAATCAAACGAAGCCAATCCCAATGTCGCTGGATCCATTCACGGTGAACCTAAGGAAAAGGTTAATAAACATCGAGTACCTTAAAATTCTTACTGATTCCCAGCAGTCTTCAGGACTTATAAAGTATTCAATTTCCATTTGCTCGAATTCTCTTGATCGAAATATGAAGTTTTTCGGGGTCAATTCATTGCGAAAAGCTTTCCCAATTTGCGCGATTCCGAATGGAATCTGAAGCAATTAATACAGAAGGAATAAAAGTTGTACAAAACATACCTTGGCACGAGTCGCTCTTTGTAACGCTATAAAGTTCGTGAAGATTCCCTGACACAAATGATCAGTAACATTACATAGAAACCAATAGCCAACAAACCTGAGCAGTTTCAGGGCGTAAGTACGCAACACTTGAGTTATCAGAAAGAGCCCCAACCGATGTTTGAAACATAAGGTTAAAGTCTCGAGGGTATGTCAGAGTTCCAATATTCCCAGTTGCTGGACTTGGGAGGAGGTGATATATGTCTTGCGGTGCATTAGTAAGATCAGTCAGTTGGAGTGGTTGAAGTTTTTGTTTTAATCCTCTACTAGCTACTAATTTCTCCGCTAGTAAAGTTGCGTCTCTTAGAGTATCATCACTTTCGACGACAGTAATATAGAAAAGAATTTCATCAGCAAAGTTACGAACAGCCGCCCAAAATACCTGATCAGCACGATAACGTAGTTTTGATTCTTTGCAATCAACCATTGGATCGGAAAACCCACCGATATGTCCTGAGGCTTCCCAAATTTTTGGAGAAGCAATGATAGAGCTGTCTAAACCGTACATGTTATCACGACTTTGAACCATGTTTTTCCACCATATTCTCTTCAAGTTTGTTTTCAATTCAACCCCCAAAGGTCCAAAATCATAGAAACCTGCCATAGGATTGTAAATTTCGGAAGATTGAAAAACGAACCCTTTCTTTTTGCATATATTGACAACTGTATCGAGTTCAACCATTTTTAGTTTTGAAAGTGATCTTACCAAATGATTTCTGTGGTATCCTACAAATTATTAGAATGATGAAGCATTCTACATTATGGGGGTTACCTTTAACACTGCATTGAAGGAGCACCATGGCAATCAAGAATGCTACCTGAAAACACTTCCACTCCATTTTCTGCCGTCCCGTTTTTTTAATTTACTCAGATCCTTGTCAAATCCATCAATTGGGTTATTAGGACTTTAGCAGTTGTTGTTTTGTGTGAACTGCGATGTCTTTATCTACGATAAGCTTTTCTACGATCCTTAAGTAAATCTTAAGAGATCCAAGTTTATATGAAGTTCTTATTAGATCAGCTAGGTAATTGGGCTACTGAGACTTGTTTGTTGTAGTGTTGTTGTTGTTGTTGTTGTTGTTGTTGTTGTTGTTGTTGTTGTTGTTGTTGT
>VFQN01000969.1_pt1 | contig 50627 bp, 66 predicted proteins | sample 3512371 | NCBI WGS metagenome assembly VFQN01 (sample SAMN10412370, study PRJNA504923) | tailings metagenome | isolation source: Replicate 2 from Balatoc abandoned mine | place: Philippines: Itogon, Benguet | collected 2017-08-28
GGGGGGGGGGGGGGGGGGGCGAGAAAGGGAGAGGGGGGGGGGGGGGGGGGGGGGGGGGGGGGGGGGGGAAAGGGTGGGGGGGGGGCGGGAAAGGGAGGCAGGATATGGGACTGCTAGGGCCACCAGGGTGTGGAGGGGCAATGGTGAAAGAGCAGCCGGCGGGGGTGGGATGGGTGACTGGAGACAGGGAAGGTCGCTTGGGACAGGTTTGTGGCGGGGGGCAGGAGAAGGGCAAACTGGGGTGTTGTTGTAAAGGAGCTTCGTGGGTTGGGCGGGTGACGAGGGGTCCCTGGTATTTTGCCCTGGCAGCCGGCAGCAGGGCAGGTACGCCGCAGTGCACGAACAGCACCCATGGCACGGTGTTGAGGAACAGAACGTCATGGCTTTGTACTGCAGCGCTTGCATTTTAGCGAGGACACGGAGCCTGGTGTGTGCTGCTTATTTGATTGCAGGCTGACAGCAGCGCCAAGCCCCAGCGCGCCGACGCCACGGCGCTGGCGGCCGCGCTGACGGCGTCAGGGCTGGAGCTGCCGGCCGGCGGCCTGGAGGCACTCCTGGACACCCAGGCGCAGCAGCCCGCGCAGCAGCCTGCCGAAGCGACCAGCCCGACGGCGCCCCCAGGCTCGGCGGCGACGGAAGCGCCTGTGACGCAGGAGGCGGCAGCGCTGGCGGCGACGGCGGCGACAGCTGCTGCTGGTGCAGTGGTGGCAGCTGCAGCTGCGGCCAAGGCGGGTGAGGCAGCGGCCCCAGCGGAGGCGGCGGTGGCCGAGGCGGGGGTGGAGGCGGAGCCACTGGCGGCGGTGTCGGCGGCTACGCAGGCTGGGGCGGAGGCTGATACTACCAGGGCGGAGGAAGCTGCCGCAGAAGCGGAGGCGGTGCCTGCGGCCGCTGTGGTGGCGGAGCCGGCCGCTCCTGTCGTGGTGGAGGCGGCGGAGCCAGTGGTGGTGGAGGCAGTGGCGGAGGCGGAGGCGACCCCTGCTGTGGCGGAGGCTGTGGTGGAGGCAGTGGCGGAGGCGGAGGCAACCCTTGCTATGGCGGTGGCGGAGGCAGAGGCGGTGGCGGAGGCGGCGGCGGAGGCGGGGGCGTCCCAAGTAGTGGCAGAGGCAGCCGCTTCTAAGGTGGAGGAAGCGGCGGCACCAGTGGAGGCGGTGGCGGAGGCGGCTCCTGTTGTGGCGGACGCAGCCGCTTCTGCGGTGGCGGAGGAGGCGGTGGCGGTTGCGGAGGCTACCCCTGTGCTCGCGGAATCACGTGTTCCAGAGGTAGCGGAGGCGGCTGCGCCAGAGGTGGTGGACGCAGCTGGGCTGGCGGCGGCTGAGGTGGTGGCCGCCGCAACGCCAGAGGCGACCGAGGCGGCTACGCCTGTGGTGGCGGCCGTGGTTGCCGAGGGCCCGGTGGCGGAGGAGAACTCGTCGGCAGTGCAAGAGGCGGTCGAGGAAGTCGTGACAGAGGCTGCTGCACCCGCTGTGGCGGAGGCGGCTGCACCCGTGCATGAAGAGGCAGCTGCAATTGCGACAGAGGCATCGGCGTCAGTGACGGTGGAGGCGGCTGCACCGGTCGTGACGGAGGTTGCGGCTTCGGCGGCCGCAGATGCACCTACCCCGGTGGTGCCGGAGGCGGCGGTGGAGGCGGCGAGAACGCCAATTGCAGCGAAGGTGGCGGCCAAGGTGGTGGCGGATGCCGTGGCGGAGGCGGTGGCGGAGGCGGAGGCGGTGGTGGCGGAGGCAATGGCGGAGGCAGAGGCAGAATCATCGGCGGCCTCAACTCCCGCAGTGGTGGAGCCGGCCGCTGCCGGTGCAGAGGAGGAGGTGGCAGTGGCGGAGGCGGTGGCGGCTGTCCCAGCGGCAGCAGAGCCAGCGCCTTTCAGCGTAACGTTGTCGCCGTTGATGGCCAAGACATCGTCAGCAGCTGCGGAGGCGGCGCAAGTGGCGGAGCCGGCACCGCAGGCGCCGGCTGCTGTCGCGTCCACGTCAGAGGCCGAGGCGGCCCAGGGCGGTGCGGTGCTGCCGCCAGCTGCTGAGGGACCTACCGCCGCTGCCGCGCAAGAAGCAACTCCAGTGCAGGCGCCAGCAGCAGCAGCTGCTGCTGTGGGAGCAGCGCACGCATTGGACGGGCCAACGCAGGCGCAGGCGGCCTCGGTCCCGGCGGCAGAGAGCAGCGCAGCGACTCGCAGCGAGCCCGGTCTTCGGCACGGCCACACGGCCCAGGAGGACGCGGTGGTGGCGGTGGCGGCGGCGGTGGCGGCGGCACGTGTCATGGCGACGGTGGCGGCGCAGGTGGAGGGCGCGGTGCCGCAGGAGGTCAGGAATGCGGCGGCGGCGGCGGCGGCGGCCTCCCGTTCTACGGTCCAGCAGGCCGCTGCTACGGCTGAGCAGCACGCGTTGCACGGCGGCGGTGTGAGCAGCAACGGGGCTGAAACCGGGTCGCACAGACCGGTCTCTGCGCAAGGAGAGGAGGCTCAGGCGGAAGCTATGGCTGCTGGTAGCAGCAGCAATGGCAGTGGCAGTGGCAAGAACGGCAAGCGGTTGGCGCGCAAGGAGCGGCGGAAGGAGCAGCGGAAGAACCGCCGGGAGGGCCGGGGCCGGGGGGACGGGGCCAAGGGTGCTGAGGAGGGGCCGGCTGTGGCGGTAGCGCAGCAGCAGGAGCAGGAGTCTGGGAAGATTACCGCGTAACGGCGTGCGAGTAGGTCTGGACATAGTGTTGCACAGCATGCTGTTGTCTTGTTGGTTTCCGTTGGGCATATGGGTGGCTGGCATGTGCACAAGCAGGACAGGGATGACCTCGTCTTACATACGGTAGCATGATCTGGAGTCTCAACCAGGGGTATTTAGATTGGAGGGTTACGGCGCGTCAAGCGGCCAGGGAGCACAGTTGTATTGGCTGGGATGCGCTGTGAGGCGGACTATAGTGGGCAGGCTGTACCTACTCGGCAGCGTTCTGGTGATTACCATCATGGGGTTATTGATAGTAGTTTGCGCTTACGCGCCGGTTATGCATGGTGGGTTGATGGCAACGGCGCAGCGCGCTATGCACACGTTGGCACCTGCGCATACCCAGGACGGGAAGCTGGCGCCCTTTTACGTTTTGGCAGATGGAATGTGGCATTGTGTATGCTTGCGGTTGTACTGTTCCAGCCTAGTTCCAGCTCGACCTGATTTGGTGGATGGACGCACAGTCTTTTGGCTAAGCCTCGATGTCCATCCTGGATGCAGGCAAGAGGCACCACTGTTGCGAGCAGGCTGTCCGTGCGTCACCTACCTAGCGTCCTAGCCTGCCTTAAGACGCAAGCCGGTCCACGTACGTCGGGGCGGATGCCTTGTCGGCCGAGCTGCTATAGAGGGAGGTGGCATGGACGGACGGTGTGCTGGGGCCCCTTGTCCACCATCGGCCAGGCAGCGCAGTGCAACATTCTTTTGGTGTATCGTCAGGCAGGCCTGCGAACCTGTGCAGCTCCATGTCGCTGTTCGAACTCCTACGCTGTTATCGCCAGAAGGTTTATCACCGGGTCAGCCAACCCAAGCGCACTGCTGAGGCTAACGCTCCTGTAGCCTCCACGCAGAAGGCCCCCCGGGCTCCGGCATCCTTACCAAGGCCTGCAAAATGCAACTCGATACAGCCCAGAATGAATGTGATAGCCCTTGGGCGAATGTTACACGTTGAGGACACCGCAGATGCCGGTAGCCGTGACACAAGAAGCGCAGCCCTCAACCCCCTCACGAGTAATCATGTTTGCCGACTACGGGTCACCCAAGGGTGCATCCCCGTGCTGCGGCTTGAAGCACGGGCGTGGTTGTCGCCAATGCGCCAAAGCAACTGTTGGTATACCGCGGGCGTCTCGCACTGCGGAGACCAGTGGACACGTAAGCCCTACCTACAGTCTACACATGTGCCAGTGCCGGTACCTGGCCCGTCCGACCTTCAGGTTAGAACCGCAACCAACCGCCAGCCCCATCAGCAACACCCGCAGAATCAACGCCGTTGCCTCCAGAGATAATTGCATACACTATGTCGCCGCTGCCAGGTTAGCACAAGACCTCGCCCGATGATGCAACCCACATAGTGCAACACTCCAGCGTCGCCGTCTCCAGGGTTCCTCCAGTAATGCAGGCACAAGGACCACACTGCCAAGGACCACGTTGCCTCTTTGCCCTCAAACACACGGCCGCCAAACAGCTCAGCCCCATGCCCATGCAGGCAGTCGCCCAGCCCGCTGACGACTTCCAGCGGCAACGGTACCTCGCCCTTGTTACGTAACCCTCAGGACCTTTCCGCCCTTGCGCTAAGATGCCCCTTCGCCCGGGCCCCCGCAACTTGACGACTCCGCCAATCATGCGTCCGTACGGTGAACCCTGCCTCTCTCGCTCGGCAGTGCGGCCTCGTTCCCCCAGTCGCATGCTTGCCACTCTTGCCGCTGGTTTTCAGTGTCCGGGCTGCTGCAGTGCTGTACTCGTCACAGTTGTTACTGGGGCTGCTGCTCCTCCTGCGCCTGCTGGAAGTTGTGCCGCGCCCGCTCCAGGCGGTACAGGTTAAAGGCCAGGCGCACCTGCGCCGAGGTCAGCTCGGAGCCGTCCTTGACCGCGTGCACGTTCATCCACCGCCGCTCCTGCAGTGGCGACGTGGGGGTGAAGTAGAGAGGGCGAGCAGCGGGGCGTCAGCTGAGGAGGCAAGGACCTAAATGCCATGGCAGGGTGTGGGGATGCAAGTTGACAAGTAAGGAGGGCGTTCAGCGGGGCGTGGGTTAAGGACACCAGGTGGCCAGGACCGCAGTGCCCATGGCCAGGGTGTGGCGATGCAGGATTGGTGGATTGCGAACATCGGGATGGAACTGCCGGATTTGGACTTTGTAACGAGTCCGGCAATCAACCGGACGCACGGGAAACACCCCCGCAGTCCATGAAAGGCCCACGGGTCGCAGCACCGTTGAGAGTTGCCGCGGGAGGCGGGCTCTATCCATGTGGCTGCAGCGTGCGCCCCGCAGCGCCTCTAACCGTGAACCCTGCGCCGTTTTCCTGTCACCTGACTACGGTACACTTGATGTTGTCGTACTTCTCTACTCTGCCCACCTTGCCGCGTGCATCACAGCCCAACTACCACATCAAAGCCCCATAGCTTCTGCACCCCGTGCAGTACAAGGGGCCGGCGCGTGCCCCACCCCACGCCCCGGGCCTGCCGCCTGCCCGTCGCACCTGCTCCTTTACCGCCGGGAACGTCTCCTTGTGGCTGTACAGCTTGTTGTGCATGGTGCTGAGGAACACGCCCGACCCGGGCTCGGCGGCCGTGCTGGCCACCGTGATGGTCATCTCCATCAGCGCGTCCAGGTCCAGGCCCTTGTCTGCGGGGTGGCAGGGGTGGCGGTGGATGATGGACGTTGTGTAGCGGGTGCGGTGCGGAATGTAGGCATAATAGGCCTGATATAATTGCTGGCATACAGGAATAGCAGACAGGGCGTGGAGAGGCAAGGCAAAGAGCGGCAAGTCGATGGCTGTGGTCGCGATCGCTGACGATGGACGATGTGTGCATGTGGGTGTTACACTTGACCGTGTGATGGGGTATGCGGGTGCCTGGGCACTTGGTGGTCGAGGCCGGCGCGCCCCGACGGGGGTTTGCTGGTGCGTATGCACCGCACAGGGCCACGACTGGGGGCGACAAGATGCGCACGGTTCGTTCACGGCCTCAATCTTCGCCACAGCCGCTGCATTCCATTCCTCGCCCTCGTTCCCCCATGTGCTTCCCCTCATGCCGTCACTCCACCACCCTCCTGAACCCTTGTGTTCGCTACGATTGTTGCCCTTGCCCTTGCCCAACACTCTTCCCCGCTCACGCTTCGCCGCCAGCCAGGAGTCCCCATGCCCCCAACCCATGCCCCCATCCCAGCTCCCCACCTTCCGCGCTGCGCCCAGTGCCCCTGGTGCCCCCCTCCCACGCCTCACTCCTTTTGCCGCTGCACACTCACTCTTTCCCGCCAGCCAGAAGTCCTCCAGCACCCTGTCGTACGGCATGGCCACGCCCGCCTTGACGCCCTCCACCAGCGTGTCCAGCACGCGCACCGGCTTGCACGAGCGGTCCGTGGTGCCGGGCGCCTTGAAGCGCAGCGCGTCCGCGTCCTCACCGCCCACCACGTAGCGGTGCAGGCGGCCGATGAGCGCCTCCGAGTCCAGCATGAGCGCGGCGGAGCGGCGCGCCTGCAGCAGCACGCCTGGGGGGCAGACGCGCCGCGAGCGCGCACAGGGCACCTAAATAGAGCCTCATCAGCAGCGTTCTGAACAGCCGGTGCAGTGTTGCTTTGGGTTACATGCACATCACACAAGTAAGCGGTTGGGGGACGGCGCGCGGTTGGGGGCGCTTGCTTGGGGTGCTGTGGGGCGCACCTGCGGCTCGGTCGTGGCCCTTGCCGGTGCCTATCCGCGCCGAGGCCCAGTCCTTGAGGAACATGTCCAGCTGGGCGCGGGAGAGTCCCGGCATGGCCGCCTCCTGGGCCTCCACCGCCTCCGCGCCCACCACCTCCTTCAACTGCAGGGCGGCCGGCGCGTGCGTGCGGGCGGGCGTGAGTCGGGGAGCACCGTCAGCAGCAGTGACATGTACCAGGAGGGGTGGGTGGTGGGGCATTGTCCTGTACACGTGGCGCACGGGCAGTTCTTGGTAGACGTGCCCGTGGAAGGGCAGTATGGCAGTAGCCTAAGTTGCTAGTCGCAGGGACTCGAGGCACGACCGTGGCAGCACTAAGAGCCTGTTCCCTAGGCCCGCTATGAGGCGGCACGTGGCAACGTACGGTACACTGGTACGGCCGTGGGGGTATGCGTGTAAAGCGTGAAAAACCGTATGCCATGGCGGGGCACAGCATGTGGGGAGCCTGGTATATGGGAGGCATCACACGTGCGAGATGCACAACGCGCGGTGGAGCTGCAGCGTGCCCCAAGTGGGCGAGGTCGTGTGCACCTCGCTCACCGCCCCCGCGAGCCTCAAGTGGGGATGTCAAAGCCATTTGCACATAGCATCTACATGCGCTAAAGCACAGTCCTTGGACAAGGGCTGCGTCTTGACTTTGTGCCGTCGTACATAGAACTAGAACGATTTCCCCGGGGACCAGAGGACGATCAACCCCACCTTCTCCATGGCTTTGTCCAGCACTGCCGCGGTGATGGCGGGCCGCTGGGGCAGGCTGGCCAGCGCCGCCTGGCGCACCGTATCGCTCTCCAGGAAGGGCGCGCCTGAAGTGACACCATCATGCATGTAAGAAGTAGGTGTGTTAATAAAGTTGCAGGGCCCCCTAGCACCTGTGCCCACAATGGGGTCAAGGCTTCCCTACCCTGTGGCCCCTGCATGTTACGTTGGCGGTGGAGAGGTTGACATGCACGTGGAGCTAGCTGCGTCGGTTGTACCGCCCCATTCCCACAGACATAGCTGCCAACCCGTCCCACCTCGCTCCTGCCGGCCAGTCCACCCCACCCACCACCCCATTTTGCGGCTTTGCCGTTACCCACCCACCACCCAACACAAATGACCCGGCGTATCAGGCCGTGCGCACCCGACTTGCTCGTCTTACCACTTGCCAAGTCGCGACCTGCCCTCTTCGACGCATGGTCCCGCCCGTTCCCTCCTGATTCCTCGCTTGCCGCACCAACCGCGTTACTGTCACGGTGTACCCCGCACACCATTCGCGCTAGCCACACAATACCCGTACCGTAACCGCATTGCCCACCCATGTCCATCTTGTCCTAGGCCATACCCAGTGCCTTCTGCTTATGTGAATATTGTGATCATGCCAAATGCCGCACGCACCCATGTCCATCCTGTACAGGTCGTACAGGTCGTCAGGGGAGATCGCCCTCTGGTACGCCGCGCACAGCAGCGGGGCCGCCAGGTCCGTCACCGCGCCCTTCTGCTCGCTGTGCAGCCAGCTGGCGATGGCCATCACGTCCCGCAGGCTCTCCGGGGGTCGCCGCGGCCCGTCCCTGGACCCCAGCTTGCCCTCCGCAGGGGCGTCCGCCTGCGGCCCCTGCCCCTGCCCCTGCGCCAGCTGGTGCGGCAGCACCCCCAAGGTGTTCCATCGCAGCCCCGGCGCCATCCGTAGCTCCAGGGGGTGCCATGGAAGCGGCTGCATGAGGCCGGCAGCCATCAGCAGGCGCTCGGACTTGCGGGGGAGCACCAGGAAGGGCTCGAACGGCAATTCTGGAGGGAGGGGACGGGACGGGGCTGACAGGGGTGCCGGCAGGGGTGCAGCACGCTGCACGCGCAGGCCAGCGCAACCGCGCGGTGGGGCCGTGTGACGGCAGGTTGCCGGCAAGGGACTAGGCCTTGGCGATGTGTCAGTGGCCCGTGTAGGAGAAAGGTCCCAAGCTCCCAAATCGCCCCCTGCCCTGGCTAGGTGCTTGCGTTAGTGGCGAGCTGGCGATGTACCTGCGCTGCTTAGTATCCCCACATCGGGCAGTATGGCGCGTGCCCCACCGCGGAACCAAAGACCTCTTAGCCCTATACGACTACAGTAGACAACCTAAACATCTCTTGCCAATAAGAAATCTGTTTCATGGCTACTTGCCCAACAGCAAGTGCGGGATACGTATGCCTCACCTCGGAACATGACGGTGCTAGGCCGCTCCTCCGCTGGCTTGACCTCCTTCTTGGCCCTGGAACCCCTGCCCTTGGCCTTCACCTTGCCCTCCTCAGCTGCTGCATCAACACCCGCGCCCCCCTCCCCCACAGCTGCATCCGTTGCAGCCGCCTCCACCGTGGCCCCGACTACACTCGTACTAGTGCTGGTCCCTGCTGCCGCTGTAGCAGCTCCGGGCTCCTCCTTTTTCTTTCTCGACCGAGTTTTCTTTGCAGCTGCTGGCGCCGCCGGCGCAGCCGCAGCTGCATTCTCAGCGCCCGGCTGCTCACCAGCGCTACCCTCAGCTGCAGCAGCGGTGGCAGCAGCAGCTGCTGCCTTGGTGCCCTTCCTGGGCGTCGATGCTCTTTTCCGCTTGGGGGGTGCCTCTGCCGGCGCATCGGACGTGCTAGCAGCAGCTGCAATTGGGTCAGGCCCCACTGCTGCTGCTGCTGGATCGGCTGTCGCCTTGGCCTTGCGTGTGGTGCGCTTCTTCTTAGCGGCAGCAGGAGGAGGAGCTGGCTCAGCGGCGTCAGCAGCAGCCTTGCCCGTGCCCTGCGCACCGGCCTGGTCTGACTCGGCAGCTGCTGCCACACCAAACGTGCGCCATAGCTGCCGCTGGTGCTGACCTAGCTGCAGCTGCGCTGCTGAGGAGTACCCGCATAGGGTGTTCAGCAGGGGAACGGCGTAGCGCAGGCGTTGCAGCATGGGGCAGAGCGCGGGGCAGCGCAAGGCAGTGTTTTGGGGTTGAGTGGTTGGCCCGCCCCGGCCGAGGCGGGCCGAAGCGCCTGAATACGCCAGGGCCGCGTTGGGCGCGGACCTTGGGCGGGTAGTCCCGCCGTTTCGAGTGTAGCCTGGCCGTTGACGCCCGAGAGGAATCGCTGGGGCACGTCGTGTCCGAGGCGCACTTTGCCACCGGCACTGTTTTTGTATTGTATATAGTGGCAATTGTCGCATGTATGCACGCAGTGGCTGATAGGTGTGGAGTGGAGACTGCTTGCCTTCTCTGCGCGCCAATGCGGGTCTCGTCCATGCCGGGTGTGCTCGCCAACAGCCCCTTCCAATCTACCCAGAACCCGCTGTGCATAGATTTCGTTAAGCAATTCAAGTAGCAATTGAAAGATGGCCATGAAGATTTCCGGCGCCGAAAGGTGCGTTCCTCCTCGCGTTGCTGGTCTAGATCACACACTGCTATCATCCGCTCTGTTCGTTTGCGATACTTTCGACAAAAGACTGACCATAGGCTCTGGCGGGAACGCAGGTACTCCCCAAACATCATCCCTCAACTGGAGGCGCACGTGGATGAGCAGGTAGCGCCTCAACATACTGTGTCAATCTATGTTCACAGCTATAGGAGCACAAGATAATGACCACCCCGCTCGGGGCACGGCGGCGCTTCCACCCCTCTCGGTGCAGGTTGCCAACCGCACCTTCAACCTGGACGCCAATGTCACCCTGCTGCGCTTCTACCAGTTCATGCCAGCCAGCGTGAAGCCCCAGGTGATCGCTAAGATCCTCATCAAGGCCATCATGCAGCTGCCCAGCCAGGTGGGGAGGCGGGGACGGGGAGGGGAAGGGACGGGGGTGAGAGGGTTGATTAGGGTTGCCGGTAGGCCGCCCGTAGCTGCTTTACTGTGAGTCCCTCGATCCCCTGGGCTGTGATCCAACCCACGTGGCGCTGCTAACCTTTACCCGCTTGGTGGTTGCAGGACTACAAGAGCTGCATCACGCTGCTGCCGGAGCGCCTGCAGCAGGTGGGCAAAGGAGGCTGGCATCTGGTGGGGGGCAGGGCAGAGGGCGGGACGAGCTGCAGCCCGGAGGATTCTGGAGCGGACTGATGGGTGATGGCCTCGGCGCGACTGCGGGCGTGCTGCAACCGAGCGGGCTGCTGTCCGGCTAGCAACCAGCTACCTGCAACCCAGGCTCCCGGACCCCCCTCTGCATGTGCTGCACCCGGTCCGGTGCCCTAGCTCCGCTCCTTGAGCACCACAGCTACCAAGCCCAGTTGTGTTGTGGTGACCCGCTGGCGCGCTTCGCACCGCGATGTACGATTTCGCCTTGGCACAGGATGACTCACGTCTCTGCCGTATTTGTACGATTTCGCCTTGGCACAGGATGACTCACGTCTCTGCCGTATTGTGCCGTACTCCTCTGCCGTACAGGCTGACGAGACCATCTACGGCGTGGTGCAGCTGGCCAACGCGCTGGAGACCAGCCGCTTCGCGGACTTCTGGACCGCCGCCAATGGCTGTAGAGACCTGCTGGGGACCAGTGAGTAGGGGTGCTGTTGCGGGATTCGGGGATGCTTAACCCGTCTACCGGCAAGGTTGGTTGTCGCAACCAAGCAGGAGAGCACATCACCAGGGTTACTGTACGGGGCAGGTGGGTGCTCAGGGCCTGGCAGCACCCTCCTCGTGCGCCACCCACTGGCTTCTCTGGCGCATGTAGCCGGAGCGTGTGCAGTTGTTCGGGAATGCGGGAATGCTACAACACAGCGCTGTGCCCTCCTTCCCCACTCTTGGCCCGGGCAGTCTCACGCTCTTACCTCACATGGATACCACGCGCGTTGGCGCCAGCCTACCGACAGGTACCCAAACCTCCCCGCCCCCCGCCGCGACCCCGCAGTCCCCGGCTTCTACGAGTCGGTGCGCGGCTTCATCGCGCAGACGCTGGTCAACACCTTCGCGCGCGTGACCAAGCGCACGCTGGCTGACTGCCTCAAGCTGGAGGGGGCCACCCTGGACCAATACGTGAGTCGCCAAGGGTCGGGGTTGGTGGGCTGCGGGAGGTGCACAAGTGGCATGATGTGCATGTGCCGGCGGTCGAGGGTATGGCGGTATTGCGCTGTGCGAGTATTGCCAGGGCATTAGCAGCAGCGGCGGCAAGCAGCAGCGGCGGCGGCCCTTGCAGCGGAGGAAAGGGGGGCCGCGATGGGTACAGTGGGGAGGGGAGGGACCGCCTCAAGCTCTATGGCGCCACCCTTGGCCAATGCGTCGAGCTGCTGCGGGCGTGGCGAGGTGCCAAGACAGACATTGGAATGTAGTTTAGTTCGACAGATTGGCAGAGGGGAAAGGGAGTCGATACGACAAAGCGGCAGGCACCGGGGAGTTTCGCGTCCAGTGCATGGCTTGGCCGCTAGAACCACTCAGTGCATGAGGAGCGGGTACCGCGGTGAAGAAGGCGAAAGGGGCAGCCCACAGGACATGCGCTGGGCGCCGCCCGAACGTTCCTGACGTCCGTAGTAAGGATAGTCTCACCCGCGAGAGGCAAAGTCACACGAATTACGGGCTTTTAGCCTGTCTGTTTTCATGTTACTGCTGCTGCGCATGCTACATATGGTCGCCCCCGCCTGCTGACCGCGGCTGTCCTTGCTGCTGGTGCTGGTGCTGCTCGCCCTTGCGCCATGCAGCTGACGGAGAAGTGCCGCAGCGCCGGGTGGAGCGTGTCCGGGGAGGTGGTCACCCTGCCCAAGAAGTGAGTGGACTGGGTTGGGGTACGCATGCAACCGGCTCGTACACGGGTCGTCGCACGTGCGGAGGGGAGAACCCTCGCCGTGTGACACTGACTGACATACAACTGGGTTGGGGGTGTAGAGGGACGGGGAAGGGATACCAAGGGTCCAGCGGGGTCCCAGGGGCATGGAGTCAGGTCTGGGCTGCCAAGCGTGGTGGCCGCGGTGGAATGCAGGACCCGACAGGTGTCTGGAACTGTTGTTGCAGTGGCGCGCACCATAGCGCGGCACAATGAAGCCCTGTACGACAAGCCACGCAGTGAAGCGTCAGCCACCGTGTTTGCCAACCCACTCGACCTCAAATAGATGTCTCTAAACTGCGCTCGTATCTCCCTAAGCCCCAAACGTACCTGCCACGGCCACTGTTGCACGTGTCAGTGCCGTACACAAGGGCGCCCCCACGCATCAAGCCCTGCCTATGTTGATGCATGGGGCACACGGCCCTGCGCCCTTGGTGCTACACACCGCCCTTGCCACGGGCCTGCCAAGTCACCACACATGACATACAAGGCCCTTCACAAGCACGTCCTACCTGCGCAACCCTCTACTTGCCGTCCACGAATAACAGGCCACCACGAACCTAACAGTATACCAAGTCTTTTACGTACTCGTACATGACAAACCGTACCTACCACAATGCAACGGGCATGCTTGCACCAACACCACAACATGCAACAGCTGGTGCCCAACTGCCCATGCCCCACACCGCCCAGTACAATTCAGTAATAAGCCCCTTACACAACCTATTCGTGCACAACTCCTAACGTACAAAGCTCATACCCGTACCCATGCCTCCACAAGCGCTCCTGGCCAGCACACTCTAATACTCCACGCCTTCCGTACATTTGTCATTGCTTTGCTACCCCGACAGCGACGACTACACCGCAATGAAAAGAAACTCCCGCCTTCTTTGATCAATTGTTTGCTTCCTCGCTGCTGCCCCGACAGCGACTACAACCAGTCCGTGGTGAAGCGGACGCAGGAGCTCATCCGCTTCGAGGCGGTGGCCCCCATCCTCAAGGCCGTCACCGTGGGCTTCTGAGCACGCACGGCGGCGGCGCACACGTGCCACGTGCCGGCACGTGTCAGCTTGGCACGCAGGCGCAGTGGAGGCAGCGGCGGGAGCTGGGGGCTGTTGGAAGCGGCTGCTGATGGGGACACAGGACGGTGCAGGCCCGTGTAACGCCGGCATACGAAGAGAGCTGCTGTCTACTGACTGACTCGTAGGCTACATAGACAACGGCCTGGAGATAGGCGGATCGACTGACACCAATCTTCCAGGTACTTGGTTGTAGTAATGATACATGAAATTTTGCGCTTAGGCGCGGCAGAGGAGGCCTTGGGGCGGGCGGATGTGGCCGCCGGCCCCGTGTGGCCGCGCGGTGCCCGGGGGACTTCACCGAGTGGCGTCGCCGTCTCCGTAGCCGTCTCCGCCGAGCCAGGACACTAGCCCGCGCATGGTGTTGCCTAGCTGGGCAGCAGGGGACGCTCGGCTGCTGCTGCCGCCGCCGCCGCTTGCATCCCCGCCAGCACCGGGGCCGCCTGACCCTGCCTGTCCACTGCTGCTGCTGCTCCCGTTGCTGGTCCCGTTGCTGGTCCCGCTGCCGGCTGGGGGTGAGCTGCGGGGTGCCTGGTGCTGGTGCCCTTGTGTGTGGTGTGCGATGGCGGAGCTGGCGGAGCGCCACAGCTGCTGCAGGTGTGCTAGCGGGCCCTGACGTGCCGGCGCCTTGTGGGTGGTGGCGGCTATCTCCGCAATGTCGGCCTGCAGGTGGCAGTTAGGCAGGGATGATGATCGGCACGGTGGCGGTGTTGCAGGGTGGGGTACAATGTAAAAAAGTGCAAGCGTTTCGGCCTGCAGGCAGCATAGATGTGTTCGTCACCTAGGCCCGTTAACACAGAGGTTCAAACCGTCAAAACAAACCCTTCCAATCAGCAGCAAATGACGCGGTGATAAGCATGATACATGACAGCCTTCCAGGCAGCCTCAGTTCAGGCAGCCGCAACCCAGGCGCTTGCACAGTAATGCGGCCCAAGACAATGGTCTTGCTGCGCCTTCACGCCGGGCGACTCCGCAAAGGGCGGCTTGAGTGTGCCCCCCGTAGGTGGTAGCGTGCGACTTGTTGTGTAATGACACGCAATACCCGAGGCCTCGGTGGCTCTGACGGCACGCTACCCCAAACCCCGCCGACGCCGACAACTCGCCACCTGCCCGAACACGATGTACATGCAAGGCCCAACGCCCGCCTGCCACTGCGCCCGACCTGCCGTGCGCCCCAACCTGCCCATCCACCCCGCCTGCCCCTGCCCCTGCGCCCCACCTGCCCCTGCGCCATGTCTTGGTAGGCGGTGGTGTGCGCCGCCGCACCGGCTGCGCGCTCCTCCGCTTCCCGCGCCGCCTCCGCTGCCCGGGCCACGCGCGCCTCCGCCGCCGCGATGGACGCCTCCGTGGCGCTCTCCAGGTTGGACTGCGGGACGCGAGTGGAGCCATGACAGCAGAGCCGGGTGAATAGGACTATGAAAGCCAATAACAACGTGCTATGTTTGCTTCATGAGTACGGTCAATCTACCGTGGCACCCTTTCATGTAAGAATGCGTCACGTCGTGGCGCCGTGGGGGGGCAAGGGAGGTCCATCTCAGCATGCGGGCCGTTGTCAGCACAATACAAGCAATTCGTAGTGGCGTAGGGTTCCAAACCCATGGCGTCTTCCCAGTTGGACTGACAGCGTGTGACAGGACGGAGGGAGGTGGCCATGAGTCATGTTGTAGCACCTGCACTATCTGCACCTCATCCATTGCATTTGCAATTTTCCTACCTGCGCCGCCGTCGCCGCCGCCGCCGCCCTCTCCGCCGCTTCCGCCGCCCGCGATGCTGCCGTACTGGCTGCCGCCGCGTACGCCGCCGCCCGCTGGGACGCCTCCGACGCCGCCGCCGCCGCGCGTAACGCCAGGTGTGCGCGCTCCCGCAGGCTCGGCAGGGAGGTGTCGGAAGCTGGCGGCAGCTGCGCCAGTGCCGCAGGGTCTGGCGCGCGTGTCAGGGGCTCCGGTGTGACACGTGGCAGTGGCAGGCGGCCCTGGGCTGCCGGAGCAGGTATGGATGAGGACAGGGGCAGGGAGCTGGCGTGGGGGGAGCTGGGGGCGGTTGACGGTTGGTGGGATGTGGAGGGGAGGGCCGTGGGGGCGGAGGAGGAGGCTGGGGGAGCGGGGTTGGGTGTGGAGGCGGCGCGTGGTGGTGTTAGCCAGGACACGAAGGGTGGTGGGACGGGGCTGGGAGAGGAGGGAGCAGGGGTGGCGGGGGTGTGGTTCAGCCCGGCGCCGGACGTGGAGGGGCTCTCGGTTGTGGTGGACCCGCCAGGTGGCCGTGTTGGTGGGGGTGGCTGCGTGGAAGGCGTGCTGCTGAATGCCGTGCTGCTGGCAGGTCCTGGCTCTGACGCGTGGGGTGTGGCACGTGGCGGTTGTGAGGCAGCCATGACGGGGTCCGGGCCCGCCGTGCTGGCTGCTGCTGCTGCAGGAGCCAGAGTCCCGCTTGGTGCTGCCTCCCTTGCGGACACTGCCCCCGCCGGCTGCGACGGTGCGGTTGCTGGTGCGGTTGCTGGTGCGGATGTGGACGCGGATGGCAGTGCGGAACGGGCCCCTGCGAGGTCCGCCGCCTCCGGCTCAGAGGACAGCTCCGACACCGCCCCAGATCCAGAGCCGGCAGCAGCCCCGGTTCCCGTCGCAGCCTCCGTCTCGGTTGCATCCGACGCCTCCTCCGTGTCGCTGACCGCTCTGCTGCCGCTCCTGTCGGCCACAGCCGCGCCTGCGTGCCGCTGCTGCTGTAGCGGGCCTGCCACGTCCGCCGCCTTCGCTGCCGCTGCATCCGTTTGGGAGGCAGCCCCGGAGCCCAGGGTGGCGGCGGCAGAGGCAGTGGCGGCGGCGGCGGCGGCGGCAGGAGCGCTGCTGTCGTCCGCCTCCAGGCTGCGGGAGGCAGCGTCCGCCTCCTCGCCGCCACCACCGTTGCCGCCGCGGTCCCGGGCGGCAGCTAGGGCGGCGGCGGGGGTGTCCGTGGAGGCCTCTGGCTGGCTGCGCTGCTGGGCCGGCAGCGGCGCCGCCAGCCTGCTGCGACCAAAGCCGCTGGTCACCGCCACCGCCGTCTCTGGCAGCGTTGGCCGGCCCTCCGGTTTGCGGCCGCCTGCATTTGGGGCACAGCGTTCGCAGTGGTGTGCAAAACAGGATAAGATGGGGGTTTGTGGATCGTGGATAAGGTGGTGCGGGCAGAGCGGTCTGTGGGCCCCGGGGGGCTTAGCCTTGGTAGCAGTCAGTTGCTTTGGCACGTGGCAGCCTGGCGCGTGCACAACCGCCGGATGGCCGGCGCACAGTGCGGCGATGCTGCACATAAAGACGCCGTAACAGCTTACCTAGGTACTTGATCAGTTGGTGGACACCTACGCTCAGGCCCGCGATGATAATGAAGAGGAAGATGGCACCTGGGAGGGGCAAGGGAGGTATTTTGGGCGCAGCAGCAGGCGCTTGAGCACGTGTACGCGCCATAGCAGCAGCCACGTTCCCCAACATGGCCTCGAAGGCATGGCTACATGGTGTTGAATCGTCAAACCTCGGCGGCTATGAATCCGCCAGGGGCTCCAAGCCTATTCCTAGGCGTGGGCGTCCTCTCCCGCGCAGAGCAGGACCCGACGGCAGGTGACAGCGCTAAAGAGAGGTCAACGGCCGGTAGCGCACCTGAGGCGTCGGGCTCCTTGACGCCAGTATCTGGTTTCCCATCCCAGTCGACCGGGTGGGACGCGATCCAGTCAGCGGTATCGGGTGCAGCGCCAGGCGAAACGGGGGCGGATGTGGAGGATGCGGGAGGTGGGACGTGAACGTGTTCCACGTCAACCGTCACAGTAGAGGCCGCGGGTGTGGAGCTTTTATCCTTATCGTTGTCAGGATGGGGCTCGTCAGTGCCGTTGGTCTGAGCTGGCTGCCCCACCACATCTCCTGTCGCCGACCGACACCGCCATGCTCCACACACGCGCCGAGAGCCTATGTATAGCTTCAGTGATCGACTTGGGTAACTCAGACGCCTTACGCATGCTCGCGTGGGCTGCTGCAAGCCCAGGGGCTTGTCAAAAGGAGACATCGTCAGCAAAAGCTCCTCATACGGAGGATTCTGTTGTGACGATAAAGGGAGTGATATTTTGTGCGTGCGCTTTAGTGCCTACGCTTTGCTGTCCCAGGTAAAAAAAGGCAGCATGGGCGTTACGCTAACCATGCAAAGCGTGGCTGAGTGGCACCAGTAAGTCAATGCACCTGTCTCTCCATCTGCTATTTTAAAGCGTTACTTGCACATATTACTAGCACAACAGTAGCAAGTCCTCCAGCCAACCTGTTGCCTACCCATCAATCGGTGTTGCACACGCTCCAAGCTGATCAAACAGCCGTAGGAACGCATGCTCAAACCTAAGTTCTCCTAGTTACTATAGTACGAAATGTGACAGGACGCGAAGACGGTGATCTGGCGTCGTCGCGCGGCTTTCGGGTGTCGGTGCGGCAGGGCAGAGGCGCACAGGGGCCCAGCTGATTTCGTACCCACACGCGCCGGGCCCTGCATCCCGGCCTGCCGCCATGCCGCCCAAGCCCAACTTGAACCAGCTGCCCACGCTGGACACGGGGCCGCTGCCACTGGCGGGAATCAGGTAGGGTTCTGTGCAGCGACACACGGTGCCAAGGCGCTGCTATGCGGCTGTGCTGCACGTCTTTGTAGCAGGTCATCGGGAAAAGCCATTGGCAGCATGCTATAGTGCCACTTACCCCCAGGCTCACCAGCTGGCAGAGACTGAATGACGCATGTGGCCCGCTTAGCAAGTCGTCGCTCACATACTCCAATCCTCACGCTCATCCAGACTTACACCCCCACATGGCCAATCCTTTTTAGGGAACAGGCACGTAAGCAGCTGTTGGAGGTGGTCGACTCGGTGAGCATGGAGTGGACAGGGGTTTGGCGTAGGACGCAAAAGGGAAGCAGCGCTGCTCCGAGTGCCTAGGGAGGCATGCTGGGTGCCACGTGGCTGCCCATGCATGGTCGTGCGTGGGCGCCAGGCGGCGTGGTCAGGTCGCCGAGGGTTTGCGGCCAAAAGCTGACCAGGTCATCGTAACAACAGTCAACACACCTCTTGGGCAATGGCACGTGTCGCGACGCGCGTCCCGTGGCCCTCCGTGTCAGGGCAGGGGGCACAGCGGCCAGAGCACGCCAGACCATCTCCCTTGTGGCTCCTCAAGCTGCTCCTCGCGCCGAGAACTGTTCCCCATCTTGCTGACCCCTCCTCGCCTGCCCCCTGTTTGGTATGATTCCCCCCTTTGCATTACGCGATCGTCGCGATCCACAGCGCCGCGGACGCAAGGCCCTGGTTCTGGACCCGGCGCTGTCCGGGCCGCTGAGCCTGCTGGACACACAGCTGACGCAGCTGCTCACCGAGCATGGGGTGGCCAAGTGAGTGGCACGCGGGCGCGGGCCGAGGCCCGGGGCGTAGGTTGTGGAGGCGGGATGTGGGATGTGGATTGTGGATTGTGGGACGTTCCAGGGTCGATGCATGGAGTGTGGGGGAGGGAGCAATGGGCTTAGTGCACGGGGCAGGATGTGTAGGGGCCTGCGTTGCCGGGTACGGCGTGCTGGGTGCGGGACTGCCGACGGCCGAAGGCATAAAATGTATGCTGGTGGGTTGCTAGGCCGGAACCGACCAAGCAGCACGGCGCAGTGCATTGACCCTGCCACGATGGACACACCACTGCACAAATGTTACAGAAAGAGCTGCATTGCCTCTGTTTCCACCTCCCCTCCCCCTCCCCTTCCCCAGGCTGCTGTACCTGGACCCGGCCAAGCGGCTGGACGACCCCGCCTACGCCGCCTCCGAGCCGCGCCTGGCGGACGTGCCCTCCCTGCTGTACCTGGTGCGGCCCACGCTGGCCAACGCGCAGGCGGTGGCGGCGCAGATCAAGGCGGCGCCAAAGTACGTAGGGGGCGGGGCAGGGGAGGGAAGGAGAGGAAAGCAAGGCGGTGCAGGGCAGGGTAGGGGAAGGGACCAAGGCGGCGCCAAAGGGCGTGGGGGCAGGGGATGGGAGGGGAGGGGGCCCACGGGGCGCCGGAATACATGGGGGGCAAGGGAGGGGGCCAAGGCGGGGACAAGTGCACAGGCGCCGGGCGCGCTTTGCGAATAGACACTCCCATGTTGGGACACCTGGCAGACGTTTCTGGTGAAGTTCAGGGCAGTGATGCGTGGTGGCCGCCTCTTACGCGGTCCACTTACCGTAAACCGCCTGTGTTATGAGCAGCTGCTGGCTGTGCTACTCGAACAGCGCCGCCATGCTCCACCGCGCTACCGTTTAGCTGTGATGACCCTTGCTCCAAAAACCCCTCGCAACCCCTTGACCCAGAACATCAGCATCGGAATTTGCCACCGCCGCCGTCACCGCTTCCACCCTGACCACCCCGCTGCGGGGACTCTTTCCCCGGCAACTAATTGCAAGCCGGGGTGCTTTTTCACAGCTCCCTTCAACAACCCTAACCTCCATACGGCCCCTAATGCCTCCGGTACTGCACCCCGCTGCAGGGGCTCCTCCCCTGGCTCGCACGACTTCTCGCTGGTGTTCGTGCCCCGCCGCACCATCGCCTGCGAGCGGGTGCTGGAGGAGGAGGGCGTGCTGGGGGACGTGACCATAGGTGGGTGGGATGACGCAGCTGCGGTGATAACAAAAGCATACCGCAAACAGTAAAAACGGTAAAAAAAGGCGAAGCGTCGCCAGTAGCATGGGCAGTTGCTGGAGATGTGCGTAACGTCTGCGGGGGCGGCAAGCTGCCGACCGGTAGTCACCATAGCTGCGCGTGATTGGGCGTGGGAGTGTGTTGCGGGGGGTGGATGCCAAAGGGAAGGGCCGTGCTTGTGGACGTGGCCACTTGTGGGTGTGGGCGTGAGTGCGGGTATGGGGGTGTGTTGCCGGGGGCGAGGGGGCAGCGGGGTACAATGCGGGGGTGGGGACACAACAGGCCCCCCACGGTGAAGGCGGTGAGGTGTTGTGGCGCCTCGCGCAACGGGCGCTGGGCGCTCATCGCAGTGTGGCATCCTCTGGCACTTGCAGCTCGTACCAGGCGTCCAGCACCCTGCACAAGGCGGCGTAATACACAGCGCCCCCGTGTACGGCAGCCGCATCCGAGCGCGGCTCGCCGCCCCACCCCTCGGCCTGGCCGTTCTGTTATCTCCAGCCGTTCAGCGCGCTAACAACTCCGTTCTCCCGGTGTCGTACACTCGTGTGCCGTACAGGCGAGTACGGGCTGGACATGGTGCCTTACGAGGACGACGTGCTGAGCCTGGAGCTGGACGGCGCGTTCGCCGACTGCGTGGCTGACGGCGACCCCAGCCCCCTGTACGCCACGGCGGCGGCCATCACGCGGCTGCAGGCAATGTTCGGCGTCATACCCCGCGTGCAGGTGCGGCGCGGTCTGTGAAGGGGCTAGCCGATTCATGACATTGCAGTTGAGGTGTACACTACGAGGCAGCGTTAGTGCAACGACTCACTAGCCACTCGTTGCACAGGCGCGTGGGGTTCTCTGGGGTGTAGGCTTCGGGGAAGGAATGGTGCCGTGGCTTTGTTTGCGGGCGACATGGCTGCCTTGGTGTTGCGACGGTGACTGTTGCGCTTCTGCAAGGTCATATGGCCTTACACAAGCATTCTGAAGCCTGAACCCCACCCTACAGGCTGCGGATTGCCCCTTCCCGTCCCTACCCTACAACCCCCAATACCCCATCTCCTCGATACCCAGCTGCACGAAGACCCCCAGACCTCTCTGCCGCCGCCCATCCCTTGAAGCTCTACCCACTGAACCCCACCTTGCCGCAGGGCAAGGGCCCGGCCGCCACGGCGGTGCGCGACATGTGCTTCCGCATGCGCCGAGAGAACCCCTCCCTCGGCCTGCTGGCGCCCGCTGCCGTACAATCCACCTCCGCCGGCACCGCCCCTCCCCGCATCGACCGGCTTATACTGATAGACAGGGAGGTGGACGTGGTAACGCCGCTCATGAGCCAGGTGCGTGGTTGCGATGCTGCTTTTGCCATAGCTTGCACTGCTTACAGGCATTAATGGTCATCCGCTTAAAAAAGTCATCCACGGAAGCGGGAGAACACCCGGATCGTGACGCGGTGCAGGCCGCCAGCTGTGCTCGCATGTGACACGGGTTCTTGTGGCGGTGTGCACCTCATAACGTACAGGTATGCTATCCACTTCATCGGTTTTACACCCATGCCCCTTTCCCCTTGCAGATTACGTTCGAGGGGCTGTTGGACGAGGTCACAGGCATCAAGCACGGCAGCGTGCCGTGGGAGCCCAAAGGTGAGGAGTCATTCAAGGTTTCATAAGCACGAGACTGAGAACATGTTAGACATGAACTACAGCTTGTATATCCTGACCGCGGCACTGTGCCGTGGGAACCCAAGGGCGAGGAGTCATTGAAGAACTTAGTATTCATGAGGCTGATGCACGTGTGTGAGGTGGTGATTACACCTTGTATGCCCAAACCGCGGCACGGCGCCGTGGGAGCCCAAGGGCGGGGGCCCACGTAGCGCGCCGTACACATATGCGAGACTGCCACGATGTGAGACGGTAGGTACAGCTAACAGGCCAGAACCGCGGCACCTTCCATGGGGGTGGCCAAGGGTGAGGGGCCATGTGCGTTACTGTGGCGACACTGACGCTGTGGGACGTCAGCGCTGCCCGAGCAGTGGCATGAGCAGCCTGCGCACCAGCATCCATTCGCACCTCACGCCCACGTCCACGCCTCAACCACGCAGATAAGCGCGCCGGCGGCGAGGGGCCGGGCGGCGGCCCCAAGGCCCCCGGCGGCGGGCGCACGCTGCTCAACAGCACCGACCCCTTCTACAAGGAGTTCAGGGACCTGCCCTTCCACGTAGCCATCATGAGGTGAGCAACCAACAAGCCACAGTCCCCTGCAACCAACGGGATCGCTGCAATGGTTGATGATGTTCACGTCAGACATGCCCTTCCACGTCGCCACCATGAGGTGAGTGGCTGAGCTGGGTCAAACGCTTATCATTCAGCATGTCGCAGGCGTGCATTAGATGGTACCGTCACTTGTCATCGGGCCCTTCCGTGTGTCTTTCCTATGGTGTCCAAGGCGCAAGCTTCCTGTGCACGCCACTCTCCACGTTCTGCCATAGCAGTACACCGTTGGCAGGAGCTGGAAGGCTTGCTTGCTACTCGACTCGCGCCTTATCACCCAACGCGTGACAACCAGTACGCAACGACGATCAGTGCCCCCCTTCCTCAGGCTAACCCGTACGGCCAGCTCCCACACCCTTACCCACGCCCCGCGAACCCACACCCCCAAACTCGCACCGTCTCACCCTCAACCCACACACCACCCTACAGGCAACAGCAGCATGCTTGTGACGCCCACCTAACCCACACCCTGCTAACCCACGTCCGTGCCCCCCAGGTTGCAGCAGCACGCGCGTGACGCCCGGCGCGACTACTCTGAGCTGGGCAGCAAGGACCTGTCGGAGCTCAAGAGCTACGTCAAGGGGCTGCACAGGCTGGCGGGGCTGGACAGGCTCAGCGACGTGGCCGTGCCGCCCGCGCAGAGGGTGCGTGGTGGTGGTGGTGGGGGCAGGGGCAGGGGCGTGGGGTTAGGCCGTGGGTGGGTGGCGCCCCTGTTTGGGAGTGTGTGGCGCGACGGCGCTGCCGCACACGAGGGAGGGAACGTCTGGGGCGGCGGCGCCTGGCTGCGCACGCAGGTGGCGAACCCTGATCTTATTTGGGCGCTTGGCCGGCGCGGCTGACCACGCGCGGGGCAGGCTCAGCGACCTGGCCGTGCCGCCGGCTCAGAGGGTGTGTCGATGGTGCCTGCCGTCATGAAGTCGCCGTGTCCCCGTGCCACTCCTCCTTCCAGGGCAAGGACCCGCTGTTCCACGAGCGGCTGTCCCAGGAGCAGGCCATCGTGGAGGGCTACCAGCCGGAGGCCAGCGTGGCGTTCATCGAGGTGTGTGGGGGCACAGGCCGGACACACATGTATGGAGGCACACCTCTGCATGGAGACACACCCTGCAGGTACTGGCGCATGTTGTGGGAGGCTACCTGCCGGAAGCTAGCGTGCCCTTCACTGGCGTGTGTGGGGTGACCACAGAGCGGCAAAGTGTACAACGTCCACCAGCTGGTGCTTTCTCTTGGCACACTCGAGACTCAAACTCCTTGCAACTCCCTCACCCGTTCCCTTCCATGGCGCTTTGAACCACCCCTGACCAGGAGCTCATGTACCGCGGCGCTGACCTGGTGGAGGTGCTGCGGCTGGCGGCGCTGCTGAGCGCCGTGGGGGGCGGCCTGCCGCGCCGCACCTTCGACGCGCTGCGGCAGGAGCTGCTGCACACATACGGCCACCAGCACCTGCTCACACTCAACACGCTGGAGAGGGCAGGTGGGCGGCGGAACACCGGCATCGCGTGTGTGCAGCGACAACAGCCACCTGCTCCTTTGCGCCAGCCGAGCATGCTGAGCAGCTTTGGTCTGGTGTCAGTTTGGCGTTGTGCACCTAGGGTTCCCCAATCCGCCACGCCACATGCCGGCCTTTGCCCACGCATGATCCTCACGCTCGAATGACCATCCCATCCCATCCGGGTGGTCAACCACTCGTTGCAAATGCCCCCTCTCCCCCAGGCCTGCTCAAGGCGGCCTCCCACTCGGGCGGCCGCAGCGGCTTCTCCGCCCTGCGCAAGGCGCTGCAGCTGCTGGTTCCGGAGCCGGAGCAGCTGGACCCCGGGCAGGGGCCGCCGCCGCCCTCGGACGTGTCGCACCTGTACAAGGGCTACGCGCCCATCAGCATTCGGCTGGTGGAGACGGCGTTGAGGTGCGTACTGTACTCGTCATCACCTCCTCACCAAATTTGACCCCTGTCCCCAATATGCGCGCCTCCTTTTCCCACTCCACAAGAGCCGGTTGGGCCCCGTGTAGTGCCATCATCCGCTTGCTGTTGTTGTTGCACATGTCTTACCTCCCCACGTCCCCCGGGCCCCCAGGACCGGCTGGGCCCCCGTGTCCGAGGCGCTGCTGCACCTGCCCGGCAACCACTTCGACGTGCTGCAGGCAGTGGACAACAGCGGCATGCCCGTGGAGAAGCCGTACAAGCCGCCGCCCGCCGCCACCCCCTCCCCCGCCGCCACCTCGACCTCCGCGGCCTCCTCCGCTGGCGGTGCCGCCGGGGCTTCAGCACCTGCCGCAGCTGCCGGCGGCGCCGGTGCCTCCGGGTCGGCGTCCGGGCAACGGGTGGAGACGGTGCTGGTGGTGTTCATTGGAGGTGTGACGTTCTCGGAGATCTCTGCGCTGAGGTGGCTTAGCTCCCGGCCCGAGTGGCCGTACCGGTTCCTGGTGCTGACCACCAAGGTCGTCAACGGCCGCACGCTGCTGCAGGGCTTCGTGGACCCCCTGGCGGTCCGCGTGGGGGAGTGCGTGGGGATGCAGGGGTGACGGCTGGGTAGGGCGGATGGGATGGGGCAGAGGTGGGGCGGATGGAGGTCCGGGGTGGGTACATGGGCGGCAGGGCCTAGGGCGTTGGAGAGGGGAGGCTGCAGGTGCTGCGTATCGCGGGTCTGTGGCGTCGTACGAGGTGGTAATGGTGAAATTAAGGATAAATTGAAGCAGGAAGGGTTAGGATCGGGGTAGGCGGATAGGGGACTCATCGGGCTCGATGGAAGTTCCGTTTTCGCAGCTGGTGGGTTCGACTTGGGGGCAGGAGGGTTCGCCTACGGTGGTTGCAAGAGAGGGTCGAGGGCTGACGGTACGTATCGTCCAGAAACGCCACGCTTTTGCCGCCCTTTTTTCCAACAAGCAGCTGTGGGGCGTCAGGTGGGGCGTCAGGAGGCAAGCAGCGGAGGAGGCATGCAGTAGGCAGAGAGAAGCGGCGTTTGGGTGGCCGGATCGGACCGTGGCGGGTGGAGGCACGGGCGGCATGTGGTTGAGCAGGCTGCGTATCTATGGGCCCTGCTATGGGCTGATTTTTGGCGGGCCAACTGCCGCAGTGCAGTACTACAGGGTCACTACCACAGGAGGCAGGAAATAAGTTACAGTCCTTTGCAGTTTGCACGTGCAGATCAGGTTGCGCCCTCAAAGTGAGGTTGCACACCGTCCACGATGCTGCACATCACCATCCAACCAGCATTCTGGGCCACGCTCCAGCGTGCACTGATGACCCACATATCCAAAACTGCTCATAAAGGATGTGATTACATGCTGAGCAAATCATCACCCCTTCACGCGGCACTGGCAGCAACACGGCCAGAGGGGGACATCAGGAGGGGCACTCGGTCCTGTGGAGCACGGCTGGGCGTCGCAGGGTCGCCTTGGCCCAACGCCCAAGTTTACCTACCCACCCCTGCCCCCCTCGGCAGGTTTCGCCTCCGACGTCCGGCACGTCGTTGAGGTTCAACAGTTGGCATAGCCAAGATTGGAGCTGTTCGGCAGTTGTAGCCCCGGACGTTCTTGGCCTTGGCCTTCTGTAGGTTGACAATCACCCCTTGCCTGGCACCCGTTCCAAGCTTCCAACTGAAGCCGCCGGAGTCGCACCGGACCGCGGTCAGTCCTCCCAGGTCCTGCATTATATCCTCGGGTGCGATGGGTGGCCGCACATGGGCTGCTGGCCTCTCCCCTGCCGTGCTGAGTCCCCCTCAAATACGCACAGGGCGTGGCTCACGCGTGCGGTACGTTGCCGTGCTTGGGGTCGTGCCTGTGGGCTGCTCCGTGGCAGGCCAACTGCCGCCAACTGTGTGGTGCTTTGGAGTAAACGTGACAGGATGCCGAGAAAGTAGAGGAACATGTTTGGCGACACACTGCATTCGATGCCGCGCTGCACCCTCATAATGATGTCGCACGCCGCCCGATATGCGGCATGATACAGCAACAAAGGCAACTCACGGCGCAACACGTCGACTAGTAACATTGGTACACTGCCATAGTCAATACATAGTTGACCTGTCTGCATATCGTTAGCTTACATAGCTTGCTGCTACGCCAGGCTTTAGGGTCAGAGAACTATGGGGCCTGGCCCATAGCAGCAGATGGGGCATCCTGCTGTCGTGTTGAGGTGTACATCTTGTTGAAAAGTTGCCCAACAATGAGCGGCGCGGCTGGGCGTCCTGGGGATGCCGGGGATGCCACTCCCGCCTCGGCATCCTCGTTTTTCGCCTGCGCCAGTGAATGTGCAAGTGTCCTAAAGGACTTCTGCCGGGGTCAGCGGTAGGTTGGCCAGAGGCAGAGTCGACTGGAGTGGTAGCCTGCTTTGCTGAGCCACCTACGCGCAGCAACTTTCGGAGATATGTTGCAGTGATGTTTGGAGACGTGTGTGCGTTTACTGGTTGCGGTGTCTCGCATGGTTACGCTGGTGTTTGCGTTGCCGTCGAGCAGGGCCAAGGCAAAGAAGGCTCTGCAGGGTTACATCGCCAAGTACCCGAAATCTTTCCTCCCACATCGATACATGGTACGCATTCCAAGAGGGGTGTTGCCGGTCTGGTTGGGGTTGTAAAATGGTCGAGAGACTACCAAACGTGCGCAACCCTCACCTGTTTCCAGGCCCGACTGCTTTATCACGAGAGTGCACGGGTCGAAATTGATCAGCAAGGTGGCACGCCTGCTCCACACCGCCGGCTGGAGCTGCTGCACAGGGCGCTTACCAGCGCAAAAGTAGCGTCTGAGCTCGAGCCAGGCTCGCTCAGCAGCGCTGCTCTGCGCGCAACGCTACTGGTGAACCTACTAGTGGAGGAGTCGGCCCTGCAGGGGGGCTTTTCACTTCCCTCCGACCTGGCAGCCGCCGCGTCGACACAGCCGTCCAGCAGCGAGAGCTCTTCGGGCGCTTTTTCGAACACTGCATCAGCAGATGAATCGTTGTCAACGGAGGTCGCGTGGTACCAGCTGCCACCAGAGGCCCGCTGCGAACGCGTGAAGACCGAGTTCCGCAGCGCCCTCGCGCACTGCGTCCGCACTCTCGAGCACCCGGCACCACTGCTGGTGGAGCCTGTTATCACCATTTCAGATTCACACGCGCGGACGTGCGACCCCTGCTGCCTGGTAGGTCTGGAAGGGTCGATGCCGAGTGTCGGTTGCAATTGCCTGCCACCGGCGACGCGGGAAGCCCTAACGGCCCCCATCCTGCTGCTGCATGCGCAGCGCGTGCAAGACAGCGTCGTGGAGTGGGTGAAGCAGGACAACTGGCAGCGGATCGTGGCGGAGAAGCGCAGCGTGCTGGCGTGCATGCACCAGGTGCTGGAGAGCTGCCACACACTGCTGGACAGCACCCACATCCCCATCGACTCGGTCGTGCGGCTGCTGCAGTCGGTGCTCAGGTGTGTAAGCACGGCTAGCAGGCGTGCTGCATGCAGACAGGGTGTGCGGGTGCTGCGGCAATGTTCTGGGCCTGCGTCAGGGGGTGGCAGCCCACCCAGCGGCCCGCATGCAGCAGTAAATGTCCTTGCATGAAAGCCAGACGCAACCAGCACGGGCTGTATACCCCTTGGCGCTTCATGCTGAGTGGAAACACGTGCATACCCGTCTCTTGCACGTTTAGGACAGGACACCCTTGCTGCCCCATCGTCCGGCTGACCTGCCGTGCCCTCCCGCGTCGCCCCTCGCCAACTGTGCCCAGGCCCCACCAGCAGGACCTGCAGGTGTGGGCGAGCCAGCTGCTCCTCAGCAAGGGCGCGGGCGTGGGGCTGGACGAGTCGCAGCAGGAGAACAGGTTTGAGACTCAGGCGGCGGTCTCGGAGCTGCTGCGCATGCTGCGCCCAGGGCCGGGCTCGGGGCCCGCCCCGACGCTGTGCCGCCCCGGCGAGGAGTCCAGCGGCAGCGGGGCGACAGGGGAGATGCACGTGCAGCAGCAGCGCCAGGCGCCGCCGCAGCCCCAGCTGCACCAGCAGCACATGCAGCAGCAGCACCAGCAGCAGGTGCTGCAGGGCCAACACGGCCCGGGGCAGGCGGGCAGGGGCCAAGGGGCGGCCATGCAGGGCCAGGGCGCCCACGGCATCGCTACCTTGCAGCAGCAGGCTCAGCATCTGCAGCAGCAATACCAGCACCAGCAGCAGTACCATCAGCAGCTGCTGCAGCAACAGCAGCAGCAACAGCAGCAGCAGCTGCCGCCCGGCCCGCGGGCAGGTCCGGGGCAGCATGCAGTAGGCGCACCCATGCGCGCCCCCCCGCCTCCTGCGGACATGCACAGCCGGGCCGTGGTGCCCGCTCACGGGGGCCAGGCCGCGCCACCGCCCCCGCCTCCCCCGCAAGACCTTGCGCCCTGCCTGTCCGCTGAGCAGGAGTGGGACGACGTGCGAGAGGGGAGCCAGGGGCAGCCGGGGCCGGGGGCTGGCGTTGGGGCCCGGCGCGCAGGCGGCAAGGCGAAGAACCGCGGGGCCAAGGGTGCGGACGGGGGCCGCGGCCCGCGCGGCAAGGAGCGCAGCCGCTACGAGCGCTTCATGGACGTGGAGACCTTCTGGCGCACCACCACGCCGGAGCAGCGGGCGGCGCTGCTCAAGGTGCCCATGGCGGCGCTGCTGAAAGGTGAGGCGATCGGCGGGCGGAGGGCCAAGGATGGAGTGGGAAGAAAGGGGAAGGCAACAGCGGGCTGCAGGGCATACCGCGTGCGCAGTCAGCAGCTTGTTGCTGATGGGAGCTGCCTTCCTGGCGGAGCGTGTCTCATCGTTGTCGACTGGCACGTCTACAGCCATGTTGCATGCAAGCAACGGAACGCAGTCACTCTTAGACCACCTGGCGCGTTGCGTAGCTTTGTGGAGGTAAGCTGTTGAAACCCTGCTGTGGTCCTCCTGCTCGTGACCTGCTGACCATCCCATGTGTGTGCGCTATTCACCATGGTGCTGCAGGCGTGCGCCGCGAGCAGGGCCCCGACGCCGTGGACGAGCTGATCGAGGGCCTGGTGCTGCTGCGGGAGCAGGGCAACCGCGCCGCCTGCTACTGGCTGTGCCCCGTGTGCGAGCAGAAGTTCCACAGCTCGCGGGACTTCCTGGGCCACGTCGAGCTGGTGCACGAGGGGCTGGCGGTGCAGGTGCGGCATGGGCGGTGCACGTGGGGCTGTGGGCATGCGCAGGGCGCACGGTCTGCGCGGGGGCTTGTGCAGCAGGGTAGGCAGCAGTAGTAGAAGTATCACCTATAGGAGACGGCGCAAGACGTCGTGTATGGAGCCCGGGCTGCAGCGGAGCGAGGTCTGCTGACAGCGTCGATTGTACTCGTACAGCACAAGGGCGTGTGCCGAAATGGCACAAAGTGCCCGCACTTTGGGCCTCTCAGCGTCACAGCTGCTGACAGCCCTGGTTGTCTTCCCTCCGCAGGACAACAAGTACGTGTGCTGCTCCAAGTGCCAGCAGGACGTCGTGGGCATGTACTACACCAGCACGCGCAGCCCCGGCTACCACCTGTGCTTCCGCTGCTACACCAGCGACGCGGCGGTGCTCAGGTGCGCAGCTAGCAGGAGGACGAACGAACGTCCTTTCTATTGCCTCCAGGCTTGTAGTGGCTGCCTGAACCCGTCCTGCGTGCGTGGGTGTCCGTTAATTGCTGTCCCCTTCATCCTTGTTTCCCCCAGTGCGCCCGACTCGTTCGAGAAGGTGTTCATGCGGCCCTCCGCCGGCCGCGGCGCCTGGTCGCACTCGGACTTCATGAGCACGCGCGACTCGTTCAGCTCCCTTAGCGAGCGCTCCACCAGCCGACAGCAGCACCACCACCAGGGCCTGCCGCACGGCCACGCACTGCCGCACGCAGCGCACCAGCAGCACCAGGCGGCCACGCAGCACCAACAGCAGCACGGCATGCACCAGCAGCACCAGCAGCAGGTGCAGGTGCCGCAGCAGCAGCAGGTGCAGCACATGCAGCAGCAGGCGCAGGGTGGCGGGGTGGCTGCTGGGCAGCAGGCGTGCCGGCACCACCCCAACTGCCCGCACCACGGACACGCTGGCCAGGGGCACGGGCAGGGCCAGGGCACAAGGCAGAGCGGGTGAGTGGACCCGCAAATGTTGTCCTGGTGCATCAGAAATACAAAGCCTTCTGTCAAATTGCACACGGCCCGCTTGTTTGGGGGCTGCTGGCAAGCTTCGTGCATGCGTACAGAAGTCTGCTTGCGTAAGCGTGGGTTGGGCCTCCATCTTCCTCCGAGCAAGCGCCAGGCCCTGAGTGGCCCGGTTACTGACGGGACTCGTTTTGGATATGGGTGTTGGCCATCTTTCCATTCGCTCCCTTCGTGCTGCAGGACCGACGCCACCGCGGCCCATGCAGCCCACCAGCAGCACCCCCAGCACGCGCAGCAGCAGCACATGCTCACCTTCGGGGAGGCCTCGGACGAGTGGCTAGCACCCATCTCGTTCCCGGGCGCCATGCCGCCTCCCATGGCCCCCGCCGTCCCCGATCCGCGCTCCACTGCGACGGCACCACTCAGCGCCTTGCCCCACGGTGCCGGCGCAGCAGGCGGCGCCGACGGAGGGCCAGCCGGGCGGCGGCAGAAGCGCAGCAGCGGCGGTAGCAGCTGCAGCTCCAGCGACTCGCTGCTGGGTCCCGTCACGCACAGCCGCAGCTTGAGTGAGCCGCCTAACCAGGCAGGGGTGCAGGAGGGCAAGGGCGGGAGGGTACCTGCGGCTGAGGAGGGTGCGGAGGGCCCGGGGCAGGCGGGCGGCGCGGCGGGCGGCAGCGGTGCCACATGGCGGTCTTGGTGGCCCACCAGGCTCATGCAGGGCTGGGCTGGGGGCAAGGGAGCGAGCGCACAGCAGCAGGGGCAGGCTGTGTTGGGGGTCAGCCGGCGCGAGTCGCGGAAGGAGGTAAGCGAGGAGGGCAGCTCGGGGGCGGAGGACGAGGTGGCAGAGGGCGCTGCGCCGCTGGCAGCTCAGCAGCAGCGGGGCTACGCAGGCTACGACGGCGGGGGGTCGGCGCCTGGTTCCGTGCCGGGCAGCTACCCGCAGAACGCCGATCAGCAGCACAGCCAGCAGCTGCAGTACCACCAGCACCAGCAGCAGCAGTACAGGGACGACCCGTCCAGCGTTGCCGCGAACGCCATGGTGTCGGAGCTCATGACCCGCCTGCGCGAGATCTACCTGACGGACCGCGACCTGGGCGACATGTCCCTCGGCTCCATCACGCAGTTTGTGTACCGCAAGCTGGGCGTGGGCGCCACGGCCGAGGTGCACCTGGCCTCCTGCCCGCCCGCCACACGCGGCGTGCTGGTGGAGTTCCTCTCCCAGCCCAGCATCGTGTTCCAGCGGCCGCAGTCGCTGGCCGTGGTGCTGGGCCTGCTGCCCCTGTCCGACCTGCAGATGGTGGCTGCGTACGCTGTACGGCAGCACGAGGAGGCGGTCAGCGGCGTGGAGGCGGCGGCGCGGGACATCGCGGCGGGCAGCGGGGAGGACATGGGCGAGGGCGAGGACGGAGATGAGGGCTATGACCCACGGGTCGCGGCCAGCATGAGGGCAGGCGGCATGCAGTACGGCGGAGAGGCGGCGGCGGCGGTTGCTGGGGCCGGCATGCAGCACGGGGTACAGGCTGCGGCCGGGGCAGCGGGCGCGCCCCGGGCTCGCAGGCGGCTGCGGTACACTAGCAGGCGGACGGGGCAGGGGCAGGCGGTGTCTGCGGCGCCGACGGGGACGGCGACGCCGCCGCTGCCGCCGCACGCTGGCGGCGCGGCGATGGTGGGTGGCAGCCATGCGCTGCACCTGAGGCGTGCTGAGGATGACCTGGACGCAGAGGAGGTGTCTGAAGAGGACATGGCGTCGGCAGGGGACCTGCCCGAGTACACCCATGTCTCCGGGGCGGCTGCGGACCATGCGATGGCGCTGCGGGCGCAGCAGCAGCACCAGCAGATGATGCAGGTGCACCAGCAGCTGCGGCGGGCTGGCGGAGGTGGCGGCGGTGCGGCCTGCGGCGGCGGCATGTCGTACGACGCCAGCGGCCTGCTGTGCGACAATGAGGCCAGCCTGGGGGACAGCATGGACCCGGATGACGAGCAGGAGGGTGTGTTCGTGGAGGATGTGGAGGAGGAAGGGGAGGTCACGGACGTTACGGACGTGACTGAGGAGGGCGAGGGCGAGGAAGAGCTGACGGAGGGCGAGGAGGACGGCGTGAGCCTGGGCCCGGATGAGGAAGAGGAAGAGGAGGACGGGCCGTGTGTCTCGCTGTTCGTGGTGGCCGGGGACGTCGAGCTGGGCTTTGACCGCCTCATCACGCAGATGTGGGGCGGGGGCGCCGACAGCGACGAGGCCAACCAGCTGGAGGGCAGCCCTGTCAATGCGAATGCCAACTCCAACGCGGTGGTGCCTGCTAACGGGAAGAACGCGCAGCAGCAGCAGTCGCAGCAGCGGCAGGGCCGCAACGGCTCCGCCGGCCGCAATGGCAGCAATAGCAACAACGCCCGGCAGCCGTCGCCGACCTCTCGCGGCGGCAACGCTGCTGCCGCCACGTCTCAGGCTGCGGTGGCGGTGGCGTCGGAGGACGCGCTGGCGACGGAGGAGCTGTCAGCTCCCCGCGAGGACGAGCCCTACCTCCGGGTTGCCGACTGGTGGCTGCAGCACCTTCGCGCCGAGGGCGGCGGCGGCGGCGGCAGCATTGCTGTGGACGACATGCGTGTGCTGCGCTGGGTGTACGGCAACATCATCAACGTGCAGAGCGAGGAGTTCTGCGCCCGCCAGCGGGAGCTGCGTGGCGGGCGCGACCGCGACGCCGCCATCCTCGAGCTGTACGACGAGGTGGCGGCCGTCTGGCGCAGCCTGCAGGTGGGTGTTGTTTGGGATGACCGAGAGACCGCAAGAACTGAATAACACATGCTATGGCAGCAGACGCCTCTGGCAACCCGCAGCAAGATGTTCGATGGAGATGTGCAGTGCAAACGACCGATTAGGTCTTTGTTGGTTGGGTGCGGCAGCTCCCCCTGCGGCTCGTGTATTCTGCCTTGGCACTGCAGAATGTGAAAGCACCGCTTTGCACCGCTGCCCGCAGGCCGTCACCGACAAGCGCAGCCGGCTGGAGGCCCTCCGCCGCGCCGCCCGCGGCCACTTCGCCGTGGTAAAGCGGCTGGAGGAGGCGGGCGGCCACGCCACCCTGGAGCAGGCCACCGAGTTCCTGGACGCCGTCCTGTCAGGCTACTGCACCGGTCAGCAACAGCAGCAGCAGCCGCACGCCCAGGGCCAAGGCCAAGCGCAGGTGCCGCAGCAAGCAGCGCCGACGTCCGAAGGCGGCGACCCAGCGGCGCCCGCCAGCGATGGCGGCGACGCCGACGGGGAGGCCTCGGAGGACCCTGACGGCGGCACCGGCGGCGCGTCGTCCCGCGGTGCGGCGGCCGCGGGGCCGTTGACGGTGGCGGCGGGCGCGGTGACGGGCTCCGGGCCGCCCGGGCCGCTGCTGTACCTGTGCGAGCGGGCGGTGGAGGTGGTGCGCCGCCACCCGGCGCTGGCGCAGGAGCCCAGCCAGAGGTACGCCGCCGCGCTGCTGGAGCGGGAGCTGTCCGTGCTGGCGCTGGTGGAGGTGATGGTGGCGGCGGAGGCGGAGGAGGCGGCGCGGGAGCGGGGCGTGGCGGAAGAGGCGCTCAAGCGCCACCGGGCGGAGCACCGGGAGGCGGAGGCTGAGTACCAACGGGTGCAGGTGGGCGGGGTCGTTGTGGGCTGCAGGGGCAGGTGGGAACGCGGATTTCCTGGTAGCAGGTGGTCCTCCTCATGCTCGTCCCGTCGGATCGTACGGATGTTTAGCTTGACGGAACAGGAGGCCGTATGTTGTGGTCTGAAGCGTTAAACCCGTCATTCTGCTCGCCGTGGCGCCCTCACTCAGGCCGAGGGCCCCGCCAGCCACCGCAAGAAGGACCTGCTGGATAAGGCCACCAAGGAGGCGGAGCACCGAGAGCAGCTGCGAGAGCTGGCGGCGCGCCTGGCCTCCCTGGCCGACAGCATCGCCGCGGACGAGGCCAGCAAGGCCAAGTGGACCGACAAGTGAGCGCAAGGGGCGGGATGGGGGTTTTAGATATGCACGGCACTCAGAACCGGCGCATGGGCCCACTTGTTTCCGTACCCTGACCGCACGTATCTGCCACGCCCTTCGTCTGCCCCCGCAGGCAGGAGGAGTCGGAGCGCGAGCTGGCCCAGGTCCGCGACCAGATGCGCCAGACCAGCGCGCGCCGCGCCTCTCTGCTGGATGTCTGCGCCACGCTGGACGTGCCCTTCGTGCCCTCGCCGCCGCCGCCACCGCCGCCGCCGCTGCGTCACGGCAGCCGCGCATCTGACACCTCCGCCGACCCCCACGGCCACGCCCTCCCCCACGGCGACGACCAGCACGACCAGGACCCCCTTTCGGACCAGGAGGACGTGCACCACCTGCGCAGCCAGCACCACCAGCTAACCCACGCCGCCCAGCAGCAGTACCACCAGCAGCAGCAGCAGCACGACCAGGACCAGTACCCCCACCACCCCGCCGCGCGGCAAGACGCAGACGACTGCGGCACGCTGCCCCCCAGCGCCGCACTCACCCTCACCACCGCCTCCTCCTCCGCCGAGTCCGCCCTAGCACACGCGTCCATGAGTAGCGGCACCATTACCGCCATGACCACCGGCTCCGGCGCCGGGCCCGGGTCCATCACCGCTGCGGACATCGAGTGGCGGGCCACCCGCCTCGAGTGCCTCATGTACCGAGTGCTGTGGGTGTCGGAGGCGGTCAAGATGTTCCAGCATCAGTACTCCCCGCGCCAGAGCACGCACCACTACGACCTGTTCATCCGCGCCACGCACTGGGCCAAGCAGCTGAGCGAGGAGTACGAAGAGAGCATCCGCGCCTACTGCTGCGAGCTGGAGCGGCTGCGCGCCAGGCTGCGGGACGTGGCGGCGGTGGACCTGGGCTATGAGATCGGGTCGTCGGCGCTCGAGGTGGTGCGCAGGTGGGTCATACGTTCGCCTTGGCGCGAAAGCGTGACACTCCGCAGTGTGAAAGGGCGAGCCAGTTTGCCGGATAGGCGACGGCGTGTGCCACCATGTGCGTGATGGGTGGTGCATGGATGTGTGATTGGCCAAATGGGGTCGTGGGTGCTGAAATGCAACGGGCACTGCGAGTGAGACGCCGGTCTGCTGCTCACGTGCTTACCTGTGGCTGATCGTTGTCCGGACCCTAGGCGCATCGAGTCCAGCGCACGAGCCGCCCGCGAGGCCGCCAGCCTGACGCTGCTCAAGGAGCTGGAGGAGGAGGAGGAGCGGCTCAAAGCGCAGCTGGCGGCGGAGAAGGCGGCGCGGAAGGCGGCGCAGGAGGCCAAGGAGGCGGCGGCGGGCGGCGGCGCTGCGGCGGCCAAGAAGGCGGGGGCCAACAAGAAGGCCGGGGCCAAGGCCCAGGACCCCAAGACCCGTGCGCAGAAGGAGCGCGAGCGCGAGCTGGTGGGTGACACACACGCGCTTTGTTCAGAGGCATCTCTTGAATCTTGAAGATGGAGTTGTGCTTGCCTGTGGAGGGACGCGTACGGACGTCGACTTGCTGTAACGACGACCCGTTGAAGGCCACCGCCTGCCTGAGCCGCGGTATGCAATGCCAAATTGTGCATCGTCCTTAACCCCCTGCGCGCAGGCCAAGCAGGCGGAAGACGAGGCGCGGCGGCGTGCAGAGGAGGAGGATAAGGAGCGCGTGGCGGCGGCACGGCGGGCGCGCGAGGCGGCGCTGGAGGCAGAGTTGGAGCGGCGGCGGCGTGAGCTGGAGGAGCTGGAGGCGCAGCGGGAAGCTGAGGCCATCCGGGCAGCGCAGGAGGCCAGTCTGCGGGAGCAGCGTGAGCGGGCGGAGAGGGAGAAGGAGCGGGCCGAGAGGGAGAAGGCCGAGAAGGAGCGGCAGGCCGCGGCTGCTGCTGCGGCTGCAGCAGCTGCCCAGCAGCAGCAGAAGGCCGCGCAGGCGGCAGCGGCTGCGCCGCCGCCGCCGCCGCCACCGCCGGCTGCGCCGGTGGCCAGCCCCACGGCGCCTGTCGGCGGCAAGCATGGCGTAGGCATGGCGCAGCAGCTGCAGGCCAGGAAGCAGGCGGCAGGTGTCGAGGCCGTGGACCATGCACCGGGCGCCAAGCAGAAGCGCAACGCAGTGCCTGCCAACGCGCGTCCCAAGGCGGGCAGCGGCGGCGGCGCCGGGGAGCACTCGCCCACCGGTCCTGGAGCGGCGCTGGCCAACGGCGGCGGCCCCGGGCCGTTTCAGCGCGGCACGCCGGCCAAGGCTGCGGCCCCAGGCCCTGCTGCTCACGCCGGCAATGCGTCCCAATACCAGCCGCACCCGCAGGTGGCTGCGGCTGGCGGGCCCGTCCAGCCCCTCTCTCCGACCAGCTCCGGCGGCAGGTCGCGCGGCTCGCCGCCTACCCCTGGCGCCTCACAGGCAGCGCCCGGCAACCACTCCGACGTGGCCGCTGCGGCCGCTGTTGCTGCCGCCACCGCCGGCATCGTGAAGGGTGGCAATGGCGGCTCCGGCGCCGGCCCCAGTCCAACGCACGCTCCGGCGGGCCCTGTGCGCAGCCCCAGCAAGGGCCAGCACCCCGGCGGCGGAGCGAATAGCGCCGCCGCCCGGCGGCAGCAGCAGGGGACGCACCACCCGGCGGCCAACGCGCAGCACCACCACGGGCACGCCGGCCACCACCCGACCCACCACAGCCAGCTGCACCACAGCGCTGCCCGGTCGGTGCTGGTGCACCAGCACGGTGCGGCCATGCAGCCGCAGACGCCGCCTCCCCAGCAGCCGCACCCGCACCAGCTGGCTGACATGGCGGCTCGCAGCACCTCTGGCCCGCTCAGCCCCGGCGCGGACTTCCCGCCCCTGCCCTCTGCCACCGCTGCTACAACCGCAGCCATGGCGGTCCCGCCGTTAGCTGCTGCGGCAACACCCGCAGCGCCACAGGCACCTGTGCCCGCTGGGCACCCTGCAATGCTGTCACCAGTGCCGGGCGCCCCTGCGCCCATGGCCCCGCCGCCTCACGCGATGGCGCCGCCTTCCATGCCGCAGCAGCAGCAGCCTGTGATGCTCCCTCAACAGCCGCAGCCAGGCATGCAGCCGTCGCCGCAGCAGCAGCTGCAGCAGCAACAACGCCGGCAGCCCGTTATGCAGCCGCAGGCCGGGATTGCAGGCCCGCCCGGTGGGGTCATGGGCCCTCAGCCCATGGCGGCAGGCATGCTGCCCATGGCGCCAGCACTGGGGCCGCAGCAGCACCCTCCTGCCATGCCGTCACCGCAGGCCCTCGCGCAGCACCAGCAGCACATCCTGCACATGCAGCAAATGCAACAGCAGCAGCAGGCCGCGCTTATGCAGCAGATGCTGCTGTCCCAGCCCTCCCCCCGCGCGCAGCCGCCCGCCGCCATGCCGCCGCCTCCACGCCCCGCCGGCAGCTCCATGTTTGACCCTTTCGCCGAGAACCCGCTGCTCCGTGCCCTCTCCACCATGGACCCAGGCAAGCCCTCCATGCCCCCCTCCTCGCCTGGTGGCATCCCCGGCGCGCCGCCGCCGGGTTGCCGCACCCCTCCGCCGGCCGCCGGCGCGATGGCCGGCTCCCCGCCGCCGCCATCGCCGCAGGCCCCTGCCCTGCCGCAGCTGCCCATGGCCCACCCCCACGACCTGGGGCCGCTGCACCACGGCGTGGGCTCGTCCAGCGCCCCTGAGACGGCCGCTGACGACCACATCCTGTCCATCATGTCCATGCTGGACGCGGACGGGTCCAGCCCAGCACCCGAGCCCAGCAGCAGCAAGGCCGGCAGCAGCGGCAAGGCCGGCGGCAAGCAGCCGTCGCCCAGCGGCGGTGCCGCAAACGCGCGCGGCGGTGCCGCGGGCAGCGGCAGCCCCCAACGCGCACCGCTGCCCTCCGTGCTACCGCTGCTACCCGGCGGCCCGGCCGGTTCCTTCGGGTACGGCCAGGGCGTGGAGACATCCCCTGGTGGTCCGGGTGCAGCAGGCCAGCCCATGGCCTCCCCTGCACGGCCGGGGCAGGCGGGCTTCGCCAACGGCCCAGGCGGGCCGCCAGGGGTCGGCGGCCAGCCGCAGCGTCCTCAAGGGCCGCAGGACCTGCCGCCGGGGCTGCCGGGCCTCGCTGCTGTGCCCAACAGCGCCTTCAACAGCGGCATCTGGCGGCAGGGCAGCGAGCAGCTGGGCTCGGGTCTGCAGCTGCCGGGCAGTGGGGTGCGGCCCATGCTGGGTCTCGGCCTGGGCCTGGGCGGCAGCACCTGGGGCACGGCTGGGCTGCCGGGAGCACCTGCGCCCGGCGCAGCCGCGGGTGGGGCGCGGCCGCCAGGACAGGCCGGGGCATCCCCACGCAAAGGCGCCGACTGGTCCGCTGCAGCTGGCGGCGGTGGTGCAGCTGCCGGTGGCGCGGCAGGCAACGGGGGAGGCAGCGCAGCTGGCGGCGTGGTGCTGCCGGACTCGCTTGCCGTGGACTCGATCGTGGCGTCGCTGCCCAGCACGCTGCTGCCAACCAGCCTGGACTCCGACCCCGCGCCGCCTGCCAGCCCTGCGGGTAACACCTCTGGCCTCGCGCCCACCGCCGCACCCTTCTACCCCGCTGCGCTGCGGGGCAAGGCCCCGCAGGGCCAACAGCCCGGCGGCCCTCCAGGTGGCATGATGCCGGCCCCCCTGCAGCAGCAGCAGCAGCAGCACATGATGGGGATGGGGGGCATGGGGATGGGCCCTATGGGTATGCCGGGCATGGTTGACGGTGCGGCTGCGTGGATGGGTGCGGGTGGCATGGGCCCGGGTGGAGCCGCAGGGGCGATGCCTGCTGGGCAGCTTGGGGGTAAGCAGGGAGGCGGCGCGGTGGCGGCTGCGACGGCTGGGGCCATGGCAGGGGCGGCGGCGGCCGCAGCGGCCGCAGGCCAACAGGCTGCGATGATGCTGGCGGCCGCGGCGTCTGCGATGGGTCCGCAGGGCTCTGCGGGCCCCATGGCGCTTGGGCCTGGCATGCCTGGTGGTATGGGGGCAGGCACGGGGGCGCTCGGTAGGTACGGCTTGGGCCTGTACAACAATGGCGATGGGGTGAATTGGTCGCATGGGGGGCTGGTGGCGGGAGCGGGAGGGCCGGTGGGCGCTCAGGGGGTGCCTGCAGGCGTGGCGGGCCCTGTGCGGGGTGCCGCCAGCAGCAGCACCTGGGCACCGTATGTGCCCGGGCAGACAGGTCAGCAGCAGGGGCAGATGGGGGTAGGCCAGCAACAGCAGCAGGCGTCGCAGCAGCAGCAGCAGCAGCAGGCACAGGCGCAGGCGCAGCAGATGGCAGGATGGCCGCGTGGGCAGCGCTGGAGGAACTGACACTGTTAGGGGAAGCTGCTTGGTGTCCTTGAGATGAGGAACAGGGCTGCTTTTGACGGCCTCGCGCACTTGTTCGAGGTGCCTGACGAACCTGTATGTGCTCGTATTTGCAGTTAGTGGTTTCAGTTAGTGTTGTGGCACCGTACACTCTTGCGTCTTCGCCTGGACGTGGTGTTATGGTCCAAGTTTGCCATTTCCACGGCGCGCTTTTGCACCAAGAATGGTAGGTTACGTTAGAAAGATCGTTGTGAACCCTCTGGACGGGCGCGCTTTGGGAATAGGAGCGCACGCAGCCCACGTGCATGGAGGTGTGAGGGCACTGGGCGCAGCGTCGCCAACGCCGCAAATCAAGTTATGAGCAGCCATGGACATCTGCTGCTGCTGCATGGGGTTCATGAAGCATGCAACCACCTAAACTGTAACCAAACTCCTACACGTTCTGCAGCATGTAGAGCTGCCCTTGTGGATGTTGGAGGGTTTGTAAATTGCAAGTACAAGACGCGAAGGGGCAGCGAGAACGACCGGGAATGGGGATCCCTGCAAAGCGTACGCATGTGCTGGCTGGTGCCAGCACCTTCAAAGCCCTCATCCCAGTATTCAGAGGTGCCTGAGCACGTGAGACTTATTTTATTTTCACAAAATACCGCCGCTTTCAGGCCGCGCAGCGGCGCCAAAATCAGAGGATTTTATCGAATCTGATAAAAGAAAACGGGGCTGGACAGGGGCATTTTATCCGGTTTACGAAATTTCAGGTGCTGCACTGCGTGGCAGAGACCCTCTCATAAAATACTGGGTTTTTTGGGTGTTGGGTTTTATTAGAACTGATAAAATGCCTTGGCGGAAGAAACCAGCCCTAGTTTTGCATATTGGTCCCCTGGTCCTGACCTGCTGCAGTCATAATGCGGTTCTGCAGGGTGAGTTTACAGAAATGTATAAGAACAAGGCAAGGATTATCGTGATTGCAGCGCGGTTGCTTTGCATTAGGGTTGGGCTACAACTGGGAACCGTGGGTCGGCCTGCATGGTACGGTATGACGTGGACAAAGAGCCGCAATGTTTCCTTCTCACTCAGAAGGCGCGTACTTGACTGTGTGGCAGAGCGTTATTGATATCGTGTTAATCATTGATAGACTGGTCTCTTGGCCTGGAAGGAAGTAAGTGTGCATACAGCCAACGCCGAAACTTGCAGCCACTCTCTCAGCGAACGGCCGCCATGACGTCCCCAGCAATGCTTAGATTGATGACAGATCTGAAGTCGATGAAGCAGGAGCCTCCGGAGGTAGGGAGCTTCGTGTGCCTGCCGAACCCCACTTCGTTCAGGCCTGGAAGCTCTCAATAGCACTATTGCAGACATTATTGCTTCTGATAATATCCTGTTTTATAGTTCTACATGCTGCATCGTGTTTGTCCGGTGTCGCAAGCCATTCGTCTTCCGCGGTGCGCTTGTCTACAGGGCTGCAGCGCGTCCCCGATAGACGAAGGCAACCTCTTTGTATGGCAGGCAACAATCGTCGGACCACAGGTGAGCAGTGGCTGTGAGCAACGTATCACCAAGCCCTATGCAATTGCTGTTGGTCCAAGCAACAACACGGTGCACGTGCGCAGCTCAGCCACAATATAGTGGTTGCGATCGAAACTGTGGCAGAGGCCACGCCGCGTGACCATGGGTCGGCTTGAACACCCTAGCACCCACGCCAGTCACCGCCCAACCCACACCGCTGACACCTACACGCCCCCCCTCACCGTTGCGCCCTCTCAGGAGACAGAGTGGGAGGTGAGCAGTGTACACATACACTACACATGACCCAGGAGGCAGTATCCAAAAGTCCAGGGTGGGACGTGCCCAGCCAGCTGGGGCAGCCCCGTGGCAGGACCGGTGCTGGGAAGCCACGCTAATCGGGGTGGGCATGCATGCGGCCTTTCTGATGTCGGCCGGTCTAGTGGGCATGCACCTGTCCTTCAACCTTCAGCTTGCGTCCTGTCCAAATTCTCTGTGCTGCCTCATAACCCCAGGGTGGCATCTTCAGCCTCAGGTTTACGTTTACAGGTGGGCATGGCGGCCTCTGGGGTGTGGAGGCCTCTTGCGGGATGGGGGGGGAACACCATGAGCGCTGCGGCTGAGTGCCGTACAGTGCAGCGCCGTACACGGACTGTGATGGCTGTGCTACCGCGGCGGGGCACGTGAGCCTGTGAGGGCACGTGGGCGCAGCCTAGCTGCCGTGTCCGCATCTGGCGCCCCGTCCCCCTTGGGTTCCGGTCACGCAGCTGGTAGGGGGAACAAACGGAGTGGTAGACGCACCTGGTAAACGCACCACTGCTGTAGTTTGACTGAGCACCTGGGCCAAGCTCATGGGTGCGGCGATGCAAAGCTACTGGCGTTGCACGCCGTGCAGTGGTACCCTCCTCACACTCCTGTTCTGTGCTGAGCAGCTGGAAGGGGGCCCTCGTACCTTGAATCCGTGTCCTTCAAGCTGGCCTGACCCTGCGCTGCTGCTCCTCGTACCCTTGGCCCCCGCCATACCTCACCTTTCCGCCACACACCACGCTTCCGCACATTTTGTATGCCCGGCTGGAGTTGCGACCACCACCCGCACCCTACCCTCCTCGGCCCCACGCCCTTTGCCTTCCCCACAGAGCGCTACCCCGACAAACCGCCGCGCGTGCGGTTCTGTTCCGAGATGTTCCACCCCAACGTCTACAGCGACGGCAGCCTATGCATGGACGTGCTGCAGGTGGGTTAGCAGCAGCAGCTGCTATGTGCAATGTGGCTTACGGCTGGGACGTACGGTCTCTTGCTGCGCACGCTTGGTGCGCACCAGCGGTGTCGTTGTCGCCCGGTGGCCAGCGGTGGCTAGTGGCGACTGCCAGTGGCTGCAAGGGCGAAGTGAGCTGCGCCCGTGTCCCTGGCACTGAACACTTACAGCAGCAGGCGCAGCGTTGCCCAGACGGAGCCTAAGCGCGGAGGGTCCTTAGCCTCTTCTCCAGCTGCGTGCTTCTGCTGCTCCAGACACCTCCTCTCACGCCCTGCACCGCTTCGCGCCACGCCCCCCGCCCCGCAGGACCAGTGGAGCCCCTGCCACAACGTGTCCACACTGCTGACCAGCATCCAGTCCCTGCTCACAGACCCCAACTGGTAAGACGGGGGGCTTGGGACTGGTGTACATCGCCAGGCATCTGGTGGCATTTGGCAAGGTGGTGGCGTACCGTAGGGCCTAGAGTATGCACAAATGCGCACCCAGCAAGCGATGGAGGCTCCGCTGCGCTCCCCTGCTTGGCGCCATAACATGCCAAGGTTTGCAGGTGCAACAGTGGGGGTGGAGGCACCTTGGCTGCGTACGTTGACGGCAATAACATACGACATTCCCTCTATAAATGGCCCCTCCTGCGCAGCTCGTCACCCGCCAACCCCGAGGCGGCGCAGCTGTACCTCAACGACCGGCCAGCATACAAGAAGTGCGTGGGGTGTGGGATGTGGGGTAACCGCTGGGCGGCAAAGCAAAGGGGGTGGTAGACCAGGTAGCTTGCGGAGAGCGGGGTGTAGTGTCCGGGTGCGGGGTGTGGACCTCGCTGGAAAGGGCGTGGAGGGCTTGGCTCATGGCGGGTGACTGCGGTTGTTGCTGGTATCTACCACCTGCACCCGTTGCTCATCGACCGCTTGTTGCTGTACCATGCATGGCCGCCGGCATACGGTAAGAATGCATAGGTGGCGGTGGAGTCATTTTGCAGTACGCCTTGCCGAGTGTTGTGTTCTACCAGTTATCCCGTTGCATGGCGCTGTGTGAGCAGCGTACTGATATCCTTGCTCTGCTGCTGTACCGGCATGCGCAGGCGCATTCGCCGCATTTCGGAGAAGAGCCTCGAGTACTGCTGAGGCGAGGAGCGGGGGACCATGGGCGCTACAAGCAGGGGATGACCCCCGGGAGGAGGATGGGAGGACGAGACATGGCGGGCGGGCGGCCTGCAACGGGACACAGGCGGAGCAAGGGGCCGGAGGGCATGTGACGCAGGTTGTGTGACAAAGCAGGAGGCAGTTGGACCCGGCGTACGGCATGACTAGGCGTGAACCGTGGGGCGCTTGGTACAGAGCGCCGCAGCGCCCTCTATGCGACGATGCCGTTCCCGTCCGGCGTGCGTGCTGTGCCCCGTTGGGCCCCGTTCGGGCCAGCTTGGGCGGCGGCGGTGCTCGCGGCGGTGTTGGCACCAGAAGTGACACATTAAATGACGTAGGTTACGGGCATGCATTCGCCCGTCAGACGTGTCTGCGTTGTGCATTTCGTGCTAGCCAGACCAATAACACGGAAGCCCTGGACCGGTGCTGACCCGACTGGTGCATACCTGGCAGCTAGCGGGCTGAGGTGCTGACCATTAGAAGGAAGTCACAGGCAGAGGAGGGACGCACGCATGGAGACGGGCTTGCCAGCCCCTTCCAGGCGCATCGCACTGCCTATGGCAGGAGCTGTGGTCGCTGGTTCGGAGGCCAGACCCTGTTTGTACCATAAGACAAGAGAACTGCCTCGCACCTGCTCGCACCTTCTCTGCTGTCCTAGAGTTCTACCCATGGTTGTTGCGTTGCGCTTTGTGGGTCATCGGTCATTTCGTGCGCAAGCAAGTACAGGCATCGGTGCAACACGGGCCGCTTTGAGGATAGGACATAATGCGTGGTCTCTCTTGGGCTTCGGGTCCTTTGCTGTTGTCATTGCCCATTCACAAGCTCCTCCATCGTGCCTGAGTACCATTACACGTGCGGTAAACGCCGCCCTGCGCCTTCCGACTGATCCGAGGCGTGCATCGGAATGCCTGCCGCAGCCGTTAGTACACCCTGATACACCGAACCGGTAGCAGCCTTTCGGTGTCCTCCCACAACCGTAGCAACACCCTGCCACGTTGAAGTACAGGTAGGCAAATAGCCCGTTGTTCCTCCTGCAACGCAGCCCAGCGGCTACCTGCTTGCGTTCCTGCCGGGCCTAGCAGGCCTCACGGAAGCTGACCCTGTCAGGCCAGGCTGGGTCAGGCAAGCCGGCCCAGCAAACGCCCCAAAGCACTTAGTTCTCCAAGCTGCTTCAAGCCACCGCCTCAAACACGTGCATTGTGCACACATGCGACACAAGCCCATACCGTACGCCTGCACGCACCAGGCCTTGTACACTGCCGGCTACCGGTTGCTGTGCAGCGTTGCTGCATTGCACGTGGCCACGACAGGAAAGTCATACTACCTTGTGTCACGCAGCTCACCGTACCGTACACTGCTACAACGTCGCACCAGTCCCCCCGGCTCTGATGGTCACGACAGTAAAGTTTTATGCGAATAGACCAAAGCCGGCTCGTTGCCTTCTTAGCCACCCTGTCCTCATCACAAAGTACTCATTACTGGCCAGGGGTCCTGTCGCCTGCCCCGTCTCCCGCCGGCCGGAACCTGGCCTGCAACCCCGGACTGAACAGCACGCCAACGGGCACGACCCACCCCCCGCAGGCTGCTACCCACAGCCGCCTGCCTACTAAGGCTCAGGTCGCACGGCACCTGTACGCACACGCTCACATCCCCAAATCCCGATTCGGACTCGGCTGCCCAGAGTACGCCGCCCGGGGAGATGCCCCGCAATCACGCGATCGTGTGACACCGCACCCGGGCCGCCCAACAACGCACCCCACCCCCGCTGCCCCGCTCGCAGCTCCCGCGTTGCACCCACCCCAACGACATCAACCCCCCGCACCCCCCTTACCCAAGCGCAACACTCACACCCCGTTGGCCTCCTCCTCCACAGAGTGCAACCCACCCGGGAAGTGCCAGGGGTCCGGCCGCCCCACAGCACCAGCCCCGAGCTCCTCGTCCCCGCCCTTGCTCCCAGGCGCCTCCGCCCCCACCTCCCCCCCCTCCCCCGCCGCCACCCCCGCCCCCGGCGGCCCCATGTCCTGCAGCACCAGGCTGCGCATCTCGCAGTTGTCGTACCACCGGTGCAGCTCGCCCTGCACTGCCTCGGGCGCGGCGTGGCCGAAGCAGGACATGGTGAAGTGCAGGAAGGAGGAGTGCGTCACCACCGCGATGTGGCGCTCGGGCCTGCAGGGGGATTGAGCAGGGGGGAGTGCACGGGGTGGGCGGGCAGTGCAGCAACAGGCGGACAGGAAGGAGGGCACACCGGTTATGAAGCCTCGCCAGGCATACCAAGTCCCATGCTGCAGCATGAGCGTAGCATTTCGCCGCCTTGCGCCATACCTGTCACCAGCTTTGCCCCGCAAAACGGCCGCTGGTTGTCAGGCCGTACTCGCCTGCTCGTGAGCCGTGACACGCTTTCATCAATGCCCCAGCATCCCTGCCCCATCTGGCCCATGTCATGCACGCCAGACCACATGAACGCACGCCACCCCCATCCCCCACTTCGCCGTTCCCACCTGCCCGCCAGCCACTGCAGGAAGGCCAGCCCCCGCCGCCGGATCTCCTCCTTGGTCTCCCGGTGCTCGGCGGTCCACAGCACGTCCTCGTCCGGGTGCACCAGCGAGAAGTCGATGGCGGGGAACCTGGTGTGGGGGATGGTGGTGGTAATGACGACAGCTGACACGGTCATTCCGTGGCATCACAGGGTAAGTTGCTGCATTTGCTGGTCATGTCAGCAAGAAGCAGCGAGGAGCTATGGCGGCAAACGCGTCGGCGACGTAAATCGGTACAGCGAGGGTACGGTATGGTAATGCGACCGCCGGAGTGTGTACTTGAAGTGAAGTAGGTTGCGCGGGCTTATATGGTCAGGAAGGAGTTGGGAGAGGCCCATGCACGTGGTGCCGGTTGTGCAGGCATCAGCGCCCGGCAGACATGGCAGCGTAGGATTGTCGCATACACCGCACGGCTTTCGCTGAGACTGGCCAGTATGGCCATGGACGGTGTCCGCGGGGCAGCCCTGACGCCGAGCAGCGCGCCTTTATGGAGGCCGTAACAAACACAAAGGCCGGAACAGCCAGCATGTGGACTGTGTCCCCGTCACTGCTATGATACTAGCCCAAATTGCTCACCTCTGGCGGTAGGTGCTGACCTCGCTGCGGCGGTCGCAGGGATGCACGCCGATGTGTTCCTGGGGTGCGGGGCCGGGAGGGAGGGGTGCCGTGGTGTCGTGGGACAGCAGGAACAGCAACGGCGGGGCAGAAAGGGCTGCGGTGACATGCAGCAGACGCCCATCAACTGCCCTGTCATCTTGCACGCACACCCTGCACTCACGCCCCCACCCACACCCGCCACCCCACGCACCCTGCACAGCTCGTGCGCGAGGAAGGGCGGGCACTCCGCCGCCGCCACCGCCGCCCTGGCCACGCGCTTGCCCTCCGCCCCGTCCTGCGCCGCCATCAGCAGCGGCCCGCCGCCCGCCGCCGTGCCGTTGCCGTTAGTACCGTTGCCGTTGGTACCGTTGGCGGTTGGCAGCGGGGGCCCGAAGGCCGCCACCGCCGTCTCCATGGCTCGCTGCAGGGGGGCGACCACCACCAGCTCCACAGGCAGGCCCACGGACCGAACGTGGCGGCCTTAGGGGGGTGCGGACCAGGACCCACATTGATACATAGGTCAAGAACTCAGATTCCAAGTCAGGATACAGATTGAGTTGTGCATTAGTGCATGATTGCATTTGCGTGTGCGCTGTGCGCATTCCCTGCCGCCCACATGCGTGATGTACTCATTACGTTGACCTGGTGCACCCACCCAGGCTCTCCGCCTGCCTCCAGCCCAGCTCCGTGAGGTGCGAGTCCGCGTAGTCCCACAGCTTGTAGTTGTCGTGGTTGATGTGGCCTGCGGGTGCGGGAGAGACGGGAGGGCAGGCGGGCGGGGCGGGATGTGGCTTGGGTGCGTCGAGGGAAGCTAGTATGTCGGTGCAAGGCCGGCGTGAACGTGTGACGGCTGGGGTGAGAGCTTGCGAGGCCAGCGTTAGCAGGGTGACGCCGACTGGAAGAAAGCCTCATGCGAGTGAGGAGACCTCACGGGGCTCTCAGCCCCGCGTGCTTTGCAGCGTGTGGACTCTCGCCGGAGTTGCTCCCTGGTGCCTGCCTGCGTGCTCCTACATTAGTTTCTGGCCCCGTAACAGAGAGCAAAGCTATAGACGCAGTACCGCATCACCCCCGCCCTGGTCACTCCTCAAGACGGACTGTAAGGGGTGTCGGATGGCTGCGTTGCCCACCTGCTACGTTATGGAAGCCCTGCCCGTGGCGGACAAAGTGGATGGTCTTGTGGTAGCGTGCTGGGAGCAGAGACAGCTGCGGGCATGTAGCCTGGCGCATCGCCTCCGCGTCCTCCGGGTCTGCCACACGGTTTGTCGGAGGCATGGTGCCGGGGGCAGAGGGCAAAGGCGGGTTGGCGTGCTGTTCTGGAAAAGCCGTAGCTGGAGGGGAGGAGAGCGCCCGAGGACCCAGCTGGTAACGGGATGAACTGTTTGGTGCTTGATGAAGGCTACTTCCAGGTTGAAGGTGCTGTTTGTTCTGCTGGTAGCCGTTTAGCTTTGAGAGGCTTGTGACGTCGGCAGGGCTCTGATGAACCTCAGCATGAGGCCTTCCCGTCAGGGAAAAGGCAGGCTACTTGCGAGGTATAGATTTAAGCTTAACAAACTTAAAGTGGCAGGAATGGGCGTCAGCTTGAGTCCAACGAGGGTGAAAATGCGCCGCTCCAAAACGGCTGCCTGTTCAAATTAGGGCTCAGCTAGAAGATTCGGCAGAGGATGTTCGCATGTTCCCTATGTACACAACGCAACTAGAGATGAGTAGACAATCCGCATGAGGCAACGAAAGCGGGTTCGTCCATCTGCGCAGCACGTGCCCTGGCGCCTGGGCGCCCCTTGACACCGCCTCGGGGGCGGCGCCTTAGGGAGTTGGGTTGTCGTGAACTGCGTGCCCCACGAAAGCTTTCCACACCAGACCAGGGTTGCAATGGACGCCTGCAAAGCTTACAGTATGCCTCCCACTGTTACTACAGGGCCCGTGCACCGAACAAAGGACCTGTCAAAGTAGCGGCGCGGTAAGGGGTTGCAACAAACTACATGGACGGAGAGGCTCCTGGCGTATGAGCCAGGATAAGCAGCTTACCTCGCTCACTGCAACGCATTACGGCGCCACCCACGGCAGTGCTGTCACATGCTCGTTACAGCACACAAGTTGCCATTGACACTCATTAGTGTGGTGCTCTCTGGGAAGAGGCAGCAACGGCACCATGGAGGAAGTGTGGGAGTTCACAAATTCCCGCACCTCACTACGCAGAACAGGTCTAGCGTCTAGGAAGAGCATTATGACCTTATTGCATGTAAATTTCTGTGGTGTAGGGACACAGGTACCTGGATGATGCCCCAGCACCACTTTTCTTCATCAGCAGAACTGCACCACACGTGGGTTACGCCCTCCCAGATGGTGCTGCATCGACTTCCAGCAGGTTATCAGCAGTGGAAGTGCCATGCCGGATTGCCGGGACTTGCCAGGAACTCCCGTGCTTCTAGTAAGGCATGGAAGCGTTGCGGGCGACCTTCGGCGGGAGTCAACCCGGGTCCCGGGCCCAGCAGGGGTGTCAGTAGCCTGCCTTCCTACTGACAGGGCCCAGCTGGGCCAGTTGGGCGAAGTACTGCCTCTTCCCCCCTGGGCCTGGGCCAGCATACTTAATATAAGAAGTACTTGTATAGAAATATTTGTTGTTATACGTAGGTAACACTTGGCGCTGAGCTGACAAGCCACCGCCCGCAACCTTCGCGCGGGAGCCCACCTTGGCCCACCTGACCTCCTCGATTGCCGCGGGAATGGCCATATAAAGACCCCGTCCACAACCGGATCAAGCAGAGGAGTGACATTTATTATTGCCCACTATATGCTTAGTGCACTGAGAGCGTACGCAGTTTTACACGTACCTCCAATTCAACCATTTCAGAAGTACTAAGCACCCTGCCAACGTTCGGGACGAGTCAACGATGAAGACCAAAAAACTCTCGAGTATGGGCTTGACACTACCTGTTGTCTTGGCGATCGTCGTCGCCATGGCTGCAGGCGTTCACACAGCGGCTACTGTGAAAGGAGGTGCGCTTCGCTCCGGGCATAGTTGTTTGCCGCAGCGCATAGTTGTGATCACGCAGATTCACTTCGTGGGATAGCCATGTGCCTCAATGCCACACAATGCAAGCCGGCCAAAGTGTGAGGCGCTGGCGATCAGCATGTCTGAGCATGCTTGCCTTTTTCCCACCTCTCCACCCCTGCAGGGCGCCGTATGCTGCAGGCCGGGAACGTGTGCACGCTTGGGCGCTGCGGCCCCAACGCACGCTGCGACTCTGAGGACGATGGAGACCAGTACGAGTGCCACTGCATTGACGACTACAAGTACCTCAACGGCGTGTGCGTGCCGGAGCGCCAGGTGCCGGACGACAGCAACTCGTGTGCGGGTGTGAACTGCGGCCCCAACGCCGAGTGTGACCCCGACACCAACGGCAACAGCTACGAGTGCGAGTGCTTTGACGGGTTCTACTACAACGCCAACGGCGTATGCACCTCACGCTGGGGCGCCTCGCCCCGCCCCAAGGCCTCTCCGTCCACCCGCCCCAAGCCTCCTCCGGCCCCTGGTAAGAGGTTACAACTTGCCGTACGGGTCCGAGATGATCTCGCCGTTTGCTGCTAACCTGGTACAAGCATTGGCGGGGGCTCGCCAACAGCAAGGTCTTTGTGACCCTCTTGCCTTGCCTTATTTTGGCGGCAAGCCGTTATTCACTCTGTTGTGGATTGACACGTGCCGCTCCTGCGCGTTGGCGTTTCATGCACGAGCAGGCGGCGTGTGCAAGTGCGGCCCCAACGCGTACTGCAAGCTGGAGGACGATATGGACCAATACGAGTGCCATTGCATCGATGGCTACAAGTACCACTACGGCGTGTGCGTGCCGACTCCCACAAAGCCCGACGATAGCAACTCGTGTGCGGGCGTCAACTGCGGCCCCAACGCCGAGTGTGACCCCGACACCAACGGCAACAGCTACGAGTGCGAGTGCTTAGGCAAACTCGTCTACAGCAACATCACCAACGTGTGTGGGCCGCGCATCCTTTCCCCGTTCCCTCCCAGTCCCAATCCTCCCTCGCCTCCCAGCCCCAATCCTCCGCGCCCACCGAGCCCCAAGCCCCCGTCCCCGCCCAGCCCGCGCCCGCCTTCCCCTCCCAAGCCCCCCAGCCCCCGGCCCCCGTCCCCGCCCAGCCCTCGCCCGCCTTCCCCTCCCAAGCCGCCCAGCCCCAGGCCCCCTTCCCCCCCCAGCCCCCGCCCTCCTTCCCCGCCCAAGCC
>VFQN01000970.1_pt1 | contig 50611 bp, 59 predicted proteins | sample 3512371 | NCBI WGS metagenome assembly VFQN01 (sample SAMN10412370, study PRJNA504923) | tailings metagenome | isolation source: Replicate 2 from Balatoc abandoned mine | place: Philippines: Itogon, Benguet | collected 2017-08-28
GCTGGCTGCAGTGGGCTGTGTTTGAGCGGCGGCAGCGCAACTACGAGGCGGCTGAGCGCTGCTTCCAGCAGGGCCCTGCGGTGGCGCCGGGGAACCCGTACCTGTGGTGAGACAGACGGACCGTGAAGGGCGGGGAACAGGGTGTAGTCGACAGCGTTCTCCTACTGCAAGTCTGGCCGTTATTGGTTGTAGTGGTGCCGGGGAACCCGTATCCGTGCCTGTGGTGAGGGGTTGCAGGGGGCCGTTTAGGGGGACATGGGGGAGGCGTGTGAGTGAGGGGCAGGTGGGTGGGTAAGGGAACAGCGGATTACCTCAAGGGGGGTCATCTGTTGGCCTCGCAATACATACGGGGGAGTTCACCCGGGGCTTAGGGGCCCTGGTACTACCCGGAGGTTGTTCGGTGTCTTGCTTCATTCCAGCGAGAGGCCTTGTGGCTGGCGAAACGAGCAGCCGAGATACATTTGCGAAAGGCTTCGTGCATACGCGGCAGCCAGAACAGTACACTGCTTTACCCTGACAAACCGTACGTCCGCACCCTTCACGCCCCCGCCCGCAGGTACGCCTACTCCAGTATGTTTGTAACGCTGCGGCGGTGGGACGCCGCGCGGGGCGTGCTGCGCCAGGGCACGCCATGGAGTGGGCGCTGATGGAGGCGGCGCAGGGCCTGGTCTTGGCGTCACCCCAGGGCTCCGAGGTGCCTCCCTCCTACCAGCATGCGCCGCTGTACGAGGCGTGGGCCGCCTTCGAGCGGGCGCAGGGCGGCGGAGAGGCGGCGGCAGCGCTGGTGCAGCGGGCGGCGGCGCTGCGGCCGCTGGTGGCGGACGGCAGTGTGGCGGCGGCAGGCAGCAGCAACAGCAGCAGCAGTGGTGGTGGTGCCGGCATGCCTGGGAGCGGTGCCTTTGGCGAGCGTCTGAGAGGGAGCATACTACGGAGGCGGGGGCTGTGTTGCGTGGACGCATGAGAGTCGGTCGTACCGGAAAGGGGGTGCAGTTGGAATGAAGAGATGTGAGGCTGGCAGCGTGCCAAGCGAAGAAGCGTGTACGGATGCTTTGCAGCGAAGAAGCGTGTGTGTTTTGGCGTTATGGAGGGCTGAGGGCCCACTGAGCATTACAGGGGGTTGAGTAGCATGTGTGCGGCATGTGCCAGTGCCTGTGGGTGACAGCAACGTTGGTGGAACTCTGCTTGTGAAGCTGAAACCGTTGTTGCAGTTGACCGGGTGAGCTGTCAGGTCGCAGTAAATCGTGCTGAGTCGCCATGGACGGACACTGCCATTGCCTCATCATGTCAAAACGCCGAAGGCTTCAAGTGGTGTCGTCCAAGCCTATGACCTGCTGTGCTATGACGCTGCATGACGGTGATCCTGGACTTGCATGAAATTGCATTCCAGTGGATGCATCAGCAGGAGGCAAGGGGTTGAGAGCCCTGGACACGGCCTGGCTTGGCTTGGCACAGTGCGGCAGCTGCGAAGGGCAAGGGATGGTGTGGGAGCTCCAAAGCCTCCGATCTACCCTGCTGCTGTACCCCACCAGTCATACCGGTCTCATCTGATGCATGGTTAGGGGACCGCCATCTACTAGGGTTCGGGTACGGGAGCTACCGTACCATCACAGAGGAGCTCACAGAACGCTTACCTTCCAGCGGCCCGTTCCCGTCTTGCACACTGCAGCCTACCGTTGGCCTACCGTGGTTGTGTAGTGGAGTGGAGCGCAAAATGCAGCGGCGCTCGTACGAGTACACGGTCAACAGGAAGTCATAACCATAGTAAGCAATGGTGTATCGCAATGGTCGCCAAGCGTAATTTGCCGGATAAAAAGCTCTGCGGACGGATGCACGTGGCTTCCCCGATCGAAGCTCCAATAACCTACCTATCTCTTCATAATCACTGCAGCTAGCTTAAATTCTTATATGAAAAGAGCCAGTACGATGCCGGCACTAGTTCTTCGCCTCCCGGAACCTGGTCATGCCGCACCAGCGCCGGCTCCCGAAGCGCCCAACCTGCCCCCGGCAGAGCTCTGCTGCAGCTCCTACGCTCGCGCACTTGCACACAGAAAGTCGGCTCGGTCAACGGCAGCGCCCTCGCCCGCTACGTCGGCATCCCAGGCCCCTGCGTCCGGTGCAGAGCGCCCTTGGGTCCTCACCAACTGCCGTGTGCTAGACGCGGATGCGGGGGCCTACCTACCAGACTTACAGCGCATAGTCCTGTACGGCGGAAAGGTTGTGGCGGTTGAGGCGGTTGTACGGCAGGGCGGCGAGGCGGCAGCAGCAGCGGGTCAGCAGGAGCAGCAGCAGGGGGAGCAGGAGGAGTGGCTAGCGGGCTTGGGCTTGCCGCCGGCTGCTGCTGTGGCGGACTGTGGGGGCGCCGTGGTCATGGCGGGTGCGGCAGGGGGGATCGGGGATGGGTCCCAGCGTGGCTATGGGTGCAACAAGCGTGGCTGGTCCAAGCGTGATCAGAAGGGGTACACCTACATGCAGCAGTGGGTTGGGATGCGGTGGGGGTTTCGTACTAGCGGACAGCTTCTGCCCGTGGAGGGCAAGAAGTGAAGGGTTGGTCGATCGGGGCAGTTTATCGCCGCAGTCGACCTCTTTCCGTTAAGGCGAGTCCGGGCTCTTGCTTAGGGCTGTCCCCTGCTCTCGGGTCCAAGGTCCTCACCACAACGCCTCTGCCCCTGTGATGCGTCCCTCCGCACCGCCTGAGTGCAGGGCTGTGCGACGCACACGTGCACTGTACGGCGTGTACGGCAGACCTGGCCCGCCTGATGTCGTACCCCGAGTCGTACGTGACGGCACGTGCCGCCGCCATCCTGGGCGGCATGCTGGCACGTGGCTTCACCACCGTGCGGGATGCGGGTGGGTCGTCGCTGGGCACGTGGGAGCATTCCCGCAATGCCATGTGGGAACACCTTACGTCAACCTGGGCTTGCTTTCGTTACTGTCAATGCACCAAGAGGAAAAGCACCTGCCTTGCTGGCGCGTCGTCGTGCATCTCTCAGTACGTGCCTGCGCGCCGGACATGTTTGCTGCTGGAGTGTCGCACAGTGTTGCACCTGCTGCCCCCAACGCAGGCGGTGCCGACTTCGGTCTGGCCCAGGCGGTGGACGAAGGGACGATCCTGGGGCCGCGAGTGCTGTTCACAGGTGGGTGGTCCCAGGCATGCACAGCATGCATGGTACGGGGCAACCCAAGGGACTCCCGGTGCCTGCGCGCCTGGCAATGCATGGCGTTACAGAGCGTGTGCGCGTTTGCGCATCACCATGTCGCCACGTGCCGCAGTTCCCACGCGTCGCCGCAGGCCACGCGCTGAGCCAGACGGGCGGGCACGGGGACTTCCGCGGCAAGGGGGAGGAGCTGTGTGCGTGCGGGGCGGCGCTGCGGGGCATCGGCCGCGTGTGCGATGGAGACGCAGAGGTGCACGGCGGGCTCGTGTGTGTGGAGTTCGTGTTGTTGCTGCGCCCGCCTGGTATTGGTGCTGTGACAGCACCGTATGTTGGAGCGGTTATTGACAAGCTCCCTGCAGAACCACCTTACCCTTCGCGTGCACCCGCGTCTGTTGACCCTCGGCATGTTACACGGTCTCCTCCTGCATAACCTGCACCCCAACCTGCGGGCCCACCTTTCTGTACACGCCCCAGAGATCTCGTGCCGGTTCCTTGCACAGGCGCGTTCGCCTCTCCTTCCCACGCGTTCCCCTCAGCTTCCCGCACATATTTTTGCACCCTTCCCGCGCCTTCCCACACCTTCCTGCCCAGGTCCGCCGTGCCGCCCGCGACGAGCTCCGCCGCGGCGCGCACTGCATCAAGGTCATGGCTAGCGGGGGCGTGGCCTCGCCCACAGACAGGTAGAGTTTGGAGTGGGACAGAACCAAACCAAGAAGCCTGGCCACTGATGTTGCAAAAGCGTGGCTGCAGAGCGCTTCGCAGGCCGCGGGGGCGTTGCCTCGCCCACGGGTAGGCGGGGCGGAGGACAGACAATACTGTATCGGCGGGTGCTTACCTGAATCGGTCTTCTGCGCTACTACGGAACGCATGTCCCTCCTTGCTTCCTGAGGCCCCGCGCTACCGCTGCCCCCCCTCCCCCTCCAACTCCCGCCCCAGGCTTACTAACACGCAGTTCTCAGAGGCGGAGCTGCGTGCAATCGTTGAGGAGGCGGAGGCAGCGGGTGGGTGGCGGGGTGACGTGGGGCTAGGCCGGGCGGGGTACTGACACTGCTCGGTGCAAGTAGGACTTGCTGCCTGGCGGCTACGCTTGCGACGACCCGTGGGTCATACAACGCACTAATTCGTTGTGTACCGGTAGACTGCGGTGTACAGTGGCGCATTGCAGCCCTTCCTGGCACATGCTGTGGACACGGGCGCGCATTGTAGCCGATGCCCTGCTCCAGAACCGAGCAGCCAACCTTGTCCTGTGACCGCAGGCACCTACGTGTGCGCGCACGCCTACACGCCACGTGCCATCGAGCGAGCGGTGCGCTGCGGCGTGCGGTCCATCGAGCACGGCAACTACATCGACCCACCCACGGCGCAGGCCATGGCGGAGAAGGTGGGCAATGATTTGTTTTGTGTGCTGTGCTACAAGCACGCTAGGCGACGTAGGTGAGGCTTTCGGTGCAGTACAAGCGCGCTTGCGTAAGGCCCACGTGAGACACAGTAAGCCAATATGCTACGTGGGACGGATGCCCCTGCGCGAACAACCATCGTTGCATGCGTTGTTTGGTGGGGCAGAAGGAAGGCATTCAACCAGGTGTACCAGCAGACTGCCGCCGTGCCGCTCGCACGCCGAAGACGGCCTAGAAACCCTGGCAATCAACCATTTAGGTCATGACCATGTAGAGATTGCTCCTTGTTGTATGTGCGCCACCCGCCCGCTTGCTGCCCTTCCGGGCCCAGGGCGTGTTCCTGGTGCCCACCATCGTGACCTACAGGGAGCTGGCCAGGGGAGGGGCGGCGGCGGGCATGCCCCCGGTGGGTGTGCAGTACGGAGGGGTACCAAGTGCCGGGCAACCTGGCTGCTAGGATGTTCGGTGGAGGGGTGAGGGGTGCGGCGGAGGGGGTCGGCGGTGTGTACCCTAATGGTCGGTGCGAAGGGTCGCACCGGTGCACCGGTGCCTCCCGCTCCACACGCCGCATACGGTGCAGACTCCTCGTTGCCGGCCCTGTAACGTATCTTAACCATCGGCAAGGCAAGCCTTCGAACTTGCCCGACTGGCGACGCTGTCGCCTGCCTGCCCTCGCTTACCACGTCCCCTATCGCCGCAGGAGCTGGTGGCCAAAGTTGGGGACGCAGTGGAGGCGGTGAGTGGGAGGCCTGGGCAATGCGTTCTGGGGCGGCGAGGCGAAGTGGTATTCTATGCTGCTTTGTGTGGTGTAGCACAGTACTACGCCAAGGAGCGACGCCTGTACCGCATGCTTGGCGCTGTGCAGCATGCTTCTCTGCAAGGGCGTCCAATCGCACACGTGCTCACGCGTGTGCGTAACCACACACGCGGGTTACCTCATACACGTGCAGGGCCTCAAGTCGCTGGAGGTGGCCCATGCGGCGGGTGTGGTCATGTGCTACGGCAGCGACCTGCTGGGGGACCTGCACCCCGCACAGGTGGGTGCCGAGCTTGCCTATGGGCTGTGCAACGTACGGGCATACGGTACTGTGCGAACACGTGACGAGGGACCTGCACCGTGCACAGGTACCAGTGCTATGGTGACGTACAGATCTGCGGGCACGGGGCTGCAGTGGTGTACGGACCGTACTGATTGCTGGGGCACCTGTAACCCGCGCACAAAGGCCGCGGGCGGGAGGGGTGCGGCGGCCCACCTGAAGTGGGCTGGCTGGCTCGACAGTAACACACATTGGCTGTGCAGCTAGGTACGTCACATAGGGTGTTTAGATACTTGCCGGGGACATTGTGCCCTGCGAGGTGCAACGGGCGGGGTCTGCATAGTCATCCCGAGTGTGTTGGTTGTGTTGAGCCCTGGGGGTGTGAGGTGTTGCATGGTGTTGTTGCCTTCGGTGCTGCACGGAGTGGCAACACCGTACCAGCCACGAGCGTGGGTAATGGACTCTGTGGGTGCAGGACGCCTCCCAGCATACGCTGCCCAGCAAGGCACCGCCAGCACACAGTGCTCCCTACAAAATGCATACAGGCAAGCTTACCGTACGTGTGCGTATGCGTGGATGCGCGCAGGGCGGCGAGTTTGAGCTGCGCGGGGGCGTGCTGCCCGCCTGCCACGTGCTGCGTGCCGCAACCGTCAACTGCGCCAGGCTCTTCGGCATGGAGGTACGGCATGGTAGTACGGCGTACGACAGGGTGCAGTGCAGAGATGTACCGTACCAAAACAACAATTGGATAGGAGGGTGGTACGGTGGAAGACGGGATGTTGGGTATGGGCAGAGGCCTGCCCTGACCGCCGGCTGCGCAGCGGCACCGTACCGTACACTGCGTGTAGCACATAAGACTCCTTTGTTCATCGCCATGCGCAGCAGACCGTGTAGTGACTGTGACGGGGCCTACCACCTGTAACGCAGAAAGGGACCATCGCATTGCTTTGGGTTGCCCCCTACCTCCGCAGTACACCCTGGGCCGCGTTGCTCCCGGCTACGCAGCAGACCTGCTTATCCTGCGCCCGGGGGCCGACCCCTTGGCGGACGTGTGTGTCTTAGCAGAGGCGGGCGGGGCGGCGGTGGCGGCGGTGATCAAGGGCGGGCTGCTGGCGAAGGCGCCGACGCCGGCGGCGGCGGCGGCGGAGGGGGAGGGTGGCGGCTGGTGGGCGTTGAACGATAAGCTGTTTGGGATTTAAGTGCCAGTGAGCCCCATACCGGCATTCGGGAGTGTATACAAAGGGGCCGACAGATCGGTACATGTTGGTATAACGGTTGGTCGGTTGTCACCCTTGTGGCCCATGGCAGCAAATGCCGCACCGAGGTCTGGGAGTGCTACACCTGATGCCGCGAGGACGCTCTTGCAAACGGGCTACTCGTCCACAGGTGGCCTAGTTCACGTGTGAGGTACAGAGGATGACCCTCCTTAAATGATCGCACCCGATTTTGAGCTTGACGGTGGTTTATGATCGAATGGTTACTGGTTCTGGTTACTACAACTTGCGGAATGGACGGGTGCTCAGTAGCCCTGCTCAGCGCTGCGTACTGTGCAGCGGGCAAAGGTGCCGCAGTGCTGTGTAGACCTCCAGTGGACGCGAGTGGTGCATGAGCTGTTCTTTATGGCGCTTACCGTAGTTGCGACGATGCGTGTATGCTAAGGTGCTTGTCACGCCCTAGAGTCGGAACGTGGTGCACGTGTGCGTGTCTCTCTGTTGCCGTACTGTCTACTGACGGACCCATGGGTCGGTTGATTGCGGAGGTCGAGTATGCGGTGTCCATGCAACAACCATTAGTGCACATAATCACCCCCACAGCAACCACGGCTTTGATAGTGTCAGTGTGTTATATTAGCAAGCGCAGCCTCGTCGCGTCGACATCGTTACGCATTGCAAAATACTGCTTTGGTTACCGTATGCCCAATTACCGTATAAGTGCATTGATCGCTCACAAGTAACTTACAACCAATTAGCCTATCGGCACAAGAGAAACTTCAGCCTAGCGGCGCCGCAGCCTCTGCTCCAGGGCCCGGCGGCCAGAATGGAGTCGAAGCTTCTATCGCTTCCTCACCATCTGCTTAGTGAGATCCTGCACAAGGCAGGATTTAGTGGTGCAGCCGCGGCCTGCTGCTGCACTTCGCTCCTTCACGCGTGGGCCGTTGTCCTCAGCGACCCCGCCCATACAACCGCGTTGCTGCTGCAGCGCTATGGTTCCGTAGATGCAGCACTGAAGCACCTCTACGCCTACGGCTTCAAAGAGCGAAAGGTCTTCTTCTACGACCACCACTGCGGACGCCGCACAGCATTCGGCGCGCTAGACGGCTTTCTCAAGACGCTTTCGTACCTGCCCAAAGGCCCCGCCATCCCTATCAAGGAGCAGGAAAGTAGCTTTGTGGAGTCCCTGACTGCTGCAGCAAATGAACTCTGCGCAGAGCGACCCGAGGCGCTCTCAGCATCGCATAGGCCGCAGCCTGAGCCGCCGCAGCAGCAGACGCCGTTCTGGTCGCGCTCGGAGGCAGCAGCGGGGACGGAGGCTGAGGACGTGTATGCCGAGGCGGTGGTTCGCGGGCTGGTGGCCCAGGATGAGGGCTTTGACGCGGACGACACGGCGGGTGAGGCGGTGGGCCGGGGGGCGGCGATCGCGGGGCACGAGAGGGTGGTGGTCTTCCTGCTGTCGCGGGGAGCGTGCCCCATACAGATTATGAATGCCGCCAACTGGACAGGCAGCAACGTACGCCTGTGTACGGCACTGCTGGCAGCAATGCGGCCGTACGTCCGGATCACATTCGCGAGGGACGGAGGGCTGCTGCGGGCAGGGCAGGGCGCGGCCGCAGCACAGCAGCAGGCGGCTGCGGCGGTGGCAGGAGGTGCAGGTGGGGAGGGGCAGCTGAGCAGCGAATGGGAGCAGAAGGCGGAGGGCTTGTGCAAACGGATGGCACGTATTTGCCTTAAAGCGGCATGCCAGTTCGCCCCCGCACAGCGCAGCCGTACCCAAATGCTGGCAGGGCGGGCGGGCAGGGGGAGGGCTCTTCCAGCAGCGGCGACGGCGGTGGAGGCGACGGTGCCCATTGCTGCTCCGGGGGTGAGGGCGACGAAGGTCGTGGCAGCCAGCCTGCGGGCGGGCGGTTGAGCTCGGACGGGAGAAGACCGACGGGCACTGGTGTAAGCGGTGCACAGGCAACAGGCGCCGCACAGAACGTACGGAGCAGCAGCAACAGCAACAGCAACAGCAACAGCAACGGCAGCAGCAGCAGCAGCAGCAACAGCGGGCGCCAATGCGGGTATGCAATCACCGACGGCAGCAGCATCACTGACAGCGATGGCGATGGCGTGGATGCGATCCTGCCGGTGGTTGCGGCAGCTAAGGCGGCGGCGGAGGCGGCAGCCACAGCCTCCCTCTCCACCGTCCTCCAGCGCCCTTCGGTGACGGCCACTGGGGTGGTGCACGCCCCACTTGCAGCTGCTGTGGCTGCCGCGCTACAGGTTGAAAGCCAGGTGGGATGTCAAGCGGCGGCGGCTGCCACCGCTGCCAACTTGGATAGTTGCGCTGCATCCCTGGCCCCATCCCCTGCCTCCCAACCCCCGCCGTGCCCCCACCAGCCGCACAGCACAGCCTACGGTCCCGTGGATGGCAGCAGCAGCGCTAGCAGCAACGGCAGCACAAGCAGCAGCACGTCCTGCCACGGGCCACATCCGCCTCCAGCACTAGAGCGCCCAACCCGATGGCCCCTTGCAACCGCCAACCGCCGGTACCTTATCCTCGCCCGGTCGCTCATCCACGCCTGGGGCGCTGACCCACAGTCTGCCCTGGACAATGCGGTGTGGGCGGGCTGTGGGCCGCTGGTTTCGGAGCTGCTGCGGGCCGGGGCCGACCCACGGGCCTTGCGGCATGGGCATGCAAGCTTCGGCAACGCTGTCACGTGGGGTCGCTGGGACATCGTGGAGGGCATGTACGGCAGGGGCGACGTCCGCACGGCGCTGTTCCTGGTGGCGATGAAGGGCCTGCTGCTGCTGTACTCGGCAGCGGTACATTTGGATTTCCGACTCAGACTGCTGGTAGGGCAGGGCGTGTGGGGTCTGGCAGCGCTGGGGCGTATGCGGGTGGTGCGCTGGGCTGCGGCGGCGGCGGAGCGGGCGTGGGTCGCGCTGTGGCACGCGCTGTGGTGGTGGATGTGGGGGTGAGGGCATGCCGGGTGCCAGACTGGCAGCGCACGTGCTCTGGCATGGACACTAGCACCGACCAAGGCTGCTGCTAACCGTACGTATTGGTAGTCGCACACGTGCATACCCGTAGGTAGTTGGATGGCACCTGATCCCGGAGCCATCCCGGAGCTGCAGGGAGGATACTGGACGGGTGTGTGCGCATGTCCCAAAAGGGCAGTGGTGTAGCAATCTGGTCGCAACGTACAGCTGTACAGTATATATCCCTGCATTCCTGAATTGGCGCGGGGACGAGATGCCTGCATGTGGCCTCTTGCTGTACCGTATACCGGTAGTATGTGGTGTAGATAAGGATGCCAGGGTCTGTGGGTCCTGCTAGTACGGTCCAAGCGGTGTGGGGTTGCTAGGGTCTGTAAACACAGTTTACCGGAAATATCTGACGATCCCAGGTAATCATCTGAGCGGCGCAACAGCATGGACAGGGTGCAACGTCGTGCCGGACGGAGCTGCGACTGGCATTACCTCGTATCCTTGCACGTGCACGGGTCGTCCCCACCAGTACAGCGCAATGTCAGACACGGGTCCGTCCTGCCGTCCTAAACGGAAGCAATTGCCCGCGTGTCACCCGCATGGAACATAGCAGCCGCTCCATACCTTAACAGCCATGCATGGAACAACAACTACATGCGTCTGGCCGCACACCAACTCCCTTTATTTTAACACAGCACGTTACCAGCAGGACCTGTACCCACGGTCAACTTGCTCAGGCCCATCATGCTAGGCAGAGCAAGGCTTGTTGCACGTACCGGTGCTTACCGTACGTACGGAAGCCAGACGGATGTTTTGCAGCTGCAATCGCGCATTGTTGCTTACGGTAGGAAAGCGGCTGAAACAGACCCAACCGTGTCTGCTGCAGGTTGTGAGCATCTGCGCACACCTCCCGGTGTACCGTACCGGTAGCTGTGTGAATGGTTGATCATAGTTTGAGGGCGGTACCTGGGCATGCTTGCAGAGGTAACTGCCACACCCTTATTGGATTATGGTGCATCGCGCACGTGCTCCGCTGCTGCCATGTCTACTGACGGCAGACCCATGGGTCATGCAAACAGATTACGGAAACGAGTGCGCAGCGTCGTGGAGTGGGCCACTGGCTGGCCGCTGGTGCGTACTGGTGAAACCCATATAACTGCAGGCACAGATACCTACAGTTGGTACGTGGATCAGGCTCTTAGGCAAAGTAGACCCGCCCTCGGACAGGTCATCGGCCGCCGATAGCCAGCCTCGTCTGCGTCGACGATGTTACGCACGCTACGTAGCGGTAGGACTCATTAGAAAGTAATGCACACATCACAGGCATATCTTGTTAGTTTTATGTAAGATATTCGCAGAAGAGGAGCCTCAGCCTCAGCCTCAGCCTTGGCCGAAGGGGCCGGCCGCCGGCGGCCATAATGGACCTGAACCTCCTGTCGTTGCCCCACCATTTGCTGACTGATATCCTGCACAAGGCAGGGACAAGCGGCGCTGCTGCGGCATGCTGCTGCACCTCGCTCCTTCACGCGTGGGCTCCTGTCCTCAGCGACCCTGACCACGCAACATCGTTGCTGCTGCAGCGCTATCGCTCCGTAGATGAAGCTCTGAAGCACCTGTACGGTACGTCTACAACGGCCGTGCTTCGGACCCATGTGCCTATTTGCTCGATCGGCTAGGCGGCCGCCGCAACGCCTTTGGCGCGCTAGACGGCGTCCTCCACACCCTGTCTCGCCTGCCCAGAGGGACCACTGCGCCCGCCTCCCCAGATGCAGACGGCCTCCCAGGGTTCCCAGCAGCGCCAACCGGTGAGAAGCTTGAACCAACGCACGTGGAGGTGCCAGCAGCGAAGCAGCAGGAGCAGCAGCAACAGCAGCACCACCAGCAGCAGGTGCAGCAGGTGACTTCGGGAACGGCAGCTGCCAGCATGTTCGCGGAGGCGGTGGTTCGGGGACTGGTGTCCCGGGTAGAGGGCTTTGACACGAAAGGGGAAGCAGGCGAGACGGTGGGCCTTGGGGCGGCGATTGCCGGGCACGAGAGGGTGGTGGTCTTCCTCCTGTCGCAGGGAGTGTACCCCGTAAGCATGATGAATGGCGCGGGCCTGGGTGGCAACGTACGACTGTGTACGGCACTGCTAGCAACATTACGGCCGTACATTCGGATCTATACAGTCGGAGCCAGCGGGCTGTTGCAGGCAGGGCAGGGCGCGGCTGCGGCAGAGCAGCAGGCGGCTGAGGTGGTGGCAGGGGGCAGGGAGGGGCAGGCGTTCCGGGATGCTGAGCAGGAGGCAGGTCAGACACTCAAGGGTGCCGCAAACCTTTGCCTGCGCTTGATCTGCACGGCTGCCTTGCCCGCGCCCTGGCCAACGGACAGCCACGGAAGCAGCTGTGAGGATGTATACAACAGTGCTGACATCGGTGGTGGTAGCAACGCCGACAGCTGTGCTGGGGACGCCGGGAGTTCTACTGTCGGGGGCCCGGTGGGAAGCCGGTGGACGGTGGCTGAGGCACGTGGTGGCTTCACCAGGTACGATGGACGGCTGGCGGCAGCGGGCGACGGGAGCAGGCGGCACCCCAGGGGCAGCAGCAGCGGCGGCGACGGCGACGGCGGTGGCAGTGGCGGCGGTGGCGGCGATGGCGGCGGCGGTGGCAGTGGCGGCGGTGGCGGCGATGGCGGCGGCGGCAGCGGCAGTCAAATGGGGGGTGGCGGCGGTGGCGGCGATGGCGGCGGCGGCAGCGGCAGGCAAATTGGGGGTGGCGGCGGTGGCGGCGATGGCGGCGGCGGCAGCGGCAGGCAAATTGGGGGTGGCGGCGGTGGCGGCGATGGCGGCGGCGGCAGCGGCAGGCAAATTGGGGGTGCAAGTTCCAACGGAATGGGTTACCATATGCCTTCGACAGATGCTATCCTGGCTATGGTCTCGGCAGCAAGGGCGGCGGCTGATGCAGCCGCCATCGCCGTGCTGTCCACCGCGCTGCAGTCCGACCCGTTGCGGGCGCATGACTTGACGGCCGCCCCTGCTGCCGCTGCCGCCGCCGCTGCGCTCGCCGCCCAGAGCAGATGGGGGCCTTGTGTAGCAGCTGCTCCTGCTGCTCCCGACTGTTGCGCACCAAGCGGTAGCCCTCGGGGCCTTCTGTCCCCAGCTGCTTCCCCTGCCTCCTCCCCCTCTCAACCATCGACCCACTGGCCGCACGGCTCACCAGGCGCGTCTCCCTTGCACATTAGCCATGAACCTGACGGCAGCAGCAACAGCAGCAGCCCCCACCGTCCGGCAGCGTCGGCGTTGTCAGCTGTGAGCGCAGCAGCCGGGGCTACTTTTGCAACCGCCAACCGCCAGTACCTCATCCTCGCCCGGTCGCTCGTCCACGCGTGGGGTGCCGACCCGCGGGTCGCGCTGAGTCTTGCGGTGTGGTCGGGCTCGGGGCCGCTGGTTTCGGAGCTACTGCGGGCTGGGGCCGACCCACGGGCCTTGCGGCATGGGCATGCAAGCTTCGGCAACGCTGTCACGTGGGGTCGCTGGGACATCGTGGAGGGCATGTACGGCAGGGGCGACGTCCGCACGGCGCTGTTCCTGGTGGCGATGAAGGGCCTGCTGCTGCTGTACTCGGCAGCGGTACATTTGGATTTCCGACTCAGGCTGGTAGGGAAGGGCGTGTGGGGTCTGGCAGCGCTGGGGCGGATGCGGGTGGTGCGCTGGGCTGCGGCGGTGGCGGAGCGGGCGTGGGGCGCACTGTGGCACGCGCTGTGGTGGTGGATGTGGGGGTGAGGGCTTGCCGAGTGCGAGACTGGCAGCGCACGTGCTTTGGCATGGACACTAGCCCCAAGGCTGCTGCTTATCGGTAGTCACACAAACGTACGTAGTTGCATGACACCTTATGAGTGCACGTCACGCCGTCCCGGAGCGACACGGCGGGGACGGGATGGGTGTGCGCGCATGTCACAAATAAAGGGCAATCTTGCGTTGCCGCAATCTGGTTGCTACGTACAGCTGTACAGTATACGTGCATTCCTGAATTGGCGCGGGGACAAGATGCCTGCGTATGGCCTCGTGCTGTACCGTATGTGGTGTAGAGCTGGGTGCCAGGCTCCGTGGGTCCTGCTAGCCAGTACCGTAGTACGGTGCAAGCGGTGAAGGGCTGCAAGGGTCTGTAGACACAGCAGGTCAATCGCATTACAGTCCCAAGCCCTTATACGAGCATTGCAACAGCATCGACGGGATGCAACGTCGTGCCGGGTGCTGGAATTGGGGCTACCTCTGGTCCTTACTTGCACATGCACGTGCCCACCAGTACAGAGCCATGCAGGTAGGGTCCTGCAGAGTCCTGTGCCGTCCTCAGCGGACGCAAACGCCCGCGTGTCACCCGCATGGAACAGAGCAGCGGCTCCATACCTTTCGGCCATGCATGGATAACATACATGCATGCCTCTGGGCGAACACCAACTCCCTTGATTTGAACACAGTACGTTACCAGGACCTTGCTTAATACACGGTAAACTTGCGCAGGCCCAAGCAATATGCTAGGCAGAGCCAGGCTTGTTGCACGTACCGATGCTGACGTACGGGAACCAGACGAGTGTTCGGTATTTTCAAACGCGCATTGTTGCGTACGGTAGGACAGCTGCGGAAATGAACCCAACCATGCCTGCTGCAGGTACCGGTAGTGAACAATGCTGCGCACACCTACGGGTGTACGGTGAACCGGTCAGCTATGTCAGGCGATGTGCACGGTTGACCACAGTTTTGTGGAGATTGAGTGTGACTGGGCACGTATGCAAATATGACTACCACCGCCCTCAATTTGGAGCATGGCGCATCGCGCACGTGCGCCCGCTGCTGCCGTGTCCAGTGACAACAGACCCACGGGTCAACAGATTGCGCAACCAGTGCGCATCGTCGAGGAATGGGCCACTGGCCCCTAATGCGTACTGATAAAACCCATGTAGCTGCAGGCGTACATACCTATAGTTGGTAAGTGGGGTAAGCGCTTATGCAAAGTAGGCCTGCCCTCGGACAGGTCATCTGCCGCCGATAGCTAGCCTCGTCGCGTCGACGATGCATGTTACGCACTGCTGCGTAGCGGGTAGAGACTCATTAGGAAAATGCACATATATCAGGCACATCCTATCAGTTACAGCAGTTCACAGTAGAGGAGCCTCAGCCTTGGCCGCAGGGGCCGGCGGCCACAATGGAGCTGAACCTTCTATCGCTTCCTCACCATCTGCTTACTGATATTCTGCACAAGGCAGGATTACATGGCGCAGCCGCGGCCTGCTGCTGCACCTCGCTCCTTCACGCGTGGGCCCCTGTCCTCAGCGACCCCGCGCACGCAATAGCGTTGCTGCTGCAGCGCTATGGCTCCGTAGATGAAGCTCTGAAGCACCTCTACGTCTACAACGGCCGTACTTCGTTCGGACCCATGTGTCTATTTGCTCAACCGCCGTGGCGGGGGCCGCACAGCCTTGGGCGCGCTAGATGGCGTCCTCCGGACCCTGTCTCGCCTGCCCTGCGGAGCCAATGCCCCCACCTTCCGAGACGCAGACGGCCTCTCAGGGTTCCCAGCAGCGACAACCGGTGAGCAGCTAAACCCAACGCACGTGGAGGTACCGGCAGCGAAGCCGCACCAACAGCAGCAGCAGCAACAGCAGCAGCGGGTGACTTCGGGAACGGAGGCTGATGACCTGTGTGCAGAGGCGGTGGTTCGGGGACTGGTGTCCCGGGGAGGGGGCTTTGACGGGAAAGGGGAAGCAGGCGAGACGGTGGGCCTTGGGGCGGCGATTGCGGGGCACGAGAGGGTGGTGGTCTTCCTCCTGTCGCAGGGAGTGTGTCCCGTGAGCATGATGCATGGCGCGGCCTTGGGTGGCAATGTCCGACTGTGTACGGCACTGCTAGCAGCACTGCAGCCGTACGTTCGGATCTATACGGTGGGGGCCCACGGGCTGTTGCGGAAAGGACAGGGCGTGGCTGCGGCAGAGCAGCAGGCGGCTGAGGCGGTGTTAGGGGGCGGGGAGGGGCAGGCATTTCGGGAGGCGGAGCAGGACGCAGAGCAGACACTCAAACGTGCCTCGAACAATTGCCTTCGCTTGACCTGCATGGCTGCCCTTCCCGCGCCCTGGCAAATTGACAGCCACGGCAACAGTGTTGAAAAGGGATGCAGCGGTGTTGACAATTGCGGTGGCAGCAACGCTGACAGCTGCGCTGGGGGCGCCGGGAGTGGGGCCCCGGTGGGAAGCAGGCGACTGGCACCTGAGGCGCGCGGGGGCTTCAAAGACGATGGCCGGCTGGCGGCAGCAGGCTACGGGAGTAGGCGGCAATCCAGCGGCGGCGGCAGCAGCGGCACTAGTGGCGGCGGGGATGATGGCGGCGGCGGCGGTGGCGGCGGTGGCATCGGCAGTCATGTCGGAGGTGCAGGGATCAGCAGCCATGTGCCCTCCACTGATACCATTGTGTCCGTGGTTTCGGCAGCAAGGGCGGCTGCCGACGCAGCCGCCATCGCGGTGCTTGCCAAAGCGCTGCAGTCTGACACGTGGCGGGCGCAGGACGTGACGTCCGCCCCCGCTGCCTCTGCCGCCGCTGTGGCTCTCGCCGCCCAAAGCGTATGTGGGCCTTGGGCGACATCGGCTGCTTCTGCTCCTCCTGCCGCGCCTGCTGCTGCTGATGCGCTCGGTTGCCATGGGCCATGCGTGACACCGAGCGGCAGCCCTCGGGGCCCTCTGTCCCCAGCTGCTTCCCCTGCCTCCTCCCCCTCTCAACCGTCGACCCACTGGCCACACGGCTCAAGCGCGTCTCCGACACACACCAGCCATGGACCCGACGGCAGCAGCAACACCAGCAGCCCCTACCACCCGGCAGGGTCAGCGTCGTCAGCTGTGAGCGCAGCAGCCTTGGCTACCCATCCAACCGCCAACCACCGGTACCTCATCCTCGCGCGGTCGCTCGTGCACGCGTGGGGCGTCGACCCGCGGGCCGCGCTGAGTTTAGCGGTGTGGTCGGGCTGTGGGCCGCTGGTTTCGGAGCTGCTGCGGGCTGGGGCCGACCCACGGGGCATACGGCATGGGCATGCAAGCTTCGGCAGCGCTGCCTGGCTGGGCCGCTGGGACGTCGTGGAGGGCATGTACGGCAGGGGCGACGTCCGCACGGCGCTGTTCCTGGTGGCGCTGAAGGGCCTGACCTTGCTGTGTAATGCGGCCGTATGCGTGAAAGAGCGGGTAGGTCAGGTGGGGCCGACGTTCTGGGGTCTGGCAGCGCTGGGGCGGATGTGGGTGGTGCGCTGGGCTGCGGCGGTGGCGGAGCGGGCGTGGGTTGGGCTGCGGCACGGGCTGTGGCACGCACTGTGGTGGTGGATGTGGGGATGAGACGTGAAAAGCATGTCGGCTGGAAGGCTGCAGCTCACGTGCTCCTTCTTTGAAATGAGCAAACGACAAATTCGCACGGCTTTTGCATCAGTTAATTAGTGCATAGGCCATTCTGCGGCCGCACGGAAGGGACCTGAAGGGACTGGACGGGTGTGCGTGCACCGCATGTCACAAACCCTACGTAATGCACTGTTGTCGCAATTTTGTTGCGACGTAAACACCGTACCCCTGGACTGGCGCGGGAAGTACGGTAACGGGATGCATGCATACATAAGGGCTCATGTTCACGCTGTGGTGTAGAGCTGGGTGACAGCGTCCGTGGGTCCTGCTAGTACCGTACGATGCAAGCGGGTGCGGCTTTCAGCACTGTGGTTCCACGCACGCCCTCATAGGACAACTGCAGTTGTGTGGACAGGACGGATGCAACGTCGTACCGGTGCTAGGATAGGGGGCTGCATGCCTACACCTTGGAGTGTTCTGGTGTGCTTCGGTGCGTGGTTCCTACCGAAGTACAGTGCGACGCTGGTAACAGGTCCTGCGCGCGGTCCCTATGGTAGAGGATGCAAAGGCCCGTGAGGCGTGTGCCACGCACATCGAGCAGAGCAGCAGTAGAAGCTGATATCTATACCTACATGCAACTGATTCTTGACGAACAGGTGGTGTCGTGGGTTTCCTTACAGGGCATCAGGACCTCGTATCAGCTCTTGCACAGGCCCATTATGCCATGCAGGTGCAAAACTCGCTGTTGCGAGAACCGGTATATATCTGCAAAGGTCAAGTGGGGACACTGCAGCTCTAGCTACGGCTGCGTACCGGTACAGCGGCAAGGTCGCGGACAGCTGCTCGATAAGGGCAGCTTGGTTGTAAGACCAACCGACCTGCGTACGGTAGTGGTGGCTGCGCACATCCTTGGGTGCAATGCGAGTGCTACACGGCTGTCAACGTACCAGGCCGCTTAACAACAGCGAGGCATGTGTATTAAGCCGACTGCTGACGCCCAAAAGTTGAAGCGTGAGGCACCTCATCGCCTCATTGCCGCAGCCAACGCGGGCGGTGTTTGATGTGCAAGTCGCTTAAGTACAACGAGGTTTACGACCCCTATCACACTTACCGATACGTTGAGATGTTTAAGCGTGGGGCATACGTGCTTGCCTCCGCTGCTGCTGTGACTACTGACAGCAGCCGACCCACGGGTCAATGCGGTACTCTGCCGAAACCAGTGTGCCTTTCCATACCATGCATGACCGCCATTCACAATAGCATGCGCTCAGGACAGCACTGTGATGACTTCCAATGCTTATGTGAAACATGGTTAGTTGTAAACGCTGTGGCCTCGGACAGCAGGTCATCTGCTGCCGACAGCACTATCGTCGCATCGACACAACACGCCTTGCGTAAACGCATAGCTTATCAGAGGTGCGGTAGGCAGGCATACATCGAATCAGTTCGCACAGTCTGTCGGTGGGCGAGAGAAACCTTGTTGCCTCAGCCTCTGCCTCAGCGGCTGGTGGCCACGATGGACCTGAGCCTTCTATCGCTTCCTCACCATCTGCTGACTGAGATCCTGCACAAGGCAGGCACGAGCGGTGCAGCCGCGGCCTGCTGCTGCACCTCGCTCCTTCATGCGTGGGCCCTTGTCCTCAGCGACCCCGCCCACGCAACCGCGTTGCTCCTTCAGCGCTATGGATCTGGAAATGAAGCGCTGAAGCACCTTTACGCCTACGGCCTGTGTAAGCCTGGCCGGTTCTTCGACGACCGCCTTATAGGACGGCGGACCGCGTTCGGCGCCCTGAACAGCATACTCGAGACGCTGTCTCACTTGCCCCGCGATTCCACCGCACCAATCTCCCAGGAGACAAGCTTTGCGGTGTTCCTGACTGCTCCAAACAGTGAGGGAGACAATCGGGTGCCCGGGGAGCTCTCAATACCACAACAACGACAAGAGCAGCAGCAGCAGCACCAGCACCAGAAGCAACAGCAGCAGACGCCCTTCAGGTTGGAGGATGCGGGAACGGTGGCTGAGGATCTGTATGCCGAGGCGGTGGTTCGCGCGCTGGTGGCCCAGGGGGAGGGCTTTGATGGGTACGGCAAGGCGGGCGAGGCGGTGGGCCGGGGGGCGGCGATGGCGGGGCACGAGAGGGTGGTGGTCTTCCTGCTGTCGCAGGGCATGGACCCGTCGTTCCCTATGCATGGGGCGAACCTGAGCGGCCATGTACGGCTATGTACGGCACTGCTGGCGTCAATGAGGCCGTACATGCGGATCTGTACCGCGAGGGACGGAGGGCTGTTGCGGGCAGGGCAGGGCACGGCCGCAGCACAGCAGCAGGCGGCCGCGGTGGTGGCAGGGGGCGGGGAGGGGCGGCTGAGCAGCGTACTGGAGCGGAGGACGGAGGGCTGGTGCAAGCATGCAGCACTAATGTGCCTCAACACAGTCTGCACGTTCGCTCCCGCAACGCCGCACCCAAGAGTGGGACAGGTCTGCGGGCAGGGGCACAACCCTAGTGGAAGGGCGGACGGGCACGGGCCCGAGTGTTCCAGCAGCGGCGACGGTGAAGGAGGCCATAGTGCCCGCTACTGCTCCGGGGTTGAGGGCGATGAAGGCCGTGACATCCAGCCTGAGGGCGGGAGGCTGGACGTGGACGGGAGGGGGCGGGCGGGCGGTTGCGTAAGCGGTGCACCGGCAACAGGCGTCACACAGACCGGACGGAGCAGCCGCAGCAGCAGCAGCTTCGTCAATAGCAACGGCGGCATCCCCTTCGGGTGTTTAGATTCCGGCAGCAGCAGCAGCATTGACCGCGATGGTGCTTCCCTGGACGTGATCCTGCCTGTGGTCGCGGCAGCTAAGGCGGCCGCGGAGGCGGCAGCCGCAGCTGCCCTCTCCGCCGTCCTCCAACGCTCTCCTGGTGAGGCGCGCGAGGGCGTGAGGTCCGCCCCACTTGCTGCTGCGGTGGCTGCCGCGCTACAGGTCCAAAGCCAGCACCAACTTTGCGCAGCGGCTGCCGCTGCAAGGGGCCCACAGTCGGACGAGTGCGCTGCGTCCGCAACGCCAAGGCCAACCAGCAGCCCCCGGGGCCCCCTCTCCCCAGCCCCATCCCCTGCCTCCCGGTCCCCGCCATGGCCCCACCACCCGCCCAGCCCATCCTCCTGTCCCGTAGATGACAGTGGCCGCCCAAGCAGCAATGGCAGCCCAAGCAACCGCAATCCCTGTGACGAGCCTCGCCCGTTGCCTCAAGCGTTAAAGCGGCCGCCATCTTGCTGGCGACACCGGGCAACCGCCAACCACCGGTACCTCACCCTCGCCCGGTCGCTCATCCACGCCTGGGGCGCCGACCTAAGGAGCAAAGGCAGTGAAGCGCTGGCGAGAGCGGTGTGGTCGGGCTCTAGGCCGCTGGTTTTGGAGCTGCTGCGGGCCGGGGCCGCCCCACGGGACATTCGGCACGGGCGTGAAGCTATTGCTAGCGCTGCCGTACTGGGCCGCTGGGACATTGTGGAGGGCATGTACGGCAGGGGGGATGCCCGTACGGCACTGTTCCTGGTGGCGCTGAAGGGCCTGCTGCTGCTGTACTCGGCAGCGGTACATGTGGGTTTCCGACTCAGGCTGGTGCGGCAGCGTGTGTGGGTGCTGGCAGCGCTGGGGCGGCTGCGGGTGGTGCGCTGGGCTGTGGTGGTGGCGGAGAAGGCGTGGGTTGGGCTGTGGCACGTGCTGTGGTGGTGGATGTGGGGGTGAGGTGCGGGCGACAAGATTAAGACGTAGCTGCGGCATGCCCATTGCCTTGGCCGCGTGGGGGATGCAGCTGGATGCAGTGTTCCTACTTGCGTTTGAGTATGGGGTGTTCCTACCTCGCACACATGTGCTTTGCTTACTCCTTTGCATGACGAGCAGGCCGCATGCATGCAACTTATGTTGACGGTTTGGATTTTCGAAGTCGGCTTTGTGCAGCGTGATGGGATTGCTGCATCAGCTGGCTGTGCAGCAGCTTACAGGTAGATGTTGCACTGACCGCATGCAGACGGTCGTGTTGGTGCAATCGTGCAAAGCGACAATAGCTCCGCAGGTGCCTGGAATCTGCTGGAACCATTGGTACGTACGGCTGTGCGTGGTAATGCTTGCGTGCGTTTGCCGGTTTATACGTACGCCGGGTTGCTGCATTTTGTACAGATACGTACGATTGGTCGTACGCGAGGGCACACGCAAGACCCCGTCCACGAAGCTCTCCACACTCCTGTCTTCAGCCCACGTTGCCGTGGTGCACACGGTGTTGTTGCAGCCGGCTGTTGCGCTGTGTTTTATAAAAGCTGTATATCGGTGTTGCATTTCCCTGTTGTGCCTGAATGAAAGCCTAATATGCAGAGGTTGAACGGCACGTGCCATTGCCACGTGCCATGCATGTCGTCAGATTGACCCACGGGTCTTCAGGCGGGACGAAGCGAAAGAGATTGTCATCGGCACAATAACATTTACCGCATGGCAAACACTAATCACAGGTAATTTACAGCGATGAAGTTGCAAAGCACTCCACTTGAAGCTCTTTGTGGCCGCGAAGCTCTCCTTGGACGGCTGGCTCACCAAAACAAACCAAGATGCCCTTAAGTCACGTCACCAAGAAGTATACCAACTCTGAAGAGGGTGCCTTGAACGTAGAACGATAGGCGCTCACATTGCTTTGCACAGTCTTGCGAAGCGCTTCGATGGAGGCTTCTCGGCTGCAGCCGCCAGATCCATCGCCTTCGCCGATAGTAAACCTGCTGTCGCTGCCCCACCACCTGCTGACTGATATCCTGCACATAGCAGGCACAAGCGGCGCTGCTGCGGCGTGCTGCTGCACCTCGCTCCTTCACGCGTGGGCTCCTGTCCTCAGCGACCCTGACCACGCAACCGCGTTGCTGCTGCAGCGCTATGGCTCTGTAGATGAAGCTCTGAAGCACCTCTACACCTACGCCGGTGCTTCCTACAGAAGAGCCTATCTCCACGACCGCCTTGGCAGAAGCCGCACCGCCTTGGGTGCGCTAGGCGGTGTGCTCCGGACCCTGTCTCGCCTGCCCGATGGCCCCACTGCGCCCGCCCTCCGATACGCAGACGGGCTCCCAGCTGGGCTCCCAACAGCGTTGATTGGTGACAAGCTCAGACCAGCGGCCGTGGAGCTACCGGCGGCAGCGCAGCAGCAGCACCACCACCACCAGCAGCAACAGCAGCAGCAGCGGGTGACTCCGGGAACGGAGGCTGGGGACTTGTACGCCGAGGCGGTGGTTCGGGGTCTGGTGTCCCGGGGGGATGGCCGCGGCATAAGCGGGGCAGCCGGTGAGGCGGTGGGCTGTGGGGCGGCGACCGCAGGGCACGAGAGGGTGGTGGTCTTCCTCCTGTCGCAGGGAGTGTGTTCCCTAAGCATGATGAATGGCGCGAGCCTGAGCGGCAACGTACGACTGTGTACGGCACTGCTAGCAGCACTACAGCCGTACACCCGGATCCATATGGTGGGGGTCCGCGGGCTGTTGCAGGCAGGGCAGGGCACGGCTGCGGCACAGCAGCAGGCGGCTGCGGCGGTGGCAGGGGCCGGGGAGGGACAGGCGTACCGAGAGGCTGAGCAGAAGGCAGATACGATACTCAAGAATATTGTCAAATTATGCCTCCAGTCAGTCTGCTTGTCTGCCCTGCCCGCGCCCTGGCCAACCGGTGGACGTGGCGACAGTGACGGGCGGACGGACCGCAACAGCATCAACGGTGGCGGTGGCAGCAATGCTGACAGCCGCGCTGGGAACGTCGGAAGTCCTGTTCTGGCCCAGGAGGAAGGCAGGCGGGCTGCAGCTAATGTGGGTTACGGATACGTGCAGGCGGGCGGCGGTTTGAACGAAAACGGTGGACCGCTGGCGGCGGCAGACGATGGAAGCAGGTGGCGCTCCAGCAGCGGCGGCAGCAGCGGCGCCACGAACGGTGGTGGCGGTGACAGGGGCAGCGGCAGCGGCGGCGGTGACGGCGGTGGCGGTGGTGGCGGCAATCAAGCGCATGGTACAGGGATTAGCAGCTGTGTGCCCTCCGTTGATACTATCGTGTCCGTGGTTTCGGCAGCAAGGGCGGCGGCTGACGCAGCGGCCATCGCCATGCTTTCTACCGCACTTCAATCCGACACGTGGCGGACGCCGGACGTGACGGACACTCCCACCGCCGCTGCCGCCGCTGCCGCGCTCGCCACCCAGAGCAGATGGGGGCCTTGGGCGACAGCGGCTGCTCCTGCTCCTCCTGCCGCCCCTGCTGCGCTTGATGCGCTCGGCTTATGTGCACCATGCGCAACACCGGGCGGCAGCCCTCGGGGGCCCCTGTCGTCAGGCGTGTCCCCTGCCTCCTTCCCCTCTCAACCATCGACCTACTGGCCGCACGGCTCACCAGGCGCGTCTCCCACACACACCAGCCATGAACTTGACGCCAGCAGCAGCAGCAGCAGCAGCAGCAGCAGCCCCCACCAGCCTCCAGCAGCAGCAGCAGCCGGGGCTATCCTTGCAACCGCCAACTACCGGTACCTGACCCTCGCCCGGTCGCTCGTCCACGCCTGGGGCGCCGACCCACAGGACGCGTTGAGGAAGGCGGTGTGGGCGGGCTCGGCGCCGCTGGTTTCGGAGCTGCTGCGGGCCGGGGCCGACCCACGTGGCATGCGGCACTGGCCTGTGCCCTTGGTCCAGGCTGTCGCCGTACTGGGACGCTGGGACATTGTGGACGGCATGTACGGCAGGGGGATCGGCCGTACGACGCTGACGTGCGTGGTGCTGAAGCTAGTGCTGGGGGTGGTGAGCTGGGCGCTGGACTTCGACAAGCGGGTGCGCCCGACCTGGCTAGGTATATGGGTGCTGGGCATGGCGGGGCGGTTGGGTGCCGACCGCTGGGCTGAGGCAGTGGTGGAGAGGGTGTGGGCCGGGCTGTGGCACGTGTTGTGGTGGTGGCTGTGACGGGTGAAGCGACTGCCGCAGGTGGTTAAAAGTACTGGCAAGATACAGCGGCGTACGTAGGGCAAAGTGTGCTGCTGTGTTGGGCTGTTGGCTCTTCGGCCTAGGACGTGTGGAGGGGCTGCTGGAATATTGCAGTCCAGCAGTAAAACAAAATCACGCACATGGGACAAACAGCTGACGGTTTATGAAGGCTATGTAGGTCTGGATAGATAAGGAACGTTGCAAGGAGGCGCGCTGGGAAACTGGGATGTACAAGCTCCTCTATATCTGACGTGAAGCGCCAGGGTAAGCGGAGGGAGTTATGCGCATCCGGGCGGGCAATGTGCCTTGCCCAGCAGGTGCCAGGGCCTAGCAGCGTGGCCTAGCAGCTAGGGGCACTTGCACTGTGCAGTTCGGCACGTAGATTTGGCATTTTATGTTTCCGGTTGGTGTGGCCACACGATCCTTACTGGTCCCGACCACACCTATCAGGAATTATCATCCTGTAGCGTTGCGTTGCTGCTGTACAGCAACAAGGAAACGTCCAACCTTAACAGGGCAGGACGTGTCCCACCACGACTTGAAATCCTGCTCAAAACATAGTCCACTGCTAGACCGAAGGTCGTTGTAAGCAGCACATTCAAAGACCACATACTCATCCTCAGGCGAGATGGCGGGTGCTGTTACGCATGACGAGGTTGCATGACTTCTGCTTCCTCTCGGTCCGTATACATGCGGTACATGCTGTCATGTACCGGTACCGTAGATTCCCTGCCAGGCCCTGCATCCTCCACGGACTGCCCGTATGTACGCATGTAGCTGACAGAGCGCCGTACTTCTGCGACACCCTTGAGCGCATCCATTTCTAGTGTCCTAAGGAGCTTCAAGGCATAGCGCACACATGCACGTGTTACACAACACAGTCACCTCAGGTTCGGAGGTGGCCCCGCAGTCGATAGGAATGGCCTCGGCAACCGCAGCACACGCACGGGGCATACTGAGGCCATGAAGCGCGTTCAGCAGCTGTCTGTCGCAACAAACAAAGCGCAAGGCAGCTTCTCAGTGGCTGCAGCAACTGTCACACAGGTACAACTTCCCAGGCTTGAAAGCATCTGTCCCTATGTGAGCGTCCAGCTCACTTGTTCAGGGGCCCACCGCCAGATAGCACCTTACCCTGCAGACCCATGCCTGAACTACCGTATCACCTAATACAAGCTGCGCATCAGCTACATGCCTTTCTAGCGCCCATTCAGCCTCCGCTATAGCTATTATCTCAGCTGCTCCGTCTCATTCGTTGCCCAACCTGCCGTACCAGCGATACCCCTTCCTGCCCTGACTCAGCCAGCGCCTCATTACTGCACATCACTGCGAAAGCATTCTCCGGCCCCTGCTTCACCGCTCACTGGCCTGTTGCTTGCGGGTAAGAGGGCTGCGCCTGCCCAGCCTGCTGTGCATACGCGTACGGCATCCCCTGCCCGTACAACCCATACTGTCCGGCCCCCGCCGTGTCGGTCTGCTGCCCCTGCCCCTGCCCCCAGCCGCCGCTCGCCGCCGTCGCTCCCGCGCCAAACATAGCGGCCTGTACGGCAGCCGCCATGGCAGTGTTGTCGGACTTGCCGTACAGGTAGCTACCGTACGCCGCGTAGGCCGACAGGGGGTCCGAAGCCACGCTTTGCTGCTGCTGCGGCTGCTGCTCCTGCTGCGCCTGTTGGTACTGCCAGCCAGGCAGACCAGCAGCACCCACCGCGCTGCTGCCTGCTTGGGTGCTGCTGCTGTCGACCTGGTGTTGGTACGTCCCCGCCGTACCGGCTTCGTAGCCGTACGGTGCAGCGGTCGTGCCGGTGCTAGCCGGGTACGGCTGGTACGCCTGGTACGGGTTCGGCGCGGCGGATGATGTGGTCTGGTAGGCGGCACCATTCTGGGCGCCTGTTGCTTGTTGCTGTGCCTCCTGCTGCTGCTGTTGCAGCTGTTGCAGCAGCTGCTGGTTGTAATACTGGCTGTACTGCTGCTGAACGTCCTGCTGCCGGCTGCCGGCCTCCTGCTGCCCATACTGCTGCCCGTACTGCTGCTGAAAGGTTTGCGAGTACGAGAACTGCTGTTGCTGCTGCTGTTGTTGCTCGCCCGTGTAGTAGGGCTGCGCCCCGTACACAGCAGCGGCCTGCTGCTGCTGCTGCTGCTGTGGAACCGACACCTGGTTAGCCGATTCCTGTAGGCCCTGTTGCTGTAGCTGCTGCTGCTGCTGCTGCGCGCGCTGCTGCAGCATACCTTCGAGCAGGTTGCGCGGCAGCGGCGGCGGCCCGCTCGGCCCCACTGAGGCGGCCGCCGCCCCAGAGGCAGCGCCACCGCTGCCTGCCGCCCCGTGCGCCGCTGCAGCTCCAACCGGCTGGGCCGCAGCGTTGCCCATTAGTCCACCTGCCGCCAGCGGCACCGCTCCGTACGGCAGCGCCACCGCCGCCGCCGCCGCTGGTGCTGCCACGCTGCCCACTCCCGTCGTTGGGGCCACCGGTGCACCGCTGGAGCCCCCTGCTGCCGCATGCAGGCCGCCCCCGTACATGCCGTACATACCCGGGCCCGCGGGGGCGCCGGCGATGGCCTGGGTCTGACCCACGGGTCCGTGCACGCCGGAAGTGAACAGCCCAGCGCCGGCACGTGGCAGCGCCGCCTGGGGCGCCGTCCCCACCGCCGCCGTCGGCGCCGCTGGCATGGGAGGTGCTGTGCTGGCGCTGTTGCTTGCAGCGCCAGCAGCGGCGGCGGCGGCAGCGGCGGCGGCGGCATCCGCTGACCACCGGCGCAATGCCGGGTTGCCGCCGGCCGCCGCCGCCTGCGCCATAAGCGCTGCGTGCGGGAGGTACGGCGGCGGCGCGGCGGAGGCGGCAGCAGCGGGCTGACTCAGCGGGATGGCTGGCTGCGCCACGGGAAGCGGCGCTGCCACCGTGGGTGCCCCTGTCGTGCCCAAGGCCGCTGTGGCCGCCGTCTTTGCAGCGATTGACCGTTGCCCGAGGGCGGCGGCGAGAATGGGGTGCGCGACTGCGTACGGCAGGGCGGTGGCTGGCGCCGTACTGCTTGCGGTTGTACCGGACGGCGCCGCGGCAGTGGAGGGGGCCAGGGGCACGGCGGTGATGGACGGGGGAGGTGCGGGGGCGGCAGCAGGAGCCAGAGCGGAGAAGGGCACGATGGGGATGCCGGCCAAGCCCGGGGCCCCTGTCGACCCTGCTGCTACGGTTGCGGGCGTGGGGGCAGCGGCTCTCGAAACAGCCTGCGGCTGCTGCTGCGGCGGCGGCTGCATGGGCTGCTGCTGGGGCGGCTGCTCGCGAGGCGGCGGCGATGGGTCCTGGTGGCGCTGCAGGATGTGGTGCGCAGAGACCTTGGCGGACGACACCGACCCGGGGCGCCGGGCGCCGATACCTGCGGCCGCCGCCGCTGCGGCTGCGGCGGCTGCGGCAGCGGCCGCTGCCGCGGACGCGCTGCTGAGTGGAGCCGCCGGCTGCGGTCGTGGCGGCACAGGCGGTGCGGGCTGCTGCTGCTGCGGCTGCGGCGGCAGCGGCACCGGAGGCTGTGATGCTGGGGCGGGACGGACTGGAGGCGGCATTGGCGCTGGCATGGGCCCGGGTGCCGCGGGTACGGACGCAGGCCGCTGCATTGGACCCGGCGCCGGCGGTGCCGCTGCCGCTGCCGCAGGCGTCCCTTTGCCGCAGCCCAGTGACGGAAAGTGGTCGTCGGAGGGCGGCGGTGGCGCTGGCGGCGGCGCCGGAGCGCCTGCCCAGCCATCCCCTCGACCGCCGCCGCCCCGCCCGCCGTAGCCCCTGCCCCCGCCGCCGTACGGCGCCGCCACGTCTGCTTGTACGGCTTGTACGGCGGCCAGGGTGTCCTTGTCCACCAGGTGGCCGAGGCCCTCCGCCTCGGCGGTGGCCAAGCTGGCGGCGATGGCCAGCTCAAGCTCGTGGTCCTCCTGTTGCCAGACAAGTAACGTATGACAATTCAGAAAATGTTACGCTGCTGGGGCGGCTTTGCGGATACGGGTAAGGCACAGCTACAGCAAGTAACCGAAGTGCAAGATGCACGACTACACTGCAGCTGGCAGCTGGGACAAATGTGCCAGGGCGTCGGCTCCCTGGCGGGATCGCACACCATATGTGCTGGCATGCGCCTCCGAGTTCGTGGTAAGAGACCAAGTGCATAAGAGTAACAGGTGCCAACCAGGCACAGCCGGGTACCGAGGCAGACGCTTGCTGCAAGGCCACGTGGTGCCAACCACTCTGACCAACAGGCCCACGCACCTGCCAAAGGCCGACGCCGCCAGCTCCTCCCCGCCCGGCGCCCCTACCACCGGCCTGCGGCCCGCCTCTCCCCCTCGCCAGCCCCCGCCCGCGCCCGCCGTACTGCCCCGTCCCCGGCACGAATCCGTTAACCCCGTTGCCCCCGACGGTGGTTGTGTACGGTTGGATGACGGGCGCAGAGGGCCCCCGCCCTGCACCACCTGATGGCCCCCGCTGTGCCGTACTAGACCTTGACGACGACGCATCTGCGTCATTGAAGCCAGGGATGTACGAACCCCCGGTCGCAGCTGCACCTGCAGCACCTGGAGCACCATGCGCCTTCTGTCCCACCGACGCCGCCACACCTCCCTTGCCGCCCTGCTGCCCCGCCCCCTGCTTCCCTGCCCCAGCCGCAGGCCCTCCCGCCGCTGCCGCCTTGCCCTGCCCTTGCCCCCCCGCGGGTCCTTTCCCGCCTGCACCTGATTGCCCGCTTGGCTCCTTCTCCTTGCCACTGCCCTTCGTTCCCTTCCCGGGCCCAGCGCCGCCGCCGGCAGCCGCCCCGCCCGCCGCCGCCGCCTGCCGTACGGACTGCTCGTACTCTGCCGCCGCCTTTTCCATAGCCGCCTTCATCGCGGCCGCCTTCTCCTCCGTCCGGCGGCGCTCCTCGGCCGCCGCTTGCTGCCGCTGCCGCTGCCTCTCCTCCTCGGCTTGCTGCTGCTGCCGCCGCTGCATTTCCTGCACAGCAGACAAGGAGCCAGTTCCAACTTGAAATGGCCATAGCACTTACGTTGCAGGCCGTGAATAGTGCTCAAGGCCATTCAGTGTTGTGGACGGCACACGCACTGCTGGCAAGGGGGCATGCGTCGGTGCCTGACGTCATCGGCAAGCGCCGTTAGCGGCACCAACCACATCGCAAGTGTGTGCAACAGCACACGCCACGCGTCCGTCCCAACCTCGGCGGCCCCTGTAGGCTTACGAGGTCACGGCACAGAATCACCAGCCTCGCCCACAGGAAACAGCGACGCTGAACCTCCCTCCCAGCCTCCCTTCCCCTCCCCTCACCTTCTCCGCCTCGGCCTGCGCCTTCGCCTTCGCCAACTCCGCCCGCTCCTTCGCCTCGCGCTCCCTGGCAGCTGCCGCCCTCTTCGCTTCCTCGGCCCGTTTTGCCTCCGCTAGCTTCCTCGCCGCCTCCGCAGCCGCCTTGCTGGCCTCCGCAGCACTCCCCCCACCCTCACCGCCACCACCACCAGCCTGCTGTCCCTTGCCCTTGCTCTTTGTCCCCTTGCCGCCCTGCCCACCCTCCGCCCCAGCCGCCGTGCCGCTGCCCGATGGCCCGCCTGCTGCTGCTGCTCCGCCCTTGGCCCCTGCTCCGGCGGAGGCACCCTGGCCCGACTGCTTGCCAGCCGAAGTAGCAGCCTCGGGTGCTGATGCTGCAGCTGCTGCTGCCTTCGCCGCCGCCGCTGCTCCCGATGCAGCAGGGGCAGCGGAGGGCGGTGCTGCACTCCCGGTGGTGGAGAAGGTGCTTTCCTCCGAGTACTTGGCCCACTGCATCGAACACGCAACCAAGGCAAGACGATCTTAGCCCTGTATGGCACAACGCGTCGAGCCACGAGCCACGAGCAGCATGCTCGCGGCGTGCATGGACGCAACCGAACCCCAAGGTACCGCGAGGGCCCATGCACCAACGCCCAGCTGCCCGTGCAAACCCTTGTCCTTCACACGACACGCAAGGTAGATATCCCCCTACGACGTCACAAGCAACCTGGTCTCTGTACGTGGCCTCTTCAAGCCTTTATGAGTAGGTGATCGTGGCTCCGACCTGCTCCTTCCCCCCGCCTGCCCTCCCCTCCTGCACCTCGCAAGCAGCTGTCTGCCCTGCCACAGACTACCGGGGACACCCCTCCAGCCCACTCTTCCTCACCACTGCAACCCTCCTGCCGTGTCCAGCCTTTCCCCACCCAACCCTTGTCAAGCAACGTGCCCCTCCTAGCCCCCAGTCCCCTCGTCCTTCCCTACCAGCCCTGCTCAGTGCAGGCTAAGACACCATGTTGCTGTAGGCCACGTGGCCACTCCCCATGGACCCCGTCCGCAACCCACCTGCAGCTGGCCGTCCGGGCCCAGGCTCCCTGGAGCGCACGGCGCGGCACGGCCCCGGAACACGTACTTGGTGCCGGGCGCCAGGCCGCACACGTCGAAGGTGGCGGAGGCGTCGGAGGCCAGAGTGGTCCATCCCGCGGAGGGCGGGTCGGAGGCGCGGCGGTAATCCAGCTCGAAGCTGGGATTGGCAGGGAAAGGGCAGCACAAACACTTACTCAAGGAAAGGGGGTGGAGGCGCGGTAGGACCCAAAAACCTAGCAGATTCCGTCCGCTCTGCTGTAGTGGGCCTTGCGGCAGGGCAACGGGCTGTGCCCCCCGCCCTCAACGCCGTCCTGCCCGCACTCACTGGATGTGCCGCCTGTCGATCCAGTCGTTGGCCTTCTTCTTGGGGTCCAGCGTCACGCGGATGGAGGTCTCGGAGCGCACGCCGCCTGGGTTGGCGGGCCGCGGCAGCTGCTGCCCCGCGAACTTGAGTAGCCCGGGGTCCACTTGGGGCACTGGAGGAGGGACGTAGGTCTCCTGCGTGTGGGTTAAAGTTTGAACGGTTTAACTCATGTTGGTCGTGGTGGCCACACAGCTTGCGCCCCCGTGCACTATTCAGCTGCTTAGCTACTGGTACGCGCGTACGCAATAACAGTACAGCAGCCCATCGCTCCGCCCTGAAAGCCTCCCCCTTGCACCGCCCGGCCAACGTCCGCGCTAGTCCGCACCCACCTGGGTTCGCCGCCTGGGCTCCTGCTTGCGGCCCGAGCCGCCCCTGCCTCCCTGCTGCCGCCAGAACTCCCTTAGCTCCTCCTCGTTGTCCACTGTGCTGTAGCTGCCTGGGGTGGGGGCGTGAACAACGGTAAGGCACACGCCGCTTAGCCAGGATGCGCCGTACGCCAGTAAAGTCTGCCTTTGTATGCCGATCAAAGGCGGGGCAGGGAATGACCGGGAGCGAGGACAGCTGTTAGGATGCGCAGCGGGATCATGGTTGCAAGCCCAGACATCAGTGCGCGTGCCGCGACGCTCACCGCCACGGCCACGTCATGTTACGCCGCACGCACTGCTGGGCGGTTTCCATCGTCCAACGCACGTCAAGCTATGGATCTAGTCGAGCGACATAACGTCACGCCACAGGCCGCACCCGAGTCGTCTTCGTCCGTCTCGTAGTCCTCATCGCTGTCGTCCTGTCGCCCGTACGTGTAGTACGAGCCGCCGCGACCTGCAGCCGTGCAGCCATAGGACAGCACTGTCAGCCATGTACGACAAGGCGGTGGTCACGACCCCAAGCAGCCCCTGCAGCCCCGGCACCCTATCCCTCTGCCCCGCGAGTAAAGGTCATGCTCTTGACCTGTCGTCGTGATGCCCACAGCCCGACGCCCACTGACCTGCGTGCGAAGCGGACCTGTTCGACCCCTGCCCGCTTCCCTCCAACCCCACCCACGCCATAGCACCCCACACTCCGTTTTCACCTCCACTACGTTACTGTAATGCAGACAGTTGCAAGCAGATGCCCCGACCCACCTGGTGGCATAGCGTGGCCCCGGCGCGGGCCGCCGCCCCGGCCGCCCATGCCGCCGAACCCAAAGGTCATGCCTGGCATGCCTGGGAAGCCGCCGCCGAACACCACGTGCACGCCGCCAGGCCGGCGGCCCCCGCCCATACCCATGCCGCCAAAGAACCTGGCAGGGCACAGCAGACACGGCAAGACAGGGCGAGGCACAGCGGTATGGGGTACTTGCAGCAGGGCGGGGGCAACTGCGGTGTGCACTGAAAGAAAGCGTGGCTGTACCCAGAGCTGCGCTGGTGCAAGCATCCCACGAATGCCGACATGCGCTCTATGAGACCTGCAGACAAGCTCAACCACCCTGACACGTGTACCCCTGTGATGTGATGTCGGCCACCGGAGTTGGGACGAGGTCCCCGTGCAAACCCCTGCCGCACGCCAACAGAGCCCCAACCCACATCTTCATGAAGAACTCGGTCCGCAGATAGTCTGCAAAGTCCTCAAACTCGTCCTCGTTGAAAATGTCTGGGTCCAGCCCGTCAAGGTCGTCCTCGTCGTCGCCTGGCGGCACGTGGCACATGGACACGCAGCGTCAGGGGCACATGGCACGTGGCATTGGCGGCAGCAGGGGCACGTGGCATTTCTTGCACGTGGCAGCAGGCAGCAGAGAACAGCAAGCCTTACGCGAGGTCAACGTTACACCAGCGGCATATACAAGGATAGCTATGAAAACGTGAAGCTGGCTTTGCCATGCTGCGCAGGGCTCTGCACCGTTTGGCAAACGGCCCTGCATGGCGGCAACAGGCCACAAGGGCCCGTCAACGGCTGTGCCGACCCCTTTCTTTGGCCCATGCGCATCAGCATCTACGTATCTGCCGTTGTCACCTACCCGGGTTGTGCTTAGCGGTCAGGCGCGCGTACGCGTTGCTGATAGCCTGCAGGGAGGCCGTCGAGGAAGGAGTCAACTTCCAGGATGCCTTGGGAGTCCAGGGGTACCTGCCTGCAACACACTGCGTGCCCTGCACCTCATCCTACTACACAGTCCATGCCCAGACCGGACGTCTGGTGACAGTACGGCCACCGCCCATTGCAGCTGCCTCAGTAGTTGTAAGCATATGCAATCCTGTGCCGCATGTACTGTGTCCAGGCCAAAAGTCCTCAGTGCTATCACCCGGTGCGTATGTCCGCAGCATGGCAACATACGGTAAAGCTGGTGGAGTGTGGTGGTGGAGTGTAGCAGTTCAAGCTGTTGAACCACCTGGCACGACCGCGCACCTGCATGCAGCCTGGTGAACCACCATGGGCCATAACCCACCTGGAACTTGGCCGTCGCGGCGTCCGTATTATCTGGGTTCTTGTCGGGGTGCCTGGGTGCAGAAGCGGACGGCAAAGAAGGGTAAGCAACTGCCGCGCCGTCCCCCTGCACTGGGCCTTGGCTGCTTCCCATGGGCGTGCCAAGCGTCATGTGTTTCTCCGTTCCCATGCATATGTGCAAGCACACTGTATGAACGCGGTATGTCGAAAGACTTAGGGCAAGTCACCTCAAGAGCGCTGGCAGGCGTGTGGCATGCACTGGTGTGCCGCGTGCGTGGTTATCTGACTCAGCCCGCCCAGTGACGCCGCCCGGCGCCGCTTCGATACCGTGCAAGGAAATCAAACATAGAGTGCCCACCATTGCATTGCCAGACGCTTGTAGGCCTTCTTGATTTCCACCTCTGAAGCGCCCTGCGGTTCAGGGGTTGTCGGGGGCGGGATGGTGTCGGAGTCGCGGACGGCCACCTCACAGCAGCAGCCAGGGTGGAGCAGTATCTGTATCCTGCCTCTATCATTATCAGACTGCAACATGCGTCTCACAACACCAGAACAACCAGCTGGCTGTAGACCAATGCCCAACGAGCGCGCGTGGCGGGAAGACCCGTCGACGCAGCGTCCCGAGCCTAACGCAATGCATATCGTACCTCCTGAAGCTCTAAATGAGCTAGGGCCTCAGCTCGCGTGATCCTCATTGTGGCTGCGCGACGGGAGCTCCGGAGATGTAGCGAGGCAAGAGCGCCCCCTTTCAAGCCCCTGCACTCCCCCCTGCCCCGCACGGGGGTATTACGCGTTCGAGAGGCTGCTGGGCTTCTTTGGTCTTCCCGTCGGCGCCGCACGCTACGAGTACGCTAACAACACCGCTCGCTTTCGTTCTCTCCCCTAACAGGCAGGGCCCAACACGCAAGATAGAACCAAGATCAATTACATTTGCGTATGGCCTTCCATCAACCATAATCGTTTGGCGAGTACGGGATTGCCAAAACGACCAACCAACCCTTACCAAATTCCGCGGCTGGAACCGTGGAGCACAGCCCTAGGACATTCCTTGGAGCAACGTCACGTGCTTTGAGCTTCTTTCATAGTTTGCACTGTGGTCTTCAGTGTTCTGTTTACTGCTAGCAGCTTCTTCTTGGCCTGTCAGCCCACGAGGCGGGGGCCATAAATTGTTAGCAGCCAGGGCACCAATTGACCGTATTCGATACCTCCGTGCTTACCAGCGCAAGTCACCTTGACCGTTCGTGTCCACTCGCCGCCGAGGCAAACACTTTTGGGGCAGCTGAGGCTATGAAGGGCGGGATCAGCCTCCCAGGGCGCTTCAACAGGGCTTTTACCGGAGCAATAAGGAGATCATGGAAAGCGTATGAGCGAACGCTGGCGGAGAAGCCTGTTCTCACTCAGGCGACGACTAGCGCGCTGCTCTGGGGATGCGGCGACGTCCTCGCGCAGAGGTGCGATTGTTGCAGCTCAGTCGAAGCGTTGGTCTCCTGGGCGCTGCGGGAAAAAAGCGTGGAACCCATCGCCCTGGCCCTTCACGAGGGGCCATCTGAGCCCTGGGTCAGTCGCGTTTAGCAGCCACGCTGTCGCCAACATCACACTTGCGACGTCGTTGCCGCCCTAGGGTTGCGGAGCAGCGCCGCCCAGAGGACCTTGATACGCGTCGGGTTGTCTGCACAGCGGCCTTTGGAGCTGCCTTCATGGGCCCCGTAGGTAAGCCACAGGAGCATAGCCCTTCTCCGGTGCGCCGCGCCCATACCGCTACCCTGACGGGCAGCCACAAAACTAAAGCTACACCTGTGTGTTGCGGCATGCGGCGCTCTGCCGCTCCCGTTCAGCGCATCCTGCTACACCCACCCACAGGGACAGCTCTGTGCTCCATACCGTATCTCTGACAACCAGGCCAACCCACAACGCTTGCGTTTATGCGCCCCATCCCATGCAACGTGGTTCCCCCCACCGGGCCGCTCCTGGCAATCCTATTTGCACCTCTTACTGCCAAGCCGTCATAGCTGCGCTTACCACGTGCGACTTCTTCAAACACCACCCTACCCCACCGCACGCTGCGCTGCCCTGGCCCCCACCAGGCCACTTCTGGTATCACTACCTGGACCTGTTCGCCTCCCGGCTGCTGAGCGTGGGCACCCCCAGCTTCCTGGCGGCCAAGGTGGCTGCCGACACCCTCATCATGGGCCCCCTGTACGTGGTGGCCTTCTACGCATGGGGCTGCGCGCTGATCGACGGCAGCGGCTTTGAGGGCTTCAAGCACAAGATCACCAAGGTGTGTATTGGTATCCTTACGGGTTTGATTCTCTTCCAGAGGACGCCACGGTCCCCTGGGACGTGGGGGGCATGCCTCAGGCAGGGCACGCCTGTGGGTTGCGCGACGCTTAGCGCGGCGGGGCGGGGCGGGACGGGGGGCGCGCCAGGCAGGGGCAAGAGTGTAAAGCCAAGGCAGGCTGTGGATTTGGAGCCGGCGCTTCTGCGTTGGTGGTGAGGGCCCTGTTGATGGTCGAAGGGCTCTGTGGGGGCTGGCGTAAGTGAGCGAATCGGGTCTGACTACCTGCTAATAATCCTGCCGCTGCTGCCGTCCCGCAGGACTTCTTGCCCACCTTTGCGGCGGAGCTGGCCGTGTGGCCGCTGTTCCAGACCTTCAACTTCACGCGCATCCCAGTGGAGCACCAGCTGCTCGCTGTCAACGGCATGACGCTCGTGGTGGGTATCGTTAGAGTTGCGCTGAATTGTGTCTCCTACCCCACACAGCAGGGCCACGGCACGCCGGCCGGTTTTGCCCGGGCATGGAACAGGGGGCGTTTGCCTAAAGCTTCTAGCGCTGCGCACGGCCGACCGCGCATACTGAGAGGACACGGTGCACGGTGCACTCGATGCACCTCATACGCATGCAGGGGGAACTGCACCTGCGGTTGAGGTGCTGTTTCCGTTTCGTGGGCTCTGCTGGGCGAGCTTCTCTCCTACTGCACCCGTAAGCGGCACTTGCTTTCTTGCCATCCCACCCAACGCTGCTACTGTCCTTGCAGGACGCATGCTTCCTGTCGTGGGCTCGCGGCCAGGAGGACTGGGTGGCTTCGGCTATGGCGGCCATCAAGGGAATGCAGGCCAAAGGGCAGCAGCAGAAGCACGGAGTCGCAGCCGCGGGCGGGCTGCAGCAGGGGCCGGCAGCGTAGTTGTGAGTGTTGCTGTAATGGTGTTGACGTCGGTTTTGGTTGCGTGCATGTGATGGCGTGCCCCGGATTGGGGGCCCAAAGGAACGAGGGACGGGCGTACGGGGTGTCTGGGCCAGCGCCAGCTCTGCGGCTGTTGTGGGTTGGAGAGGAGCGATAGGTAAGCCGGACGGTGGTGTCTCACTCAGGCCAGGTGGCGTGTGTTGTGGGTCTGCATCTGTGTGCCCTTGCCGTTTGGTGTGCGGCTTGGGCACCAGGCATTCCACAAGCGTATTGATTGCGCAGTTGTTCCGGGTCTTTCAGCTAAGTCGAGCAACGTTCGTGCTCGTCGTTGACGTGCTCGGCGGAGAACGATTGTGAGCCCGAGCGGAAGAGCGGTGTAGGAGGGGGTGGTTCCGGTCGAACCGTATCTGCGTGGCTGGAATGTTTCTGGCCACCAGTGCTGGTGGCGGACCATCCAGTAAAAGCCGGCGTGTCTGCATTCTTGTCTGTAGACGGAAAGATAGCGAACTGGCCCACACGCCGAGCGTTTTTGGGGAGTGTTTTTTCGGGCGCTTGAGGGAAAGCCGTACGGCGGTCCTCCCGTGAGCTTGGTGAGTTAGCAGAGCAGGGAGAGAGATCGTTTTGTATGCAACCGAGGGGCTGCGAGCTAATTGACTGCCTGATTGTTCCCTCTTGTGATTCAGTGTTGGCGTGTGGCGGAATGGTGTTTGCCGATCCGTACACGAGTGCTTCCGAGTTGTCCAAGCGAGTACTGCGACCATGCCCATTTGGGTTCGGTGCATGGCTTAGTGCCGTGTATCTGCTGGTGTCCGGAGCGATGTCATTCAATGCACGCCGAGGGTGCATCGTTTCCTGCCCCCAGACTGGTTAAGGGCGTTCCTTGCACAGCCAAGTTTCGGGGCTTTGGTGGGTGGCGTAGCGCTGGATGCGTGTTGTCCGTGCCAGCACGTCTGTTTGTTATGGTTTGGTAGGGGATGACCCCTGGTTGCTGTTGGTGCGCCGAGCGCTGTGTCTGCAGTATGCTCAACACAGCGGGGGTCGCCACCGCGGCTTTTGTCTGTTTCCGTGCTGTGCGGTCGTGCTTGCTCCCATTGATTCTTTCGCGGACTAGGTCCCGTGGTTTCATGAGCTGTCAAGTTGTGAAGAATAAGGGATCGGGCGTTCCGCGTGCTGGTATGCTGGTACAGCGTAGTGCTGTTGTATTGACCCCCACAACGGTAGGTGGGGGCAGCCGGTCAGGTGCTTGCGTGCGCGGTGAGGCAATGTAGCGAGTGACCTGTGAAGCTCCTCAGACTCGCATGCCCGTGTACGCTGCGTTGTGTGTCCCTAGGGGTTCACTACTGCAGCAATGCACCTGAATGGACAAGCGGACCGCTGTCCCAGCGACCACTTCGTTCTCCCTGACTTCACTATTTCTGTTTGCGAGACGTGGAGAGGCTGTAAGGGTAATTGACACCCAGGGCTACTTTCCCACTACCGTAGGGTCTTGGATCAGGCCAGGTTGGTCGGAAGCAGCCGCTTGCCCAAGTGTTTGCTGAACCAGTGACGCAGTAAACCCGTTGCACGCGAGTTGAGTCGTTTGCGCACTCAGGTGCACCAGGGCACTTGAGGCACTGCAGCTTGGCACTAAGCTCCTTACAGTATCTCGGTTCCTCACCATACCCATGAGCACCAGTAATGGGCACTGTTCACGCCACTACTTTGTGTCGTCTCACTCCCTGGCACCGCGACGACAGCTTCAGCAGCACCGCTTCCTCCCAGGATAGACAAACGTGTTAACGACAGCATCGACTACCAACCCCGCATGTTCGTTAGGGGTGGCCTGTATGAGCCCTTGCTACGTTGTGTTGTCGCACCTACCAACCAAAACGCTTAGACACATTCCCAGACCACAACGACCAAGCGTCGAGGGTGAACAGCAAGCGTGGCCCAGGGCACCAATCCACGCGCCCGTAGCACCAGGTGCCAATCCTAAGCGCACTGAGAGCACTCACACAACAGAGCTCGGACAAGCTCGACAGCTCCAGACACAGCTTCACACGCACTTGCTTCGAACAAGGACTACATACGGGGTCGGACCCCATGTACGTGCTCGCCTAGCTCGCTTACCTAATCCGATTTGTTCGGAACCACAACGAGCAACACCGGGCGGCACAACACGGCCCGTATAACACACAACGGCATACCACCTCGGTTGGCATTGCGGCCTATAGATCAGTGCTAGGAGACACTTCGCCTCATCAGGAGAACCTAGTCGTGACGCAATCGACTGAGCGCAAGTCAACGCAATTGCCCGGAGCCCGGCAGGCGGCTCGTCGGGCGTACCCTCCCACTGCGCCTAACACACAGACAACCAGCGTCACAAGTTGCAGGTGAAACCTGTGGGCAGCACAACAACGGAACAAATAATACACGCCCTTGTCTGCGCAAACGCAGGCGCTGTCAAGTCGCCCGCGGAAGTTGGGCGCAAAACGTAGGCGGCAAAAAAGTCAAGGCGTCTCACACTTCCTCTCCAGACTGCAGACCTGCAATTCATCAACGTCACATCAACAGTCACAAACGGGCGCATATTGTGGCAACCGGGCCATGCCCATGATGCCAGAGCCGTGACACGCTCAACTCTCAAGCGTCAACTATGCAACCGTAGCATCCCTCATTTCATGAATCAAGTCGACTTGCTGTCCTGTACACCGCGATCCACAACACCGACCAGAAGCAGCGAAGACGTCCATTCCCTCAGCACTAACGCCGTGTCTTTCGGACTGGGTGCAATGCAAACGAGACACTACATCTTATGTTCTCAGATGCGGACGCCCCAGCTAAGACAGTGTCAAGCCAAATACCGGTTCCAGCAACGCATTTCCCGCTCAGGCCTCGATAGTTGGTTCGCTGTCTCTCCTCAATACATATGCTCACACCGCCTCTAGCCAACGATCGCGTTGCTGCAGGTGATGCTAGCAGCCATGAGCGCCGCCCGGTGGCTCAGCGTCGCCTCCGGCGAGAAGATATCCACCAGACACTGCCTGAAGTCCAGCCCAGGAATCACGCCGCCGCCCGCTCGCGCCGCTGCCGCCTCCTTCCCGCGCTGCGCCTTGCGGTTGCGGCTGCCCGTCGCCGGCTGCCTGTTGCGCGCCTTGCCGCCGTCCGCAGCGCCCCTCCTGGCCTGCTGCTGCTTGCGGGCGGGGCCATGGCCGTCCTGGTGCTGCTGGAAGGCGGCCATCCATGGCGCCGAGGCGCCCTGCATTCGGATCCACGACAGGAAGCACACGTCGAACAGTGTGGCCACGTTGACCGCCAGCAGCTGGTGCTGCACGGGCACCTTGGAGAACACGAAGGCCATGTAGGGCGGCCACAGCACCGCCTCGGCCACCATGGTGGGCACGAACTCGGAGCGCAGCTTCTCGTTAAACTGCTGGCCGGTCATGCCGTCGATGGCCAGGCAGCCGTACGCGAAGAAGCCCAGGACGTACAGCGGGCTGTACAGCAGGTTGTCCGCGGCGGTCTGCAGGCACGAGTGGACGAGGGAAGAAGTAGTTGTTGTGGACATTTGGGTCGCCGTGACGGTACGGTACGGTACGGATGGCCGCAGTGCCGCATGTGCGATACGAGTGGGAGAGTGCATTCGGCGTGTGGGAGCCTGAAGCAGAGTCCCATGAGCAGGGGATCCAGAAGCGCAAGCTGTCCCAGGCGCTCACCTTGAACAGCATGGCCTGGAATGCGGAGGTGAGGCCCATGCGCATGACCAGCTTCTCCAGCAGGCCGTACCACACGTGCCCCATCGGCCCAACCACAGCGCCTCCGAACGCAGCTGTCAGCCCAACACGGCGGAGGTCCAGAGGCTCACGGCTGCTCGGCGCTTCCATGCGTTGCGCCAGCGCTGTTCATGAAGAGTTTAGGGTATGCGCGCACGCGTCAGGTGGGGCAAGCAAGGGGCGTAACGCACACTAACACGCCTCAGCACGGAAAAATACTATAATCATTTGCAATAATTGGGTACTGTAACGCATGCCCTGTGATAAACGGTGAGCCAGGCGGTCTGGAACCGTCGGGATCCAACTACCGCGAAGAAGGTGCTGCTGGCCATCGAAGCCCGACACCCAGCGCACTACCCACCGTCGCCGAGACCCCACAGGGCCGCCGAAGTCACCGCTTGTGTAACCACCGGGCGACGCTTGAGCATCCGCTCATAGCTTCCCCAGACCCGCGCCAGCGGGCCAGGGTTCGCGGCGAGCGCAACTGCAGCCATGTTGGAGCGCTGTCGGAAGGCCTCTTCTTAAATTCTGGAATAACGATTGTTGTTGCGGTGTTCCATAAAGAACCCGCTCGACGCCCAGCTCCCTCCCGTCCGTCGCTCCGCAAGCGAAAGTGTTCTTCAGGAAACCAGCCAGCGTGGTTGATAGAAGGTCAACGGTTCTATAGAGTGGGTGTGGCACACCCAGCCGCGCGTTGGCGCAGAAGCTGCGAGGTTGCAGGATGGAAGGGCGAGTAGTCAATAAGCTTTGATTCTTCAAATAGCACTACCAACCCAAAGACAGCAATTCCTTGCTGCGAGACAAGGCAACGCACTGTGACGCAAAAGCAACACACGTGCGGGAAAGCGGAGGTGACGAACGGACAGGACGTAGCCCCCTTCCACAGCCAGATGCGTAGGATACACGACAGTAAGCAGGTGACTATGCAGGACTATGCAGGTTCCCGTCGTCAGCGTGCACCCAGCCTCCTACCAGCATTCCTGAGGCCTACAACATCCGCTGCTGCTGTCAACGCACCTTCAAAGGAGCCGCACTCCAGATGTGTTAGAAAGCACAAAGACAGAAGAAAGGAAGCGTATGTAGCAGAGGACTGCACTGGCGCGAAGCGCGGATGCAGGCGAGGAACACGACCGCTCTCTGAACGAATGGTATGCCGCAATGTTGTATGTGATTAGCTTGAAGGATGTATGAGCGAGCTGATAGCGTATTTCCGCACATAAGGCTTCTTCTGTTCTTCTTCTGCATTGGTCCGTACTCCTGAATGATACTCTTCGCTGTCCAGCTGCTGCCGCAACTGCATTCAGGTTCGACGGGACAACGCTGCCTTAACAGAGACTGCATCTGGCTGCTCAAGGCCCTTTCATTGCCGCAAGTTGCACCCTGATCACAATCAAACCCGACAACCCACGAAGCCTTTGCCTATCCAAGCACAACAAGTCCGCTAGTAGCCGTAGAGTATTAAAATTTACACACTGGTGCATAGCTACTATTCAAGGGCAGCAGCGGGAGCTAGGACCAGCTCGTTACGTACCCGACGGCACCTGCACGTGCGCGACACCGGCACCTGCGCGGACTCCCCAGCAGACCCCACGCTGGAAGCGAGATGATGCTACAGCAAAGAATTGCGAGCCCCTCCAATGCGGGCCTTCGGGCCAAGCCCATGGCGGCTGGCCTCGCCAGGCCACGACCCGTAGGGACCCCTGGTCCCTCCACCACCCCAGCAACCCACGGCGCCCCATTGCACGCCCCGGCCCCCGGCCCTCGCCGTGCGGCTCCCGTCGTCCGCAGCGGCATGTTTAGCGACCCCATTGTTGCCCGGCCGCCTAAGAACCCCGACCCTTCCCTCTTCAACGAGGACTTCTCCCCCACTACCCCCGAGAAGCGCACCTTTGACACGGTGGACTTTGCCACCTTCTGGATTACTCTCGTCATCTCCATCACGTAAGGATACAAAGACTGTAATGGATGCGGCGCTTCAGTGGGTGTGGGTGTGGGTGTGCTTACGGCCGCTTGGTCGGCCAGGTTCTAGGAGCCACGTGCACGGGCCGGCTGTTGCCATGCTGCCTTGCAATGACGAGGCTACGGCTCCTGTCGCGGATTATGCTCAGGTAGCAAAGTGTGGTCCCTCCTGCATTCGGCCTTTTAAGGCACCCGTGTCTAACGTCATTGCCCCGGCCCATGCATCCACTCCCGCAGCACCTATTACCTCGCTGCGTCCCTTGTCGACCTCGGTGAGCTTATGCAGCAACAGGGGGTGGGGAGGGGCCATCCTGTGTTCCCTGCAACTTTTCTTGCATTTGGTGCATGCGCGTGCCTGCACTCGGCCCGGTAAGGTCCTGGGGGCAGCCGAAACGAGGCTCCCTCAACTCGACTGGCTTTTTGGGCAGCTCTTACAGGCAGTTCCAGAGCTTTGCATGGACATCCGCAGTAGCTAACGGCTGCCATGCACCCTTTACCCACCCCCTTGCTGCCCCGCACGCTCCCTGCCACGTGCCAATGCCCTCCCCCGTGGCAGGCATGTCGTGGTGGCAGGGCATCCTGACCGTCTTCTTCGGCAACCTCATCACGCTGCTGCCCATGGTGCTCAACGCGCATCCCGGAACCAAGTACGGCGTGCCGTTCCCCGTGCTGGCACGTGCCAGCTTCGGCATCCAGGTGCGGGGACCAGGCGGGTTGAACCGTTGCCAGGCGCTGCATCGTTGCGCGGTCTTTTCATAAAGCTGACAGGCTTGCAGGAGCCACGGGGGCGCAGCAAATACGTGACTTGAGGTCCCCGGAATATGTGCCTGCACTCCTGCCACGACCCATACCCGACCCTGTCCTCCCACCCGCAGGGCGCTAACCTGCCGTCGCTGTCCCGCGCCATTGTGGCGTGCGGCTGGTTCGGCATCCAGACGTGGATCGGCGGCTCCTCCATCTACCAGATGCTCATGGCCGTAACGGGGGGCGCCATCGCCAGCGCCGCGCTGCCGGTGCTGGGCATCTCGCTGCCCGAGTTCGTGTGCTTCATGGTGTTCTGGGCGGCGCAGGTGCGTGCAAACGTCGGGGGAGTTTTGCCCGCCCGGGATTGCATGGACAGGCGCAAGCACAGGGAATCCAGGTTACCGGTAAACCTGGTGTGGCGCAGCGTTGCATGCTGCACGACGTGCTGGCTGCCTACTCTGGCCGTGTCTCATGCCACCCACGGTGCGCCTTTGCCATACATCGCGGCCCAGCAACGGCGCGGCGTTGATCAAGACACGTCTGAAATTCGCCCCGGCCTGTCCCGCCGCGCAGGTGTGGATCGTGGTCCGCGGCATGGAGTCCATCCGCATCCTGGAGAAGTACTCTGCGCCCATCCTGATCGGGCTGTCGCTGGCGCTCATGGTGTGGGCGGTCACCACGGCGGGCGGCTTCGGGCCCATGCTGTCCACGCCCTCGCAGTTCGGGGTGGGCATGCCCAAGGTGCGTGCGTGGGGGCCTGGGACATGGTGGGGCAACAGGGGCATGCAAGTGGAAGGACGGAAACCGTGCGGTGTGGGATGTCGGCAAGTGCGCTGTAAGCGCAGGAGCAGGAAGCTGGGTGCAAAGCCGGCAACGGAGTGCTCTCACCTGCAACTTCGCTGCAACTTCAGTGGGTTGCGCGGTTAGTGGTGCTGTCGTCTTTTGGGCTTGCACGGTTAGTGGTGCTGTCGTCGTTTGGCGGCTCGGGCCGTGCCCATGTGCCGCGCACTGATGGCGCTACCCAAAGTTATCTACGCGTGCAGCGTCTGAGGCTGTCCTTGCCGCGTTGCGCTGCGCGCTGCGCAGGAGGGCCAGTTCTGGTCGGTGTTCTGGCCGGCGGTGACCGCCAACGTGGGCTACTGGGCCACGCTGTCGCTCAACATCCCCGACTTCACGCGCTACGCCAAGAGCCAGAAGGACCAGGTGTCTCAAGTTACAACGCATAGATAAAATGCACCTCTGCTTACGGAAACGAAAGATGGATTGCATTTACACGGTGGTTCGTCGCCCTGTGCACATGATCAGGTGTCCCTGCCGGCCCTTGGCGCCCAGCACTCCGTCGTGCGTCGTACGTTTTTTGTCTTTGAGGCTCCCAGACCCATAGTTACCCTGGAGGCCACATCTCTCAGAGCACTCACTCCCTTGAGACTGAAAGCTGCGTATATGGCGTTGAGGGCCTTGCCACAGGCACCCCGTAGAGTTGCACGTTTGGTCGCACGTACCTAGGTGATCGGCTAGCCATTGGGCTACCGCTGTTCGTGTTGCCATGATCTGCGCTCTGAATCCTTGTCATGTACCATGCCTGTCTGTGTTTTGACCCTTCAACGTCCACGCGCGCAGGTGATGGGCCAGGCCATCGGGCTGCCGCTGTTCATGGCGCTGTTCACGTTCCTGGGCCTGGCGGTCACCAGCGCCACCGTGGTCATCTACGGCGCGCCCATCGTGGACCCCGTGCAGCTGCTGGGCAAGATGCAGGGCGTGGTGCCCATCTGCATCAGCCTCTTCGGTGAGCAGACTGCTGCCACATTTGGGTCCTGGGTGTGTGCATCTGCCTCCAGTAAGGAGGTCGTGGCAAGATTGGGGCCCCTGGGCACCCGCATAGAGTCTCTTCTTGACGGGTAGACGTGGAACGTCGGCCGTGCAGCGGAGCGGTGGCGTAGATGCGACCACATAAGCATGCTTGCCGGCGCCCAGCCATAGCCAACTGAGACGGAGGTTCCTGCCAACCCCTCCATTTTTCATCGCAGCTCCTAAGGCCTCGTCGCCCGCCCCCTAGCCCTGACCCCACCATCACCTCCCCCATCCACTCCCTCACAGGCCTGATGTGGGCCACGCTGACCACCAACATCGCCGCCAACGTGGTGGCCCCAGCCAACGCCTTCGTCAACGTGGCGCCAAAGCTCATTTCGTTCGAGGTGCGGCTGTGGGACAAAGTGCGCTGGCACGTGCACCTGCATCCGTGCATGCATTGAGTGGTGGGTGGAGGTGGTTAGTGGATGGCTTCAAGGCGCAGTAGTTTAAGGTGCGGTCGTGCGCGCACCCGTACGACGAGACGCGTAATGTTGCAGGACAGCAAGCGCACATGAGTGTTCACGCAGGCATGCGTGATGGACTGTGTTCAGGACAATGCACAAACGGTGTGTGAAGCGGGTAGCTTGTGTGGATTAGTGAAGGGAGCAGCCTGCGAGCTTGCCAGGGCCTCCGCACTCTGGCTAAACGTGCTGAACATCCCGGTTGCCCTGCACTCCCGATCCCGCTCCCCTCTCTGTCGCAGGCGGGCGGCATCATCACCGCGGTGCTGGGCCTCATCATGATGCCCTGGAAGCTGGTGTCATCCACCCACGGCTTCGTCAACACGTGGCTCATCGGTGAGTGGGGCTGGGGCAGGGGTGGGGGTGGGGGTAAGACCTGCGCTTGCCGTTCGGCCGCTGCACCAGTGGCTTGTCCGCCCTGAAACGAAGAGGAGGAGAAGCACGCCCTAGCGCCCCTCACATCTGGCATACCGTTATATTGGCGTCCGACAAGCGGCATGCATACACGTCGCCCCCGCACGCTTTGCCACCCATCCGTGTCCAAGCTATTCGGCGCTGCGGGTCCCTGTCATCGGTACCGTCATGTCACTACCGGCACTCATTTCACAGCGCAAACAGAACCCGCCCGCCCCGCACCCCACACCTAAACCTCACAGGCTACCTTGCGCCGCTGGGTCCCGTCGTGGGCGTTCCCGTACCGATGCTTATCCCCACACTGATCCCTGAACCCAAAACCCCATCCACCCCGCACATCCATCCCGCCCAGGCTACTCGGCGCTGCTGGGCCCCGTCATCGGCATCGTCATGTCCGACTACTTCCTGGTCCGCAACCGCAACCTGGACATCGACGCGCTCTACTCCTCCGGCTCCAAATCCATGTACTGGTACAAGGGCGGCTGGAACACCGCAGCGCTGTGGGCCATCCTCATCGGCATCCTGCCCACGCTGCCCGGCTTCCTGGCCACCATCGGCGTGGTTTCGGGGCTGCCGCACATCTTCTCGCAGCTGTACGACTGCGCCTGGTTCGTTGGCGTGGCGGTTAGCTCGGCTGTGTACTGCCTGCTGATGCGCGGCGCGCCGGGGGCGTACGGCAGTGGGAACCAGGGGGCGGCGGCTGAGGATGGGGGCAGCGGCGGTGGCGCGCTGAATGGCGCGCGGGCGTGAAGGAGCACGGGAGTGAGTGCTGGGGTGCTTGCTGAGTGTGGATGGAGCGGGGTGGAGGGAAAGGATAGGAGCTGAGCGGATGTTGGGTGCTTGCTTTGTGGGAATGCACCAAGGGCAGGAGAGCGTTGCTGCTAGTTGAGGTTGTCTGGGGGATGGGGACGTAGGGCAGCCTACTATGCGGACGTGGATTAAGGTAGGGGAGGCGCATTGGGAGGAGCCATGCAATGCATTCTTTGCGCTCGACGGCTTGGCCGCAGCTCGGATGGTTTGTTGAGGGCTTTTTGTTTCGAGGGAGAGCAGTGAGAGGTGAAGAGATGAGGGGCACGGTCGGAGAGGAGCGAGGTTTCTGGCAGTTGGTGTTCGATCTGGTGCCACCTGTGTGGCGCCGTCGACGTTGTACTGTTGGCCAACACAACGGTACCACAGCCCATACTCGTTTGCGCATAAAATGCTAGCTTCTATCATTCCAGATTGATTAGGGCGCATGTCACATACCAACAGGCGGCCATGGGCGTGCGTGAACAGCCCGGCTGCGTAGTTTGCTTGAGGGCTCGCAGTACTGTCCAAATTGTGCTCGTCGTTGTCGGTCTCTCCAGTTTTGGGGCGTGCCATGGTGCCTGCCCGGCAGGACGGGCCGATTGAGGAACTGGCGGCGTGTTCGCATCGTCATGCCCCCAGAAGTGCACTTGAGCTGGTTCTCGAACCAGCACTGTTGCAGCAAATTGCTCCCTGCTGCCTGTTGTACACTACGGTAACGCTTGTAACACTGTGCTCTATAACATGCTCACGCGCGCACACGGTTTTCCGTTTTGGACCGGCCAACGTACTGGCGTGGCGTGCGGGTTAAGGGTTAACTTGCCATGTTCGGAACGAAAAGGGACAAGGCTGCAGGACACGGCGGGACCTGCCGTACATGTCACCGCCCTCCCTTGGGTCGCACGTCCTGAGGTACAGAGCTTCTCACGCTGGCACATGGGCAACTTCCCCCTGCTTTTCATTCAAAGGTGATTACGTACTCCAGGGTCCAAGCAGGTCAGGCAGGAACAGCACCACAGCTGCGGTGGCCCACCAACAGCATGCCAGCTCGCGTGCTCGCCTCCGCAATCGATCAGCTCCTGCACACAACCAGCCACCGCCGCCAATGGCCGGAGCGGTGACGTCACATGCTCACGCGTGCTCAACACTGACCAGCCGTACTGAGCGCCCCGTGGTTGTGCATCGAGACGGGACAAAGGATGACAGAGGCCAGGGTACCCCTCACACTGACTGCGCTTGTTGATCAACGTACATGCTCGGCTACTCCACCACGCATCACACAGCAATACGCCAGTGCCGTATGTTACCGTACAGGTATGCCACGTACTACCACCATGGACCAACGTGTGTTCCTCTGCCTGCGACTGTGTTGGTCCCCGTGTACCCGCTGCTCCAGGACGGCTGCCGTCCAAGCCTGGCACGACCCGTGGGTCAGTGCTTGGGAGCGGCGCACGGGACGGGGCTGAAGTAGGAAGGCCGGCCGACTGGGCCCTCCGTATGTCCCCAAAGGCGCCAGACTACCGATCCAATGCACCAACGGGTGTGCATGCTGGTGCATCCTTGCAGATGCGTATACTGTATGCCTTCAACACCAGGACCGGCAAGACCAGCTCGGACCAGCCGCCAGTGGGACGCTTCGTACGGTACCGCTACGCCAAGCCACAGGCCGCAAGGGGAGCTCCAATGGGCCACTCTCAGGAGGCCTCACCTTCCGACCACGTTAGCGCCCAGCTAAGTCAATACGGCAATCCCTCACAACAAAACAGCGTGATACGTGTTAACAAACACAAACGTCTGAGCAAACACGCCTACAGCTGCCTCGGCCGCCACCATGGCACCACGTGGCACCTCCCGACCATTCACGCAAGCGGAAGGCAGCACGTGCCATGGGGAAGAGCAGGGATAAAGGACCAAAGTCCATGGCTGAGGCACCGAGCCGCTCAGCCCCTGCCCAGCTGGCTCCTCGGGACCAGCAGCGCCGCACCTGTGGTCACGTCCTTGATGACCGTCAGCGGGTCGGCCTGGGAGGCAGCAGATGCAACAGCATGAGCATGTCCAGCTCGACGGTACAGGAGTGCCTGGTGTGTCACTTTCGCATTGATTTTTGCGCATACGGCACGGTAATTACAACCAATGCCATGCCCTGAGCGCAACGCGTATGCCCTTGTCGCCTGCTGCAACTCTGTCCCGCTGTATCTGCCCAACCCATGCATGCCTTCATCCGCGTTAATCATCCATCACCTTCAGCTGCCTGTTGCAGCCCTGCGCCGCTGCCCAGCCCAGCCCGCTCCTGCATGGCACCCACCTCATGGTACGTGGCCTGGCAGCGGTCGCACATGCCGCTGCGGGGTCGTGGAGTCACAGGGCCACAGGGTCACGGCGTCCAGGGGCCCAAGGGGGCAGGGCTCAAGGGCTCAAGGGGGTAAAGGGCTACGACAGCAGCTGAACTGCGTCACAGGGGGTCCTGCACGTGCCGGACAGACCGTACGCAGCATGCCGTACTGGTACGGAGTAGCCCATACCGGGCCGGGGAGCTAACTGCTAGCAGCAGAATCTGGCGCAAGGGTGAACTGTGCGGGTGGGTGTGGCTCATTGGCGCCGGCAGGGCTCCCCAGAGCCGGTACGCTGCCAGCAGCTACTATCAAGCCACCCATCTGCGCTCTCACCTGACGAACCACTCCCGGAGCCGGATGCGCACCCGCTCGTCCCTGTCTGCAAACATCTCCGCGTACTCCACGCCTACATCAGTGCCAACGTGCAACGCACAAGGGTATAAACCAGGCCTGGCTTGCGCTCATTGGTGGGAAACATGAAGGTGTTTCCTACTGCACCATACCGTTCCGATACGGTCAGCTCGAAACAAGTCGTGTGCGACACGCCTGCGGTAGTGACGACAAAGCGCCACATCACATACTCGCCCAATGGCTAATGCCCTTTGCCGGGGCAACTGCCTGTTGCAGCCTACCTGCTCTAGGTCCAGTGCTGAACTCCTCACCCTCCCTTGCCCCATCCACATCTCACTACACATAGCGGACCGCCCATACAGCTCAAGGGTCAAGGCGCAGCATACTGTTGCCCATGCTACCCACAAGCTGGTACCTGGAACCGCCCGAGGTTAGGTTGTTAACCCCAAACTGCCCCACCACCACGCACGTACCCGGGGCCCCCAGCTGGAAGCGGCACGTGGGACACGTGTCGTTGTTCGCCAGCCACGTGCCGGCGCACGCCCTGTGGAACACGTGGCCGCACGGCATGCCCAGCGCCGGGGTCTCCCCTGTCACCGCCTCCATGCACACCGCGCACTCCTGGCCAGCGCCCACGGTGCCGGACGCGAAGCGGTGGAAGTCTGGACGAGGGAGGCGGGCGGACACAAAGCCGGCGGGAAGACTGAGGAAAAGAGGAGGTGCGATGAAAGAGTCTGAAAGAAGGGGCTACAATTTGCGGGCAAGGAACAAGAGGTGGGGGTTTCGCCATGGGGGGAAGGTGAGGTTTGGCAGCATGGTGGAGGACTCAAGGCTGGCCGGTGCCCCCGGTGAAGGACGCGATACGGTGGAAGTCTCAAAGGACGAGGGGGAGGGACAGAAGACAGGAAGAAGAAGTGAGAGCAGGGGAGAAGTCAAGTACGAGGCAAGGGTAAAAGGCGTGTCGGTGTGCGGCGGACAAGGTGAAGTTGGTGAAAGTGGGACCCCAGGACTGTACCGCAGGTGTGGAGAGTCGGGTTGCGGACAAGGAAGTGCGTGCCCACCGCGCGGCTCCGATAGTAGGCCCTTTTGGGTGCATCGCATCGGCCCAAGGGCTTGTCATCATGCAGGCCCGGTACTTGCCTACCGGTACGGCAGCAACCAACCCGTTGAAGACAATACCGACCGGCAAACAGCAGACATGTTACGCGGTCCAGACCCGCTAGCGCACCCGGCCCCGCACGATCGCGAATGCCCATCTTGCAAGCTCACCCACAACCTGGTCTCCGGAGCAGCACGGCGCGATCTCCGCCATCGCTGCCAGCAATCCGTGCGGCGGCGTGGGGCACATGGGGTCCAAGCACTTGCTGGGCGGCGGCACCTGCCCCTGGTCCACGTACCGACGCGCGTAATCGACACGTGCCTGGGTGTCCTGGCGCTCCGAGGTAGGCCCCTCCACCAAGTCCCTAACGGCCGTGTGCGCCATGGCGGCGCGCAGCTCCCGTACGATTACGTCATCCTCCAGGGAAGGTCCCGGCGGCGGTACGAAGGCCTGCCGTACGGGCAGCAGGTTCCGGGGCAGCAGGCGGT